>Ga0209571_1000207_pt1 | contig 108929 bp, 101 predicted proteins | sample EBPBio102011_DNA_FD_185866 | JGI IMG/M metagenome (GOLD analysis project Ga0209571, IMG submission 185866) | Wastewater treatment Type I Accumulibacter community from EBPR Bioreactor in Madison, WI, USA - Reactor 1_1/10/2011_ DNA (SPAdes)... | ecosystem: Engineered > Bioreactor > EBPR >... | reverse complement strand
AGTGAATTTTCCTGAGCACAGGTTCTGAACATGTCTGTCCAAAGCAGCTCGCACCGCCTCTGGCTTGGCACCCCACCTCCCAACGTACATAACCTGAAACGTCGCTGGGGAAAGCTCAGTGTGCGAGGAGCCAGCAACGGAACTGTCAAACGGGATACGAGAGGTGATGGCTGGGGTGTAACACCCGGAGAGTGTCACAACGATGCCAATAGCCAGACCTGCGGTTCTCATTGGTGACGCCTAACGCCTAATAGACCCCAACCCGGGGTTTAGCGCGGACTTTGCGCGCTGGGGTGGTCGGGGTCAATCAGGGTTTTCCTACACGGACCAATGGGTTATGCCGCTGGTCGGTGCGGCGGGCCTGCGAGACCATGCGCGTTATCCGGCATGGAGGCCGTTTTATGCAGTATCGCCGCAGCGAGGCCGGCGTATCCGGAGCTCAGGACGTTGGCGAGCGTCCGCGCCTGTTGGACGAAGTTCGCGACCGGATGCGGCTCAGGCACTACAGTTTGCGGACCGAACAGGCGTACGTGTACTGGATTCGCCGGTATATCCGCGTCAACGGGATGCGCCATCCGCGCCAGCTCGATGGCAAGGCGGTCGAGACGTTCCTCACCCGGCTCGCCGCCGACCACCACGTCGCGGCGAGTACCCAGAACCAGGCGCTGTCGGCGATCCTCTTCCTCTACCGCGAGGTGCTCGCGCTCGACCTGCCGTGGATGGCGAACGTGGTGCGCGCGAAGCGTCCGCCCCGCCTGCCGGTCGTGCTGTCGCGCGGGGAAGTGGAGCGCCTGCTGGAGCAGTTGTCCGGGCGCGACTGGCTGCTGGCGGCGTTGCTGTACGGCTGCGGCCTGCGCCTGCTCGAGGGCCTGCGGCTGCGGGTCAAGGACGTGGATTTCGGCCGCAACGAGATCACGGTACGCAACGGCAAGGGCGGCAAGGATCGGCGCACGGTCCTGCCGATGCGCCTGCGCGACGGGTTGCGTGCGCAGCTGGATGCGGTGCGCGTGCTGCATGCCGAGGAGCTGTCGCGCGGCTTCGGCGAGGTCGCGTTGCCGCACGCGCTGGCGCACAAGTACGTGAATGCGGGCCACGCGCTCGCCTGGCAGTACCTGTTTCCCGCGTCGCGACGCAGCGTCGATCCGCGCGACGGTCGCGGCAAGCGCCACCACCTCGACGAGAATGTCGTGCAGCGCGCGGTGCAGCGTGCCGCCAAGCTCGCGGCGATCGACAAGCCGGTCACGCCGCACACGTTGCGCCACAGCTTCGCCACGCACATGCTCGAAGCCGGGGCCGACATCCGCACCATCCAGGAGCTGCTCGGGCACAAGGACGTCGCGACCACGCAGATCTACACGCACGTGCTCAACCGCGGCCCCGGCGGCGTGCTCAGTCCGCTGGATCGCTAGCCGCGCGGCAGCGGCAGGCCGCGGAACGCTTTCACCGTGCGCAGCACGAAACTCGAGTTCACGTCGGCCACGCCGGCCTCGGCCAAGAGGTTGTCGAGCAGGAAGCGCGAGAAGTGGTCGAGGTCGGCCACGGCGATCTGCAGCAGGTAGTCCATGTCGCCGGTCAGCGCGTGGCAGGCGACGACTTCGGACCAGGCGTTGACGTGGTGCGCGAAGGCGGCCACGGAGCCGGCGTCGTGCTGCTTGAGTTGCACGCGCACGAAGGCCTGCAGGCCAAGGCCGAGGCGTTCGGCGTCGACTTCGGCGCGGTAACCGGCAATCACGCCCTCGCGCTCCAGCCGCTGCACCCGGCGCAGGCAGGCCGAGGCCGACAGGTGCACGCGCTCGGCCAGCTCGGCATTGGTCTGGCGGCCGGCGCGCTGCAGTTCGGCCAGCAGCAGCAAGTCGGTGCGGTCGAGGTCGATGGCGGGCATTTCGTGCTCGATCCTTGCCTGACAAGCAAGGATATTGCGCCGGGGCGCCCGCTCCGTGCAACTTCGCAAGCATGTTGCGTGGATCGGTGGATATTCTCGTCCAATGCCCCACCCCGCCTGCTCCCGCAGGCTGGTGAGGGGGCCGTTGTCGTCCACGGAGGCCCGCCATGTCCGCCACGCCTGCGAGCGCTCCGCGCCGCGTCGAGAACCTGCACACCGACAAGGGCAAGGTGCCGGTCTACGCCACCGGCCTAGTGGAACAACCCTGGGACGGCTACAGCGCCGACGACCACGCCACCTGGGCTACCCTGTTCGCGCGGCAGCGCGAGGTACTGGTCGGCCGCGCCTGCGACGAGTTCCTGCAGGCGCAGGACGCAATGGGCATGACTCCCGACCGCATCCCCAGGTTCAGCGACCTCAATGCCGCGCTCGGCGCCGCCACCGGCTGGACCCTGATCGGCGTCGAAGGCCTGCTGCCGGAACTCGACTTCTTCGACCACCTCGCCAATCGCCGCTTTCCGGTCACGTGGTGGATCCGCCGCCCCGACCAGATCGACTACATCGAGGAGCCCGACCTCTTCCACGACCTGTTCGGCCACGTGCCGCTGCTGATGAACCCGGTGTTCGCGGACTACATGCAGGCCTACGGCCAGGGCGGCGTCAAGGCCCACGGCATCGGCCCGGAGGCGCTGCAGAACCTCACGCGCCTGTACTGGTACACGGTGGAATTCGGCCTGATCCGCCAGCACGACGGCCTGCGCATCTACGGCGCGGGCATCGTGTCGTCGGCCGGCGAGAGCGTGCATGCGCTGGAAAGCGCCGCGCCCAACCGGATCGGTTTCGACGGCGAACGCATCATGCGCACGCGCTATCGCATCGACACGTACCAGAAGACGTATTTCGTCATCGACAGCTTCCAGCAGCTGATGGACGCCACCGCACCGGACTTCACCCCGCTCTACGCGCGGCTCGCGTCGCAGCCGTCGATCCCGGCGGGCGACGTGCTCGCCGGCGACACGGTGTCCCAGCGCGGCAGCGGCGAAGGCTGGGCGAACGACGGCGACGTCTGAGTCCCACGCGGCACGCGCCGCCTCGCCTCGCCTCGTCTTGCTGCATCCGCATCCGCGCCATCGCCCATGCCGGCCCGGCCGACGGCGGTGACCCTCGCCGCCGAGGGCCTGCCGATGACCGCATCGGCCGGTGCCACGATCGACACCGCGCGCCGGCATGCGCCAGACTCCCGCCACACCCCGGACTTGATCGCCGCATGCCACTCCGCGCCCGCCCCTTCCTGCTGCTGCTCGCACTGCACGCGCCGTACGCCGTCGCGCGCACCTGCGCGCTGTCGATCGGCGCGGACGACCAGATGCAGTTCAGCACCGCCGAGCTGCGCGTGGCCCCGGATTGCACCCGGGTCGAGCTGACGCTGCGCCACACCGGCACGCGCAGCGTGACCGCGATGGGCCACAACTGGGTGCTGGCGCGCAGCGAGGACGTGCGCGCGATCGCGATCGCGGGCCAACGCGCCGGTGCCGCCGCGGGCTACCTGCCCCGCGATGACGCGCGCATCGTCGCCCGCACCACGCTCATCGGCGGCGGCCAGTCCACGCGCATCTCCTTTCCGACGGCCGCTCTCCGGCGCGGTGGCGACTACACGTTCTTCTGTTCGTTCCCGGGCCACTGGAACGTGATGAAGGGCCGCTTCGTGTTCGGCTGACGCGATGTGGCCTCGCCTGCCGCATTCGGTGCCGTGGCTGCTGGCCCTGCTTCCCGTCGTCGCGTTCGCCGCGGAGCGCATGCCCGACGCGGTCACCCTCGACCGCATCGAGGTCACCTCGGCGCGCCTGCGCCAGGTGCCCGCGTTCGAGGTGCCGGCATCGATCAGCGTGATCGTGCTTGGCGACGATGCGGCCCGCGCCGGCGTCAATGTGTCCGAGGCCCTTTCCGGCGTGCCGGGCCTGTCCGCGCGCGACCGCCAGAACTTCGCGCAGGATACGCAGCTGTCGATCCGCGGGTTCGGCGCGCGCTCGACCTTCGGCGTGCGTGGCCTGCGCCTGTACGCCGACGGCATCCCGGCGACGATGCCCGATGGCCAGGGCCAGGTGTCGCACTTCACCCTCGCCGGCGCCGAACGCATCGAGGTGTTGCGCGGGCCGTTCTCCGCGCTGCACGGCAATTCCTCCGGCGGCGTGGTGCAGCTGTGGAGCGCCGAAGGCGAAGCGCCGATGCGGGGCAGCCTCCAGGCCAGCGTGGGGCGCGATGCGAGCCATGCGCTTTCGGCCCGCCTGCGTGATGCGGGCGAGGTGTTCGGCTACGCGCTCGCCGCGAGCGCATTCGAGACCGACGGCGGGCGCGACCATGGGGCCGCCAGGCGCACCTCGTTCAACGCGAACCTGCATGCCGCATTGCCCGGTGGCGGGCGCGTGCAACTGGTCGCGAACCATTTCGATGCGCCCGATGCGCAGGATCCGCTGGGGCTGACCTGGGCCCAGGTGCAGGCGAATCCGCGCCAAGCCACGGCGGCGGCCATCGCGTTCGACACGCGCAAATCGGCGCGCCAGGACCAGCTCGGCCTGCGCGTCGAACACGCGTTCGGCGGTGGCCATGCGGTGGAAGCGATGGCCTATGCCGGACGCCGCGCCATCGAACAGTTCCTCGCGCTGCCGGTCGCGGCGCAGGTGAACCCGCTCAGTTCCGGCGGCGTGATCGACCTCGACAACGACTACGGCGGCATCGACCTGCGCTGGCGCTGGCGCGGATCGCTGGCCGGCCGCGTGCTCGAGGTCACCGCCGGCGCCAACGCCGACCGCCAGCGACAGCATCGCCGCGGTTACGAGAACTTCGTCGGCGGCACGCTCGGCGTGCGCGGCGCGTTGCGGCGCGACGAGCGCAATCGCGTCGACAACATCGACCAGTACGCGCAGGCGTGGTGGCCGTTCGCCGAACGCTGGTCGCTGCTGGCCGGCGTGCGCCACAGCGAAGTGCGCTTCGGTTCGCAGGACCACTACGTCACCGGCGCGAACCCCGACGACAGCGGCCGCGTCGACTACACCGAAACCACGCCGGTGCTGGGGCTGACCTTCGCGCCCCGCGACGACTGGCGCGTGTACCTGTCCGCCGGCCGCGGCTTCGAGACGCCGACGTTCAACGAGCTGGGCTATCGCGCCGACGGTGGCGCCGGACTCGCCTTCGACCTGCGTCCGGCCACCAGCCGCAACGTGGAACTTGGCACGAAGTGGCGCAGCGCGCGCGGCCTGCATGTCGAAGCAGCGCTGTTCCGCGCCGACACAGACGACGAGCTGGCGGTGGCCCGCAATGTCGGCGGACGCAGCAGCTTCCGCAACGTCGGCCGCGCGCGGCGCGAAGGCGCGGAAGTCTCCGCATCGCTGCCGCTCGCCGACGACTGGTCGCTGCAGCTGGCATGGACCTGGCTGGATGCCCGCTTCCGCGACCGCTTCCCCGTCTGCACGGCCGCCGGCTGCACGAACCCGTCCGTGGTCGTGCCCGGCGGCACCACGATCCCCGGCACGGCGCGCCGGCAGGGCCATGCGCGCGTGCAATGGCAACCGGGCGCCTGGCGCTTCGCGCTCGAGGCGACGGGCATGGGCGAGGTCGGCGTCGACGACACCGGCCGCGAGCGGGCGCCGGGCCATGTCATCGCCAACGTCGAGGCCGCGCGCACCTGGCGGCTCGCGCGCGGCACGCTGCGTGCGTTCGCGCGCATCGACAACCTGTCCGACCACGCCTACATCGGGTCGGTGATCGTCAACGAAGGCAATGGCCGCTTCTACGAACCGGCGCCGGGACGCGGCTGGCTGCTCGGACTGCGCTGGGACGGTTCCGCATCCGGCACGCCTTGAGCGCGGCGCGGCGCCGGCTCGGCCGCCGGCGCGTGAGGGCCTAGAATCGCGGCATGGACCCGTCCCGCGATTTCATCGAGGTCACGCCCGGCGCGCTGCACGCCGATGCCTGCGCGGCGATCGTCGCGCGCCTGCGCGCCAGCGAAGCCGCGCTGCAGCCGGGCCATGTCGGCGGCGGCGTGTATCCCGAGCTGAAGAAGAGCCGCGACCTCGCGATCAGCGACCTGCCCGACTGGGCCGACGTCGCGCAGGCGCTCAACGTCGCCGTGTACGGCGGCCTGCTGGCCTACCTGCGCAGCTATCCGCAGGCGCTGATCGCGCCGCTGATGCTGCAGCAGCCCGACGGCCAGGGCGGCCTGCGCCGGCTGGCGGCGGACGACATCGCCGCGCTCGACGACCAGGCGCTGGGCCGGCTCGCGCGTACCTGCCTGCGCCCGGGCGCGATCAACCTGCAGTGGTATCGCGCCGACGAGGGCGGCTATCCGTACTGGCACTGCGAACTGTATCCGCGCGGTGCCGATGGCGAGACGCTGCATCGCCACCTGCTGTGGACGATTTACCTCAACGACGGCTTCGACGACGGCGAGACCGAGTTCCTGTTCCAGCAGCGCAAGGTGTCCCCACGCACCGGCGACCTGCTGCTCGCGCCGACCGCGTTCACGCACACGCATCGCGGCAACCGCCCGCGCGGCGGCGACAAGTTCATCGCCACCAGCTGGATCCTGTTCCAGCGCGCGGAAGCGCTGTACGCCGCGCCGGGCTGACCCACAGGGCCAAGGCATTGGCCGGCTGGGTGTCGCGCGGATCGCGGCGCGTGCGCTCAGCTGGCGATGCGCGGGTGGTTGAGGACCAGCCAGTACAGGCCGATCTGCTTGACCACGGCGACGAACTGCTCGAAGTCCACCGGCTTGCGGATGTAGCTGTTGACGCCCAGCGCGTAGGTCGCCTCGACGTCGAAGGGTTCGTCGCTGGTGGTCAGCACCACCACCGGCAGCGCGCGCGTGCGCGCGTCGCCGCGGATCGCCTGCAGCACCTCGCGCCCGTCCACCTTGGGCAGGTTGAGGTCGAGCAGCACGATCGCCGGCAGGTCGGCGCCTTCGCGCCCGGCGTGGCGCCCGCGCGCGAACAGGTAGTCCAGCGCCTCGGCGCCGTCGCGCACCACCACCATCTGCCGGTCGACGCCCGCTTCGGCGAAGGCGATGCGGGTGAGCTCGACGTCGTCCGGGTTGTCTTCGATCAGCAGGATGTCGTTCTGGTTCATGGCGTGGTCCCGGCCGCGGCCGGCAATTCGACGAAGAAGGTGCTGCCCTCGCCCGGCTGCGAGCGGGCCCAGATCCTGCCGCCGTGGCGCGCGACGATCTGCCTGGAGATCGCCAGGCCCAGTCCGTTGCCGCCGCCCTGCTCGCTGCCGTGCAATCGCTGGAACGGCTGGAACAGCTTGCCAGCATAGCGCATGTCGAAACCGCTGCCCTGGTCGCGGATGGTCAGCGCCAGCACGCCATCGGACACCGCGCCGTCCATCGCGATGTCCACGCGCGGGCGCGCGGACGAGAACTTCCACGCATTGCCGAACAGCTTCTGCAGCAGGCGCCGCAGCCAGTGTTCGTCGCCGCGCGCGTACAGGCCCGGCGGCACGTCGATCGTCGCCTCACGCGATGGTTCGGCATCGCGCAGCTCGGCACCAACCCATTCGCCGAGGAAGCTGAGGTCGACCACGTCGTCGCGATACGCCTGGCTGCCGGCGCGCGAGAGTTCGAGCAGGTCGTCGATGAGGTGTTCGGCGCGCCCGACCGCGGCGCGGATGCGCGCCACGTCGGCGGCGGCGCCGGCGTCGGTGGTGGATTCGGCCAGGCGCGCGGCGAAGCCGGAGATGCTGCGCAGCGGCGCGCGCAGGTCGTGCGAGATGCCGTAGGCCAGCAGGTCCTGCTGGCGGCGGGCGGTGCCGACGTCCTCCAGCTGGAGCAGCACCGTGGCCGGCGCCCCGGCAAGCGGCGACAGCGACACCCGCCAGCGGCGCGGCGGTTCCGCGCCGTCGTCGGCCTCGAACACGTCGCGCGCGCGCGCGGCCGCCGCCGCCGCGGTGATGCGCGCGGCTGCCTGGGTCGCGAAGATCGCGTCGTGCGCCCGGGTGCCGACCAGGGTGTCCAGCGGCCGGTCGAGCAGTCGGCCCAGGGCCGGGTTCGCCGCACGCCAGGTGCCATCGGCGGCGAGCAGTGCCATGCCGCCGTCGGCGTGGTCGAAGGCGTCGCGATACTGCTGGTCTGACTCCTCCATGGAACGATCGTCCGCGTGCGGCCGGGGGGCGCGACGGTAGCCGCAGTCTAAGGAACAACGGTGTCGAGGCCCGGTGCAGGCCACGTGAAGCCGGCCTCACGCACGGGCCGCCGGCTGCGCCGGCCGGGGCCGCGGGGCCGGCCGGCGACGACGCCAGGTCGCCGCCGGCCGGGGGCGGAAGGGTCGCGTCCCTGCGAGTGCCACTCCCGGTTGCCGGCACCGCCGTCCCCGCGGGGACGGTCCCGTCGCGCGCGGCCTCCCACCCCGCGCGCCGGTCCCTGTGCCACGACGGCTCCCGTCGTCCGCCGCCACGGGCGTGGCGGCGTGCCTTGTCCGGCCGTCGTCCCGGCGGCCGGTTCCTGCGGTCGGCGCGCGTCCGTGCGCGCGTTCCTCACTGCACGCCGATTCCGTGCACGAACAGCTCCACCCGGCGGTCCGGCGCCAGGCACTGCACCAGCGCCCGGCGCGGCAGGGCGTCGCCACAGCCGGTGGTGACCGGGCGGGCCTCGCCCGCGCCCTCGGCCACGATCGCCGATGCCGGCACGCCGCCGTCCACCAGCACCTGGCGCACGGTCTCGGCACGCCGCAGCGACAGCGCCTGGTTGGCCGCGTCACCGCCGATGCGGTCGGTGTGCCCGACCACGCGCACGCGCAGGTCGCGCGCCGCCGACAGGCGTTGCGCGATCTCCAGCAGGCGCGCGCGGCCGTCGGCGAGGATGTCGCCCAGGCCGGCGCCGGCGAACGCGAACAGTGCGTCGGCCGACAGTTCGATCCGGGTCTCGCCGGAGGCGGCAGGCCGCGGCGCCGGTGCGGCGGCGGGCACGGACGCCTCGGCCAGCTGGTCGACGCAGGACGCCGGCGACCAGTGGAACGACTGCGCGCGCGCGTGTTCGTCGAAGATCACCTTGTACTGGCAGGTGACGACGCCCGCCGGCGTGCGGAAGTGGAACAGGTAGTCCCATTCGCGCACGCCGTACAGCGCCTCGCGGAAGTGCGGGCGCCCCAGCGACTGGTACAGCTGGTCCTTGGTCGCGCCCGGGCCGATCGTGCGCAGGGCCTCGCGGCTGGGGAAGGTGCCTTCGCGCAGCACCGCGCGCGCGGCCTCCGGGAACACCACCTCGGCCGCCTGTCCCTGGGCGTCGATGCCGCGGCTGACGTGTCGCGTGCCGCAGCCGGCGAGCAGCACCACCGCCGCGATGCCGCAGGCCAGGGCAGCGCCCCGGGTCGAGATTCGCTTCATTGCCTGTTCCTCCCTGGATGTCCTGTTGATGCGGTCCATGCCGCTCACCACTGCAGGCCGGCGCCGACCGAGAAGCCCCAGTCGCGCGTGGTGTTGCCGCTGGCCTGCACCTTGTAGACGTAGCGCCCGTTCTCGGTGATGCCCGACAGGCCCACGGCCATGCCGTACTCGTTCTGGTAGCCGCCGAAGCCGACGGCGAGCATGCTCTTGCCCGGCAGGTAGGCCTGCGGCAGGCCGGCCATCGCCATCGCCGACGCGGTGGCGCCGCGGTAACCGCGGTCCATCGTCCACACGTCGTTCTGGATCTGGGTGATGCGGTTGTCGGTGTACTGGTTGGCGACGTTGATCGCGTGGTTCACGCCCGCCTGCAGCTGGTTGACGTTGACCGCGTCGGTGCCGGCGATGCCCGGCGCGACCCCGCTGATGGTGCGCCCGCCGACGTTGACTTCGCCGGTGGAGGTGCTGCCGCCGACGTAGGCGGCGTTGTAGTTGGTTTGCGCGCCGACCGTGGTGGCCGAGCCCTGGCCGAGGGCGACGCTGTTGTCATGGCTGGCGGTCGCGCCCTGGCCGAGCGCGGTGCTGTTGTCGCCGCTGGCCACGCTCTGGTTGCCCACCGCGGTGCTGTTGTCGCCGCTGGCGACCGCGCCGTTGCCGCCGGCCGCGGCGTTGGCCCCGGTCGGCGCCGGCGGCGTGTACGGCTCGTCCTGGGTGATCTGGAACGGACCGGCACCGCCGTTCTCGAGGTTTGTCACGCGGTTGTCGAACTCGTTGACGGTGATCGTCAGGTTCTCGACGTCGCCCTCGACGGTGGTGACGCGGTTGTCGAGGTCGATGATGTCGCCGCGGATGTCGACGATGTCGCCCTCGATCGTGGTCACCCGGTTGTCGAGGTTGTCGATGCGGGTGTTGACCTCGCCGATCTGGATGTCGGTGTACTCGTTGGCGATGTTGATCGCGTGCTCGACGCCGCCCTGCAGCTGGCTGACGTTGACCGCGTCGGTGTCGGCCGAGCCGGCGGCGACGCCGGTGATCTGGCGACCGCCGACGTTGACCTCGCCGGTGGAGCTGCTGGTGCCGACGTAGGCGCCCTCGTAGCTGGCGCGCGCGCCGACCGTGGTCGCCGAGCCCGCGCCGAGCGCGAGGCTGTTGCCGTGGCTGGCCACCGCGCCGGTGCCGAGCGCGACGCTGTCCACCGCCAGCGCCTGCGCACCGGCGCCGAAGGCGAGGCTGCCGGCGCCGGTCGCGACCGCGCTGTAGCCCAGGGCCACGGCCTGCTCGCCCTCGGCCTCGGCATCGCGGCCGGCGGCGATCGCGTCGGCACCGGTGGCGCCGTCGTTGTCCTCGTTGCCGCCGCCGGTGGAGTTCACGCTGTAGTAGCGCGTGCGGTTGTTGCTGATGGTCGAGGCCACCGCCTGCAGCTGCGAGAGGTTCACCGCGTCGGTGGCCTCTGCGCCGGCGGCGACGTTGGTGAGCCGGCGTTCGCTGCCGGCGCCGCCGATCGACACCTCGCCCACCGGCGCCGTGCCGGCGACCGCGATCGGGTTGCCGAGCGCGTCGAGCGGCTGCCACGCCGGGCTGGCGAGGGTGGCGCCGTTGGCGAGGCTGTTCGCGCCCAGCGCCACGCTGCCGGCGTGGACCACGCTGGCGTTGGGGCCGATGGCCACGCCTCCGTCCACCGACGCGGTGGCCGCGGCGCCCAGGGCCACGCTGGCCAGGCCCGAGGCACTGCTGTTGACGCCGGCGGCCAGCGCGTCCTGCGCCGACGCTTCGGCACCGTTGCCGAACGCGGCCGCGGACTCGGCCGAGGCCACGCTGTTCGCGCCGACCGCGGTCGCGGCGAGGGCCGTTGCCTGCGCGAGGTCGCCGACCGCGACGCTGCTGGCCTCGGTGGCGTCGGTGTTGGCGCCGATCGCGGTGGCGTTGATGCCGCCGGCGAGGGCCAGGTCGCCGATGGCGACGGCACTGATGTCGAGCGCGGAGGTGTTCGCGCCCAGGGCCACGGTGTTCGCCGCGGTGGCTTCGGCGAGGTCGCCGACCGCGACCGCACTGGTGCCGGAGGCGGTGGTGTTGGCGCCCAGCGCCACCGTGTTGATCGCCAGCGCGTCGGCGCTGTCGCCGATGGCGACGCTGCTCACGCTCGCCGCCACGCTGTTGGCGCCGAGCGCGAGGCTGAAGGTGCCGTCGGCGCGGGCCAGTTCGCCCAGCGCCACCGCGCTGATGCCGGTCGACACCGCCTGGGTGCCGATCGCGACGCTGTTGTGGCCGATCGCCTGCGCGCCTTCGCCGCAGGCGACTTCATCGCCGGTCCCGGTGGTGCTGCCGACCGGCGCGCCGGTCACCGGGTCGGTGCACACCGCATCCGCCGCGAACGCCGCCCAGGGCAGCAGGCAGGCGCCGCCCAGCAAGGCGGTTGCCAGCGCGACCCGGCGCGGGCGCGGGCCGGCTTCGCTGCCGCCCGTCCGCCGCGTCGACGCCAGTTCCGAGGCCACCACCACCTGTCCCTTCGACCTGCTCCACACCCTGCTGAAAATCCTGTTCACGCGAAACTCCTTTGGATGAGCGTGTGGCCACCGGTCTCCAGGCGAATCACCGGGGCCTTGTTGTGCGTTTGGTCACGCTGTGTGTGTGATGTGACGCACGCTGTCAGTTGCTGACCGCAGTCCACCCTCGCCTGGACACGGGCGGATGCTGCGGTGGTTGCGGGAGACGGGACGTCCGTGTCCCGAGCGCGGGGTGGTCACCTGCACGGAGACCGACCCGAACCTCCTGTCGCCCGGCAGGAGTCGCAAGAAACGTGCCATGCGTCACAGTTTGCCGGGCGGGCGCCTTCGCCGTACCGTGGCGCGTCGCCCCGCCCCCCGCCCCCGTGACCGGTCCGATCGCCGCACTGTCGAATTGGCTGGCCGCCTGGCCCTGGACCAGCGTGCTGGTCGTAGGGTGGGTGCTGTACCTGGTGCTGCTGGGTGGCTGGATCGTGCTGCAGAAGCGCGAGCCGGTGGCGACGCTCAGCTGGCTGCTCGGACTGGCCCTGCTGCCCTATGTCGGCTTCTTGGTCTACCACGTGTTCGGGCCGCAGCGGATCCGCCGCCAGCGGCTCAAGCGCGCACGCGCACGCGGCGACCTGCCCGGCCAGGCCTTCGCCGAGGATGCGGACGTCGCCGAGCTGGCGCGCATGGCGCGCGCCGCCACCACCCTGCCGATGACCACCGCGCGCGACGTGCGCCTGCTGGTCGACGGCGCCGCCAAGTTCGACGCGCTGGTCGAGGACGTGCGCCAAGCACGCACGCACGTGCACCTGGAGTACTACATCTGGCATCCCGGGCGCAGCAGCGATGCGCTGCTCGACGCACTGGTCGAGCGCGCGCGCGCCGGGGTCGCGGTGCGCCTGCTGCTGGACGCGCTGGGCGCGGCCAAGGCGCATCGCCTGTTCGCGCCGCTGCTGGCCGCCGGCGGCGAGGTGGCCTGGTTCCATCCGACCCGCTTCGGCCGCATCTGGCAGCGGCCGTGGACCAACCTGCGCACGCATCGCAAGATCGTGGTGATCGACGGTCGCGTCGGCTACACCGGCGGCATGAACGTCACCGACGACCAGAACGAACGCGTCAGCGAGCACGCCTACCGCGACCTGCACCTGCGCCTGGAGGGCGAGGTGGTGCGCGAACTGCAGCTGGTGTTCGTCGAGGACTGGGCCTATGCGACCGGGCGCCGCGACTTCATCGGCGACGTGGCGCGGCAGACGCCGGAACAACCGGCCGGCGCGATCCGCGCCCAGGTGATCCCCTCGGGCCCGGACTCGCCGTGGGAGGCGATCCATCGCGTCCATGTCGGCGCGATCCATGCGGCCAGGCAGCGGGTGTGGATGACCACACCCTACTTCGTGCCCGGCGAGGCGGCGATGATGGCGCTGACCTCGGCCGCGCTGGCCGGCCTCGACGTGCGCCTGCTGGTGCCGCGCATGAGCGATTCGCTCCTGGTCACGCTGGCCGCGCGGTCCTATTTCGGGCCGCTGCTGGTGGCCGGGGTCAAGGTCTACGAATACGGCCCGCGCCTGCTGCATACCAAGTCGCTGCTGGTCGACGACCACGCGGTGCTGGTGGGCAGCGCCAACTTCGACCATCGCAGCTTCCGGCTCAACTTCGAGGTCTCGGTGCTGTTCGAGGACGCGACCATCGCCGGCCAGCTGGCGCGCCTGATCGAGGGCGAGCTGGCGAGCGCGCCGCGGGTGCGCCAGGGCCGGCGGCGTTCGCTGCTGGGCGCGCGCCTGCCCGAGGCGCTGGCGCGGCTGCTGTCGCCGCTGCTGTGAGCGGCGCGACCGGCGGCGCGCGGCGGCGGTCGAACGGCGCCCGGCGCGGCCGCCGCCAGCGGGTAGACTTGGCCGCATTCCACGCCGCGGAGCCTGTCCATGCCCTGGTTGTTCCTGTTGCTGGCGATCGCGGCGCTGGCGATCGCGTTCATGGCCTCGTCGATGGTGGTGGTGGTGATCTGCCTGCTGGCCGCGCTGGGGCTGATCGGCATCTGGGTGCTGGGCCTGCTCGCGCAGCGCGTGGGCAACCAGTCGCGCGACGACAGCATGATGCTCGACCCGCAGGAGCTGCGCCGCCTGCGCGAACTGGCCGAGGCCAAGCGCGCGCAATCCGCGACCGGCGAAGACGCGCGCGCGCCGTGAGCCGCGGCGGGCCGGCATGAGGGCCGCGGCGACGCAGCTGAGCGTCAACCTCAACAAGATCGCGGTGCTGCGCAACTCGCGCGGCGGCACCGATCCGGACCTGCTGCGCGCCGCGCACGCCTGCCTCGACGCCGGCGCCGACGGCATCACCGTGCACCCGCGCCCCGATGCGCGGCACACGCGCCACGACGACGTGCTGGCGCTGGCCGCGCTCACCCGCGCGCGCGGCGTCGAGTTCAACCTCGAAGGCAATCCGTTCGCGCCGCCGCGCGCGGGCTATGCCGGCTTCCTGCGCCTGTGCGAACTGGCGCGCCCGGCGCAGGCGACCCTGGTGCCGGACGGCGATGCGCAGCTCACGTCCGACCACGGGTTCGATTTCGCGCGCGATGCCGAGGCGCTGCAGCCGCTGGTGGCGGCGCTGAAGGCGCTCGGCTGCCGGGTCAGCCTGTTCGCCGACGCCGGCGCGGACGTCGCCGCGGCCGCGCGCATCGGCGCCGATCGCATCGAGCTCTACACCGGCCCCTATGCCGAGGCATTCGCCGCGGGCGAGGCCGCGCGCGCCCTGCCCGCCTTCGTCGCCACCGCACGCGCCGCGCAGGCCGCGGGCCTGGGCGTGAACGCCGGGCACGACCTCAGCCAGGCGAACCTCGGCGCCTTCCTCGACGCGGTGCCGGACGTGCGCGAAGTGTCGATCGGCCACGCCCTCGTCGGCGAGGCGCTGTACGCCGGACTGGCGGAGACGGTGCTGCGCTACCTGGCGCTGTGCCGGGGCGAACGCGCCGGCGCGGCGAGCTGACCGCTCAGGCCAGTTCCGGCAGCGCGAGGTAGCGTTCGAGCACCACGCAGAAGGTGTTGAGCGTGTGCTCGCGGCCGCGCACCGCGATGCGATACGGGCCGGTGAGGCCAAGCGCGTCCCAGCGCGCGTGCAGGCGCCCGGTCGTGACCCGCTGGCCGGCGCGATCGAGTGCGCCGAATTCGATCGACAGGTCGCCGTGGGCGCTGATCGCCAGGCCCAGGAAGTGGTGCCCGTCGCGATAGATCCGGGCCCGGGCCCGCACCTGGCGCGGCGCGGCCGGATCGAGCAGGCGCTCGCGCACCAGGCGCGTCATCTGGGTCCAGGACCTGGCGAGCCGGCCCGGGCCGTTGGCGTCGCGGTCGATCGCGCTCAGTTCCGAGGCGGTGGGCTCGGTGATGTGGGTCAGCATCGCGTGTCCTCTGCGCCGCCGGGGCGCGCAACGTGATGGAGGACACGGTTTGCAAGAAGCATGCCACCGGCGCGGCCCCTGCGCCCGCCCCCGGACCGGCGCGGGCGTCGGTTCAGGCCGCGTGGCCGCTGAGGCCGCCCGCGCGTGCGCGGGCCGGCGAGCCTGCCGGGGACGCCGCATCCGCCGGCCAGGCCGGCAGGTGCAGGTAGGGTTCGAGCACGGCGCAGAAGGTGTTGATCGTCTCCTCGCGTTCGCGCAGGAGGATGCGGTAGGGCCCAGTCAGGCCGAGGCCGTCCCAGTGCGCGGAGAGACGCCCGACCGGCACCGGGGCGCCACTCGGGCGCAGCGGGCCGAACTCGATGTGCAGGGCCTGGTCGCGGCCCAGCTGCAGGCCGAGGAAATGCGTGCGGTCGCGGTAAACGCGCTGGATCGGCGCGGGCGTGGCTTCCGGCGCGAGCCGCTTGCGGACCAGCCGGGTCAGCAGCGTCCACGAACGCGCCAGCCGCCCGGGGCCGTCGGCCACGGCGCGGATGGCGTCCAGTTCGTCTCCCGTCAACAGCGGGATGTTCGCGATGGTGCCGTCCGCCATGTCCCTGGCCCTCGTCCGTGTCGTCCGTGTCGTCCTTGCCCGCCGCCATCCGCCGCGGCGCGTGGCAGTGTAGCCTGCGCGGCATCGCCTCGCGTTCACACGACCGCGCGCGTGACGGACGCGGGTGTTTCGGCGCGTCCGGGCCCGGTCGCGCCCGGACCGCTATCGGCGCACGAAGCCGATGTTGGCCAGGCCGGCGTTCTTCGCGAGCGCCAGCACCTTGGCCACGGCCTGGTAGTCGCAGTCGCCGCTGGCATCGATCTCCAGCACCGGCTGGTGGGCCGGCGTCGCCTGCGCCTGCTCGCGCATCAGCGCGGCCAGCGTGTCGCGCGAGGCCGCCTGCCCGTTCCAGAAGGCGTCGCCGGCGGCGTCGATGCGCAGGCGGATCGGATCGGGAGGCGTCAGGCGCTCGATCGGCGGCGGCGCCGGCTGCGGCAGGGTCAGGTCGATCTGGTGCGACAGCGCGGGTGCGGTGACCATGAAGATGATCAGCAGCACCAGCAGCACGTCGCACAGGGGAATGATGTTGATCTCGGCCATCGGCGCTTCGCCGTGGCCTCCGCGGTTGCCGAATGCCATGACACGCCCCCTTGCGCCGGTGGAGTCGCCCCGACGCTACGCCGATCGACGACCTGCGGCAAGCGCCCCGCGCGGCGGCGTCAGGACGGTTCCGGCAGGGCCAGGTAGTGCTCGAGCACGGCGGCGAAGGTGTTGAGCGTGTGCTCGCGCTCGCGCAGGTGGATCTCGTAGGGGCCGGTCAGCCCGAGTTCGTCCCAGCGCGCGACCAGTCGGCCCAGGCACAGGCGCTCGTCGCTCTGGGTCAGGCGGCCGAACGCGATCTCCAGCGTGCCGGTCACCGCGACCGTCAGCACCAGGTAGTGGCTCTCGTCGCGGTACAGGCGGCTGCGCGGCACGCCGCGACGCTGCTGGCGATCGGACATCAGGCGCTCGCGCACCACGCGGGTCAGCTGCGACCACGACCGCACCAGCCGCCCGGGGACATTGACGGTCCGGCCGAGGGTATCGAGGTCTTCGACGGTGAGGAGCGGGATGCTGGCCATGGAACGAGTCCTGTTGCGCGGGAGCGGTGTGCGTTGGTTCACAGGTTCGCAGGTTCCGTGCCAACCCGCGGCGGCCGACGTACGGCGCCGTATCCGTCCGCGATCGGCGGCGCGCGGCGCGCCACCGGCCGTGTCGTCCTTCGCAATGTGCCGCGCTGCGTCACCCCCTGCCCCGGTCGAGCGGGTGCGCCGGGCGCCGGACACGCATAAAAAACGCCGCCCTTGCGGGCGGCGTCGAAAGTCTTGCTGCGGTAAGCGGCCGGCGCGCTGCAGGCGGCGCCGGGCGGTCTTGCGGTTAGTGCTTGACGAAACCGATCTTGTTCATCTGGGCGTTCTTGGCCGCGGCGAGCACCTTGGCCAGGATCCCGTACTCGGCGTCCCCGCTCATGTCGATCTCCAGCGTGGGCTGGTTGTTCGGATCGCGCTGGACCTCGGCGTCCATCATCTGGCGCAGCGCCGACACCGGGGTCGGGCTGTTGTTCCAGTAGACCGTGCCCGAGGCGTCGATGTTGAGCTTGATCGGCTCCGGCGGCTCGACCGTCTGCGGCGGCGGGTTGAGCGAACGCTGCGGCAGGTCGATGTCGATCGGATACGACACCTGCGGCGCGGTGACCATGAAGATGATCAGCAGCACCAGCATGATGTCGCACAGCGGGATGATGTTGATGTCGGCCATCGGCGCGCCATCGCCACCACCGGATGAAAAGGCCATCTTGCGTTCTCCCGGTCAGTTCTTTTCGCGCGCCGACACGAAGCCCACCTTGCGCATGCCCTTGGCCTGCGCGAGGTTGACCACCTCCGACACCGTCCGGTACGGCGTGGTGGCATCGCCACGCACGTTGACCGCCGGCTGCGGCGTCTGCTGCGCTGACACCGCCAACGTGCTGTCCAGCAGGTCCATCGTGATCGGCTGGTCGTTGAGGTAGAGGTTGCCGTTGGACGTGATCGCGACCGTGAGCGGCGCCACCGGCGGCGCCGTGTCCGGACGCTGGTCGAGGTTCGCCTGTGGCAGCTCGACCTTGACCTTGTGCGCCATCAGCGGCGCCGTGACCATGAAGATGATCAGCAGCACCAGCATCACGTCGACCAGCGGCACGATGTTGATGGTCGCATTGACCTTGTCGTGCCCGCCGTCACCACCTGAGCTGAAGGCCATGTCGTGTCTCCGTCAGTCTTCGGTCACGAACGCTCAGCGGCCCGCTTCGCCGACGCGGGCGCCGGTCGCGAAGAAGTCGTGCAGGTCGTGGGCGAAGGTGTCGAGCTTGGCGTTGACGCCGCGGTTGAGGCGCACGAAGAAGTTGTAGCCGAGCACCGCCGGGATCGCGACGCCGAGGCCGATCGCGGTCATGATCAGCGCCTCGCCCACGGGGCCGGCGACCGCGCCGATGTCGGCCTGGCCGGTGGCACCGATGCGGATCAGGGCGTTGTAGATGCCCCACACCGTACCCAGCAGGCCGACGAACGGCGCGGTGGCACCGACGGTGGCGAGCACGGTCAGGCCGTCCTCGAGCTTCATCGATTCGCGGGTCACGGCCTGGCGCAGCGCGCGGTCGACGAACTCCGAGCGGCTCATCGACTCGGCGAGGCGCGAACCATCGTGGCGCTGGTGGTGCGCGGCGGCCTGGGCGGCATCGAGCGCGACCTTCGAGAAGGGCTCGCCGGAGCGCTGCTCTTCCATGAAGCGGATCGCGTCCTGCGCGTTCGGGGTTTCCCAGAACGTGGCGACGACGCGGTCCGAACTGCCCTTGAGGCGGGCATGCTTGATGAAGTTGTAGATGATCCAGTAGACCGACAGCACGGACATCAGGATCAGCACGATGAACACGATCCAGTTGACCACAGTCATGTGTTCAATCAGGTTCGCGAAGCCCATCTGGGTCAGTGCCTGGGCGTTGCCGGCTCCGGCGGCTGGGGCAGCGGTGGTTTCCTGCAGCATGACGCTTACCTTCTAGATGTTGTTGAGTTTGGATTGGAACGGGTGGAACGGGTGAAGCCTGTATTGCGGCGCGGCCGCGGCGGGATCAGCCGCCGAGGTTGAAGTCGACCGGGACGCGGACGCGGCCGGCGGCCGGCTGGCCGTTGACCACCGAGGGGTTGAAGCGCCAGCGACGCGCGGCCTGCATCGCGGCCCGGTCGAGGTCGCGGTTGCGGCTGGAACGCTCGACCGCCACGTTGGTGACGTTGCCGTTGGCGTCGACGTCGACGATCAGGATCACCGTGCCCTCGACGCCCGCGCGCAGCGCGGCCGGCGGGTACTGCGGCGGGTTCATGTTCTTCGACGAGATGTCGACCGAGGCGCCGATGTCGGGCGTGGAACGCGGCGGTGCGGGCGGCGACGGCGGCGGGGCCGGGGTGTCGACCGGCGAGGGATCGTCGAACACCACCGGCGGTTCTTCCGGCGGCGGCGGCAGCGGGGTCGGCTGCGGCGGGACGAGTTCCTTGATCGGGGTCGGCTTCGGCGGCTCCGGCGGCGGCGGCGGCGGGGGCGGCGGCGGCGGCGGCGGTTCGATGATCACCACGCGGGTGGCGGCGTCATCTTCCTGTTCGGCCTGGGGCGGCGTCGCCGGCGCGAGCAGCAACAGCAGCGCGCCCGCGTGGATGGCCACCACCAGGGTGAATCCGGCGATTCGCGCCCAGTCCAGACCTTCGTCTTCTTTCCTGTCGGTCGTCGGCAAGCGTTCGGTCATGCGTTGAACTCAAGTCTGGCCGGACAGCCGCGTCCGGGGTCGTGTCGTGCCGCCGCCGTTTCGGCGACGGGAACTTCCAAGCTTATACCAATCCTCCGGCGCGTGACCAACCCGGTCCGGGTCGATGCGCGCGTGCCGCTAGTTGGTCCTGGCCAGGATCCGTCTTGCATCCTCCGGCGTGCGGACGCCCTTGTCCAGCGCTTGTTGCGCCGCCTGCTTGGCCTCCGGCAGACGGCCTTCGTTGGCCAGCACCTTGGCTAGGTTCAGGTAGGTCTCGCCGCGCTCGTCGAGGGGCGCGGCCTTGCGGTAGGCCTCAATCGCCGGCTCGACCTGCGGCGGGTCGGAGAAGTAGTACGCCTGCGCCAGCGCCACGTACACCTTCTGGTCGGGCTTGAGGATGCCCTTCTGCAGGCCTTCCTGGATCACGGCGATCGCCTTGGGATAGCCGTCGTCGCTGTTGAAGTACAACGACATCAGGTTGCGGTAGTCGCGGTCCTCGGTCAGTTCACCGGCGGCGCGCAGTTTCTCGTACACCGCGGCGGCCTTGTCGTACTGCTCGGCCTGCAGGTAGGTGGCGGCGAGGTTGAGCTGCGAGCGCTTGTCGCCCGGGGTCTTGGCCGCGACCTGTTCGGCGAGCCGCGTCGCTTCGGCCGCCTGGCCGGACTCGGCATAGGCGGCCATCAGCAGCTGCAGCCATTGCGGGTTGGGGTCGGGGGTGGCGTCGACCAGCGGCTTGAGCACCGCGATCGCCTCCGGGTAGCGCTCCAGCCGCAGCAGCAGGTTGCCCTTGAGCACGAGCTGGTTGGGGTCCTGCGACTTGGTCTCGGCCAGCAGGCGGTCGAGCGTGGCCAGCGCCTCGGCGTACTTCTCGTCCTGCATCTGCAGCTGGGCGACGATGAACATCACCTCGTAGTGGTCGTTGTTGTTCAGGCCGTTGAACTCGAGCGCGCGCTGCAGGTAGCCCATTGCCTCGGCCTGGTCCTCGCCGGAGAGCAGCATCGAGCCGACGAGGCGCGCCGCCATCGCCTTGTCGTAGTCATTGGCGTCGGCGCTGGCCATGATCTCCTCGGCGAGCGGACGCGCCTTGGCGAGGTCTTCGTCCTCGTAGGCCTTGAACAGGGCCTGCAGCTTCGAGGTCATCTTCGAGGAGGGCTTCGCCGCCGGCTCCTGGCGCGTCGCCTCCGGATAGCGCACTTCGGCCTTGGCGGCGCCGCCCTTGCTGGCGCGCGCCGCGCGCCGCTCCTCCGCTCGCGAGCTCGCGGTCTGGGCGAGGGCGGCGGTGGTCGCCAGCATCAGCCCCGCGGCAATGGCCGTGGTCAGCAGGCGGGTTGGAAGGCGGGGTGTGCGCATGGGAATCACCTGGTGTCGTCGGCCGCGCGGGGCGGCATGAGGGCGGGGATGGTAGGGGATCGGGTCGGAAACGGGAACGCGCGGTCGTCAGCCGCACTGTGGCCGGCGGCCGGCGGCGCGCGCCTGCTCGTAGACCGGCAGCAGCTGGTTCGCACGGGCCTGCAGTTCGGCGATGCGCGCCTGCGGATCGGGATGCGTCGACAGCCACTCCGGCGGGCGGTTGCCGCCGGCGGACATCATGTTCTGCCACAGCCCGACGGCGGCGCGCGGATCGAACCCGGCCTGGGCCATCATCCGCTGGCCGACGACGTCGGCCTCGGACTCCTGCGCGCGCGAACCCGGCAACAGGAAGCCGGTCTGCGCCAGCAGGCCGCCACCCTGGCTGGCCAGCTGGCCGTAGTTGCCGGCCAGCGCGCCGAGCAGCTGCACCGCACCGGCCGCGCCCATCTGCCGGGTGATGCGCTCGTCGTGGTGGCGTTCGACGACGTGGCCGATCTCGTGGCCGATCACCGCCGCCAGCTGGTCCTGGTTCCTGGCGACGGTGAACAGGCCGCTGTTGACGCCGACCTTGCCGCCCGGCAGCGCGAACGCATTGGGCTCCTTCTCGGCGAACACCGCCGATTCCCAGCGGATCGCGCGCTGCGACTCGGGCAGCTGCTGCACCAGCGCGTCGACCACGCAGCGCACGTACGCGATCTGCTTGCCGTCGTTGCTCAGCGGGCCCTTCTGCTTGGCTTCGGTGAAGGCCTGCGCGCCGAGCTGGTTGAGCTGGTCCTGCGAGACCGCGCCGACGTACTGGCGGCGACCGGTGGAGGAGGTGGTCGTGGCGCAGGCCGCAAGCACGGCGACGACGACCAGTGACAAGACGATGTGCTTCATGACGTGCGGCCAGCTCCCTGTTCCGGCGGAGTGTGGCGACGTTCGTCTTAAAAATTCGTCAATCCGTGACCCCGGTCGATGCCCGGTTCAGCGCTCCGCGCGCCGGCGCGGCCACGACCACGGGCCGACGCGGCCGGCCGGCGAACCCGGCGCGCGCAATGCTGCGGCGCCGCGAGGTTTCGCGCTCAGACGTCGAGGTTGGCGACCTTCAGCGCGTTGTCCTCGATGAACTCGCGGCGCGGTTCCACCACGTCGCCCATCAGGGTGCTGAAGATCTGGTCGGCGGCCACGACATCCTCGATCCGCACCTGCAGCAGGCGGCGGCTGTCGGGGTTCACCGTGGTGTCCCACAGCTGCTCGGGGTTCATTTCGCCCAGGCCCTTGAAGCGCTGGATCTGGCGGCCCTTCTTGGCTTCCTCCAGCAGCCAGGCCTGGGCCTGGGCGAAGCTGGACACCGGCTGCGCGCGGTTGCCGCGCACGATCTGCGCGCCGTCGCGGACCAGGCCGTGCAACAGCGCCGCGGCCTCGCGCAGCGCGCGCAGTTCGCCACCTTCGAACGCCGACAGCGGCAGCGTCTGGATCGCTTCCACGCCCATGTGCCGGCGCCGGATCACCAGCGCCGGCGAGAGCCCGTCCTGCGCCGGCTGCCATTCCAGCGCGTAGCGCGGGCGGCCGAGGCCGGCGTGGTTGAGGCGCTTCTCCAGTGCCTCGAGCTCGTGCCGCTCGTCGGTGTTGGCGCTCAGCGCTTCCGGCTCCAGCGGCGTGAAGTCGATCAGCGCCTCGAGCAGCAGCGGGTCGTAGCGGTGCGCATTGCGCGCGATCGCCTCGCGCGCGCCGGCGTAGGCCAGCAGCAGCGACTCCAGCGCCGCGCCCTCGATCGGCGGTTCGCCGGTGGCCGGCACCAGCGCCGCGCCCTCGACCGCGTTGCCGGCGAGGTAGGCGTCCAGCGCCGCGTCGTCCTTGAGGTACAGCTCGGTCTTGCCCTGCTTGATCTTGTACAGCGGCGGCAGGCCGATGTAGACGTGGCCGCGCTCGATCAGCTCCGGCATCTGCCGGTAGAAGAACGTCAGCAGCAGGGTGCGGATGTGCGAGCCGTCGACGTCGGCGTCGGTCATGATGATGATGCGGTGGTAGCGCAGCTTGTCCGGGTTGTATTCGTCCTTGCCGATGCCGGTACCGAGCGCGGTGATCAGCGTGCCGACTTCCGCCGACGAGAGCATGCGGTCGAAGCGCGCGCGCTCGACGTTGAGGATCTTGCCGCGCAGCGGCAGCACCGCCTGGTTCTTGCGGTTGCGGCCTTGCTTGGCCGAGCCGCCCGCCGAGTCGCCCTCGACGATGAACAGCTCCGACAGCGCCGGATCCTTCTCCTGGCAGTCGGCGAGCTTGCCGGGCAGGCCGGCGATGTCGAGCGCACCCTTGCGGCGGGTGAGGTCGCGCGCCTTGCGGGCGGCCTCGCGGGCGCGCGCGGCATCGACGATCTTGCCGGCGATGGCGCGGGCCTCGTGGGGGTGTTCCTGCAGAAACTCCTCCAAACGTGCCGCGAACGTGCTGTCAACGACCGGCCTGACGTCGGATGAGACCAGTTTTTCCTTGGTCTGCGACGAAAAGCTCGGATCGGGCACCTTCACCGACAGCACCGCGATCATGCCTTCGCGCATGTCGTCGCCCGACAGCGTCACCTTGGCCTGCCTGGCGATGCCGTTCTGCTCGATGTAGTTGGTCAGCGTGCGCGTCAGCGCCGAGCGGAAGCCCTGAAGGTGGGTGCCGCCGTCCTTCTGCGGGATGTTGTTGGTGAAGCAGAACATCGTTTCCTGGTAGGCGTCGGTCCACTGCAGCGCCACGTCGACGGTGATGCCGTTCTGCTCGCCGGTCACCGAGATCACGTTGCTGTGCAGCGGGGTCTTCAGCTGCGCCAGGTGCTCGACGAAGCTGGCGATGCCGCCTTCGTACTGGAAGACGTCCTTGCGGCCTTCGCCGCGCGCGTCGGTGAGCACGATCTTGACGCCGGAGTTGAGGAACGACAGCTCGCGCAGGCGGCGCGCCAGGATGTCGTAGTGGAACTCGGTGTCGGTGAAGATCTCCGCCGCCGGCCAGAAGCGCAGCGTGGTGCCGCGGCGGGTCGAGGCCTCGAGCTGCCTGAGCGGGTACACCGGCTCGCCCAGCGCGTATTCCTGCTGGTGGTGGAAACCGTCGCGCCAGATGTCGAGCATGAGCTTGCTCGACAGCGCGTTGACCACCGACACGCCGACGCCGTGCAGGCCGCCGGACACCTTGTAGCTGTTGTCGTCGAACTTGCCGCCGGCATGCAGCACGGTGAGGATCACCTCGGCTGCCGACACCCCCTCTTCCTTGTGGATGTCGACCGGGATGCCGCGTCCGTTGTCGGACACCGAGACCGAGCCGTCCTCGTGGATCGTCACCACGATGTCGTCGGCGTGGCCGGCAAGGGCCTCGTCGATCGAGTTGTCGACCACCTCGAACACCATGTGGTGCAGGCCGGTGCCGTCGTGCACGTCGCCGATGTACATGCCGGGCCGCTTGCGGACGGCCTCCAGGCCGCGCAGGACGGTGATCTTGCTGGAGTCGTAGGTGCTGCCGCCGGGGGTCCCGGGGGTGGGGGTCTGCTGGTCGGTCATGCGTCTGGCGCGTCCCATGGCACGCATCGCCCCCGCGCCTGCCTCGGCGGCGGTTGACGACACATTATTTATAGGGTTTGAAGCGCGGAATTATAGCATTTCCGCCCCGGCCGCCGGACCCGCCACCCCCGCGCCGGACCGGGCGATCGCGCCGTGTTCCACGTGGAACACGGTCATGCCGGCGACCGGCCAGTGCGGCGGGGGCTCGGTGCCGGTGATGAACACCTGCGCCTGGCGCTCGCGCAGGAACGCCAGCATCCGCGCCTGGTGGTCGCGGTCGAGTTCGGAGGCCAGGTCGTCCAGCAGCACCACCGGCCAGTCGCCGTCGCGCGCCGCGGCGCAGTCTTCGGCCTGGGTCATCAGGCAGCCCAGCGCGGCCAGCTTGGCCTGCCCGCGCGAGAGCGCCTCGCCGGTCGGCTTGCCGGCAAAACCCAGGCGCCAGTCGGCGCGGTGCGGGCCGACCGTCGTGTGCCCGGCAGCCCGGTCGCGGTCACGGGCCACCAGCAGGGCGTCGGCCAGCGGTAGCGCTTCGCTGCGCCAGCCCGGCAGGTAGTCCAGCCGGGCCTCGCCCAAGGCCGGGCCCAACAGCCCCATCACCTTCGGCAGACGCTGCTGCAGGCGGTCCAGGTAGGCCTGGCGCCGGCGCGACAGCGGTTCGCCGGCCTCCGCCAGCTCGTGATCCCAACTGTCGAGCTGGCCGTCGCGGGCGCCCCCCTTGAGCAGGGCATTGCGCTGCTTCAGCGCCCGGGCGTAGCGGCGCCAGAGCGGCAGGAAGTCCTGTTCCACGTGGAACAGGCCCCAGTCGAGCAGGCGCCGGCGCGGCTCAGAGCCGCCGGACACCAGCGCATGGCTCCCGGGCTCGAAGCTGACCACCATCAGCGCCGCACACAGTTCGCCCAGCTGGTCGACCGTCGCCCCGTCCAGCCGGCCTTCCCAGGTGGCACCGCCGTGGCGCAGGCCGGCACGGCGCAGGCGGCCGTCGCCGGTAGCCTCGCGCCACTCCACGAAGACCTGCAGCGCCTCGCTGCCGGTGCGGACCAGGCCATCGCGCACCCGGCCGCGGAAACCGCGGCCGTAGGCCATCAGGTGCAGGCCCTCGAGCACGCTGGTCTTGCCGGCGCCATTGCCGCCGGTGAGCAGGTTCAGGCCGGGCCCGGGCTGCAGCGCCACTTCGCGCAGGCAGCGCAGGTCGCGCAGCTGCAGCCGGGTCACGCGCATGCGCGCGGTCCGAGCAAAACAAAACGCCCGGACCGGGCCGGGCGTTGTTGCAGGCGGTTGCCGGGACCCGCGGTCACAGGCGCAGCGGCATCACCACGTGGCGGCACTTGTCGCTGCCGGCCTCGCGCACCAGGGCAGAGGAGTTGGCGTCACGCAGCATCAGCAGCACGTGTTCGTCGCGCAGGGCGGTGAGGGCGTCGAGCAGGTAGTTGACGTTGAAGCCCACCGCCAGCCCGTCGACCTTGGTGTCCGCCTCGACCTCTTCCTGCGCCTCTTCCTGCTCCGGGTTGTGGGCGTTGATCCGCACCAGGCCGGGCGAGACTTCCAGGCGCACGCCGCGGTACTTCTCGTTGGACAGGATCGCGGCGCGCTGCAGCGATGCGCGCAGCGACTCGCGCTCGATCTTCACCTCGCGGTCGGCACCGATCGGGATCACCGCCTCGTAGTCCGGGAAGCGGCCATCGATCAGCTTGCTGGTGAAGGTGACATCGTCGCGCTTCACCCGGATGTGGTTGCGGCCCATCTCCAGCACGAGGGTGCGGTCGCCGCCCTCGAGCAGCCGCTGCAGCTCCTGCACGCCCTTGCGCGGCACGATGATCTGGCGCTTGGTCTGCACCGCCGTGTCCAGCGCCGTCTCGCACAGGGCCAGCCGGTGGCCGTCGGTGGCCACGCAGCGCAGGCGCTTGTCGGCCAGGTCGAACAGCAGGCCGTTGAGGTAGTAGCGCACGTCCTGCTGCGCCATCGCGAACGCGGTACGCTCGATCAGCTCCTTCAGCGCCGCTTCCGGCACGCTGACCTGCTCGGTCGCCTCGACCTCGTCCACCGAGGGGAAGTCATTGGCCGGCAGGCTCGACAGGGTGAACCGGCTGCGGCCGGCCTGCACCGTGATCTTGTCGCCCGACTGGGAGACGGTGACCTTGCTGCCGTCGGGCAGGGCGCGAACGATGTCGAACAGCTTGCGCGCCGGGATCGTGGTCTCGCCGTCCTGGGCATCGTCGACGCTGCTGCGCGAGACCATCTCGACTTCGAGGTCGGTGCCGGTCAGCGACAGCTGCCCGCCCGAGACCTGGGTGAGCAGGTTGGCCAGGACCGGCAGCGTCTGCCGGCGTTCCACGACGTTGACCACTTGCGCCAGTGGCTTCAGGAGGGCTTCGCGCTGCAGGCTGAAACGCATCGGATCGGATCCCTGTGCAAGCTTCTAGAAGAGGAGGAATATCAAAAGCAGGTGGTGCTGGAGTCGCGAAAACCCGGGGAAAACAGGAATAACAAATTGATTTTAAACATAAAATCTTGAATCAAAGCCTGTGGACAACCCGGTCTGGCCGGGTCGGCGAGCCTGTGGAGGATTCGCCGGCCCTGATCTTGTCCACAGCTTGTGCCGCGACTGTCCACGCCAACCCCAACATCTAGTGTAGCGAAGGTTTGCGGTGCCGCGGTTGGCGGCAGCGCGGCCGTGCCGACGGGGGCGGCGCAGGGTCCGGACCGGGCCGGCGGCGCGTGGCCACGACGGGCGCCGGAGCCGTCGCGTGCCGCGCCTCGCCGGGCCGGGGAGGGTGCCGGCAAGGGCCGCGAGGGTGCCGGCGCGGGGCGGCGGCGAAGCGGGCGGCGTCCTCGCGTCCGCGCCGTCGACCGGCGGCACGCAAGCGGCCTGCCCGGATGCGCACCCGCGCGTCGATCATCGTCTTCAACCGCGTCGCGCCGTGGTCGTCGCACTGCGCGGCGAAGGTGAGGCCATCGCCTCGTTCGCCGGGCTTGCGGATCAGCGTGTCTTTCGTGTCCCGCGCAGGGGTCGGGCGGTCGCTGCCCGGAGACGTCACTCGCTGAGCTTGCGGATCAGCTTGTCCCAATCCTCGCGCAGCTTGCCGTCGGTTTCCATCAGGTGACGGATCTGGCGGCAGGCGTGCAGGACGGTGGTGTGGTCGCGGCCGGCGAAGGCGTCGCCGATCTCGGGCAGGCTGTGTTCGGTGAGTTCCTTGGCCAGCGCCATCGCCACCTGGCGCGGGCGTGCGAGCGAGCGCGTGCGGCGCTTGGACAACAGGTCCTTGATCTGCAGGCCGTAGTAGTCGGCCACCACCTTCAGGATGTTGCCGATGCCGATCGCCTGCTGCTGCGCGCGCAGCAGGTCGCGCAGCGTTTCCTGCGCGAACTCGACCGTGATCACGCGCCCGGTGAAGTTGGCGCGCGCGGCCAGCGTGTTGAGCGCGCCCTCGAGGTCGCGCACGTTGCTGCGCATCTTCTTGGCGAGCAGGAAGGCGACGTCGTCGGGCACCTGGGTGCCGCGCTCGCGCGCCTTGGCCAGCACGATCGCCGCGCGCGTCTCGAAGTCGGGTGGATCGATCGCCACCGACAGGCCCCACGACAGCCGCGACTTCAGCCGTGGTTCGAGGCCTTCCACTTCGCGCGGGTAGCGGTCGCAGGTCATGATGATCTGCTGGCGGCTGTCGAACAGCGCGTTGAAGGTGTGGAAGAACTCCTCCTGCGTGCGGTCCTTGCCGGCGAAGAACTGGATGTCGTCGATCAGCAGCGCGTCGACCTGCTGGAACTGGCGCTTGAACTGGTCCGAGGTCTTTTCCTGCAGCGAGCGGAAGAAGGCGTTGTAGAACTGCTCCGAGCGCAGGTACAGCACGCGCGCGGCCGGGTTGGCCTGGCGCATGGCGTTGCCGGCGGCGAACATCAGGTGGGTCTTGCCCAGGCCGGTGCCGCCGTAGAGCAGCAGCGGGTTGTGGGCGCGGTCGCCGGGCTTGAGCGCGGCCTGCCAGGCCGCGGCGCGGCCGAGCTGGTTGCTGCGCCCCTCGACGAAGTTGTCGAAGGTGTAGTGGCCATCGAGGTTTCCGGCGAACGCCACCACCGGCGCGGCGGCGGCAACGGGCAGGCCCGCGGCGGACGCGCGCGCCTCGGTCGCCGGCGTGGCCGCGCGCGGCAGCGAACCGATCTCCAGCAGCACTTCGCGGCTGCCGGCGAAATGCGCCAGCAGTTCGCGGATCCGCTCCAGGTAGCGCGCCTGCACCTCGTCGCGGACGAACGCGTTGGGCGCGTACAGCACGGTGGTGGCGCCGTCGCGGCTGCGCGCCTGCAGCGGCTTCAGCCAGGTGTGCACGTCCTCGGCCGGCAGTTCGGCTTCGAGGCGTTCGAGACAGCGGGGCCAGGCATCCATGGGGGTCGGCGGGGCGGGACGGGCTCGGCCGCCGGGTGGCGGCGACAGTGAAGGAAACCGGTGCCGCCGGCGCGCACGTGGCGGCCGGTGGAGCGGGGCGGCAAGGGGAGGGCAGACTATCACCCGGGCCGGGGCCGCGCATCCGGCGCCCGCCCGCGCCAAGGGTGGAACGGCTTGACCTGCCCCGCGGCACGCCGCTAGAATCGCCGGTTCTTTCCGTTGTATTGCCAGACCACCCGCCATGGCCACCAAGCGCACCTACCAGCCCAGCAACCTCAAGCGCAAGCGCGACCACGGCTTCCGTGCCCGCATGGCGACGGCCGACGGCCGCAAGGTGCTGGCCCGCCGCCGCGCCAAGGGTCGCAAGCGCCTGTCGGCCTGAGCCGCAGCACGCCCGTCCCCGCCGGCCATGTCCTGGCCGGACGCCCCGCTGCCATGACCGACGCCCGCTTCCCGCGACAGGCGCGGGTTCGCGCAAGCGCCGATTTCGACCGTATCTTCCGCCAGGGCCGTCGCGTGGCCCTGCCGTCGCTCGCCCTGCACTGGCTCAGCGACGGCCAGCCGGCCCGGCTCGGGCTGGCGGTCTCGCGCAAGGTCGATCCGCACGCCGTCGGGCGCAACCGCATCAAGCGCGTGTTGCGCGACGATTTCCGCCATCTGCGCGCCACCCTGGCCGACGGCGCCTATGTGTGCGTCGCGCGCGCGCCGGCCGCCGCCGCCACGCCGACGGCCCTGCGCGAAGCGCTGCGCCAGCTGCTTCGCCGCGCCGGCGCGTTGCCGCCCCCGGCCGCGGACGTCACAATGCCGCCCGCGGCATCCCGCCCGGCATCCCCGCCCGACCCTTCCACGCCGACTTCGTCCGGCGCATGAGCCTGCCTGTCCGATGAACCAGACCCGTACCTTCCTGATCCTCGCCTGGCTGATGGTGGCCGTGCTGCTGTGGATGGAGTGGAACAAGGAACAGGTGGCGCCGCCCGTGCCCGAGCCGGTCGCCGCCACCGCCACCGCGGGCGCCTCCAGCGTGCCCGCCGCGCCCGCCGTGGCCCCGGCCGCCAGCGCCACCGTGCCGAACGCACCCGCGGTGCCGTTGGCGCCGGGCGTCCCGGAAACCCGCGCCAGCGCCCCGGCCGCCGGCGCCGTGGTGGTGCAGACCGACGTGCTGCGCCTGGTGATCGACGGCGGCAGCGTGCGCAAGGCCGAACTGCTGGCCTATCCGCAGACGCGCGATGCGGCGAGCCCGCCGGTGCTGCTGTTCGACGACGCGCCGCAGCACTTCTATGCCGCGCAGAGCGGCTGGGTGAGCCCGGGCGGCGCCGCACCGAACCACGAACAGGGCTTCGTGCCCGATGGCGCCGAACGCGCGCTGCAGCTGGCCGCCGGGCAGGACACGTTGGTGGTGCCCTTCACCTGGCAGGGCCCGGATGGCGTGAGCATCCGCCGCGAGTACGTGCTCAAGCGCGGCCAGTACGCGATCCAGGTGCGCGACAGCATCCACAACGCCGGCGCGCAGCCGTGGCAGGGGTTTGTGTATCGCCAGCTGCTGCGCGGGTCGCCGAACGTCAAGCGCGGCATGACCAACCCCGAGTCCTTCAGCCTCACCGGCGCCACCTGGTTCGGCGACGCGCAGGGCTACCAGCGGCGCTGGTTCAACGACTACGACGACGGCGTGGTCGATGCCAGCGACAGCAACACCTGGATCGCGTTCGTGCAGCACCACTTCTTCAGCGCGTGGCTGCCCGGCGGCGGCGGCCCGGCGCAGAACCAGGTGGCGCTCAATACCGACACCAGCACCGGCGCGCCGCGCTACCTGATCCGCGAGATGGCGAAAGCCCCGCTGGTGGTCGCGCCCGGGCAGCAGGCCAGCGTCGACGCGCGCCTGTGGGTGGGCCCGAAGCTGGTCGAGCAGATCAAGACCCAGCAGGTGGCCGGCCTCGACCGCGTGGTCGACTACAGCCGCTTCTCGCTGATGGCGTGGCTGGGCGAAGGCCTGTTCTGGGTGCTGTCCAAGCTGCACGGCCTGCTTGGCAACTGGGGCTGGTCGATCGTCGGCCTGGTGGTGCTGGTGAAGATCCTGCTGTTCCCGCTGGCGACCGCGCAGTACAAGTCGATGGCCAAGATGCGCAAGTTCCAGCCGCGCATCGCCCAGCTCAAGGAGCGCTACGGCGACGACAAGCAGAAGTTCCAGGTCGCGATGATGGAGCTGTACAAGAAGGAGAAGATCAACCCGGTGGGCGGCTGCCTGCCGATCCTGCTGCAGATGCCGATCTTCTTCGCGCTGTACTGGGTGCTGCTGGAATCGGTCGAACTGCGCCACACGCCGTGGATGGGCTGGATCCAGGACCTGACCGCGCCCGACCCGTGGTTCATCCTGCCGGTGATCAACATCGCGGTGATGTGGGCCACGCAGAAGCTCTCACCGACGGTGGGCATGGACCCGATGCAGCAGCGCATCATGCAGATGATGCCGATCGTGTTCGGCGTGATGATGGTGTTCTTCCCCGCCGGCCTGGTGCTGTACTGGGTGACCAACGGCGGCCTGGGCCTGCTGCAGCAGTGGTACATGCTCAAGAAGTACGCCGAGCCGGCGCCGGCCAAGGCCTGACCGGCGCGCGGTCTCCGCGCGGCGAGGGATGCGACGCGAAGCCCGCCCACCGGCGGGCTTTTTTCGCCGGCGCGGCCGGTGCTTCCGGGCGTCGTCCGTCATCTTCCTTCGGGCGGCATCCGGGCGAACGCCGGGATGACGACCCGAGGCGTTACGCTCGTTCCCGATTCCCGATTCCCGATTCCCGATTCCCGATTCCCGATTCCCGATTCCCGATTCCCGTGCCCGCCACCGACACCATCGTCGCCATCGCCACGCCGCCCGGAGCCGGGGGCGTCGGCATCGTGCGTGTGTCGGGGCCGTCCGCGCGGCCGATCGGCGAGGCGCTCTGCGGACGCACGCTGCGCGCCCGGCACGCTCACCACGCGCGGTTCCGCGACGGCGACGGCGCGATCATCGACGACGGCCTGGCGCTGCTGTTCCCGGCCCCGGCGAGCTATACCGGCGAAGACGTGCTGGAACTGCAGGCGCACGGCAGCCCGCCGGTGCTGCAGCAGCTGGTCGCGCGCTGCGTCGCGCAGGGCGCGCGCATGGCCAGGCCGGGCGAGTTCAGCGAACGCGCCTACCTCAACGGCCGGCTCGACCTGGCCCAGGCCGAAGCCGTGGCCGACCTGATCGCGGCCAGCGACCTGCGCGCCGCGCGCGCCGCGCGCCGCGCGCTCGACGGCGAGTTCTCGACGCGCGTCGATGCGCTGGCCGACGCCCTGCTGGCGATCCGCGTGCACGTCGAGGCCGCGATCGATTTCGCCGACGAACCACTCGACACACTGGGCGGTGATCGCCTGCGCACGCGCCTGGCCGATGCGCGCGCGCAGCTCGCGGCGCTGCTGCGCGCCGCCGAACGCGGGCGCAAGCTGCGCGACGGCCTGCATGCGGTGATCGTCGGCCCGCCGAACGCCGGCAAGAGCTCGCTGCTCAACGCGCTGGCCGGCAGCGACCGCGCGATCGTCACCGACGTCGCCGGCACCACCCGCGACCTGCTGCGCGAGACGCTGCGCATCGACGGCGTCGAGCTGACCCTGGTCGACACCGCCGGCCTGCGCGACGGCGGCGACGCGATCGAGCGCGAGGGCATGCGCCGCGCGCGCGACGAACTGCAGCGCGCCGACCTCGCCCTGGTGGTCCTCGACGCGCGCGACGCCGACGCCGGCCTGCGTGCCGTCGCGGCCGATCTCGCCGGCGTGCCGCGGCGCATCGTGGTGCACAACAAGGGCGACCTGTTGCCGGCGCAGGCACCCGTCCCCGCGGACGGCGCGATCACGGTTTCGGCCCGCACCGGCGCCGGGCTCGACGACCTGCACGCACGCCTGCGCGGAGCCGCGGCGGGCGAAGAGGCGGGCGAGGGCGCGTTCACCGCGCGCGCGCGCCAGGTCGATGCGCTGCGGCGCGCGGCCGATGCCCTGGCCGAGGCCACCGCCGCGCTCGCCGCCGAACAGCTCGACCTCGCCGCCGAAGCGCTGCGCCTGGCCCACGACGCGCTCGGCGAGATCACCGGCCGCACCCTGCCCGACGACCTGCTCGGCCACATCTTCTCGACCTTCTGCATCGGCAAGTAGCGCCGCGCGCGGCGCGAGGGACGGCGCAGGCGCACGCGGTGGACGCGCAGCGGCAGGCGTGAATCCGGGAGCTGCATCACTGTTTTGCGGCCCAGGCCGCCGGTTTTCGGCGTCGGCCACCGGGGGCGGTTGACAAATCCGGCCGGCTGTCGCGTTCTAAGGCGACGCGTTTCGATTTGTCAGGGGACAACATGAACACCACGAACACCCGCCGGGCTGCGCGGGGGTCACAGCGGCGATTGGCTGCGGGCATCGCGCTGGCCCTCGCGCTGGGCGCGATGCTGGCGGCCTGCAAGCAGGACGCCCCCACCACCGGCCCGGCGGCCGACGCCGGGACCACGCCGGCCGCGGCCGCGGCGACGCCCGAGACCGTGGTGTCCGCGGAAGTCTCCGCGCTCACCCCGGAGCAGCTGCGCGAGGCGGCCTCGAAGGCCTACCAGGAAAGCCGCCTGTACGCCCCCGGCGGCGACAACGCCATGGAGTACTACCTCGCCCTGCGCGACAAGCAGCCGGCCGATGCCGGCGTGTCCAGCGCGCTGGTCGACCTGCTGCCGATGACCGTCATCGCGACCGAGCAGAGCCGCGACCGCGCCGACTTCCTCGAAGCCAAGCGCCTGCTGGCGCTGATCGAGAAGACCGATGCCTCGCACCCGGCGGTGCAACGGCTCAAGGACTCGATCGCGGCGGCCGAGGCCGACACCGCGCGCCGTGCGCAGCAGCAGCAGCTGACCGCCGAGCAGGAAACGCAGCGCCAGCAGCAGCTGGAACTCGAACGTCGCGACCAGCAGCGACTGGCGCAGGAGCAGGCGGCGCGCGACCTCGCCGCGCAACAGCAGGCGGCGACCGACGAAGCGGCCCGCCAGGAAACCGCGCGCCAGGAAGCGGCCCGGCAGGAGGCCGCACGCCAGGAAGCAGCCCGCCAGGAGGCCGCACGCCAGGAAGCGGCCCGCCAGGAAGCCGCGCGCCAAGAGGCGGCCCGCCGCCAGGCCACGCCGAGCGCGGCCGACCTGCGCGCGATCAGCACGCCGGCGCCGCGCTTCCCGCCCGAAGCGTTGCGTTCGGGCACCTCGGGCGAAGTGCAGGTCGAGTTCACCGTCGGCGTCGACGGCTCGGTGACCAACGCCCGCGTGGTGCGCGCCGATCCGCCGCGCGTGTTCGATCGCGAAGCGGTCAACGCGGTACGTCGCTGGCGCTTCGAGCCGGTGGCGGCGCCGGTGACCACGCGCCGCACCATCAACTTCGCGCCCGGCGACTGAGCCGGGCCGACAAGGCGAGGACAAGCAAAGCCCGGCGCAAGCCGGGCTTTTTCGTGGCAACGGGTTCGTATCCAGGCTGCCGGAACGACGAAGCCCCGCTTGCGCGGGGCTTCGTCCTGCAACCCCTGATCCTGGCGAGGATCAGGCCGAGATCGCCAGCTTCTCGCGGTGGTACAGGCGCGCGGCCATCAGCCACAGCACCAGGCCCAACCCGAAGCCGGCGCCAAGGTACACCGCCCACTCCTGGACCGAGATCGCCTCGCTGCGCACCAGCTTGAGGATCATCTGGTTCTGCGCGAGGAACGGCACCGCGAACTGCCACAGCTGGTTCTTGACCGGGTTCACCATCAGCATGATCGTCGGCACCATCGGCAGCAGCATCAGCACGCTCATGTAGCCCTGCGCTTCCTTCATCGACTTCACCGTGGCCGAGATCAGGGTGAGCAGGGTGGTGCCGATCAGCACCATCGGCATCAGCACGAACATCAGCTGCGCCATCACCGGCAGCGAGACGTCGACCAGGCGCAGGGCGCCCGGCGCGAACGCGAAGCTGAGCTTGAACGCCAGCACGATCAGCGACAGGCTGAGCATGCCGAACAGGCAGGCGGCGAGGATCTTGCCGCTCATGATCGCCGAGCGCGACGCTGGCGTCGCCAGCAGCGGCTCCAGCGACTGCCGCTCGCGTTCGCCCGCGGTCGAGTCCATCACCAGGTGCGCGCCGCCGAGGAAGCTGAAGAGGATCAGCATGTAGGGCAGGAACGCCAGCAGCATGCCGCGGCGCGACTCGGGCGTGGCCACGTCGCGCTGCGCGACCTGCACCGCGAACCCGGCCTCCGGGCTGACGCCGCGGTTGATCCCGCGCAGCACGCCGACGGTGCGGCTGTACTCGGCGAGCGCGGCATTGACCCGGCCCACCGGGATCCGCGAATCCTGGCGCGAGCTGTCGTAGATCAGTTCGACGCGGGCCGGCCGGCTGCCGCGCCACTGTTCGCCGAACGCGGGGTCGATGCGCAGCACCACGTCGGCGTCCTGGTTGCGTACCAGCGCGTCGGGATCGGCCGGCGGCGCCTGTGCCTCGATGTTGCGGCCCTTGAGGAAGGCCACCAGGTTGGGCGCCAGTTCGGCACCGATCACCGGCAGCTCCAGCGTCGATTCGAGCTGGGTGCGCGCCTTCTTCTCCGCCATCGAGCCCATGCCGAGGATCAGCGCCGGCAGCAGCAGCGGGCCCATCAACAGGCTGATCATCATCGTGCGGCGGTCGCGGAACAGGTCGACCAGCTCCTTCTTCGCCACGGTCCAGAGCGTCTTCATGCGCGCGCTCCCAGGGTGCTTTCACCCTCGAGATCGGCCAGCCGCACGAACACGTCCTCCAGGTCGGCGAGGCCGGTCTGTTCGCGCAATTCGTCGGGCGACCCGATCGCGCGCACCTCGCCCTTGGCGATCACGACGATGCGGTCGCACAGCGCGGCCACCTCCTGCATGATGTGGCTGGAGAAGATCACGCTGCGCCCGTCGGCGCGCAGGTCGCGCAGGAAGCCGCGCAGGCCGCGCGTGGTCATCACGTCGAGGCCGTTGGTCGGTTCGTCGAGGATCACGTTGCGCGGGTCGTGCACCAGCGCGCGCGCGATCGCGGTCTTGGTGCGCTGGCCCTGGCTGAAGCCCTCGGTGCGGCGGTCGAGGAAGTCGCGCATGTTGAGCGTGTCGGCCATACGCTCGATGCGCGACTGGATCGTCGCTTCGTCCAGGCCCTGCAGGCGCCCGAAGTACTCGACGTTCTCGCGCGCGGTCAGGCGCTTGTACACGCCGCGCGCGTCGGGCAGCACGCCCAGGCGCTTGCGCGCGGCCGTGGCGTCCTTGGCCACGTCGATGCCGTCCACTTCGATGCGGCCCTGGTCGGGCGACATCAGCGTGTACAGCATGCGCAGGGTGGTGGTCTTGCCGGCGCCGTTGGGGCCGAGCAGGCCGGTGATCTCGCCGTCGCGGGCCTCGAAGCCCACGCCCTTCACCGCGTGCACGGTGCCGGTCTTGGCCTTGAACGATTTGTGCAGGTTGTCGAGGAGGATCATGGAAAATCCGTGATGGGGAATGGGTGATGGGTGATTCAAGGAAGCGGATCCGGAAGGGCTGGGCGATGGCCCGTTCCCGTCACGAGTCACGAATCACGGCCCCTACGGCTCCCAGCCGTAGTTGCCGGCGAACGGCGGTTGCGCGGTCAGGCGGTCGAGGCACTTGGCGTCGAGCGCCTTGGCATCGGTGGTCTCCACGAACTGTGCGAACAGCTTGGGCATGCAGCCGCTGCCGAGCACGCTGTGGCCCTGCCCGGGCAGCACGAGGTGGCGGCCCTTCGGCAGGTGTTTGACTACCTCATCGCCATAGCGCGGCGGGGTGACCGGGTCGTACTCGCCGCTGATCGCCAGCACCGGCACGTCGCCGGACAGCGGCGCGCGGAAGTTCGCGGCGCGCGTGCCCTTCGGCCACACCGCGCACTGCTGCTGCAGGGTGTCGACCAGCAGGTTGCCGAGCACGGTGCCGGCGTCGGCGGCGTGGTCGTCGAACTCGCCGGCGTCCTCGCTGCAGCTCACCGACAGGCCCATGCCCACGGCCATCGCGTCACCCATCTGCGACGCCAGCATGCGCGACTGGGCCAGCAGGCTCTCGTAGCGGCCCTGCGCCGCCTCGTGCAGCACCAGCGGCAGGGTGGCCGACATCGATGGCTGGTAGGCGTACATGCGCAGCAGGCCGGCGAGGTGGCCGAAGCGCGGCACCTCCTCGCGCCACTCGCCGCTCAGCGGATCGCGGTAGCGGACCGGCGCGATGCCGCCGGCCTGCAGCCGCTCGCGCACCAGCGCCAGCTGCTGGCGCGGATCGCCGAGGTGGTCGAGGCAGGCCTCGCTGGTGCGGCAGCGGTGGAACTGCGCGTCGAGCGCGTCCTCCAGGTTGCGCGCGTGGTCCTGCCCGAGCACCAGCGAATTGGGCACCACCGAGTCGAGCACCACGCTGCGCGTGTGCGCGGGGAAGGCCGCGGCGTACTGCTGCGCGACGCGCGTGCCGTAGGACACGCCGACCAGGTTGATGCGGTCCACGCCGAGCTTCTGCCGCACCAGGTCCAGGTCGCGGACGTGGTCGCCGGTGGTGTAGTCGCGCAGGTCGCTGGTCTTCTGCAGCTCGTCGCGGCAGGCTTCGGTCAGGCGCACGAGCGCCTCGGGGGTTTCGTTGGCCGGGTCGGCCAGCGTGTCCTCGTCGCTGAAGCCCGGGCACTTCAGCGGATGCGAACCGCCGGTGCCACGCGCGTCGACCAGGATGACGTGGCGGTTGCGGCGCACGTCGCGGAACGCGTCGTGCACCATCGGATAGCTCTCCAGCGCCGATTGCCCCGGGCCGCCGGCGATCATGTACACCGGGTCGGCCTCGGCCATGCCCTCGGCCGGCACCAGCGCCAGCGCCAGGGTGATCTTGCGGCCGTCCGGCGCGTCGTGGTTCTCCGGCACCTCGAGCGTGCCGCACTGCGCCTCGACCGACAGGTTGCCGCCGGCGCTCAGCGAGCACGGCGTGAACGCGATCTCGCCGTAGCGCAACTGGCCCTGCGCGTCGGCACGCGGCCCCGCGGGCTGGCCCGTGCCGCCCGAGCAGGCCGCCAGTGCGGCCGTCAGCGCGAGCAACGGGATGCAACGCAAACTCCGGGTCATGCTCCCTCCTCCGGGAAGAAAATCGATTCGATGCTGGCGTCGAACACGGCGGCGATCCGGAACGCCAGTGGCAGGCTGGGGTCGTACTTGCCGGTCTCGATCGCGTTGATCGTCTGTCGTGACACATCCAGACGCTCGCCCAGCTGCGCTTGTGACCAGCCGGCGGCTTCGCGCAGTTCGCGCACGCGGCTTCTCATCGCGCGTCGCTCACCGGTAGCGCCGCGACACGAGGGCCTTGGCGATGCCGTAGCTGAAGCAGACCAGCGGGAACAGCCAGATCATCGCGGCGCCGGCCGGCACGTCGATGACCCGGGCCGACTGCAGGAAGCCGCCGGCCATGTACAGCATCGACACGAGCAGGGTCGCGATGCTGACCGCTTCGAGTTCGATGCGCTGCTGCATTTCATCGGTGTCGCGGATGTAGCGCACCATCGCGCGCATCGCGAAGCCGATCGGCAGGACCGGCGCGATCGCGACCGCGGCGCGCAGCGCGGGCGCGTCCACGCGCCTGAGCAGCCAGATCGACGCGAACAGCACCAGCACGTACACCGCCATCGACGCCATCAGCTCGCGCGTGTAGCGGCGGCGCAGGCGCGGGCTGGCGGTGCCGCAGGCATCGCCGCCGCGGCCCCACCAGGCCAGCGCCAGGATCAGCAGCAGCGCGGCGAGCAGCAGCACGGCGGTGACGGCCTGCGGCACGCCGGGCAGCAGGCGCGGCAGCAGCAGGCCGAGCGCGCCGACCAGCACCGCGGCGATCGCCATCAGGTTCGAGGATGGGGGGCGGCGCACGGGTCAGCCCGACGACCGCGCGGCGCGCGACGCGCCGAGGAAGACGATGCCCAGGCCAAGCAGGGACAGCGCGGCGCCGGCGAACACCGGTTGCCGCGCCAGCAGCGCCGCCGCGAGGCCGCCCAGGCCGACGCACAGGCCGCCCAGGCCGAGAGGGCGCAGCTGGGGGGTCGGGGTCATGGCCTGCCTCGTGTCAAGGATGCTTGACACGCAAGATGCCCGAGCCGACGCGGAGTGTCAAGCATCCTTGACAGCCGGTCCGGCGTCCGCGGTCCGCGCGTCCAGCCGCTGCGCCAGCGCGTCGAGGTATTCGCCCAGCAGGCGGGCGGTCACCGGGTCCGGGGCGCGGTCGAGCAGGGCGTGCGCATCGGCCAACGCGGCACGCGCGCCCCCGGGATCGCCGGACAGCGCCGCCAGCTCGGCATCGAGCCAGGCGCGCATCAGCGACAGGTCGGTCACCCCGCCCGCGCACAGCGGCCGCCACGCGGCGAGGACGGCCGGGTCGCGCAGCAGCCGGGCCGCGTAGCCGGCCAGCGCCACCGCCAGGTGCGGCTGCATCGCCACCGGCAGGGCGGGGAATGCGGCCGTGGCGCGCCGGGCGACCTCCGCCGCGGCCGGGGCGTCGTTGCGGTCCATGGCCCAGGCCAGGCGCAGCAGGTCGCCGTTGAGCGCCAGCATCGGCGACGCGTCCGGGGACGCCGCCGGCGGCACCGCCGCGTCCGGCCAGTCGCGCGGACGCACGCCGGCCATGTTGAGTGCCAGCACGTGCTGGATGCGCTGGTGCAACACCGCATCCGTGTTGCCCAGCAGCAGGTCGAGCAGGCCGCGCCCGTCCGAACGCCAGCCCTGCGAGTGGAACGGCAGCAGGTTCGCCGCGCCCAGCAGCAGCGCGCAGCCGCCGATCCCGAGCAGCCACGACACCGCGGCATGCGCCGGCGGCAATGCCGCCACCAGCGCCAGGCACAGCGCCGCGGTCAGCAGGTTGGCGGCCGGCCCGCCGGCGAGGTAGGCCATCTGGTCCGCGCGCGACAGCCCGCGATCGCCGACCGGCAGCAGCGCGGCGAAGCCGGCGATGCCGCCGACGCCGCGATCGCGACGGAAGCGCCAGCGCGCCTGCCCGCGCTCCCAGCGCAGCGGACCGATGCCAAACGCCAGCGGACGCATGCCGCGCGCGATCCCGGCCAGCGCATGCCCGGCCTCGTGCAGCACGATGCTCGGCCACAGCGACAGCGCCGCCGCCAGCAGCACCAGGGGCAGCGACAGCGATGCCGGCAGCCACGCCGGCGGCGATGTGGCGAGCCCGCGCCCGGCGATGGCGCCGAGCGCACCGATCGCGCCGCCGACCAGCAGCCACAGCGCGAATGCGCCGGCACCCCGTCCACGCCGCCGCGCGGGCGCATCCGCCGCGGGCCCGGGAGGCAGGAACGCGGCGTGGCCGGGCACGACGTCCTGATCGAAGGGAAGGGTCACGCGCAGGATCCGGGGCGGGCGCCGGGGCGCCGGTGGCGTCATTCAACCGCGCCCGGCGCGCGGCCGCCCGTGCCGGAGGTTGGCATGCGCGGTGTGGCCGGATGCGCCACGCGGCAAGCGCCTACTTGCTGCTGACGTACTTCTCGCGGCGGATCTGCGGGATCGGCAGGCCGGCGGCCTTCAGCTGCTCGAAGCAGGCATCGACCATGTTCGGGTTGCCGCACAGGTAGGCGATGTCGGTTTCGGCATTCGGCGCGAATTCGTCGAGGAACTGCTGCACGTAGCCGTGGCGCACGTCGGCATGCGCCTGCGGCGAGCCCGGTGCGGGCAGTTCGCGCGAGAAGCACGGCACGAAGCGGAAGCCCGGATGCGCGTCGGCGAAGGCGCGGAACTCGTCGCCGTACAGCAGCTCTTCCGGGGTGCGTGCGCCGAACAGCAGCACCACCTCGATGCCGCGCTCGGCGATGGCCTTCTCCAGCAGCGGCAGCATCGCGCGGTACGGCGTCACGCCGGTGCCGGTGCCGATCAGCAGGTAGCGCCGGTTGGCATCCTGCGGCATCAGGCAGAAGCGCCCGAACGGGCCGCTGGCCTGCACCGCGCCACCGTCCTCCAGGCCTTCGAAGAGCGCGGTCGCGGCGCCGCCGGGGACGTAGCTCACGGCGATCTCCACCGCATCGCCCGGCCCGAGCGCGTGGTCGTGGATCGTCGCCAGCGAATACGACCGCTTGGTCGGCGTGCCGTCCGCGTACTGGAAGTGCACCTGGATGAACTGGCCGGGGATGAAATCCATCGGCTGGCCGTCGCCGCGGACGAACGCCAGGTGCGCCACCGACGGCGCCAGCATGCGTCGCGCCACGAGCTTCAGCGGGAATGGGACGATGGCCAAGGCGGGGAGATGGGACACAGTGGCCCGGGCATGGCCCGGCGGGCCGCCTATACTAGCGGCTTGCCGCGATGCGCGGCCAAGGCAGACCGCGATGACCGTTCCCACCGAACCGGTTCCGGGCGCACCGGCGCTGCGGATCCGCGACCTCCGCAAGACCTACGACAACGGCGTGGAAGCGCTCAAGGGCGTCTCGCTCGACGTGTCGGAAGGCGATTTCTACGCGTTGCTCGGCCCCAATGGCGCCGGCAAGAGCACCCTGATCGGCATCGTGTCGTCGCTGGTGAACAAGAGCGCCGGCGAGGTGTCGGTGTTCGGCATCGACCTCTCCACGCAGCGCGACGCGGCGATGCGCCAGCTCGGGCTGGTGCCGCAGGAACTCAACTTCAACCTGTTCGAGAAGCCGCTCGACATCCTGGTCAACTACGCCGGCTTCTACGGCGTGCCGCGTGCCGAGGCGCTGGTGCGCGCCGAGGCCGAGCTGCGCCGCGCCCACCTGTGGGAGAAGGCGCGGGTGATGAGCCGCACGCTGTCGGGCGGCATGAAGCGCCGGCTGATGATCGCCCGCGCGATGATGACGCGGCCGAAGCTGCTGATCCTCGACGAGCCCAGCGCCGGCGTCGACATCGAGATCCGCCGCGGCATGTGGACCGCGCTGCGCGAGATCAACGCGGCCGGCACCACCATCATCCTGACCACGCACTACCTCGAGGAAGCGGAAAGCCTGTGCCGCAACCTCGCCATCATCGACCGCGGCGTGATCGTCGAGCACGGCCCGATGCGCGCGCTGCTGGCCAAGCTCGACGTCGAGGGCTTCCTGTTCGACATCGACGGCGAGCTGCCGGCGACGCTGCCGGCGATCGAGGGCGCCACGCTTGTCGCCACCGATGGCCACACGCTCGACCTCGACATGCCGCGCGCGATGGACCTCAACCGCGTGTTCGCCGCGTTCGACGCCGCCGGCATCCGCGTGCGCTCGATGCGCACCAAGTCCAACCGGCTGGAGGAACTGTTCGTGCGCCTGACCGGCGAAGGCGCGCGCAAGGACAAGGCGGCATGAACACGCAGGCATCGACCTCCCGCGCCGACGCGCCCGACGGCGCCGCGCGCCGCAACTGGATCGCGCTGGGCACCATCGTCCGCCGCGAAGTGGTGCGCATCCTGCGCATCTGGGGCCAGACCCTGGTGCCGCCGGCGATCACGATGACGCTGTACTTCCTGATCTTCGGCGGCCTGATCGGCTCGCGCATCGGCGACATGGGCGGCTTCCGCTACATGGAGTTCATCGTTCCCGGGCTGGTGATGATGAGCGTGATCCAGAACAGCTACGGCAACATCTCGTCGAGCTTCTTCGGCGCCAAGTTCGGCCGCCACGTCGAGGAACTGCTGGTGAGCCCGATGCCCAGCTGGGTGATCCTCGGCGGCTACGTCGCCGGCGCCGTGCTGCGCGGGCTGATGGTCGGCGTGATCGTGCTCGCGATCGCGATGTGCTTCACCCAGGTGCGGGTGCCGCACCCGCTGGTGACGCTGTCGACGGTGCTGCTGGGCGCGACCATCTTCTCGCTGGCCGGCTTCGTCAACGCCGTCTACGCCAAGAAGTTCGACGACGTGGCGATCGTGCCGATCTTCATCCTCACCCCGCTGACCTACCTCGGCGGCGTGTTCTATTCGATCCAGCTGCTGCCCGGCTGGGCGCAGGCGCTGACCCACGCCAATCCGATCTTCTACATGGTCAATGCCTTCCGCTACGGCCTGCTCGGCGCCAGCGACGTGCCGCTGTGGATCGCCTACGCGTTGATGCTGGGCTTCGTGGTCGCGCTCGGCGCACTGGCGCTGTGGCTGCTCAAGCGCGGCGTGGGGCTGCGCAGCTGAGCGCGGCGCCGGACCGCGCGCCCGTGCCGGACGAGGTCTGGCTGGTGCGCCATGGCCAGAGTGCCGCGAACGCGGGCCTGCCGACCGATGATCCCGGTGCGATCCCGCTCACCGCGCAGGGCGTCGCGCAGGCGCAGGCGTTCGCCGACGCGCTGCCGGCGGGCGAGTACGCGGTGTGGACCTCGACCTACGTGCGTGCGCGCGACACGGCGGCGCCCACGCTGGCGCGGCTGGATCGTGCCGCGCGCGAACACCCGCTGCTGCACGAGTTCGTGACCCTGTGCCCGGCGCGTTGCGCCGGGACCACCTATCGCGCGCGGATGCCGTGGGTCGACGCGTACTGGATGCGCGGCGATCCCGACTTCCGCGACGGCCCGGGCGCCGAGACCTTCCGCGAATTCGCCACGCGCGTGCGCGACGTGCGCCGCGACCTGCACGACCAGGCCGGCACGACGCTGGTGTTCGGGCACGGCATGTTCTTCGCGCAGTGGATCTGGCAGGCCCTGGGTTTTCCGTGGGAAGACCGCGCGGCGATGGCGGCCTTCCGGCGCTTCCAGCTGGGCCTGCCGATGCCCAACGCGGGCATGTACCGCTTCTCGCGGCATGGCGCGGGCTGGCAGCTGCAGGTCGATGCGGCGCGGTTGCGGCAAGTGGCGCCGGAACCGCGGCCCGAGGTTGCGATCCAGTGACCGCGTTGCGGGCCGGCTGATGCGTCTCCTCGTGCTCGGCGCCGGCGGGACGGGCGGCTACTTCGGGGGCCGGCTCGCGCAGGCCGGCGCGGACGTCGGCTTCCTCGTGCGGCCTGCGCGCGCCGCGAACCTGCGCGCGCGCGGGCTGCGCATCGTCAGCCCGCTCGGGGACGTGCAGGTGCCGGTGTCCACGCTCACCGCCGAGGCGCTTGCCGCGCACGACGCGCCACGCTTCGATCTCGTGCTGCTGGCGTGCAAGGCCTACGACCTGGACAGTGCGCTGGACGCCATCGCGCCGGCGATGGCCGCCGGCGCCCGGGTGGTGCCGCTGCTCAACGGGCTGCGCCACTACGACGTGCTCGACGCGCGCTTCGGCTTCGACCACGTGCTTGGCGGACTGTGCTTCATCAGCGCCACGATCGGCGGCGAAGGCGAGATCCTGCATCTCGGCAAGCCGGCGTCGATCACTTTCGGCGAGCGTGCGGGACAGCCGGGGAGTGCCCGCCTGCAGGCATTGGCCGACGCCTGCGCGCGCGCAGGACTGGACCACCTGTACAGCAACGACATCGCGCAGGCGCAATGGAACAAGTACAGCTTCCTCGCCGCGCTCGCGGCCGGGACGTGCCTGATGCGCGCCAGCATCGGCACGATCGTCGCCGGCGAAGGCGGCGAGGCCTTCATGGCGGCGCTGCACGACGAATGCCTCGCCGTCGCCGCCGCCGAAGGCCAGCCGATCCCGGCACAGGCGCGCGACACGGCGCGTGCGCAACTGACCGCTGCCGGTTCGGACGTGAAGTCCTCGATGCTGCGCGACCTCGAGGCCGGCGCGCGCGTGGAAGCGGCGCACATCGTCGGCGACCTGGTCGATCGCGCGTGCCGGCACGGGATCGCGGCGCCGAACCTGCACGCCGCGTGGGTGCACCTGCAGTGCTACGAGGAACAGCGTGATCGGATGCCGCGTCGTCTTCGTGCGTGATGCGCCGGGGGCGGCGGGCGACAGGCTTGAATCACTTGACTTGCTTCAGTGGTCCGCTGCCAATCCTGCGTGGATCTGGTCGATGCTGAGCGCCCTGCTCTCGCCCGGTGGCGGCAGGCCGACTTTCCCGCAGAACGCGACAAGGCGTGGATCGTCGCGAAAGCGCAGGATCAGCGGGTCGTAGAGGACGCGGTGGAGATTGGCGTCGTGCCTGTCCCGGGTGCGCTCCAGCCAGGCGACCATCTGGTCGGCATCGTTGCGCAGCGCATAGGCCTGTGCGATCAGGTAGGGGCTGGTGTCCACCCAGGCCTCGTTTGCGAGGACATGCGCCAGTGCCGCGTCCGCGGCCGCGCGATCCGGCGAGATCTGCAAGGCGACCGCGAGATTCATGTCCCGCCAGGCAGGGCGTTGCTGTCGGGCGACTTCCTGCGCGGCCCTCGCATCACCACGGGCAATGGCGACGTACATCAACTGGTAAGGCGGGGCCGATGCGGGTTGCGACAGGCTTTGCGCGAAGCGCAAGGACTTCATCGCGTCGTCCAGCCGGCCGGCCGCCAGCAACAAGTCTGCGTATTCGAGATGGTTGACGGTGTACAGCGGCTCGATCGACAGCAGGCGCTCCCGCAGCCGGAGCGCCTCCTCAAGTTCCCCGGCAGCGGCCAGCACGTAGCCGCAGCCGTTGAGGACGGTGCCATCGTGTGGTGCCAACTGCATGGCACGCCGGCACCCGGCCAGCGCGCCCGGGTAATCGAAGTCGTAAAACTGCAGGTAGGCGCGTGCCGCGTGCGCCGCGCCCAGCCCGGGCGCGAGGTGCAGCGCATTTTCCGCCGCGAGGCGTGCCGCGTGCATGTGTTCGCTGGCAACTTCGCGGGCCTCTTTCGAAAACACGGCGGCGGTGCTCAGCGCGCCTGACAGGTGCGCCCATGCCATCGCATAGCCCGGATCAAGTTGCACCGCCTGGGTCATGTACTCGGCCGACCTGGGCCAATCAAGGTCGTGCCAATACTTCAAGCCGTGCAGGTAGGCACTGTAAGCCTCGAGGCTGCCGTTCGGGGGGCGGTCACCCTGCTTCGCCTCGCCATCGGGCAACAGCAGCTTCGCCTGCAGTGCGCGGGCAATGGCGCTCGAGATCTCGTCCTGCAAAGCGAACAAGTCGCGGTAGGGCCGGTCGTAGTGTTCGGCCCAGAGCGTGCGACCATCGGCGGCGGACACCAGCTCCACGCCAATCCGGACCGCGCCGTCGGCGTGCTGGACGCTGCCGTTGACGAGGTAGGCGGCGCCAAGCTGAGCACCGATCGCCTTGCTGTCGGCGGTGCTGTCGCGGAAGCGGTTCGAGGACATGCGGCCAATCACGCGCAGGCCGTCGAACCGGGACAGCGCGTCGATCAGGTTGTCGGACAGTCCGTCGGAGAAGAATTGCTGCTCCGGATCCCGGCTGGCATTGGCCAACGGCAGTACCGCGATGCTGCGTTCCGTGGCGGGTGCGGACACCGGGGCCGATTCCGTCGTTACGGGCATCGCGCGCGGCCACAGCGCCCAGCAGGCGAAGGCCGCCAAGGCCAGAAGCGGCACCCCCCAGAGCGCAGAACGCGGGAATGCGCGCGGTGTGTCGGCGGCGCGGCGCGGTGGCGGCGGCAAGGGGGCGTGCGAAGCCTCCGATGGAGGCGTCGTCGTCGGTGCCGAAACGGCAGCGGACGCGGGCAGGTCGAAGCGGTAGCCGACGCCGTGCAGGGTGTGCAGGTAGCGCGCCGCCTGCGCGTCTTCGCCGAGCGCCTGCCGCAGCAGGGTCATCACCCGGTTGAGCACCCCCGGCGTGGTGTGGCGATGGCCCCAGACGGCATCGAGGATCTCGTCGCGCGAGAACGCATGGCCGGGCGATCCGGCGAGCAGGGCGAGCACGGCGAAGGCCTTCGGCTCCAGCGGCTGCACCACGCCGTCGCGCAGCAGGCGGCGCCCGGCGAAGTCGATCACGACGTCGTCGAAAGCCAGGGGGTCTGCGTCGGGGTTGGCCATGGGTGGCAAGCAGGGAGCCGGCTTTCATGATGAACGGAAACGGGTGCCGACGCTGGCCCCAAGGCTTCCCCAAGCCCCGCCCAAGCCACCCAAGCCGATCCCATGCCCGGCCTCAAGACCCGGGGTGGCGCGCAGCGGAGGCTGGACGTGCCGGGAATCGCCCGGCCCCGCCACCCGAGGAGCCTCACCATGGACATCCGCCTTCGCTTCACCGCACTGCTGCTGGCGGGGGCCGCCAGCGTCGCCGGCACTGCCCTGGCGGCGGAACCCGCGCCGGCGCCCGGCGCGGTCGTGCACGTCGTCGACTGCGCCGACCGCAGCCTGCCGCGCCAGCGCGATGTCGGCGCCTGGGCCGGCCAGGCCGACCCCGGCCAGGCCTATGCCACCCGCCAGCGCCTGATGGCCGAGATCGGGCGCGCCTGCAAGCGCGCGCGCATCGACCAGGTGCAGGTGGTGCTGCAGGCCCGCGACGCCCGCGCACCGTCGCCCGCTGCGCACTACGCCACGACGGCGGGCACCGCGCGCTGAGGCCTCGATCCGCGTCCCGCCCCAATCCCCCGCACCCCGTTGTCATTCCCCGGAGACACGCGCATGAACCGCACCCCCCTGTCCCTTGCCACCGCGACCGTCGTCGTCGCCCTTGCCACCGCGTCGAGCTGCGCCCTCGCCGGCGGCCATCGCCCCGGGCACGGCCCCGCCCACGGGCCCGGCTTCGGCCCCTGGCGCGACCCGCAGGCGCTGGTCGCCATCAACACCACCACGGCGGCGGAAGGCTGCCCGATCGAATCGCCCGACGGCCGCGCGCTGTTCATCGCGTCCAACCGCAGCGCCCCCGGCGCGCAGGGCAAGCTCGATGTCTATCGCGCACGCCGCAACCACGCCGGCACCGAATGGACCACGCCCGAGAACGTGGGCACGCCGGTCAACACGCCCGAGTTCGACTACTGCCCGACGCCGATGCGCGGCGGCTGGCTGATGTTCGTCACCTCGATGCAGAACGCCGACGACTGCTTCCCCGGCGACGTGCCGCCGGCACCGCCGGTGGGCGGCCCCGCGGCCGGCGACATGTACCTGAGCCACGAGCATCCGCGCCGCGGCTGGTCGCCGCCGCTGCACCTGGGCTGCTACCCGCACGGCCCGAACACCGCCGGCGCCGAGTTCAGCCCGTCGCTGGTGCACACGCACGCCGGGACCTTCCTGTACTTCTCCAGCAACGGCTATCCGGACAGCCAGGGCCAGGATATCTACGCCAGCCGCGTGCTGCGCGACGGCACGATCCTGCCCGGCACGCGCGTGGCCGAACTGAGCACGCCGTTCGACGACCGCATGCCCAACGTGCGCGGCGACGGGCTGGAGATCGTGTTCAGCTCGAACCGCGCCGGCGCCACCGCCTTCGACCAGGACATCTACGTCGCCACGCGGCCGCACGCCGGGGCGCCATGGTCGGCGCCGCAGCGGATCGACAACCCCTTCATCAACACGCCCGCCGCGGAAACCCGGGCCTCGCTGTCCGGCGACGGCACGCGCCTGTACTTCGGGCGAAAGCTCAACGTCGAGGACCCGGGCGACGTGTTCGTCAGTACGCGCACGCGTGCGCGCTGACGCGGAGGTCGTGCGGGAAGCGAGCGGAGTATCGGTTGGCCAGGACGCGTCCATGTGCGTGCCCGGCCACTTTCATGCGTTTGCCAAGGAGAGACACCATGACCCGAAAGTTGAGCGCCCCCCAAAACCCCGAGCTCCTGGTTGGAACGGTGGCCGCCATGCGGCTCCTGTCCGGCGAGCGCCAGCCCCAGAATCAACTTGAACGGGAGACGCTGGCCGAACTCCAGGCGTTGCGGCTGAAACCGGAAGTGGCCCGGCGCATCGTTGCCGCGTTCGAGGCCAAGCCGCGACGGGACCGGCGGCGCCTGTTGGGCCGCCACGCGGACAAGAGCCTCGCACTCGGGGACATGGCGCCTCCGGCAGAACCCCACACACCGACCCGGAGTCGTCGCGGCGAGCTGCCTTCAGCAAGTGCGCCGGAGGCCGGGCCGAGCTCCCGCTCAGGACCCGCGTCGGAACACGTGGGACCCTTGAGCGGGGAGCGGAGCACCGGGGAGGCGCCGAGCATTCGCTACACGATTCGCTACCTGGGCCTGTGGTGCCAGAAGGAAACGGTCCCCCCCGGGCTGGTGCCGGATGACTGGGGAGCGGACGAGATCTATGTCGTCACCAGCGGGCTTGCGATCAACAAGGGCGTCAATAGCGCCGTCGGGGTCCTGACCCATCCCATCAACACCCACCCCAAGTATTACGAGGATGTGGACACACACGAAGAAAGGATCGGACCCGTGGCCGCGGTCTACAGCGGCAACCCCGACACGCTTTCACTGGCGGTGGTCGTCATGGAGCACGACTACGGCAATCCCGACTACTACCGGGACGAGATCGAGGCGTTCGTGAGCGGCGCCGTTGCGCTGGCTTCCAGGTTCTGGCCGCCTGCGGTCGTGCTGGCCCTCTTCAAGGACAACATCGTGGACGCGATCAACTGGATCCTCGGCACCGGGGATGATGTCATCAGCAGCGAAGTGGTGACCTGGGAGCGTCGCGATCTCGAGGCACAGGTGAGCCAGACTCCGGCCTATTACCACGGCACCAGGGGCGGCGCCTTGTTCACGACGCACCTGTTCACGCACTTCGTCACCAAGCACCGCGGCGAAGGCGCGGAATACGTGGTGGGTTTCGACATCGAACGCGACCCGCCCCCGAACAGGCCGCCCCCGATCATCCTGTAGCCGTTGGGGCACAGGTGCCTTGTCTGCGCGCGGGCCATTGCAGGGGGGCGCGGGGAACGCCCGAAGCGATGTGCAACCGTCATCAGCCTGGAAGAGAGAGGCTCCCGTGCGGGTTGACGCCTCGGGTCACGTTCTGGAGATCGAGGCGCAAACGGAACGGTCGGCGGCGCGTCGACCGGTGCAGAAAGGCCTTGGTGCGCAAATGGTTCGTCGTCGCGCGAGGAGGCCTGGGCAGGCCGCTGCCCAGGGGCGGGCGCCCGGCGGATCGCAAGTGGAGATCCGGCGCCCGAACAGCAGATTGTCCAGCACCTTGCTATCGCGCCGGCGCGGGCACTGGCGGCAGCCGGAAGAACGCCTGCGCCGTGGCGGCGCTCGCCGCCGCGACGACGTCAACCGCTTCGCCGCGGTCGCGCGCGAGTTCCTCGACGATGTGCGGCAGGAACGCCGGTTCGTTGCGGCGATCCTTCGGCATCGGCTTGAGCGTGCGCGGCAGCAGGTAGGGCGCGTCGGTCTCGACCATCAGCCGGTGGGCGGGAATGTGCTTCACCAGTTCGCGCAGGTGCGCGCCACGGCGTTCGTCGCACAGCCAGCCGGTGATGCCGATGTGCCAGTCCTGGTCGAGGTAGTCGAACAGTTCCCCGCGCGTGCCGGTGAAGCAGTGCACCACCGCCGGGCCGAGCCGGCCGTCGAACTGCTTCATGATCGCCATGAAGTCGGCATGCGCGTCGCGCTGGTGCAGGAACAGCGGTTTGCCCACCCCGTCGACCGCAAGATCGACACTGATCTGCAGCTGCCGCTCGAACGCCTTGCGCTGCGCCGGGCGTGGCGAGAAGTCACGGAAGTAGTCCAGCCCGGTTTCGCCCACGGCCACGACCTCCGGATGCGCCTGCAGCGCGCGCATCTGGGCATCGCACTCCTCGGTGTACTCGACCGCGTGGTGCGGATGCACGCCGGCGGTGGCGAACAGGACACCCGGGTGCGCCTGCGCAAGCGCCAGGGCCTTCGGCGAATGCTCGCGGCTGGCACCGGTGACGACCAGTTGCGCCACGCCGGCATCGCGCGCGCGCTGCAGCACCGCGTCGCGGTCGCGGTCGAAGCTGTCGTGGGTGAGGTTGGCGCCGATGTCGATGAGGGGCATCGCGCCATTCTACCGGGAGGGGCCGGTATCCTTGCTGCGCATGGCTGCACCCGACTTTCCCATCACGCCCCTGCTGCCGGATCTCGTGCGCAGCCTCGCCACGCATCCGCGCCTGGTGCTGGAGGCGCCGCCGGGCGCGGGCAAGACCACGCAGGTGCCGCTGGCCCTGCTCGATGCATCGTGGCTGCAGGGGCGGAAGATCGTGATGCTGGAACCGCGCCGGGTGGCGGCACGCAGCGCGGCGATGTTCATGGCGAGGCAGCTGGGCGAAGACGTCGGCGGCACCATCGGTTATCGCATCCGCTTCGAGAACAGGGTGTCGTCGCGGACGCGGATCGAGGTGGTGACCGAGGGCATCCTCACACGGATGGTCCAGGACGACCCGGCGCCTGGCGGCATCGGCGCGTTGCTGTTCGACGAGTTCCACGAACGCCATCTCGCCGGCGACCTCGGGCTGGCGCTGGCGCTGGACGTGCAGGCGGGCTTGCGTGAAGACCTGCGCCTCGTCGCGATGTCCGCCACGCTCGACGGCGAACGCTTGGCGCAGTTCCTCGACGCGCCGCGGCTGTCGAGCGAAGGACGTCACTTTCCGGTCCGCACAGAGCACGTTCCCGCGCGCCGCGACGAAGCGCTGGAGCCGCACACGCGTCGCGCGATCGAACAGGCGCTGGCGCAGCATCCGGGCGACGTGCTGGTGTTCCTGCCGGGCCGGCGCGAGATCGCACGCGTCGCGCAGTCGCTTGCACAGACCACCATCGATGCCGACGTGCTCGAGCTGCACGGCGACCTGCCCGTCGAGCAGCAGTCGCGCGTATTGCAGCCGGCGGACGACGGCCGGCGGCGCGTGGTGCTGGCGACCAACGTCGCCGAATCCAGCGTCACCCTGCCCGGCGTGCGCGTGGTGATCGACAGTGGCTTGGCGCGCGAGCCGCGCTTCGATCCCAACAGCGGCTTCTCGCGCCTGGACGTGGTGGCGATTTCGCAGGCCTCGGCCGACCAGCGCGCGGGCCGCGCCGGTCGCGTCGCCGACGGCTGGGCCTACCGGCTGTGGCCGCAGTCGCAGCGGCTGGAACCGCAGCGGCGACCGGAGATCGCGCAGGTCGAACTCGCCTCGCTGGCGTTGGAGCTCGCCGCCTGGGGCAGCGACGCCCTGCGCTTCGTCGACCCGCCGCCGGCGGGCGCACTCGCCGCGGCGCGCGACCTGCTGCAACGGCTGGGCGCGCTCGACGCGGGCGCGGGGATCACCGCGACCGGCCGGCGCATGCTGGCGCTGGGCACGCATCCGCGGCTCGCGGCGATGCTGCTGGCCGTGGGCGACGACGCGGCGCGCGCGCTGGCCTGCGACCTCGCCGCACTGGTCGAGGCGCGCGACCCACTGCGCACGCGCGACGACGGCTGGCGCGCGCGCTGGCAGGCGCTGGCGGCGTTCCGCGCGGGACGCGGGAGCGGCGATGCGCACCGCGGCGCGCTGGCGACCATCGATGCCGCCGCGAAGCAGTGGCGTCGTCGCGTCGGCGCGAAGGCGCCGCCCGCTGCGGACATGCCTGCACACGCACTCGGCGACCTGCTGGCGCACGCCTTCCCCGATCGCATCGGCCGCGCGCATCCGCGCGATCCGCAGCGCTATGCCCTGGCCAACGGGCGCATGGCCCGCATCGCCGACGACAGCACGCTGCGCGGCGAGCCGTGGATCGTCGCCAGCGAGCTGCGGTTCGAGGCCAGGGACTCGCTGGTGCTGCGTGGCGCAGCGGTGGATGAAGCGCGGCTGCGCGCGGATTTCGGCGCGCGTTTCATCGAACGCGACGAAGTGCGCTGGGATGCCGCGAAACGCGCGCTGGTATCCGAACGCGTGCAGCGTTTCGACGGGATCGTGCTCGATGCACGCCCCGCCGGGCGCGTCGATCCCGCGCTCGCCGCCCGTGCGCTCGTCGATGCCGTTTCCGAGCTGGGCCTCGACGCCTTGCCGTGGAGCGATGGATTGCGCCAGTGGCGCGCCCGCGTGCAGTCGCTGCGCACATGGATGCCGGACCTCGACCTGCCGGATCTTTCCGACGACGCGCTGCTGGCGACGCGCGAGGCGTGGCTGCTGCCGCTGTTCGGCGGCGCGACGCGGCTGGACGCGCTTTCACCGGAGGCGTTCGCCGAGGGCCTGCGCGGGCGGCTCGACTGGTCGCAACGCCAGTGCGTCGAAGCGCTGGCGCCGGTGCGCCTCGTGGTGCCTTCGGGCATGGAGCGCCGCATCGACTACGCCCTCGCGCACGACGGCTCGCCGCAGCCGCCGGTGCTGGCGGTCAAACTGCAGGAGCTGTTCGGCCTGGCCGAAACGCCGCGCATCGCCGACGGTCGCGTGCCGTTGACGCTCCACCTGCTGTCGCCGGCCGGCCGGCCGCTCCAGGTCACCCAGGACCTGCGCGGGTTCTGGGAGCGGACCTATCCGGAAGTGAAGAAGGAAATGAAGGGAAGGTATCCGCGGCATCCGTGGCCGGACGATCCCTGGAACGCGACGGCCACCCATCGCGCGAAGCCGCGGGGGACGTAGCACGTGGGGCGCATGGAAGCGGTGGGCGAGTCATTGCAGACACCCGTGGCGACGGTGGGGCTTGCCGCAGGCGGGCGGAATCCGGCGGCGCGGCGAAGCTGACCGGCAGGCAACCCGGCCCTGCCGGTTGTCACGACGGCTCCACGCCATCAGCGGCACACTGACGCATCATCATCGGCTCCAAGGCACGAGGACACCTGCATGGGCAAGTTCGATTCCTACGGCGGCAAGGTCATGGACCTGGTGGGCCAGGTCGGCGACAACATCCGTGATGCGCTGCCGGATACGGCCGGCAAGTGGCTGCAGACCGGCGCGGCGCTGGGCGTGGCCAAGACCGGTTCGAAGGCGGTGGGCGGCTTCATCCGCCGTAACCCGGCCGTGGCGGTGGCCGCCGCGATCGGCGCCGGCGTGGTCTGGTACGCGGTGCATCGCCAGCGCAAGAAGCAGCTCGCCGAAGGCGGCCAGGTGATCGAGGGCAAGTCGCGCCGGGTCGAGGCGCGCAAGGTGGCCGCCAAGGCGCCGGCGTCGCGGACGCGTCGCGCCGCCACCAAGGCCGACGAGCAGGCCTGATCCCCGGGGCGCTCAGGCCGGCGGCGCTTCGCGCAGTTCCAGCACGAAGCGCGCGCCGCCGCCTTCGCGGTCTTCGTAGCGCAGTTCGCCGCCGCTCGCGGCCACGATCTGCCGCGCCAGCGACAGGCCGAGGCCGGTGGACGCCTCGTCCGTCGCGCGGTCGCCGGTGCGGATGCGGAAGTAGGGCGTGAACAGCGAGGCCTGCTGCGCGCGCGGGATGCCCGGGCCGCGGTCTTCCACCCACAGTTGCCAGAACCCCGGCGCGCCGGGCTGCACCGACAGCTCGATGTCGCTTGCCGGCGCGTACTTGATGGCATTGCTGATCAGGTTCTCGCAGACCTGGCGCAAGGCCAGCGGGTCGCCGGCCACCCTTACATCGTTGTCGATCGACGCGATGCGCAGCGCCGCGCCGCGATCTTCCAGCTGCAGCGCGTAGCGCTGCTCCAGCCATTGCAGCAGGTCGCGCAGGCAGGCCCGTGCCGGCGGCGTGTCGCGCGCCTGCGCGCCGGCCTGGCGGGCCTGGGTCTCGAGGTAGCGGCGGATGTAGCCCAGCGCGTCCCCGGCGCTGTCCTGCACCATCTGCAGGTAGCGCGGTACGCGCTCGGGACGGGTGCGGCCGTCGATCAGCAGCTCGCTCGCGAACAGGATGCTGGTCAGCGGGTTCTTGAGGTCGTGCGCGACCAGGTTGACCAGCTCTTCGCGCTCGCGCGCGACCCGCTCCAGCCGGTCGCGGGTCAGCTTCAGGCCGATGTGCGCCTGCACGCGCGCCATCAGCTCCTCGGGCATGAAGGGCTTGGTCACGTAGTCGACCGCGCCGGAGTCGAAGGCGCGCAGCAGCAGGTCGCGGTCCTGGGCGACGGTGAGGAACACCACCGGCAGCGATGACCAGTGCGGGCGCGCGCGGATCTCGTGCAGCAGGTCGAAGCCGTCCATGCCCGGCATCAGCATGTCCAGCAGCATCAGGTCGGGCAGCTGCTGTTCCAGCGACTGCAGCGCCTCGGCGCCGTGTTCGGCGGTGGTCACCGCATAGCCGTGGCGCATCAGCAGCGCGCTGATGACGCGCAGGTTCGACGGCTGGTCGTCGACCACCAGCACCCGTCCGGCGATGTTCCTCGCGCTGGTCATCCTGCCCTGGCCCGTCCCCGGAAGCCGCTCGTGCGCGCCTGGCGCACACGCTTCGAACGGCGACGTTACCAGACCGGCGCGGGCCGCGGCCGTGACCGGCTGAACCGTTCAGCTCCGCCCGGGCGGCCCGTGCGCCGGCGCGACTTCGCGCCACTGGCCCGGCAACAGGTCGTCGAGCGCGTGGTGGCCGATCGCCACGCGCACCAGGCGCAGGGTGGGCAGGCCGACCGCCGCGGTCATCCGCCGCACCTGGCGGTTGCGGCCTTCGCGGATCGTCATGGCCAGCCAGGCGTCGGGCACGGTCTTGCGCATGCGCACCGGCGGGTCGCGCGGCCACAGCGCCGGCGGCGGGTCGAGCCGCTGTACCTCGGCCGGTCGCGTCGGTCCGTCATTGAGCCGCACGCCCGCGCGCAGCGCATCGAGCTGTACGGGCGACGGCGTGCCCTCCACCTGCACCCAGTAGGTCTTGCCCAGGGTGTGCCGCGGATCGGTGATGCGGTGTGCGAGCATGCCGTCATCGGTCAGCAGCAGCAGGCCTTCGCTGTCATGGTCGAGCCGGCCCGCCGGATACACCCCCGCCGGCAAGCCGAAAGCGGCCAGCGTCGGCCGCGGCGGCAGGCTGCGGTCGGTGAACTGGCAGAGCACGCCGTGGGGCTTGTTGAAGGCGATGAGCATGGGGGGCAACCGGGCGGCAAGCGTGGAACGACAGGCGACGAACCTGTCATCCCGAGCGTAGCGAGGGACCTGCCTTCATCGTTGCGAAGGCACAACGCCACGGCAGGCGTTCGTTGTCTGCGGGACCACGAACGGGGGCCGAAACCGTGGCCGCGGCGGCTCGAAGCGCATCAGCCGCGGCGGCGCGAACCCGGGGGGCGGTTGGCCTGCCCGCGGCGGCGCCGGCGGGCGACATCGACAGGGCGGTCATCGACGCCCGCGCGCGCGGTGCGGGCATCGACGGCATCCGGACTTACTTGCGGTCGGGCTTCACGAACCGCAGGGTCATGCGGTCGCTTTCGCCGATCGCACGGTACTTCGCCGCATCCTCGGGATCATGGTTGTTGCCCGGCGGCAGCGTCCACACGCCGTTGGGATGGTCCTTGGTGTCCTTCGGGTTGGCGTTGACCTCGCTCTTGCCGTCGAGCACGAAGCCCGCGGCCTGCGCCATCGCGATCACCTGCGCCTCGCCGACGTAGCCGGACTTGTCCTCGGCCGGGACGTCGGTCCTGGCGCGATGCTCGACCACGCCCAGCACGCCACCGGGCTTGAGCACGTCGAAGAAGCCCTTGAACATGCCTTCGGCCTGGCCGCTGCCGCGCCAGTTGTGCACGTTGCGGAAGGTCAGCACCAGGTCGGCCGAGCCCGGCGTGCCGAACACCGGCGCCGCGGGATCGTAGGCCGCGACCACGGCCCGGTCGAACTGCGCCGGCGCGTCGGCGAACTTCTTCGCGAGGTTGTCCTTCTGCCGCTGCTGGTAGTCGCGGCCACGGCCTTCGGGCAAGGCGGCCGGATCGACGATCGCGGCGACATAGGTGCCGCTTTCGCGCAGGTAGGGCGCGAGGATCTCCGCGTACCAGCCGCCGCCCGGGGTGATCTCGACCACGGTCTGGCCCGGCTGCAGGCCGAAGAACGCCAGCGTTTCCGCCGGATGGCGATAGGCATCGCGGGCGACGGACTCCGGCGTGCGCCAGTCGCCGGCCACGGCGGCCTTCAGCGCCGCCGACGGTTCGGTGGCGGTGGTCGGTGCCGCCTCGGGCGAGGCCGCGATCGCGAGCGGTGCCAGCGCCAGCAGCGAGCAGGCAAGCAGGAGGTTGCGCATGGGGTCTGTCCTCGGGTCGGTGTGCGCGCAGCGTGCCACAGCCGCGTTACGTCGACGACAACGTCGCCAGCGCCGCGTTGAAGGTGTCGCTGGGGCGCATCGCCGCGGCGACCTTGGCCAGGTCGGGCCGGTAGTAGCCGCCGATGTCGACGCCGCGGCCCTGCACGGCGTTGAGCTCGTCGACGATCTTCGCCTCGTCCGCGGCCAGTGCCGCGGCCAGCGGCGCGAACTTCGCCTTCAACGCCGCGTCCTCGTCCTGCGCGGCCAGTGCCTGCGCCCAGTACAGTGCGAGGTAGAAGTGGCTGCCGCGGTTGTCGAGCTGCCCGGTCTTGGGCGACGGGCTCCTGTTCTCGTCGAGCAGGCGCCCGGTCGCGGCATCGAGCGCCTGGGCCAGCACCTTGGCGCGGGGGTTGTCGTACTTGATGCCCAGCTCCTCCAGGCTCACCGCCAGCGCGAGGAACTCGCCCAGCGAATCCCAGCGCAGGTGGTTCTCCTCCAGCACCTGCTGCACGTGCTTGGGCGCGGAACCGCCGGCGCCGGTCTCGTAGAGCCCGCCGCCGTTCATCAGCGGCACGATCGACAGCATCTTCGCCGAGGTGCCCAGCTCCATGATCGGGAACAGGTCGGTGAGGTAGTCGCGCAGGATGTTGCCGGTCACCGAGATGGTGTCGAGGCCGCGGATCACGCGCTCGAGCGTGTAGCGCATGGCGCGCACCTGGCTCATGATCTGGATGTCCAGGCCGCTGGTGTCGTGTTCCTTGAGGTAGGCCTTGACCTTCTTGATCAGCTCGTTCTCGTGCGGGCGGTACGGATCGAGCCAGAACACCGCGGGCATGCCCGAGTTGCGCGCGCGGGTGACGGCCAGCTTCACCCAGTCGCGGATCGGCGCGTCCTTGACCTGGCACATGCGCCAGATGTCGCCGGCCTCCACGTCCTGGCTCATCAGCACCTCGCCGCTGGCCAGGTCGACGATCTTGGCCACGCCGGCCTCCGGGATCTCGAAGGTCTTGTCATGCGAGCCGTACTCCTCCGCCTTCTGCGCCATCAGGCCGACGTTGGGCACGGTGCCCATCGTGGTCGGGTCGAACGCGCCGTGCCATTTGCAGAAGTTGATGATCTCCTGGTAGATGCGGGCGAACGTCGACTCCGGCATCACCGCCTTGACGTCCTTCAGGCGCCCGTCGGCGCCCCACATCTTGCCGCCGTTGCGGATCATCGCCGGCATCGATGCGTCGACGATGATGTCGTTGGGCGAATGGAAATTGGTGATGCCCTTGGCCGAGTCGACCATCGCCAGCTCGGGGCGGTGCTCGTGGCAGGCGTGCAGGTCGCGCTTGATCTCCTCCTGCTTGCTCTGCGGCAGCGATTCGATCTTCGTGTACAGGTCGACCATGCCGTTGTTGACGTTGATGCCCAGCTCGTCGAACAGCTTGCCGTGCTTGTCGAAGGCGTCGCGGTAGAAGATGCGCACGCAGTGGCCGAACACGATCGGGTGCGAGACCTTCATCATCGTTGCCTTGACGTGCAGCGAGAACATCACGCCGGTCTTGTAGGCGTCGTCGATCTGCTGCTCGTAGAAGTCCAGCAGCGCCTGCTTGCTCATGAACATCGAGTCGATGACCTCGCCGTCGAGCAGCGACACCTTCGGCTTGAGCACGATGGTCTGGCCACCCTTCGTGAGCAGCTCCATCCTGACGTCGCGCGCGCGGTCGAGCGTCATCGACTTCTCGCCGTGGTAGAAGTCGCCGGCGTGCATGTGCGAGACGTGCGAGCGCGAGGCGGGGCTCCACTCGGCCATGCTGTGCGGATGCTTGCGCGCGTACTCCTTCACCGCCCGCGGCGCGCGGCGGTCGGAGTTGCCTTCGCGCAGCACCGGGTTCACCGCGCTGCCGATGCAGCGGTTGTAGCGCGCGCGCACGTCGCGGTCCTCGTCGGTCTGCGGATCCTCCGGGAAGTCCGGCAGCGGATAGCCCTGCGCCTGCAGTTCGCGGATCGCCGCCTTCAGCTGCGCCACCGATGCGCTGATGTTGGGCAGCTTGATGATGTTCGCTTCCGGCCTGAGCGTGAGTTCACCCAGCTCGGCGAGGTCGTCCGGCACTTGCTGCGCGGCCGGGAGGCGGTCGGGGAACTGGGCCAGGATGCGTCCGGACAGCGAAATGTCGCGGGTACCCACGTCGATGCCCGCGGTGCCCGCGAACGCCTGCACGATCGGCAGCAGGGAGGCGGTGGCGAGGAACGGGGCTTCGTCGGTGAGGGTGTAGACGATCTGCGGCGTGTCGGACATGCGGGGTTCCGTGTCGGGAGCTGCGCATCCCGCGGGGCGACCTTCGCCACGCGCGCGCAGGGAACGCGCATTGTCGCGCGTTGCGCGGTCGCGGGCAAAAAACGCGCTGCGGCGCATCCGGGCCATGTACCGCCGAACCGGCAAAAAAAGAGGCGCGACTCGCGTCGCGCCTTGCTTGCCCACCATGGGGTGGAGAGAGAAACGTGGCCCGGGCCACGCCCGCCCTGGCAGGCGGGCGTGGCGGGCGGCTTACTTGACTTCGAAGTCGGTGGTGTTGACCACCGCGCCGTCGGCCGAAACCTCGAGCTTGTACTTGCCCACCGGCCAGCCGTCCGGCTTGCTGATGCGGAACTCGGTGACCTGCGGGCCGGCCGGGATGTCACGGGTCTCCTCGCTGACGGTCTGGTTGCTGTCGACGTGCGACCACTTCGCGGTCAGCTTGCCGGCGGCGCCGTCGGTGGCGATCGAGGCGTGGATCGTGTCGCCCTTGGCGAACGCGGTCATCGGCATGGCGATGCTGTTGTCGGCACCGATGGCGTTGCCGAGCGCGACCGAACCGACCGCGAACGGCGCGACGGCCGGCGCAGGCGGCAGCGGCGCCGGTTCAACGGCCGCCGGCGGCGGGGCGACGACGGGCTCTTCCTTCTTCTTGCAGCCGATCAGGGCGACGCTGCCGATCGCGGCGACGAGCAGGGCCTGGGACAAACGGGTGGTGTTCATCTGGAGTTCCTTCTGGAATTTGGCTTGGCAATGAGGTGGGCGTGACGGATCAGGCGGCCGGTTCGTCGGGCGTGCCGTCGCCATCGGTGTCGATGGCCGGCAGCGTGATCACCTGGCCGGGGAAGATCCGGTCGGGGTTGTCGATCTCCGCGCTGTTGGCTTCATGGATCTGCCGCCAGTACTTGGCCTTGCCATAGAAGCGCTGCGCGATCGCCGAGAGCGTGTCGCCCTTCTCGATCGTGTAGGTGCGCGCGCCCGTGCCGCCGCCGCCTCCGCTGCCGCCGGCGACGGTATCCGAGCCGCTCACCACGTTGGAGAAGTCCGGCTTGGCGCCGGCCAGCCCGCCGCTGCCGCCACCGGCGGGTGCCGTGTCGGAGCTGCTCTGCACATTCGAAAAATCCGGTTTCTTGTCGTTGCTCATGTGGGGCACTCCTCCCCGGTGTTTGGTGCGCGGCGAAAAAGTGACACGTGTCGCGTTAAGAAAGCATTGCGGCCGCATGAGGGCCGCCGGCGGGGTTCAGGTCACTGCCGCAGGTCGCGCCCGGCCGGTGGCGGCGAGCGTCCGGGGGTTGCCCGCCAGGGATTGATGTCGAGCCCGCCGCGGCGGGTGTAGCGCGCCTCCACCGACAGCGTGTCCGGGCGGCAACGCGCCAGCACGTCGACGAAGATGCGTTCGACGCACTGCTCGTGGAACTCGGCATGGTCACGGAACGACACCAGGTAGCGCAGCAGCGCGGCGCGATCGAGGCGCGGGCCGCGGTAGGCGATGCGCACGGTGGCCCAGTCGGGCTGGCCGGTGACCGGGCAGTTGGATTTCAGCAGGTCCGAGCGCAGCGTTTCCTCCACGAGGTCGCCGCCGTCCGCGGCCAGCAGCGCGGCATCGGGCGGGCCGTAGCGCTCGATGGCGACGTCGAGCGCGTCGATCGGCTCGGCGGCGGCGTCGTCGAACGCGGGCAGGCCGAAGTCGACGGCGACCTCGCCGCCTGCGGCCTGTGACAGGTCGCGGGCGATGCGCGTGCGCACGTCGCCGGCCTCGTCGAAGCGCGTGGCGTTGAACGCGTTGAGGTAGAGCTTGAGCGACTTCGACTCGACCAGGTGCGGCGTCGTCGCCGGCACCGTGATCGTCGCCGTCGCCACCCGCGGCTTGCCGCGCGCGTCCAGCCACGACAGCTCGTAGGCGTGCCAGCGGTCGTGCCCGGCGAAAGGCAGGTCCGCGCCGAGCCCGAGTTCGGCGCGCGCCGCCGCCCGCGGGATCGGGAACAGCAGCGAGGCGTCGTAGTGGCGCGGGTAGGCGACCTCTCGGCCGAGCGGGGACTGTTCGGGGTGCACCATGGCGCTATTCTAGTCGTCGCCATGGAACGAACCGGGCCGAAGCCCCGCGAAAGGAACCGACGATGCGCCAGATGCCCCTCCTGCTGTGTGTTGTGCTGACGGCCGTCGGCTGCTCGGCAAGTCCGCCGGGTCCGCCGCCGCCACCGCCCGCCGCACCGGCCGATGCCGATGCCGATGCCGCTGCCGCCGCACCGTCGCCGGCGACCACGCCCGCGGCCGCTGCCGCGACGCCCGACGTCGTGCGCCCCGCCGCCGACGGCAGCGCGACGCTGCAGGTCGGACAGGTGCTCGAGATCGCGCTGGAAGGCAACGCCAGCACCGGCTACGGCTGGGAGATCGTGGAGGACGGCGCGCCGATGCTGCAGCGGGCCACGTTGCCGCCGCCGGCGCCCGCACCGCCGGGGGACAAGGCCGGCCCGCGCCTGGTCGGCAGCCCGAGCGTGTCGCGCTGGCACTTCCAGGCCACGACGCCGGGCGAGGCCCGCCTGCGCCTGGTCTATCGCCGTGCCTGGGAGAAGGACGTCGCGCCCGCGCGCGAAGCCGCGTTCAAGGTCGTGGTGCAGCCCGCCGGCTGAGCGGCACCCGCGTCAGGGGAACGGATAGGCGTCGAACAGCGCGTCTTCGGACGCGAGGAACGTCAGGGCGATGTCCTCCATCTCGGCGAGCGTCCGCGGCGGGAGACGGATGACCGATTCGACGCGGTCGCCACGATGGACATACATCGCCGACAGCCCGTGTTGCGGATCGAGACTGCCGCCCACCTCCAGCCACACGCCCGGACGCGGGACGATGAAGACCTGGCAGAAATCGGCGTCCCAGTCCACGCTGCGGATCGCGGCGAGCACGGTGTCGGCATCGACCGTCTCCGAAAAGGACTCGAACGCCGCGCTCGTGCCGTGCAGCAGGTGTATCCCGGCACGGGTCTCCATCGGATCCGGTTCCCGCGCGTTTCCCGTGTCGTCCCCGGGCAGCAATGGCCCGAGCGCGGCGCGCAGCAACCGTTCGAACAGGCCGGGCACGCCCGGGGTTATCCCTGCGCGTCGTGCAGGTAGTCCAGCGCCACCTGCAGCATCGCGCGGAAGCCGACGTCGAGCGCGCCTTCGTCGAGGTAGAACTCGGGCGAGTGGTTGCTGGCGGCGGTCGCCGGGTCCTTGCCCTTCGGGGTCGCGCCGACGAAGAAGTACAGCCCGGGTACTTCGCGCGCGAGGAACGAGAAGTCCTCGGCGCCGGTGATCAGGCCGGGATCGATGACGTTGCCGGCGCCCACCGCCTTCTGCAGGCTGGGCATCATCCGCGCGGTGAGCGCGGGGTCGTTGGCGGTGACCGGGTAGTTGTGGTCTTCGGGAATGCGCGCCTCGATGGTTGCGCCGTGCGCCGCCGCGACGTGGGTCGCGACGTTGCGCAGGTCGGCGAAGATGTCCTCGCGCATGCCGGTGTCGAAGGTGCGGATGGTGCCGATCAGTTCGACCTGGTCGGGAATGATGTTGTGGCGGATGCCGCCCTTGACCGCGCCGAAGGTGACCACCGCCGGCAGCTTGGTGATGTCGGTGCGGCGGCTGACGATGGTCTGCGCGGTGGACACCAGGTCGGCGGCGGCGACGATCGGGTCGACCCCGTTCCACGGCCGCGAGCCGTGCGTCTGCCGGCCCTTGACCGTGATCGCGAACTCGTCGGACGCGGCCATCAGCGGGCCGGGGCGCACCGCGATCGTGCCAACGTTGGCCGACGAACTGACGTGCAGGCCGAACACGGCATCGGGCTTGAAGTCCTTGAACAGACCCTGCGCCAGCATCTCCTCGGCGCCGCCCACCTCGCCCTCCGGCGCGCCTTCCTCGGCGGGCTGGAAGATGAAAAGCACTTCGCCGGGCAGCTCGTCGCGCATCGCCACCAGCGCTTCGGCCACGCCCATCAGGATCGCCACGTGCGCGTCATGGCCGCAGGCGTGCATCACGCCGACGGTCTCGCCGCGGAAGGTGGCGGTGGCCTTCGAGGCGAACGGCACGTCGACGCGCTCGGTCACCGGCAGCGCGTCCATGTCGGCGCGCAGCGCGATGCGCGGGCCGGGCTTGCCGCCCTTGAGCACGGCGGTGACGCCGGTGGTGGCGATGCCGGTCTTCGGTTCCAGGCCGAGCTTGCGCAGGTGGTCGGCGACCAGCGCGGCGGTGCGCGTCTCGCGGTTGCCCAGCTCCGGATGCTGGTGGATGTCGCGGCGCCATTCCACGACCTGGCCCTGCAGCCGCTGCGCGGCGCCGGCGACATCGGCGCGCCGGGCGTCCTGGGCGTGGGCGGGCAGGACGACACCGAGCGCAACGACAAGCGGGAGCAGGCGGGCATGGCGGGACATGGCGGACTCCGGTCAGGGATGTCCGGATGGTAGCGCGACGGCCGGCGCTTCAGCGGCCGCGTTCCCCCGGTGGCCGCGGCCGCGGCATGCGCAGCAGGTGCGGACGGAAGTTGATCACGCTGCCGGTCAGCGCATCGCTCACGACGAACGCGATCGGCAGGCCGGGTTCGACGTCGCGCACCACGCTCGCCTCGAAGCCGCGCGCGCGCAGGAATCCCGCCGCCGCCTCGGCGGCTGCCACGGGATCGCGCGCGACCAGGCCGATGCAGGCATGCGCGCCGCCGAGCCGCGCGACGATGTCCGGCGACGAGCAATTGATGATGGTGCCGTCCCACAGGATCGAACGCAGCACGCCCGGGCCGTCGGCGCGGAAACGTTCGTGCAGGCCATGGCGCGCCAGCAGTTCGACCACCGCGCCCTTCGCGTCCGCCGATGCGGCGGAGAAGATCCGCGAGCCCGGGTCGGGGAACGGCAGCGGATTGCGCCGGCGCGCCACCTGCACGGCCCAGGCGATGGCGGCGAGCCAGGACAGCCCGATGGCCAGCAGCAGCCAGGTGGGTACGAACATGCGGTGGCTCCCCGGGGCAAACCCCCATCGGGCACAACGTCGAATCAGCGCGCGGGCGGACCGCCCAGGAAGTCCACCGTCGCCTGCAGCAGCGCGCGCAGGCCGAGGTCGAGCGCGGACTCGTCCGGTGCGTACAGCGGCGAGTGGTTCATCGGCGCCTGGTCCAGCGGCACGTCGGGTGGCGTGGTGCCGACGAAGAAGTAGAAGCCCGGCGCGACGTTGGCGAACTGCGAGAAGTCCTCGGCGATGGTGTAGCGCGGGACCTCGACCACGTTGCCGGCGCCGGCCACGCGCTCCAGCGACGGGCGCAGGCGCGCGGTGAGCGCGGGGTCGTTGACGGTCACCGGGGCGTTCATCGCGACCACGAGCCTGGCGCTGGCGCCGCTGGCGGCGGCGAAGTGCTCGGCGGTATTGCGGAAGCGGTCGATCACGTCCTGGCGCACGTCCATGTCGAAGGTGCGCAGGGTGCCGACCATCGTCGCCTGGTCGGGGATGATGTTGAAGCGCGTGCCCGACTGGATCTGTCCCGCGGTCAACACCACCGGGTGCGCGGTGATGTCGACCTGGCGCGCGATGATCGCCTGGGAACCCAACAGCACCTGCGCGGCGACGGTGATCGGATCCACGCCCGCCCAGGGTTGCGAGCCGTGGGTCTGCTTGCCGGCGATCTCGAGCGTCCATTCGTCGGCGCTGGCCATGAACGGCCCGGCGCGCACGCCGAGCTGGCCGGCGTGCAGGCGCGACCACACGTGCAGGCCGAGCACGGCGTCGGGCTTGAAGCCGTCGAACACGCCTTCGTCCAGCATGCTCTTGGCGCCGGCGACCTCGCCCGCCACCGGCGGGCCTTCCTCGGCCGGCTGGAACACGAACATCACCTCGCCCGGCAGGGTGTCGCGCATCGCCGCCAGCGCCTCGGCCACGCCCATCAGGATCGCCACGTGCAGGTCATGGCCGCATGCGTGCATCACGCCCACCGGCTGGCCGCGGTATTCGCTCTTGACCGTGGAGGCGAACGGCAGGCCGGTGGCTTCGGTCACCGGCAGCGCGTCCATGTCGGCGCGCAGCGCGATGCGCGGGCCGGGCTTGCCGCCCTTGAGCACGGCGGTGACGCCGGTGCCACCGAGGCCGGTGCGCGGTTCGAGCCCCAGCGCGCGCAGGTGGTCGGCCACGACCCGCGCGGTACGGGTTTCGTGGTTGCCCAGTTCCGGGTGCCGGTGCAGGTCGCGGCGCCACTCCACCACCCGCGCGCCGAGCCCCGCCGGCAGCGGCGCCGGGTCGGCGGCGGTCGCGTCGGCGGCGAGCGTGGCCAGCAGCAGGAGCGCGACGGCGGGCAGGCGTGCGCGGGGAGAGGGCGACATGGCGGGGCCGGGCGTGGGGACGTCCGGATGGTAGCGCAGGCTCCGCGGCCGGCCATGGCGCCCATCCGCCGGGCGGTGGCCGGATCGGGCGCGGAATGTCGACTGCACCGGGTGACGGGAGCCGAGTGCACGACTCCCGGGCGCGGCGCTGCGGTCCCGGTGGCGCCGCGCCGCAGGCTAACTGCAGGGCTATCCCCGCCCTGCAGCTAGAAGGGCGCCCCTCTTCCCAAGCCGGGGGGCGTTCCTCGCCATGCCATGGACGGGCAAGGCCACGCGATGGACTGGCGTGGTCGCATCAGGGAAGACGTCGCGGCGGCCGTAGCCGGGAGGCACGGTGGGGGGGCGGGTGCAACGCCCGCCTCCCCGGTTTCGCGCGGCGGCCCCTCCTCCCACCCGACCCGACCCTCCATGATCCTGTTCTGCTGGCGCGACGGCGCCGTCGCCACCGCCGAGGTGCTGCCACGCGGCGCGATCGAACTCGCCCGTGGCGGCGAACAGCCGGTGCGCGCGCTGCTGGCGGAGCTTCGCGCCGTCGCCGCCGACCCGCGCCATCCCTGCCTGTGCGCGCTGGCGCAGGAACCCGACGACGAACGCGCGCGCCAGTGGTTGCGGGCATGGATGTGGCAGTACGCGTCGATCCGGCCGGCAGGGCCGCTCGCGTTCAACCACGTCCTCGACCTGCGCTTCGTCGGTGCCGACTGAGCGCCGCGCGCCAACGGGCCCTACGGAAAGCTGATCGCCGACGCGCCGCCGCCCGCGGGCGGCGTGCTGCGCGCCTCGCCGTCCGTCGCGGCTGCCGGCAACACTTCCGGCTCGCCGCGCCAGCGCCGCGTCGCGCGCTGGAAGAACAGGCTGTTGGGGACGCGCAGCAGGCTCTCGCCACCGCGGGGGTGGCGTTCCTCCAGCGTCACGTAGATCAGGTTCATGTCGACCACGCGCCCGCGCAGTCCGGGCTTGTCGCTGCTTTCCAGCAGCTCGATGTGGTCGTACAGGCGGAACGGCCGCGTGATCAGCAGCAGCAGCGCGCAGAACAGGTTGGTCAGCACGCTCCACGCGGCGAAGAACGCCACCGCCGCCACCGCGGCGAAGCCGGTGAACGCGGTCCACAGCACCCCGCCGGACACGCCGAAGCGTTCCAGCACCAGCAGCAGCGTGCCGAAGCCGAGCAGGAAGCCGGCGATGCGGCGCGCGCTGACGGTGATCTCGATCGGCAGGTCGTAGCGCCGGGCGATGCGGTTGATCAGCCGGCGCAGCAGCCAGCGCAGCGCGAACGCGGCCAGCAGGATCAGCAACACCTGCAGCAGCACCACGAATTCGCCGAACCAGGCCTGCAGCCAGGCGGGCGATTGCGCCCTGAGGTTGGAAAGCATGCGCGGCCACGTCGGTTTCGGCCGGGGAGGCCGGCCGTACGCAGGCATTCTAGCGAGCCGTGCACCGACGACGCTTGTGTCGCGTCATCGGCCCTAGAGATCGAAGGCCAGCAGGTCCAGCCCGGTGCTCGCGCGCACGATGCGCCGGTACAGCAGCGCGCCGCTGCCGCTGTTGGTCAACACCACCAGCGCGCGCTGGCGCGCCGCGTCGCCCAGGGCGAAGTTCTTGAAGATGCCGCTGTTGCTGCCGGAGTGGTAGATCACCGGGCCCCGCGGCGTCGCTTCCAGGTTCCAGCCCAGGGTCTTGTCGGTCCAGCGGCCGGGCACGTCGATCTGCTTCGACAGCATCAGCGCGCGCGTGGCCGGTGCCAGCTCCCACGGCGCCCGGTGCGCGTGCACCATCAGCGCCATGAACCGCGCGTAGTCCTGCACGGTGCAGCGCAGGCTCGCGGCGGCATTGGCCATGATGTCGCCGGGCCAGTTCACCAGCCCCGGCGGCGTCGCGCGCTGCACCTCGGCCAGTGCCCGCGCGGCGTCGGCGTAGCGCCAGTCGGCCAGCGAGGTGCCTTCGCGTTCGGCCACGCGCAGCGCGGCGTTCCACTGCTCGCGCAGCACCTGCGCAGGCGGGCCGGGCGTGGCGTCGTCGTGCGCGCGGTGGCCGTGCACCGAACGCGCCGCGGCATCGGCACTCCAGGCATACGTGCTGTCGCGCATGCCGGCCGGGTCGAACAGCAGGCGTCGCGCGGTGCCGTCGAGGGATTCGCCGGTGATCGTTTCCACCACCCGCTGCAGCCAGAAGATCGCCTCGCCCGAGTAGTCGATGCGGGTGCCGGGCTCGACCGCGGGCACCAGCCGCTCGCGCGCCGGATCCTTGCGCCAGTTCGGCAGGCCGGTGGAGTGGCGCAGCACGTCGCGCGCGGTGATGCGGTCGACCCACGGATGCGTGCCAAGGTCGTCCGGACGCAGGTAGGCCACCAGCGGGCGGTCGAGGTCGAGTTCGCCGCGATCCACCAGCTGCAGCGCCAGGTACGCGAACACTGGTTTGCTGAGCGACGCCACTTCGAACAGCGTCTGGTCGGTGACCGGCGTGCCGTGCGCCGCATCCGCAATGCCCAGCGTGCGCGACCATGCCAGCGCACCGTCCGCCACCACCGCGATCCCGATGCCGGGCACGCCCAGCGCCTGCATCTGCCGGGGCAGGTCGGCCAGCAGCTTCTCGGGCGGGATCCAGTCCTCCGCGGTCGCCTCTCGCGCGGCGGCGCGTGTCGCCAGCGGCCAGGCCAGCGACGACAGCCCGGCCAGCGCGCCGGCCTTGAGCCAGTGGCGGCGTTGCGGAAGGGTGGGGTGTCCCGTCATCGGGCCATTGTGCAGCCGTTTGCGCCGTGCGCCGCAAGCCTGGCTGCGCGCTTCCCGCACTCCCGCCGCCGCCGGCACCCCGCGGCAGGCGGCGGTATCATGCCCCGGCACGCACAGACCCCTCCCGTTGGCAGCACAGGACATTCCACCGTGGCAGTGAACCAGGCACAACTCGACAGGATCGCCTCCGGCAACGGCTTCATCGCGGCGCTTGACCAGAGCGGCGGCAGCACGCCCAAGGCGCTCAAGCTCTACGGCATCGAGGAATCGGAATACTCGGGCGACGCCGAGATGTTCGCCCTGGTGCACAAGATGCGCGAACGCATCGTCAGCAGCCCCGCGTTCAACGGCGAGCGCGTGTTCGGCGCGATCCTGTTCGAGCGCACCATGGACGACGATTTCGGCGGCAAGCCCGCGGTGACCTACCTGTGGGAAGACAAGGGCGTGGTGCCGTTCCTGAAGATCGACAAGGGCCTCGAGGACGAGGCCGACGGCGTGCAGCGGCTCAAGCCGATCCCGGGCCTGTCGGAGCTGCTGGCCCGCGCGAAGGCCAAGGGCGTGTTCGGCACCAAGGAGCGCTCGGTCATCAAGCAGAACAACGCCAAGGGCATCGCGGACGTGCTCGACCAGCAGTTCGCGCTCGGCCAGCAGGTGCTCGATGCCGGCCTGGTGCCGATCATCGAGCCGGAAGTCGACATCAAGGCGGCCGACAAGGACGCCATCGAGGTCGAACTGAAGAAGGGTTTGCTGGCGCGGCTCGACAAGGTCGATCCGAAGACGCCGGTGATCCTCAAGCTCACGCTGCCGAGCGTGGACGGGTACTTCAGGGAACTGGTCGACCACCCGAGCGTGCTCAAGGTGGTGGCGCTGTCGGGCGGTTACAGCCGCGACGACGCCAACGCGAAGCTCGCGAAGAACCCCGGCGTGGTCGCCAGCTTCAGCCGTGCGCTGAGCGAGGGGTTGAGCGCGAAGCAGGGCGACGCCGAGTTCAACCAGGCGCTGGACGCAGCCATCGAGTCGATCTATCGCGCATCGATCGCTTGAGCGAACGGGCCCGAGCCTGACGACCCGGGCCGGGCACGTCCCGGTGTCGTGACGGCGCCGGGGACCGCGACAGGATGATGGACGACGCCCTCCCCGATACCATCGCGCTGCTGGTGATCGACCTGCAGCCGGACTTCATGCCCGGCGGCGCGCTGGCCTGCCACGAGGGCGACGCCATCGTCCCCGGCATCGCCAAGTTGCTGGCCTCGCGCCGCTATCGCACGGTCGTGGCCACGCAGGACTGGCATCCGCCCGGGCATGCTTCGTTCGCCTCCAGCCATCCGGGGCGCGCGCCATTCGAGACGATCGAACTGCACGGCCATCCGCAGGTGCTGTGGCCCGACCACTGCGTGCAGGGCACGCCCGGCGCCGCGCTCGATCCACGCATCGACTGGAACGTCGCCGACCTCATCCTGCGCAAGGGCACGCACCCGCAGGTCGATTCCTACAGCGCGTTCCGCGAGAACCACGGCCCCGCCGGCACGCGTCCGTCCACCGGGCTGGCCGGCTGGCTGCGCGAACGCGGCATCAACGAGGTGCACCTGTGCGGCCTGGCGCGCGACTACTGCGTGTTGTGGTCGGCGCAGGACGCCGCGGACGCGGCCCTGCACGTGCGCGTCCTGTGGGACCTCACGCGGCCGGTGACGCCCGATGGCGATGCGCCCGCGCGCGCGGCGCTGCAGGCCGCGGGGGTCGCGATCGACACCCGGGCCTGAGGCGGGGCTAACGCCCGGTCTGCCGCTTCACCGCGTCCTCATGCAGCGACTCGTTGAGCTGGTCGACGATGGTGGACCATTTAGCGTCGGCCCCGAGCTGCTCGGCGAGGAACTGGCGCTGGCCGTCGTTCCAGTACGGCGCCTCTGAGATGCGCACGTCGGCCGGCAGCTGGTGCCGGGCGATGAAGCCGGCGATGGACGGCGCGTCGGCGGCGAGGCCGAGTTGCAGGAACAGGTTGGTCATCGTCGGTTCGGTTTCGTCCATCGGGGCCCTCTCGCGTCGGCGTGGAAGTCGCCGCCATCCTGGCACCGCGCCTGTCGTCGGCGCGCCAAGACGCGCTGCTCACGCGTCGGGGCCCGCTCAGGGCGGGTGGATGGTGGACACGCCGGCACCATCGAGCGCGATCATCGTGAAGCGTCCGCGCGTGCAGAGTTCGCGCACGCCGCTCAGTAGCCCCTTGGTGACGATATCCACTTCAACGTGCATCGAGGCGTGACCGACGGCCGCCACGCGGGCGATCGTCTCCACCAGCCGCCCTTGCCGGATCGGCCGTCGGGAATCGACCTGCTCCGAGCGCACAATCACCGCCGTGCACCGTGCACCATGCATGGCACGAGGCCGCGATCTACGGCTGCTTCTTGATCAGCTCCTTGAGCTGCAGGCGCTTGTCGAAGGCATGCGCCCCCAGGAGCACGCAAAATCCCAGGGTGGACACCAATCCGATATAAATCATCGCGGAAATCGGCGTCGGGACAATGACTGCCACTATCAGCAGCGCGAGCCCAAGCGTCATTCAGAACGCGAGCCCGACGATCTGTCGCGTGTGATGGGTCAGCTCGCCGTGAAGATCACGGGTAATGCGGGAAGCCTCCGGCACATGGACGTTCCACTGGGTAATGTGCTGTGCAGCGTCCTTGAAGAACGACACGGTTATCGGATGATGCTTCGGACGGCCTTCGACGACGGACAGTGTGGCGCCATTCCTGAGCGTCAGCATCCATGGCGCTTCGCGGAATGACGAGACGTCTTGCCATGCCACGCGACGCCCGTCGACGACCAGACCCTCACATGGTCCATGTCGAGACGTTCGAGGCGCACCCGACGACCAGACTCCGAGAGCTTGGTGCGAACTTCGTACAACATCGGATCACCTCCTGTGATCGTCACGGGTGCGCCATTCAGACGTGATTGTCCACCGCATCCGTCATGCTGCGGTATCGACCGACGCGCCGAAGTACAGGGCGACGGCCTGCGCGATCTGCCCTGGCGCCTGGAAGCCGGCGAGGCGCTTGGCCTCGTGGCCGTCGCGGAACAGCGACAGCGTGGGCGTCTGGCGCAGGCCGAGGTCGCGGAAGAAGGCCTCGCCGACGGTTTCCATCTTCACCTTGAGCAAGACGACGCCTTCGGCCACGGGATCGGCAGCGAACTTCGCCAGCGACATGTCCAGCATCTTGCAGCCGGGGCAATCGTCCTTGTAGTAGTCCACCAGCAGGCGCGGATGCGCGGCGAGTGCGGCGGCGTAAGCGTCAGGCGACGAAGCGTGAAGCGTCTGCATGGGGCATGTTCTCTGTGCAATTCAACGTGCTGTTCAAAACGTGGTCGATCCAGTGCTGGATCTTGATGGTGTCGCGGTCGCCGTGCGGCATCTGTTCGATCTCCAGCCGCGGATAGCGCGTGCCGAAGAACGTCGCCATGCGCCGCACCGCACCGCAGTAGTACTCCTCGCCCCATTGCGTCTCGCCGGTACCGAACACCGCGAGTTGCGCGGGCTTGCCGACGGCTTCGATCAGATCGGCGATGAAGTGCTTCATCTCCGACGGCGTGCGCCCGGCGTTATCGGTCCATGCGCCGAGCAGGTAGAGGTCGTGGTGCGGGTCTTGCGCGACTTGGGCGAGCTTCTGGATGTCGGTCTCGATCCACGTCACCACGTGTCCCATCGCCTCGCAACGCGCACGCACCATCCGCGCGACGTCACGCGTGTTGCCGCTGAGCGATGTGAAGGCGATGAGGATGCGCATGGGGTGATAGATAGGGTGTGTGTGATGTTGAGGAGATCAGGAGCAGAGGCTTCCGCCTTTGGCGGGTTCATTTCTTTTGATAAGCGTCAAAAGAAACGAACCAAAGAAAAACGCTTTCCCCGACAGAGCTAACCGGGGTCGTTGGGCGAGAAGGGATTTTCCGACTCGCCATCCATGGCTCGGTCGGAAAACGCCGCCCATCCATGGGCGGCGCCCTTCGGGTCTGCAAACAACACGGTCAGCCGAGGAAAGAACAAAGGCACAGACTTCCCGCTGTTGTTGTTGCCCTTGATTGTCCGAGCCGTAAAGCGAGCCGAGCATCGCAGGGCGGCGGGGCCGGAGAGCGGCCCATGTTTGAGCGTAGCGAGTTTGGGCCGCGTGCCCCGTCGACCGAGAAGCGCAGGGGCCCGGTGCGGCGCAGCCGCGCCGGATCGCGTCCGGCGAAAACGGTTTTGGTTCCTTTTCCCAAGACAAAAGGAACTCGCGCACAGCGCGAAAGCTTTGTTTCTCGCGCCGACGGGTGAAGTCACGCAGTTAGCCATGAACAATGAACCTGATCCCATTCTTCATTCTTCCCTTACCCAACGGGAGCCCCACTCTTCGCTGCCCTCGCTTGCATCAAAAGTTCCTTGGAGCCATATCCAATGACTAGCCCGGTGTTGGAGCGATAGTTCAGGCCAGTATCAACACCATTAAGAAGGACGGGCTCTTCATTGAAACGATATCCGGAAATTACGCCAATGACGGTTACTTGTTGCCGAGGAGAGACTGTGACGATAGGGCCGCCAGAGAATCCGGGGTTGTTGTGCCCGTCGCAGTAGAACAGTTGGCTCCCGCCACTGAGAGAGCTGAAGCTGGCGACAATCCCAGTTTTGACGAAAGGGACGGGATAGCCATCGTTTATCTGCGCTGCTTCCGTGTGCAACCCATAGGGGAAGCCAAGGAAGTAGATCTGCTGGGACAAGAAATAGGATGCCGAGTCACCAACAACTAGAACCTCATGCGAAGGCGAAAGCTGATTTTTGAGGCTTAGCAAAGCGAGATCGGCGCCACTAGGTGAGTGCCAAACATCTCCAACGTCGACACTCTGCCAAGCTCCATTTCTCATCACGCCAAGCGATGATTCTGGCGTTAGACCATCAATCACATGTCTTGCGGTCACGAGGTATTGGCGGCTTTCCACGTCAATGGTGAAGCCTGTGCCGGTTGATTCGTTGTGCGCAATGCAAAAGGTGCGTTGCAGAATCTTGTTTGAGATCATTGATCTCTCCAAAAACGCCGAGCTAGTCCTATCTACTAAAGATCATCAAACCCATTATCCGAATTCGTCTTCTTGTAAGACGCATTCCGCATCTCAAAGAAATCCGTCTTCGTCTCAGTGAAGTTGTCAGCATACGCCTTGATCCACGGCATCACGTTCTCGGTCGTATCCGAATACAACTTCTCGATCCCCAGCATCCCCGACATCTTGTTCGCCCGGTACTTCACGTAACGGATCATCTCGTCCACGTCGATCCCGTCGATCCCGTCCAGCACCTCGCCCGTCCACTGCATCTCCAGCGCGATCGCATGCTCGAACGCGGTGTGCACGTAGTCGGTCAGCTCGTGGGTCTGCAGCTCCGGGTTCTCGCCGACGATCGCGCGGATCACCTCGCTGATGAACTTGGTGTGCGCCAGCTCGTCGCGGTTGATGAAGCTGATGATCTTGCCTGTACCGGTCATCCGGTTCTGGCGGACGAGGTTGTAGAAGTACGCGAAGCCGGAATAGAAGTTGATGCCTTCCAGGATCGACGACTGGATCAGCGAGCGCAGCAAGGTCTCGGCCGTCTTCTCGCGCATGAAGTCGTCGTACGACGCCATGATCGGCGCGTTGCGGGCGACGATGGTCGGGTGCGTGCGCGCGAGTTCGAACACGCGGTTCTGGTTGGCGAGGTCGGTGATCGAGGCCAGCACGTAGCTGTAGCTCTCGTTGTGGATCACTTCCTGCTGGCCGATGATCGCGGCGTTGGCGTGCGCGGCCGGGTCGGTGATGTATTCGGCGACGTTGTAGATGAAGCGCGTCTGCGGCGAATCAAGCGTGGCCAGCAGGCCGATGATCGAGTCGTAGGCGTTCTTCTCGCGCGCCGAGAGCTCGCCGTACTGCTTGGCGTCGCCCTTCATGTCGACTTCGTCCGGGATCCAGAAGTTGGTCGAGAGTTCCTTGTAGGCGCGGTAGAACGACGGATACGGAATGTCGTTCCAGTTGAGGATGCCGGAGGTCTTGCCGTTGATGATCCCGGTCGAGCGGTTGGGGTGGCGCGGCTCGAGGATCTTGATGCGGTCGAGCGGCGTGGACGTGAGTGGTGCGGTGGCGGACATGTGTGATGGGTCTCTGGGTTCTGCTCCCCTCTCCCGCCTGCGGGAGAGGGGCTGGGGGGTGAGGGCAAGGGCTGCGTCGAAAGCGCCCTCATCCGGCCCTTCGGGGCACCTTCTCCCGCGGGCGGGAGAAGGGACTGCTGTTTCGGCGGCGCTGCGTCAGCTACTGCACCACTCGCACTCGGCGATGTCGATATCGTTCGAGCGCACGTAGTACGTGGTCTTCATGCCTTCGCGCCAGGCGGTCATGTGCAGTTCGAGCAAGGTGCTGGCGCGGATCGTCGACGGCACGTAGAAGTTGAAGCTGATCGCCTGGTCGACGTGGCGCTGGCGGCGGGCGTTCTGGCGCACGGATGCGAACTGGTCGACCTTGTAGGCGCCCTTCTCGTAGTACGGCCAGGTTTCGAGCGACAGGCCGGGCGCGGCGACGGGGCGGCGATAGTCCTTCTTTTCCTCGTAGTAGAACGCGGAGTAGATCGGATCGATCGACGCGGTGCTGCCGGCGATCTGCGCGGTGCTCATGTTCGGCGCCACCGCCATCAGCCAGCCGTTGCGCATGCCGTTCACCGACACCTGCGCGGACAGTTCCAGCCATTGCGGGCTGTTGTAGTCGCGGGCGCGGAAGTACTCGCCGTTGTGCCAGTCGCTGCCGAGGAAGGCGCTGTAGGTGCCCTTTTCCTTCGCCAGCTCCATCGACGCCTGCACGGTGAGGAAGTTGATGCGCTCGTACAGCGTGTCGCTGTAGTCCTCGGCTTCGGGCGTGTTCCAGTGGATGCCCTTCTGCGCCAGCAGGTGGTGCCAGCCGAAGGTGCCGAGGCCGATCGCGCGGTATTTCTGGTTGGTGATCGTGGCCTGCGGCACCGGCAGGTCGTTGAGGTCGATCACGTTGTCGAGCATGCGCACCTGGATCGGGATCAGCCGTTCCAGCACGTCGGTGATCAGGTCGCCCTGGTCTTCCTGCGGCAGCACGGCGCGGCCGAGGTTCACGCTCGACAGGTTGCATACGACGAAATCGCCGGCCTGTTTGGTGGTGACGATCTGGTTGCCCGAAATGATCTCCTGCATCATCCGCGTGGGACTCATGTTCTGCAGGATCTCGGTGCACAGGTTGGACGAATACACCATGCCCGCATGCTTGTTCGGGTTCTTCCGGTTCACCTCGTCGCGGTAGAACATGAAGGGATTGCCGGTCTCGAGCTGCGACACCATGATCCGCTTGAAGATGTCGATGGCCTTGACGGTCTTGCGCGCGATGCGCTCGTCGGCGACGACGTCCTCGTAGCGCTTGCGGAAGCTGCCGTTCGGGTCGCCCTTTTTCTCGTCGAAGAAATCCTGCAGGTACCAGCCCTTCAGGCGCTTCACCTCAAAGGGATCGAACAGGTACCAGTCGCCGCGACGTTCGACCGCTTCCATGAAGATGTCGGGGATGCAGATCGAGGTGAACACGTCGTGCGCGCGCAGGCGCTGGTCGCCGTTGTTCAAACGCAGGTCGAGGAAGGCTTCGATGTCGCGATGCCAGACGTCGAGGTACACCGCGACCGCGCCCTTGCGCTGGCCGAGCTGGTCGACCGACACCGCGGTGTTGTTGAGCTGCTTGATCCACGGCACCACGCCGCCGGACGAGTTGGGCACGCCGCGGATCGACGAGCCGCTGGAGCGCACGTAGCCGATGTACGCACCCACGCCGCCGCCGCCCTTGGAGACGCGGGCGATGTCGGTGTTGGAGTCGTAGATGCCCTGCAGCGAATCGTCGATGGTGTCGATGAAGCAGCTCGACAGCTGCCCGCCGATCTTGCCGGCGTTCTGCAGCGTCGGCGTGGCGACGGTCATGTAGAGGTTGGACAGCGCCCAGTAGGCCTCGCCGACCAGCTGCATGCGGCGTTCGCGCGAGCGTTCGTTCTGCATCAGGTAGAGCGCGATGGTCAGCCAGCGTTCCTGCGGCAGTTCGAACACCGCGCGCGAATGGTCGGTGGCGAGGTAGCGCGTTGCCAGCAGGTACAAGCCGGCGTAGGTAAACAGCTGGTCGCGCTCGGGCGCGATCATGCGGCCGGCTTCCTGCAGTTCCTCTTTCGAGTACGCGCGCAGGATGTCGTTGGAATAGAGGTTGCGGTCGGCCAGCGATTCCTGCAGGCCGACATACGAGCCGTACTTCTGCTCGGCATCGTAGAAGCGGTTGCGGCTGGCGCGCTTGTACAGGCGATGCAGGTAGATGCGCGCGGCGAACAGCTCCCACTCCGGCGCGGTCACGTCGACGCGCGCTTCGGCTTCGCGGATCAGGTGGTCGACCAGGTCGTCGGCGTTCACCGCGTCCTTGCGTTCGACGAAGCCGAACACGCTGCGCTTGTAGTCGGCAATGTCGAGCTGCGGGAACTCGGCGTGGGTGCGGTCGATGCTGCGTTCCAAACGCGCGCGATCGAACGGGATCCGGCGGTTGCCGGCGTCCTTGGTGATCCAGGTGGCGACGTCGGCTTCGACGATGGCGGCATTGGCGGTGGGCATGTCGGTGGCTCTGGGCGCCGGGATCGTGTCGTCTGGCTCGACGGCATCCCGGGCGGTGGTCGCGGCGGCCGTGGCCTGGATGGCGCGGCTGCCGTTGCCGGTGGGCGTTGCGGTGACCGACGGGGTCGGTGCGATGGCCGGCTCTGCAGCCGGGGTGTTGTCGTTGCTCATGCGTCCTCCACGCGTCGCGCACGCTCCGGCCTGTCCCTCGCAGGCGGGCGTGGCCCTGGAATCGCAGGATCGGACAGCGGCGTCGCAAGGACCGGGACGTCGCCATCGGGCAGCCGCCTCCGATCCCGCTTCACCAGCCCTCTCCCCCCGGAGATTCCGCGGCCGGCACCGCGCGGCGTGCAGGCGCGCGGCTGTCGGCAGGTCTTCGGACTCGTGGACGCGGAAGGCGGCGCCTTCCTCCTAGCCCGTCGCTTCCCGGGGGCTGTGCCCCAGTGCCAATGACGGGTTCGTTTCCACCTACCGCTGCGGGGCAGTGCCGGAATGGACGCATGTGCGCCTGGACCGGCTTCCCTTTTGATCCGTTGGCTTGCGGGCCGCCGGAACCGACGGGCACAACATAGTGGGGTGTCATCGAACCGTCAACACCAAATATTGTGGAACAACGGGCCCATTGGTTCCACGGCTGAAAGCCGGTTCCGGCGCCCGGTGCGGCCCATGGCCACAGCCGCGTGAACGCTCGGCCGACCGGTCGGGCGTGGCGGTCAACCCCGCGGCAGGGGTTGCGTTGATGCCCTCACCCTCCCGACCGGAGCGCTGCCCGCATGTCCGCCGCCCGCAACGCCTGCCTGCTCGCCGCCGTGGCCTTGGCCACCGCCCTGCTCCACGCCCCCGCGCCCGGCTTCGCGCAGGACCGACGCGCCGGCGCCTTGCGCGATGGCCCGTCGCGCGGCGAGCACGCCGGCCTGCGTGCGCGTGCCGGCGCGCGCGCCGAACGCCTGCCCGCGCCCGCGGGCACGCGCATCGAGCGCGACCTCGCCTACGGCCCCGCTCCGGAGCAGCGCATCGACGTGTACCTGCCGCCGGCGCCGCGCGATGCGCCGGTGCTGTTGATGGTCCATGGCGGCGGCTGGGCGAGGGGCGACAAGCGATCGCCGGGCGTGGTCGAGAACAAGGTCGCGCACTGGCTGCCCAGGGGCTGGATCGTGGTGTCGGCCAACAATCGCCTGCTGCCGGACGCCGCGCCGCTGGACCAGGCGCGCGACATCGCCGCCGCGACGGCGAAGGTGCAGCAGCTGGCGCCGGCGTGGGGCGGCGATCCCTCGCGCGTGGTGCTGATGGGCCATTCGGCCGGCGCGCACCTGGTGGCGCTGCTCGGCGCCGACCCCTCGCTGCTGGCCGCGGCCGGCGCGCGGCCGGTGCGCGGCGTGGTCGCGCTCGACAGCGCGGTGATGGACGTGCCGGCGGTGATGTCGCTGCCGAAGCTGCCGTCGCTGTACCGCAACGCCTTCGGCAGCGACCCGGCCGCGTGGCCCGCGGTGTCGCCGCGCCATCGCCTGCAGCGCGGCGCGCCGCCGATGCTGTCGGTATGCTCGTCGCAGCGGCGCCTGTCGTGCGTGCAGTCGCGGCAGTTCGCCGCGGCCGGCGCCGCGCTCGGCGTGCGCATCGAGGTGTTGCCCCAGGCGGACTCGCATGCGGGCATCAACCACAGCCTGGGCCTGGAGTCCGCGTACACCCGCGCGGTCGACGCCTTCCTCGATCCGCTGGTCGCGCGCTGAGACCCCTCGCGCGCGACGGCCTTGCCTGTCAGCCGCGATGCTCGGCGGCGAGGTACTCCGCGCTCTGCATCTCGATCAGGCGCGAGGCAGTGCGCTCGAAGGCGGCGGCGATGCGTTCGCCGGTGTACAGCGCCGGCGGCGCGGCATCGGCGGTGCACACGAGGTTGACATGGCGGTCGTACAGCTCGTCGACCAGGTTGACGAAGCGGCGCGCGGCGTCGTTGCGGGTGTCGTCCAGCACCGGGATGCCGCCCAGCAGCATGGTGTGGAACTCGCGCGCGATCTCGATGTAGTCGGTGGTGCCGCGCGGCCCTTCGCACAGCGCGGTGAAGTCGAACCAGGCCATGCTCTTGTCGCGCGCGCGCACGGCGATGCGGCGGCCGTCGATGTCGATGCCGGCATCGCGGTGCAGGTCGTCGCCGCCGAGTTCGCGCCAGCGCGTCTCCAGCCACGCATCCGCACCCGCGTCGAGCGGCGCGCGGTACACCGGCGAGCGGGTCAGCGCGCGCAGGCGGTAGTCGGTATCGCTGTCGAGGTACACCACCTCGCAGTGGCGCTGGATCAGCTCGATCGCCGGCAGGAAGCGCGCGCGCTGCAGGCCATCGCGGTACAGGTCGGGCGGATCGACGTTGGACGTGGTGACCAGCACGATGCCTTCGGCGAACATGCGTTCGAGCAGGCGCGCCAGCAGCATCGCGTCGCCGATGTCGCTGACGAAGAATTCGTCGAGCACCAGCACGCGCAGGCGCTTGCGCCAGTCGTGCACGATCGCGGCCAGCGGGTCGCGCTCGCCGGCATGCACGCGCAGCTGTTCGTGCACGGTGCGCATGAAGCGGTGGAAGTGGGTGCGGCGCTTGCCGGGCGCCTCCGCGCTGCGCGAACGCGGCTGCGGCAGCGCGCCGCTGGCGAGGGTGCCACCGCGCACTTCCGGCAGCGGCAGCCCGGCGTAGAACAGGTCGACGAGGAAGGTCTTGCCGCGGCCGACGCCGCCCCACAGGTACAGGCCGCGGGGCGCTTCGGGCGGGTCTTCGCCGAACCACCTGCCGAGCAGGCCGCGCCGCGGCGCCGGCTGCAGCAACGCGGCCTGGATGCGGTCCAGCGCGCGCAGGGCGGCGTGCTGCGCGGGATCGTCGCCCCAGTCGCCGCGCGCCACGCCGGCGCGGTAACGCTGCGACGGCGTCGCCGCCTCCCCGGCCTCAGCCATCCGCGGGCGGCAGGTAGGCGTGCACGCCGTGCTTGATCGCGCCGCGCAGGTCGATCAGCTTGCGATGGAAGAAATGGCTGGTGTCGGGCATGCGCACCAGCTCGGCCTGCGCGTCGCGCCGCTCCAGCCAGTCGTACACCGACTGCGGGTCGACGATCTCGTCGTGTTCGCCCTGGATCACCAGCCACGGCATGGTCGGCAGGGGGATCGCATCGAAGTCCCAGCCGCGCCCGGACACCGGCGGCGCGATCGACAGCACCAGGCCCGGCTGCAGTTCCGCGACGGCACGCAGCGAAACGTAGGCGCCGAAGCTGAAGCCGGCCAGCCACAGCGTGTCGCGCGGACGCTGCGCGCGCACCCAGGCAGCGACTGCGCGCAGGTCGTCGAGCTCGCCGTCGCCGTGGTCGAACGCGCCCTCGGAATTGCCCGTGCCGCGGAAGTTGAAGCGCACCGTGGTCGCGCCCAGCTCGCGCAGGCTGCGCGCAACCATGGTCACCACCTTGTTGTGCATGGTGCCGCCCTCGGTCGGCAGCGGGTGGCAGACGATCGCCACCAGCGGCCGCGGCGCGGCGTCGGCCTCGGGCGGATCGACCGCGACTTCCAGCGCGCCCGCCGGGCCCGGCAGCAGCACGGTTGCGGCGGTGTCGGGAAAGGCGGGGAGGGCGGCCATGCGCGGATGATACCGGGCCGGCCGCGGCGGCCCGGTGGGGCTTGACAGGTTCGCTATTGTTACAACATCACAAAGAGGGCGCCGCCATGAAACCTTCCCTGACCTCGCTGCTCGATGCTTCCGCGATCAGCCTGTCGTCGCTGTGCCTGGCCCATTGCCTGCTGCTGCCGGTCGCGGTCGCGCTGGTCCCCGTGCTCGGCGTGGCCAGCAAAGCGGAATGGGTGCACCTGGCTTTCGTGGCGATGGCCGCGCCGCTGGCGGCACTGGCGCTGTGGCGCAGCCATCGCCGCCGGCCGTTGCCGCCGCCGCTGTGGGCGCTGGCGGCGGTGGGCCTCGCCGGCCTGCTGGCCGGGGCCACGGGGTGGCCGGTCCACGCCTGGGAGACGCCGGTGACGGTCGCGGGCAGCCTGCTGCTGGCGTCGGCGCATGTCTGGAACTGGCGCCGACGGCCGCATCCGACCTGCGCCTGAGACGGGTGCCCGCTACAGGTTGAAGCCGACGACCAGCGGGTCGTGGTCCGAACTTCGCCACGCGTTCGCTGCGCGATCGCCGGTGTTCGCGTGCTGATAGCCGCTGCTGTCGGGTTCGTCGGCATTGCTGTGCCACTTCGCCGCGCCCGCCAGTCGTGCCGCGAGCGCCGGGCTGAGCAGGGCGTGGTCGAGCCGTCCGGCCTGGCCGTCGAACACGAAGCTGTAGGGATCGGCGACGTTCGCCGCTGCAAACGCGTCTTTCCAGCCTTGATCGAGGAAGACCTGGACCGGATCCTCCTTCGCATACGCGTTGAAATCGCCGACGATCGCGGTCAGATCGCTGCCTGAGCGGGTCGGATCGCGGCCGATCCAGGCCAGCAGGCGCCGTGCCGAGTCGGTCCGCAGCGCATTCCAGCAGGCCTGTCCGTCCTTCTGGTCGCGGTTGGCGCCCTCGGCCTCGCTGCAGCCCTTGGACTTGAAGTGGTTGGCCACGACCACGAAGGTGGCGCCGCCGCGGACCGGCACGAACGCCTGCGCCAGCGGCACCCGGCTGCGCTGGCCGAAGGGACCGCCTTCGAGGGTCGCCGGGGCGCCGACCGGGCGCAGGCGGGTGCGCCGGTAGACGATGCCGACGCGGATCTCGTCCGTGCCCGGGCCCCGGCCACCGTCGACGAAGGTCCAGTCGCCGCCGCCGGCGTTGAGCGCCGCCACCAGCTGGGCGAGGCTCGATTCCGGCCCGTAGCCGTCGTTCTCCAGCTCCATCAGCGCCGCCACGTCGGGGTCGAGTGCGCGGATCGTCGCCACCAGCTTGGCCACCTGCCGCTGCAGCTCGGCCGGGTTGCGGGCGCCGCGCGGGGTCGGGAAGCCGCCGCCCCGGCCGTCGCCGTTGAACAGGTTCTCGAGGTTGAAGGCGGCCACGTGCACGTTGCCGGGGACCTTCGGCGGCTGCGGACGCGCGGCCGGCTGGATCTTCAGCGGTGCGGTCAGCTGCAGGCGCACCTCGCCCCAGCGCTGGTCGACGATGCCCTCGGCGCCGGTGACCACGCTGCCGGCGCGCGGCGGCGGCTGGCCGTCGAGGTACCAGATCTCGCGCGGGTGCTCGCGGTCGCGCGCATCGTCGAGCAGCAGCCGGCGGCGGGCGTTGTCCTGCGCGATGCGCGCCGCGTCCGGGCCGGGGCGCGCGACCTCGGTCGGCGTGAACAGGCGGCCGTCGAAACTGGCGTGCAGCACGCCGCGCCGCGCCAGGTCGTGCTGGCCGCTGATCGTCAGCGGCGCGTCGATGCGCACGGACATGCCCTCGAAGCGCTCCCAGTCGTGGGGGGCGGCGGTCAGCACCACCGGCGCCACCTGGCCGCGGCCCTCGACGGTCACCGCCTCGGCCTGCAGCGTGGTCAGCGGGCCGCGCTCGCCGGTCTCGGACACCTGGCCGCGCACGCGCACGCGATCGCCGGCGCGCAGCTCCAGCGACGGCCCGCCGGTGACGAAGATCGCATCGGAGGTGGCGTCGTCGCCGTCGCCCGCGTCCTGGATGAACCAGCCGCCGAGGTGTTGCCTGAAGTTGCCGGTGACCACGCCTTCGACCGTGACCACCTGGCCAAGCAGCGGGCTGGTCTCGCCGCGACCCTGCACCGTGCCGATCGCGACCACGCCGTCGGCACGCACCGCGGCCGGCCGGCCGGCGGACTCCGCGGAGGGGGTCTCGCAGCCCGCCAGCAGGACCGTGGACAGCAGCAGGGCCGGCAGCAGGCGGGCGAAGGCGGGGCAGGGCGGGCGCATCGGGAGTCCTCTCCGGGTCGCGGACACGAAGACGCCGCCCGGAGGCGGCGTCGCGGAACCGCGCATGGCGGCCAGCTTACTTCAGGTTGTCGACCATCCAGTCGACCACGGCGTGCATCTGCTCGACCGACAGCGCGGGGTTGCCGCCCTTGGCCGGCATCACGCCGGCGGCGCCGGTGAAGCCTTCGATCGAATGCTTGTACAGCGTGTCCTTGCCCTGGGCGAGGCGGGCGTCCCAGTGGGCGTGGTCGAGCGTCGGTGCGCCGCCGGCGCCCGAGGTGTGGCAGCCCGAGCAGAGGTTGCCGTAGATGACCGAACCGTCGAGCGTGCCGCCGTAGGCCACCTGCGATGCAGCGGCGGCGGCGGCGGCGGCCGACGCGGCGGCCTGCGCCGCGGCACCGGTGGCGCCGGCATAGACCGCGCCGGCCGGGGCGATCCGGTTCTCGGTGCGCTGGGCCGCGGCCGGGTCCACTTCCGGCGGCAGCGTGCCGTGCAGGAAGTAGGCGCCGATGATCAGGCCCAGCGTCACCAGCGCCAGGAAGCCGATCACCATCGAGAAATGCTTGAGGAACTCAAGATCGTAATTGCGCACGGGACACCCTTGGCACGCGGCCGGAGGGCCGCAGCTGGTCGCGAAGTATAAACAAAGGCGGACGCGGCCATGGCATCCGGTGCGCGCCCGGTTCGGGCCCGCAGGCGCGATCGCAGGGGAGCGCCCGCGCCGGCGGCCGCGCGGCGCAGCGGGCGTGTCAGTCGCTGAGACGCGTTCCTGCACAATGCCGGGCGACCATGGCCGACGCCTCGCCCGACTTCCGCCTCTACCATTCCAATGCGCTGGACGTGCTGGCCGGCCTGCTGGCGGACGAGCTGCGCCGGCCCGCGCCGGGCGCCCCGCGGCTGGCGCCGGACACGGTGCTGATCCCGCAGGTGGCGATGCGGCGCTGGCTGCAGGCCACGCTGGCGGACGCGCACGGGATCGCCGCCAACCTCGAGTTCCTCACCCCCGGCGAATTCGTCACCCGCGCGCTCGAGGCCAACCTCGGCGCCGCCGCCGACGGCCTCGATGCGGGCACGCTGCACTGGTGCCTGTACGCCGCGCTGACCGATCCGGTGCTGCTCGCGCGGCCGGCGATGGCGCGGATCGCGGGCCATGTCGCCGGCGACGACCCGGTCAAGCCGTGGGCGCTCGCGGCCGAACTGGCCGACGTGTTCGAGAAGTACCAGGCCTGGCGGCGCGACTGGCTGCTGCGCTGGGAGGACGGCGCCGACCGCGACGATCCGCAGGCCGTCCTGTGGCGACACGTCGCCGCCGGCCGCGACTATCGCGCACGCCGCATCCAGCACTACCTCGACCGGTTCGAGCGCGTGCTTCCCGATGGCCAGGCAAAGCCGCTGCCGCAGGGCCTGCCGTCGCGCCTGTTCGCGTTCGCCACGCTCAACGTCTCGCCCGACGTGCTGCGCGTGGTCGCCACCCAGGCGCGCGCGGGCACGCTGCACTTCTACCTGCCCACGCCCACGAAGGAATACTGGGGCGACCTGCGCACGCTCGCCGGCAAGCTGCGCGTGCACGATGTCGATCCCTTCGGCGCCGGCAACGACGACAACCGCCTGCTGCAGGCGTGGGGCGCGGCCGGGCGCGACTTCATGGCCGTGCTCGGCAGCTACGAGGTGGTGCATCCGCGCGGCGAGATCGCGGCCTATGCCGATCCGGAACGCGACACGCGCCCGACCCTGGACGAAGGCGGCCTGTCCGACAGCCTGCTGCACCGCCTGCAGCGCGACCTGTTCCATCGCCGCGCCACGCCCTCGGGCGCGCGCCTGCCGGCCGTGCGCCAGGACGATCCCAGCCTGCAGGTCCATGCCTGCCACACCCGCCTGCGCGAACTGCAGGTGCTGCACGACCAGCTGCGCGCGCTGCTCGAAGACCCGCGCTTCGACCCGCCGCTGCAGCCGCGCGAGATCGCGGTGCTGGCACCGGACATCGATCCCTACGTGCCGTACCTCGAAGCGGTGTTCGGCCCGGGGTCGGGTTCGACCTTCCAGGGGAAAGTCGAACCCGACCCCGGTTTCCTCCCCTACGCCCTCGCCGACACCAGTCCGCTGGCCGGCGAGCCGCTGGCCGACGTGTTCGTGCGCCTGCTCGGGCTGCCGGTGTCGCGCTTCGGCCTGCACGAGATCCTCGACCTGCTGGCCAGCGCGCCGATCGCCGAGGCCGCCGGCCTCGATGCGGCCGCGTTCGATCGCCTGCATGCGTGGCTGCTGGCCGCCGGCGCGCGCTGGGGACTGGATGCGACCCACCGCGCCGCGCACGACGCGCCCGCCGACGATGCCTACACCTGGCAGTTCGCGCTCGACCGCCTGCTGCTCGGCCACGCCAGCGGCGACGCGGGCGACATCGCCGGCGTCGCGCCGTGGCCGGAGCTGGAAGGCAGCGCGCTCGATGCCCTGGACACGCTGGTCCGCCTGCTGCGCGTGCTGGCGCGCCAGCAGCGGGCGCTGTCGGAAGCACTGTCGCCTGCGCAATGGCGCGAACGCCTGCTCGGCCTGCTGCGCGCGCTGCTGCCCGGCGAGCCTTCCGATCCCGCCGGCCAGCGTGCGCTCGACCGCCTGCGCAAGCTGATCGACGCGTTTGCCGGGGAGGCCTCGGACGCCGGCTTCGACGGCCGCGTGCCGGCCGAGGTGGTGCGCGCGCACTTCGCGGCGAAGCTCGCCGAAGCCGACACCCGCGCGCCGCTGCTCACCGGCGGCATCAGCTTCGGACGCATGGTGCCGATGCGGCTGCTGCCGTTCCGCGTGCTGTGCGTGCTGGGCATGAACGACGGCGACTATCCGCGCCGCGATCCCGCCGCCGGCCTGAGCAAGCTGGTCGCCGAACTCGGCAGCGAACGCCGCCGGCCTGGCGACCGCTCCACGCGCGAGGACGACCGCTTCCTGTTCCTGCAGCTGTTCGCCGCGGCGCAGGACGTGCTCTACCTCAGCTACCTCGGCGCCGATCCACGCGACGGCAGCGTGCGCGAACCGTCGGTACTGGTGAGCGAACTGCTCGAGGCCGCCGCGCAGTACCACGCCGAGCCGGCGGCGGCGCGGGGCGCGCTGGTCGTGCACCACCCGCTGCAGCCGTTCTCGCCGGCCGCGTTCGGCGGCGACGACCCGCGCCGTTTCAGCTATCGCGGGCAGTGGCAGCCGGCGGCCGGCACGCTCGATGCGGCGCGCTCGCGGCTGCCGCCGTGGAGCGGCCGCGCGCTGCCGGCCGCGGACGATGCCGCCAGCGAGCTGTCGCTGGATGCACTGAAGCAATACTTCACCGACCCGGCCGGCGAGTTCCTGCGCCGGCGCCTGGCCGTGCGCCTGCCCGACGGCATCGCCGCGCAGGACGACATCGAGCCCCTGCTGCTGCCCGCGCGCGGGCTGGACGGGCACCGCCTGCAGCAGGCGGTGCTGCAGGCCCTGCTGGAGGGCGACGAGGCGGGCCTGCATGCGCGCCTGCGCGCACAGGCGCTGCTGCCGTCCGGCGCGCTGGGCGAACGCCGGTTCGCGCAGCTGCTGCAAGACCTGCGCGGCTATGCCGATGCCTATCGCGATTGGCGCGCCGGCAGCGAGGAGGCCTCGGTGGTGCACGCGGTGGAGGTCGACGGCATCCGCATCCACGGTCGCATCCACGGCGTGCATGCCGGCGGCATCGCCACCCTGCGCCCCGGCCTGCCGAACGCCACGTCGGTCATCCGCAGCGGCTTCGATCGCCTGCTCGCCAACGCGGCGGGCGCCGCACTGCCGCTGGTGCGGTTCCACGCGGCCGACAGCGGCGTCGGTCCCCATGTCGCGCCGGCGCTGGACGCCGATGTCGCCCGCGACGCATTGCGCGCGCTGTTGCGGCTGCGCCGCGACGGACTGCGCGCGCCCTTGCTGTACGGCCCGCGCACGGGCTGGGCGCTATGGAACGCGCCGGAGGACGAGGACAAGCGCCGCACTGCCGCGTACACCGCCTGGCACGGCAACGACCACGCCTGGGGCGAGGCCACCGGCGAGGCCATGCGGCTCGCGCTGCGCGGGTGCGACCCCTTCGCCGACGACGGCGCCTACGCCGAACTGGTCGACACCAGCGCGCGCGTGTTCGCGGCGCTGTGCATGGGCATGGCCGATGCCGATGCCGCATCTGCCGGGGCGGTCGCATGAGCACCGCCGCCGTGCCCGAGGACGACGCTCTGCGCCTGCCGCTCGAGGGCGTGCAGCTGATCGAGGCCAGCGCCGGCACCGGCAAGACCTTCACCCTCGCCACGCTGTTCACGCGGCTGGTGGTGGAGCAGCGCCTGCGCATCGGCCAGATCCTCGCGGTCACCTTCACCGAAGCCGCGACGCAGGAACTGCGCCGCCGCATCCGCGAACGGCTGGCGCTGGCCGCGGACCTCGTCGGCACCGCGGCGGCCGACGGCGAGGCCCACGAAACCGTCCTCACCCGCGCGATCCTGTCGCGCGCGCTGCAGGCCGGCGAGGAAACCCCGAGCCAGCTCGCGCGCCGCCTGCGCAGCGCCACCGAGGAGATCGACCTCGCGTCCATCTTCACCATCCACGGCTTCTGCGCGCGCGTGCTGTCCGAGCACGCGCTCGACAGCGGCCACGCGCTCGACGCACCGGAACTGCTGGCCAACCTGCAGCCGCTGCACGCCGAGGTGGCCGCCGACCTGTGGCGCACGCATGCCAACGAGCCCGACGCGCTCGACGCACTCACCGCGCTGTGGAGCGGCCCGGACGCGCTCGCCGCCGATCTGCGCGCGCTGCTCGGCACCCTGCCGCTGCTGCCGGCACCGCCGGACGCGTCCGCGCGCGACGCGCCTGCGGCTGACGCCGACGTTCCCGACGCGCCTGCGTTCTCCACCCCTCGTCATCCCGGCGAAGGCCGGGACCCAGCGCCTTGCGTCACAACGCCGGTGGCCCACGACGCACCGATGATCGCCCTGCAGCGCGCCACCCTGGCGCTGGCGGAAGGCGTCGTCGCGCACGGCGACACCTATTCCGCACAAGTGCTGGCCGCGCTCGACGACGGCATCCTCAACAGGGGCTCGTACAAGCGCGACTGGATCGAACCGCTGGCGCGCCAGCTCCTGCAGTGGAGCCGCGCGCCCACGCACCTGCCGGACTTCGATCCGCGCATCGAACGGCTCTCCCACGACGCGCTGCTGGCGAAGACCAACAAGGCGCACCTGGGCAGGACGCCCGTGTCGCCGCTGCAGCCGTTGCTCGCGGACTACCTGCAGGCCGTCGCCGGCCACGCGGCGTGGGTGCAGGGCAGGGCCATCACGTTGCTGCATGGCATCCGCGCCGAAGCCCGGGCGCGCGTCGCCGCGCTCAAGCGCCAGCGTCGCCTGCACACCTACGACGACCTGATCGACGACGTTGCCGACGCACTCGCCGGCCCGCGTCGGGCGGCGCTGGTCGAACAGCTGCGGCAGCAGTACCGCGTGGCGCTGGTCGACGAGTTCCAGGACACCGATGCGCGCCAGTGGGCGATCTTCCAGCGCGTGTTCGGCGATTCCGGCGAGGCGCGGGAGGCGGGCGCGACGCCCGCGCTGTTCGTCATCGGCGATCCCAAGCAGGCGATCTACGGATTCCGCGGCGGCGACGTGCACACCTACCTGCAGGCGAAGGGCGGTGCCAGCGTCGCGCCGCCGCTGCGCCACAACTTCCGGTCGCGCCCGGCGGTGCTGCGCGCCATCCAGGCCCTGTATGCGAATGCCGGCAACGACGCCTTCCTCGAACACGGCATCGCCTTCGAACCGGTCCTGCCCGGCGGCAAGCGCCGCGACGACGACTACCTGCGCGACGAGGCGCCCGCCGCCGCGCTTACCCTGCGCCTGCTGCAGGGCGACGGCAGCAAGCCGATGAATGCAGAGGCCTCGCGCGAAGCCGCCACCGCAGCCTGCGTCGCCGACATCCATCGCGTGCTGGCCGCCGCGCGCGCCGGCCAGGCGAGCCTTCGCGGCCAGCCGGTGCAGCCGGGGGACATCGCCGTGCTGGTGCGCACCCACCGCGAGGCCACGCGCGTGCAGCAGGCGCTGGCCGCGGCCGGCATCCCCGCGGTCGCCGCCGGCAAGGCCAGCCTCTACGCCACGCCCGAAGCGCAGGACCTGCGCCTGCTCCTGCTTGCCCTGCTCCAGCCCGCCGACGAAGGCCGCCTGCGCGCCGCGTTGTCCACGGTGTTGCTGGGCTTCGATGCCGCCGCCATCGCCGGGCTCGACCACGATGGCGCCGCGCTGCGCGCCGCGCAGGAGGCGCTGCTGCGATGGCGCGAGCGCTGGCAGCGCGGCGGACCGTTCGCGCTGGTCTCCGACCTGTGCGCGCGGCAGGCCGAACGCCTGCTGGCGCTGGTCGATGGCGAACGCCGCGTCAGCAACTACCTGCAGCTTGGCGAAGCCCTGCAGGAGGCCGCGCGGCAGGCGCTGGGGCCGCATGGGCTGCTCGACTGGCTGCAGCTGCGGATCGCGCGCGCCGACGACAGCGACGAAGCGCAGTTGCTGCGCCTGGAGTCCGACGCGCGCCGCGTGCAGATCGTCACCCTGCACAAGAGCAAGGGCCTGGAGTATCCGCTGGTGTACCTGCCGTTCGCCGGGATCGGCGGCAAGCCGCCGGCCACCGCGCGCCACCACGCCGTGCATGACGGCAGCCGGCGCGCGCTGCACTGGAAGATCGCGAAGGACGCCGACTGGGCCGTGGCCGAGCAGCGCGCTGCCGTCGAACGCGACGCCGAGGATGCGCGCCTGCTCTACGTCGGCCTCACCCGCGCCGAACATGCGCTGTGGATCGCCGCGGGCGATCTCAAGGATGCCGCGAAGACGCGCCTGGCACCGCTGCTGTCGGACCTGGCCGCGTTGCGCGGCTGTGGAGACGTGCAGGTGGTCGAAGGCCCGGCGGAGGCGCCGCCATCGCGCCTGCCGCCTGCGCGCGACGCGGCAGTCGCACCCGCGCGCGTGGCCGCGCGCCACCTCGCGCCGGACTGGTGGGTGTACAGCTTCACCCAGCTCGCGCATGCCGACGGCCAGCACGCGATCGCCGCGGCGGCCACCGAAGATGCGGGCGCCGCCGCGGACGAGCCCGCGCAGCCGACCGACGACGTTCCCGCGATCGAGGCCGCGATCGAGGTGGCGCAGGCGCCGTTCGATCCGCGCTTCGCCGGCAGCCGCTTCGGCAACGTGCTGCACGCCGCGCTGGAAACCGCCGCGTTCGCGGCGTGGGCCGGATGGCGCGACGGCGACCCGGCGCCGGGCGACGAAGGCGCGGTGCTGCGGCAGGCCCTGCGCGAGGAGGGCTATGCCGACGCCGACCTCGATGACGGCCTTGCCCTGCTCACGTCGCTGGTCGGGCGCACGCTCACCGTCACCCTGCCCGAGGGCGGCGCGCTGCATGCCGTGCCCGCGGACGATCGTCGCGCCGAGATCGAGTTCCACTTCGCCCTGCAGCCGACCGCGGTGCCGGCGCTGCTCGAGCTGCTGCATGCGCATGGCGTGGTCCGCGAGCGCCGCGGCTTCGGCCTGCGTCGCCGCCTCGAAGGCCTGATGACCGGAAAGATCGACCTCACCTACGTGCAGCATGATCGCTGGCATGTGCTCGACTACAAGTCCAACCGCCTGCCGCGCTACGACGCGCCCGCGCTCGACGCCGCGATGGCGTACAGCGAGTACGACCTGCAGTCGCTGATCTATACCGTCGCCCTGCATCGCTGGCTGCGCTTCCGCCTCGGCGAGGGCTACGACTACGCGCGCGATTTCGGCGGCATCCGCTACCTGTTCTGCCGCGGCCTCGACCCGTCGCAGCCGGTCGCCCCCGGGGCCGCCGCGCCGGGCGTGTACGCGCACCGTTTCGCGCCGGACCTCGTGCACGCGCTCGACGCCCTGTTTGCGGGCCGTCAACACCCCCGCTCGCCCCACGCATCTGCCCCCTCTCCCGCAGGCGGGGGAGGGTTGGGGTGGGAGCGGTCGGAGCGCGACGCATGAGCCTGCTCGACGCCCTGTTCCGCAACGGCCACCTGCGCACGCTCGACCACGCGCTCGCGCAATCCCTGCGCCGGCTCGATCCGGCCACGCCCGATGCGGTACTCGCCGCCGCCGCGCTCGCCTCGCTCGCCGTGGCCAAGGGCCATGCCGGCGTGCGGCTCGACCGCGCGCGCGAGCTGCTGGACCACGACGATCCCGACCTCGACTGGCCGTCGGCCGACGCATGGCAACAGCGGCTTGCGGCGTCGCGCTGGGTGGCCTCGCCCGACGACGCCATGCAGGCGGCCGCCAGCGACGCACCGCTGGTGCTCGAAACCGGCCTGCTGTACCTGCGCCGCTACCGCGAGTACGAACGCAATCTCGCGCTCGGCCTGCGGCGTATCGCATCGCATGTGCCGCGCCGCGAAGGCATCGAGGCCATCGCGCCACTGTTCGCGCGGCTGTTCCCCCATGCCCTCATCCCAACCCTTCTCCCGCAAGCGGGAGAAGGGCTCGACCATGCCGCTGCCGCCAGTGCCGACAAGACCCTTCTCCCACCTGCGGGAGAAGGACTCGACCATGCCGCTGCCGCCAGTCCTGACACAGTCCTTCTCCCGCCTGCGGGAGAAGGTGCCCGAAGGGCGGATGAGGGCGTGTCCTCCAATCCCGCCCCTCGCCCCGATCCTCCCATGCCTGCGCGAGAGGGCGCCGAGCCCGATCGCCAGGCCCGTGCCGCCGCGCTCGCGCTGCGCCACGCGCTGCTGCTGGTCACCGGCGGCCCCGGCACCGGCAAGACCACCACCGTCGCGCGCCTGCTGGTGCTGCTGGCCGCGCAGGCCGCGCATGCGAACGCGCCGCCGCCGCGCATCGCGCTGGCCGCGCCCACCGGTCGCGCCGCCGAGCGCATGGCCGAGAGCGTGCGTCGCGCGCTGCAGGCGCTGGCGGCGCAGGGCATCGACGCGGCCCTGCTCGACCCGCTGCCCACCACCGGCACCACCCTGCATCGCCTGCTCGGAACCCTCCCCGACTCGCCGCGCTTCCGCCACCACGCCGACCATCCGCTGCCGTTCGACGTGGTGGTCGTCGACGAAGCCTCGATGATCGACCTGCCGTTGATGGCCAAACTGGTCGATGCCGTCGCCGACGGCGCACGCCTCGTCCTGCTCGGCGATCCCGACCAGCTGCCGTCGGTGGAAGCCGGCGACGTGCTTGCCGCCATCCTCCAGGCCGCAGGCGACGGACTGCATCTCGCCGACAGCGATGCGGAAGCACTCTCGCCACTGCTCGGCACGCGCACCACCGGACCTGCCGGTGACCGTGATCCCCACACCCGCCACCCCGGCGAAGGCCGGCACCCGGGGGCTTCGGCCCTCGCATCCGCGACCTCGGTTGAACCGCGCCACGCAGGCTTCCCCGGCCGCCGCATCCACCTCACCCGCGGCTACCGCCAGTCCGAGTCGCTGCAGCTCGCGCCGCTCGCGGCCGCCGTGCGCGTCGGCGATGCGCATGGCGCGCTGGCGCGCCTGCGCGACGGCACGCTGTCCAACGTGCACTTCCACGAAGGCCTCGCCGACCCGCTGCAGGCGCATCGCGACGCGCTGCTGCCGCACTGGCGGTCGCTGGCCGAGGCCGCCACGCCGGTCGAGGCGCTCGCGCGCGCCGGCCAGCTGCGCCTGCTCACCGCCGTGCGCGAGGGGCCGCAGGGCGCGCGCGGGCTCAACGCGCGCATCGAGGCGCTGCTGTCCGAAGGCGGGCACGCCGCGCGCCGCCCGGCATCGGCCCGCCATTTCCACGGCCAGCCGATCCTCGTCACCGAGAACAGCTACCGCCATCGCCTGTTCAACGGTGACATCGGCATCGTGCATCGCGACGATGCGGGCGCGCTGATGGCCTGGTTCCCCGGCGACGATCCAGCGCATCCGCGCGCCTTCCATCCAGCCGCGTTGCCCGCGCACGACAGCGCCTTCGCCATGACCGTGCACAAGGCGCAGGGCAGCGAGTTCGACACGGTCTGGCTGCTGCTGCCCGCGCGCCCCAACCGCGTGCTCTCGCGCGAACTGCTCTACACCGGCATCACCCGCGCCCGGCGCGAACTGCACCTCGCCGCGAGCGAGCCGATCCTGCGCGACGCGCTGTCCCGGCACGCCAGCCGCTGGTCGGGACTGGGCGGGCGGCTGGGCCCCGCCGGCGACGCGCCGCGGCGTTCATCCATCTGAACAGCGGCACGCCTGAACGTCTCAAGGGCTGAGACGCGCGCTTGCCAGCGTGGCGCGCATGGAGCTTGCGCAGAAACTCGCCGTCCTGGCCGATGCCGCGAAATACGACGCGTCGTGCGCGTCCAGCGGCGCCGGGCGCCGGCACTCGCTGGGCACGGGCGGGGTGGGCAGCACCGAAGGCATGGGCATCTGCCATTCGTACACGCCCGACGGCCGCTGCGTGTCGCTGCTCAAGATCCTGCTGACCAACTTCTGCCTCTACGACTGCGCGTACTGCGTCAACCGCGTCAGCAGCAACGTGCGCCGCGCGCGCTTCACCCCGCAGGAAGTGGTGCAGCTCACGCTCGACTTCTACCGGCGCAACTACATCGAAGGCCTGTTCCTGTCCAGCGGCATCATCCGCGACGGCGACTACACCATGGAGCAGATGGTGGAAGTGGCGCGCAGCCTGCGCGAAGACCATCGCTTCGCCGGCTACATCCACCTCAAGACCATCCCCGAAGCCTCGCCGGAAGCGATCGCGCGCGCCGGTCGCTATGCCGACCGGCTCAGCATCAACATCGAACTGCCCACCGAGGAAGGGCTGGCGCGGCTGGCGCCCGACAAGCAGGCCGCCGGCATCCGCAGCGCAATGGGCCGCGTGCAGGCCGGGATCGAGGAACATCGCGAGGCGCGCCGCACGCCGCGCGCCGCGACCACGCCGGTGCGCGCGAAGCCGCCGCGGTTCGCGCCGGCCGGGCAGAGCACGCAGATGATCGTCGGTGCCGACGACGCCAGCGACGGCACCATCCTGCGCACCAGCCACGCGCTGTACGAAGGTTTTCGCATGCGCCGCGTGTACTACTCGGCGTTCTCGCCGATCCCGGACGCCTCGGCGCAGCTGCCGCCGCGCGCGCCGCCGCTGCAGCGTGAGCACCGCCTGTACCAGGCCGACTGGCTGCTGCGCTTCTACGCCTTCGACGTCGACGAGATCGTCGAGGCCGGCCGCGGCGATGGCATGCTCGAACTCGACATCGACCCCAAGCTGGCATGGGCGCTGCGCCATCCGCAGCACTTCCCGGTCGACCTCAACCGGGCACCGCGCGAGCGGTTGCTGCGCGTGCCCGGGCTGGGCGCGCGCAACGTGCAGAAGCTGATCGCCTCGCGCCGCCATCGCCGCCTGCGCCTCGACGACCTCGGCCGGCTGCGCGCGCCGCTGGCGAGGATGCTGCCCTTCATCAGCGTGCAGGACCACCATCCCGGCCGGCGCCTCGACGATCCCGCGCGCCTGCGCGGCGAACTCGCGCCGCAGCCGCGGCAGGCGGACCTGTTCGGATGAACTGGCAGGCGACGGTCGAACCGGCGTGGTCGCTGGACGCCTGGCGTGCGCAGGCGCGCGCCGCTTGGGAAGCGCGCATCGCACCCGCGCAACTGGCGTGGGACGCCGGTGCGCAGGCCGCGCTCGTCGCCGCGCCTTCGCTGCGGGACGCGCCACGCGTGCGCACCGGCCTGGCGGTGCCGCCCGACTTCCTCGCGCTGGCCGCACGCGTGCTGTGCCATCGCGATCCCGGCCGCCACGGCCTGCTGTACCGCGTGCTGTGGCGCATCGGCGAAGGCGAGCGCGGCCTGCCGGCGCACGCGCTCGATGCCGACATCCACGCGCTGCGGGGCATGGAGAAGGCGGTGCGCCGCGATGTGCACAAGATGAAGGCCTTCGTGCGTTTCCGCGCCGTACCCGGCCACGACGACGCCTTCTGCGCCTGGTTCGAGCCCGGTCATTTCATCGTCGATCGCGTCGCGCCGTTCTTCGTGCGCCGCTTCGCCGGCATGCGCTGGTCGATCCTCACCCCGGACCGCAGCGCCGCGTGGGACGGGCAGGCGCTGTGGCTGGGCCCGGGTGGGCGCCGCCACGAGGTGCCGGCCGACGATGCCGGCGAGGCGCTGTGGTGCACGTACTACGCCAACATCTTCAATCCCGCGCGGCTCAACACGCGGATGATGCGCCAGGAAATGCCGCAGAAATACTGGCACCTGCTGCCGGAGACCCGCCTGTTGCCGGAGCTGGTGCGCACGGCCGGCGCGCGCCGGCAGGCCATGGCCGACCGCGCGCCGCAACCGACGCGTCGCCGCATCCCCGCGCGCACGCGGCCGCCGCACGTGCCGCACCGCGACGCCTGACGCGCGCGGTGCGGCACGGCCGCGGTCACTTCAGGCCGCGGAACTCCAGCAGCGGCTGCACGCTCGGGTCCTTGCCGCGGAACTCGCGGTAGGCAGCGGCGAGGTCGCGCGAGTGGCCGATCGACAGAATCTTGTCGCGGAACACCTGGCCGTTCTCGCGGGTCAGCCCGCCATGTTCGCGGAACCACTGGAACGCATCGTGGTCCAGCACCTCCGCGCCGAAGTAGGCGTAGTAGCCGGCCGCGTAGCCGCCGCCCCAGATGTGGCTGAAGTAGCTGCTGCGATAGCGCGGCGGCACCGCGGCCAGGTTCACCTTGTACTTCTCGAGCGACTGCTGCTCGAACGCATCCACCTCGCGCCTGGCATCGTTCGCCGGCAGCATGTGCCATGACAGGTCGAGCAGGGCGGCCGCCAGATACTCGGTGGTCGCGTAGCCCTGGTTGAAGGTGCGCGCCTTGACGATCTTGTCCACCAGCGCCTGCGGCATCGCCTCGCCGGTCTGGTGGTGCTTGGCGTAGTTCGCGAACACCTTCGGGTCGAGCGCCCAGTGCTCGTTGAACTGCGACGGGAACTCCACGAAGTCGCGCGGCACGTTGGTGCCCGCCACGCTGGGGTAGGTGGTCTTCGAGAAGAAGCCGTGCAGCGCGTGGCCGAACTCGTGGAACAGCGTGGTCACGTCGTCGAAGCTCAGCAGCGCCGGCTGGCCGGCGGCGGGCTTGGTGAAATTCTCCACGTTGTACACCACCGGGATCGTGCCGGTCAGGCCGTCCTGCTCGACGAAGTTGCCCATCCACGCGCCGCCCTGCTTGCTGTCGCGCTTGAACGGATCGAGGTAGAACAGCGCGAGCTGCTTGCCGTCGGCGTCCATGATGTCGAACACGCGCACGTCCGGGTGGTAGACCGGGATGTCCTTGCGCTCCTTCGCGGTGATGCCGTACAGCTGGTTGGCGGCGAAGAACACGCCGTCCTTGAGCACGCGGTCCAGTTCGAAGTACGGCCTGACCTGCGACTCGTCGAGGTCGAACTCGGCCTTGCGCACCTGCTCGGCGTAGAAGTCCCAGTCGGCGGCGCCGGCGGTGAACCCGCCCTTCTGCGCATCGACCACGGCCTGGATCTTCGCCAGCTCCGAACGCGCGCGCGCGGTGGCGGCGGGCACGGTGTCGGTCAGCAGCTTCAGCGCCACCTCGGGCGTGCCGGCCATCTGGTCGGCGATGGCATAGGCCGCGTAGTTGGGGAAGCCCAGCAGCTCGGCCTTGCGCGCGCGCAGCTCGGCCAGGCGCTGCACGGTGGCGCGGGTGTCGTTGCCGTCGCCCTTCTCGGCACGGCCGGTGGACGCGGCCATCACCTGCTCGCGCAGCGCGCGGTCCTGCAGCGAGCCCAGCACCGGCTGCTGCGTGGTGTTCTGCAGCGCCAGCAGCCACTGGCCGTCCTTGCCCGCGGCCTTGGCGGCATCGGCCGCGGCGGCGATCGCGCCCTCGTCCATGCCGTCGAGCTTCGCCTTGTCGGTGACGAACACGCCGCCGGCGTTGCCGGCCGCCAGCAGCTTGTTGGAGAATGCGGTGCTCAGCGAGGACTCCTCGCTGTTGAGCTTGCGCAGCTCGGCCTTGTGCGCATCGTCGAGCTGCGCGCCGGCGCGCACGAAGTTGTCGTAGGTGTGCTCCACCACGGTCTTCTGCTCGGGCGTCAGGCCCAGCGCGTCGCGCTGGTCGTAGACCGACTTCACCCGAGCGAACAGGGCGGGGTCGAGGTGGATCGCGTCGCTGTGCTCGGCCAGCTTCGGCGCCAGCGCTTCCTCGGCCGCCTGCAGCGCGGGATTGGTGTTGGCCGAGGTCATCGAGAAGAAGATCGTCGACGCGCGCGTGAGCAGCTCGCCGCTGCGCTCGAGCGCCTCGAAGGTGTTGGCGAACGTGGCCGGCTCGGGGTTGTCGGCGATCTTGCGCACCTCGGCCAGGTGCGCGCGCATGCCTTCCTCGATGGCCGGCTGGTAGTCGCCGTCCTTGATCTTGTCGAACGGCGGCGCCTGGAACGGCAGCGTGCTGGCGACCAGCAGCGGGTTCTGGTCCTGCGCGGGCGTCGCGGGGGTCTGGGCGGTGGCGGGCATCGTGGGCTCGGTGGCGGCGCGCTCGCCGCAGGCCGACAGGGCCAGCGCGATCGCGGAGGACAGCAACAGCTTGCGCAACATGGTGGGGGCTCCGGAACGGGTATCACAAGGGAAGGGCGGGACCGACGGCCGCGGCCTGCACCGCGGCGGCGGCATAGCGTGCGCCTGCCGCGCCCACGCGCCACGTGCCGGACGGCATGGCGTTCAGCGGCCGGTACGGCGGGCGGCGCGTTCGTGCGCCGGGGGGCGCGCCGGGCTACTCGCCGGATAGGCGCCGGGCGTGGCCGCCGAGCGTCGTGACGCCCGTCGAAACATGGGCGTGCCAGCCCGATGCGTTTTGCCCCGTCCCGGCAGAGCGGGTATGGTCGGCCCCGGGGAACATCCGAAGTGGGGGGCCGCATGGGACGCGGAAGACGCAGCGTGCTCGATGACCTGGCGGTCCTGCCGTCGCCGGCGACAGCGGCCGTGCAGGCACGTAGGGCCCAGTTAAGATGCGTCGATGTGGACCACGGGCCGCCTGCATGCCGTTGAGCTGGAACGAGATCAAGGATCGCGCGTTGCGTTTCTCGCGCGAGTGGGCTGACGAGGCGAGTGAAGATGCCGAGGCGAAATCGTTCTGGGACGATTTCTTCAACGTCTTCGGCGTGTCGCGTCGCCGCGTGGCCAACTTCGAGCGCAAGGTCAGGAAACTCGACGGTAAGGACGGCTACATCGACCTGCTGTGGAAGGGCGTGCTGCTGATCGAGCACAAGTCGCTCGGCAAGGACCTCAACCGCGCCCACGCACAGGCGCGAGATTACTTCCACGGACTGACCGACGCCGAATTGCCGCGCTACCTGCTGGTCAGCGATTTCGCGCGGTTCCGCCTGTATGACCTGGAGGGCGAAGCCGAACCGGTTGAGTTCGCGTTAAAAGACTTCCACAAGCACATCCGCCGCTTCGGCTTCATCGCCGGCTATCAGGCGCGCAGCTTCAAGGAGCAGGACCCTGTCAACGTGGCAGCCGCCGAGCGCATGGGCAAGCTGCACGATGCGCTCAAGGCGGCTGGTTACGAAGGCCATGCCTTGGAAGTGCTGCTGGTGCGGGTGCTGTTCTGCCTGTTTGCCGACGACACCGGCATCTTCCCGCGCCATGCGTTCCATGATTTCATCGCCCAGCGCACTTCTGCCGACGGTGTGGACCTCGGCTTGTGGCTGGGCCGCATCTTCCAGGTACTCAACACGCCGGAGGATGCGCGGCAGAAAACACTCGATGAGCAGTTGGCCGAGTTGCCCTACGTAAACGGCAAGCTGTTCGAGGAAGCGCTGCCGTTCGCCGACTTCGATGCGAAGATGCGTGCGTTGCTGCTCGACGCCTCCAGCCTGGACTGGAGCCGCATCAGCCCGGCCATCTTCGGCTCCATGTTCCAGTCGGTGATGGATGCCAAGGCGCGCCGTAACCTGGGCGCGCACTACACCAGCGAGAAGAACATCCTCAAGCTGATCGGCCCGCTGTTCTTGGACGGGCTGAAGGCCGAGCTGGACAAGGCCGGCGACGACGACAAGAAGCTCGCGCAGCTGCATCGCAAGCTGGCCACGCTGAAATTCCTCGACCCGGCCTGCGGCTGTGGCAACTTTCTGGTCATCGCCTATCGCGAGATCCGCCTGCTGGAGCTTGAAGTGTTGCAGCGGCAGTTCGCCACGCAGCAGTCCGTGCTGGCCCACGTACAGGACCACGTGCTGGTGGACGTGGACCAGTTTTTTGGCATCGAGATCGAAGAGTTTCCCGCCCAGATCGCGCAGGTGGCCATGTGGCTGATGGACCACCAGATGAACCTGCGCGTGGCCGAGGCGTTTGGCGAGAACGTGGTGCGGTTGCCGCTGAAGAAGTCGGCGACGATAGTGAATGATAATGCGCTTCGCATAGACTGGCACGATGCTTGCGGGGGGGGGTATTGCGACTACGTCCTTGGGAATCCGCCGTTCATTGGCCACCAGTGGCGGAATGCCGAGCAGATGGCGGACATGGAGCGCATCTGGGGCAAGGAAGGACGATTCGGGCGTTTGGACTATGTCACGGCTTGGTACCGCATCGCCGTGGCCTACATGCAGAAGAATCCTGAGGTCGTGACGGCTTTTGTCTCCACCAATTCAATCAGCCAAGGCGAGCAGGTCGGCATCTTGTGGGGAGACTTGCTCGCTCGGGGCGTGAAAATCCGTTTTGCCCATCGAACGTTCCAATGGTCCAACGAAGCACGCGGGAAAGCGGCCGTGCATTGCGTCATTGTCGGTTTCGGGCTTGTCGATTCGGATCCAAAGTGGATCTATGAGTACGAGACGATAAAGTCCGATCCGTTCCCAATTGCAGTTACAAGAATCAATCCCTATCTGGTCGGCGGTCCAGATGTATTGTTGCCGTCGCGTTCAGCTCCACAGCCAGGAATGCCGCCAATGTTCAAAGGTAGCCAGCCAACGGATGGCGGCCACTTGATTCTGAGCGACGAGGAGAAGAATGTCCTGCTACAGGACGAGCCAGACGCGGCCAGATTCATTCGGCCATATATCGGTGGCGAGGAATTGATCAGCGGTACAAGGCGCTGGTGTCTATGGCTGAAGGAGGCATCGCCAAACAATCTCGCTGCAATGCCATTGATTAAGTCGCGGGTGGCAGCAGTGCGGGAGACGCGCCTTAAAAGTCCTACGAGGCAGGTGAGGGATTATGCGGAAATGCCCACACTGTTCACTCAGGACAGACAGCCCGCCGGAAGCTACCTGGCGGTACCTGAAGTCTCATCCGAGAGCCGCCGCTTCATTCCCCTAGTGTTTCTTGATGAAACCACCATTGCAAGCAACAAGATCCAGATGGTCGTGGGAGGCACACTTCTCCACTTTGGCGTACTGACATCCACCATGCATATGGCCTGGATGCGTTCTGTAGGTGGGCGTCTGAAAAGTGACTACAGCTACTCGCCTGCTGTCTACAACAACTTCCCGTGGCCAGAACTTGAACCCCTCTCCCCCCGGGAGAAGGGCAGGGGTGAGGGTGCGCAGCACGTGGAAGCTGCAACCAACACCGAACCCTCATCCGGCGCTGCGCGCCACCTTCTCCCGGAGGGAGAAGGGAACAACAAGCATCGCGCCGCCATCGAAACCGCAGCACAAGGCGTGCTCGAAGCCCGTGCACAATTTCCCGATGCCACGCTGGCCGACCTCTACGATCCACTGACCATGCCGCCCGCACTGGTCAAGGCCCACGCCACGCTGGACAAGGTGGTAGACGCCGCCTACCTCGCCGCGGAAAAGGCGGCAGGCCGAAAGCTCCCGAAACTTGGTACCGATGCTGAGCGCGTCGCATTTCTGTTCGAACGCTATCAGGCATTAACCAGTCTGTTGCCCACCGAGAAGCCGAAGAAAGCCCGGAAGCCACGCAAGGAGTCCTGACCGAGATGGAGGCGCTGTTTACCCCATTCCTGCCCGCCATCACGCTGTTGGCGGCACTGTTCCTGCCTGTGTCACTGGTGGTGGCGATTGTTTCGCTGCAGAAGCGGGCGGAGCGACGCGACCAGCGGCGTTCCCCGCTGAACGACAAGCTGCTGCACCAGGCTGGCGCGCAAGCGCGAATCAAGGCAGACGAGATTGGCGACGACATCCAGGGGCGCCTCGTTCAGCTGGTCGTGATCGGGCCGCTCGCCATGCTGGCGATCCTGTTGCCGCGCGTGCGGTGGTCGCAGCTGCAGTTTGGCTGGCTCGAATGGGTGATCGGCCTGATGTCGCTAGCTGCGATCCTCGCCATAGCGCGGCAAGTGCTCCGTCTGCGTCGTGCACGGCAGCACTGGCTGGAAGGCATGCGTGCTGAAATCGCCGCCGCGCAGGCACTCGACCGGTTGCGCGGCAATGGCTGCGAGGTGTTCCATGACGTGCCGACGGGCAAGGATTTCAACCTTGATCATGTTGTCGTGGGGCCGTCGACGGTGTTCGTGGTGGAAACCAAATCGCGACGCAAGCCGGGCAAGGGGTTGGGTTCGGCCGACGTGCAGTTCGATGGCAAGCAGTTGGTCTTCGCAGGCGGGAAAACGGACGACAAGTCCGTCAGACAGGCGGAGGCGGAAGCGGCGTGGCTGTCCAAACACCTGCAAGGCGAAACTGGACAACGTGTTCCGGTTGTGCCTGTGGTGTCGTTGCCGGGCTGGTTCGTCAAGCCGCTGCCTGTTGAGCAGACATCAGTGACGAAGGCCATCAACCCCAAGCGCGCCTACATGCTGCTGCAAGACGGTCGTCCCGCCATGCACCCATCCCAGCGGGGTCGAATCATCAATGCGCTGGTCAAGCTGTATCCGGAACTAGAATGAGGAAATGACGCAAAGGCTCAGCAACAGCAAGAACGGGGTCTGGTTCACTTTCTTGGATGCGACCCTGCCGGAAGGGAAATCAACCCCCCGCAGGCCTGACCTCAATCCCCAGCGCAGGCGCGATCACGCGCATCGCTTCGTCGTCGCTGGACAGCGTCATCCAGCCGGCCACGGTGTCGTCGCCGGTTTCGCGGGTCCAGAGGGTGTAGCCGTCGAGGCGCAGTTGTTCGTGCGCGGCTTCGAGCAGCGCGGCGGTGGACGCGCCGGCAAGGAAGGCGTCGTCGGTCGGGTCTTCCACGTCCCAGTCGAAGTCGAGGTTGAAGCGCGCGGCCAGTTCGGTGAGGGATTCGATCAATGCACCTGCGTCGGTCTCTTCGACGTGGAACGCGGACTTCCAGTCGATCACGCCTTCCAGCAAGGCCATCACGTCGATGTCGTCGGCGTCGCTGCCGTCGAGGGCGTCCTGGAACGCGGCGAACTGCTGCATCGCGGCGTCCTCGTCGCCGGGATTGATGATGAGCAAGAGCTGCCAGACCAGGACTTCGGTGCCGGCATCGTTGTCGATCTCGGCGCCGTCGGCATCACCGGTGTAGTTGTCGTCCGGATCGAATTCGTCGGGCTGGGACATCGCGGGCGCATCGGCATGGTCGGGGACGACAGTGTGCCGGATGCGTTCCGGCGGCGTCATCCGTGCGGCGCAGCGCGGCGCCGCCGTCCTGTGGCGGGGCCGGGGAAAGAAAAACCCCGGGCGTTGCCGCCCGGGGTCTTTGGCACTTGCTGATGCGACGCGAACGTCGCGTCAGGATTACTCAGCCTGGACTTCTTCGGCCTGCAGGCCCTTCTGGCCCTGCGCGACCTTGAAGGACACCTTCTGGCCTTCCTGCAGCGACTTGAAGCCGCTGCCCTGGATCGAGCGGAAATGGACGAACAGGTCGTCGCCGCTCTGCGGGGTGATGAAGCCGAAGCCCTTGGCGTCGTTGAACCACTTGACGGTGCCGGTTTGACGGTCGGACATGGTGTTACTCCTTGGATCAGTTGGGGACACACGGCGCGCGAAATGCGGTGCCGGGACTGTATCGAGCAAGGGGTAACGCGAAGCGATGGAGCGGATCGTCTGGAGAAGCACGCTTCAACGGGGACCTACCGCATCGGAGCCACGATGTACCGTGATCCCGCTTTGAACAGTGCGCGCACCTTACCTCAATTCGGAGGCGGGTGCGCGAAACCGGGCAAGCCAGGCGTCGCCGGGTTCAGCGTGGGCCGGCGGGTGGGCAGGCGCCTTGCCCCGGGCGAGAGGTCGCTTCGGGCCGTCGATCCCGGCGTGGCGGGTCTGCCCGGCTACAGCCGCGCGATCCGGAACTTGCGCCCCTTGATCTTGCCTTCGCGCAGGCGCGCCAGTGCCCTGTCGGCCTGCGCGCGGGCGATGGCGACGTAGCTGCGGGTCGCGAAGACGTCGATCTTGCCGATGGCGTCCTTGTGCAGGCCGGCCTCGCCGGTGAGCGCGCCGACGATGTCGCCGGGGCGCAGCTTGTCGCCGCGCCCGGCATCGATGCGCAGCGTGGCCATCGGCGCGGGCGGCACGTGCTTCGGCCGGCCCGACAGCGGCTGCACCTTCTCCCAGCGCAGGACCGGCCCGGTCTGGGCGCTGATCGCGGTGATGCGCGGCAGCTCGCGCGGGGTGCACAGGCTGAGCGCCAGCCCGTCGCGGCCCGCGCGCCCGGTGCGGCCGATGCGGTGCAGGTAGGTGTCCACGTCGGTGGGCAGGGTGTAGTTGATGACGGCGCCGACGTCCTCGACGTCCAGCCCGCGCGCGGCCACGTCGCTGGCCACCAGGATGCTGCAGCTGCGGTTGGCGAACTGCACCAGCACTTCGTCGCGGTCACGCTGTTCCATGTCGCCATGCAGCGCGCTGGCGGTGAAGCCGTAGTGCGACAGCGAGCCGGCCACTTCGTTGACGTCGGCGCGGGTGTTGCAGAACACCACCGCCGAGGCCGGCTGGTACTTCAGCAGCAGCGCTGCCAATGCCGGCATGCGCTGTTCGGGATCGATGTCGAACAGCAGCTGCGTGATGGTGGCCGGCTGCACGCTGCCTTCGACGCTGATGTCCACGGCGTCGCGCAGCATGGCGCCGCCGAGCGTGCGGATGGCGTCGGGGAAGGTAGCCGAGAACAGCAGGCCCTGGCGCTCCTTCGGCAAGCGCTTGACGATGTCCTTGATCGCGTCCTCGAAGCCCATGTCGAGCATGCGGTCGGCTTCGTCCAGCACCAGGGTGCGCACGCCGTCCAGGTGCAGCGCGCGCTGCTTCATCAGGTCCTGGATGCGGCCGGGCGTGCCGACCACGGCGTGCGGGTCGTGCGTGAGCGACGCCAGCTGCGGGCCGAGCGGGATGCCGCCGCAGAGGATCGACAGTTTCAGGTTGGGGATGCCGACGGCGAGCTTGCGCAGCTGCTTGCCCACCTGGTCGGCGAGTTCGCGCGTGGGACACAGCACCAGCGCCTGGGTCTGGATGCGCGCGGGATCGAGCCGATGCAGCAGGCCCAGCCCGAACGCCGCGGTCTTGCCGCTGCCGGTGGGCGCCTGCGCGATCACGTCGCGGCCGTCGAGGATCGGCGGCAGGGATTGCGCCTGCACCGGCGTCATCTGCGTGTAGCCCAGCGCGTCGACGCCCTGCAGCAGGGCGGGCGACAGGGCCAGCGTGGAGAAGGCTTCGCCTGGAGTCATGCGCGCATGATCGCAGGTCGGGATGCCGGCGCCGAATCGAGGGGGCTCAGCGATATGGTCCCGGGCCGCGCCAGACCAGTTCGCCGCGACGGTAGACCTGCATCATGTTGAGCACCTGGCGCGCGTCGCCGATCTTCGCCATCTCGGGATCCTTCGGGTCGAGCAGGCGGCAGGGGCCGGATTCGCGCTTCAGCGCGGTCTCCAGCGGGCACACCATGTATTGCCGCGTGCCGGGCAGGGGCAGGAACACTTCGGTCATGCCCTCGTCGCGCCAGGCACGCAGGCGGCGCTCGCTGCGCAGGTCGTAGACCACCTGGTAGCCGCCGACGTCGAAGCTCGGCCCGGCGTCGCCGGGGGCGTTGCGCTGGCCCGACTGCACGGCGGCGGTCGGCGCACGGCCGGCATTCACGGGCGCGTGGTCCTGCGCCAGCATCCCCGGCGGTTGGCCCCAGGTGCGCGCGCGCTGCCGCGGGTCGCGGGTGGGCGGGCTGCCGGCGGGCGCGGCGTCGGTCGGTCGCGTCTGCGGACGCGGCGGGCGGGCGGGCGTGGGCGTGTCGTTGGGATCGGCCACGACCAGCGGCAGCGGCGCATCCGCGCGCGGCACCGGCGTGGTGCGCAGGCGCGAGGCGGTGGGCGGTGGCGTGGCCGGCGCATGGGCCGGCGCGGGGCGTTCGGGCGGCGCCGGCGAAGGAATGGGCAGCGCTTCGCCGATGAAGTTCACTTCGACGCGACTGCCGCCGGCGGCATCGCCCCCCGACGTGGACACGGTGATCGGCGGCGCCAGCATCGCGACCAGCACGAACAGCGCATGCAGCAGCACGCTCGCCAGCGCGGCGATCCAGGGCTGCCAGCGTTCGAGTCGGTCTCCTGTCCGGGCGCCTGTCGGGATCGACGCCGTGCTCATGCCGCCTGCGGGGCGTCGGGGGTGCGGGCCTTCATCGGGAAGCGACAGGGTGCGGCGTGTGGGGTGCGGCATCGTAACGTGCCTGCCGCGCGGCGACGGGCCGGTGGCGGCCCGCGGGCGGGCCGGGGTTCACGTGACGATGCACACGCAACCGGGCCCGCACGTCGGCGGGCCCGGTCGTGGTCATGGCCGATGTCGCAGGGGCGATTCGGCTTCACGCCCCTGCGAACGGCGCGGACTCAGCCCGCGGCCTTCAGCGCCTGCTTGCGGTTACGCATGATGTTGTGGCATTCGACCACGCGCGGCATGTACTGCTCGGCCACCATGCGCGCGGCCGCCGGCGTGTCCCTGTCGGCCAGGGTGTCCTTGAACGCGTGCAGCAGGCGATCCTCCGACTCCTCCAGTTCGGCCACGTAGGCGTAGTTGGTGTCGCCCAGCGCGGCGCGCACCTTGCCGTACACCTGGTGCATCGAACCGACGATCGTGCCGTGCTCGGCCGGCGTGCCACCGATGGCGGCCACGTCGGCGCTCAGGCCGCTGACGATCTCGCGCTTGTGCTCGGCCATCTGCGCGAACAGCGAGGACAGCTCGGGATCCTTCACCTTGCCGGCGGCGTCGCTGTAGAAGTCGCTGCCGTCGCGCGCGATCTCGATCAGGTCGTTGAGGCTGTGCTGGATCTTCTTTTCCATGTTCATGGCGTGTCTCCGGGGGAAGTGGACACACCTTGCAACACGCGGCATGAAAGGCGGGTGCAGCGGCATCACCACGCAGGCATGACGAACATGAAGCGTTCGGCTTCGTGCAGCGGATGCGAAGACAACGGTGACACGCGCACGATCACCACCGACAATCGGCGCACGTGCCACGAGGCCCCGCATGACCACGACCAGGCCGCTCCCGACGCTGCGTTTCCTGCCCCACCCGCTGGCGGCGGCGCTGCACCTGGCGCTGCTGGCCGCGGCGTTCGCGCTGTTCATGGGACGCAAGCCGGGCGTGTTCCGCTCGGATACGCTGGCCGGACTGCTGCCGGGCGTCTACACGCACATCTCCAACTTCTCGATCTCCTACCTGCTGCTCGCCGGCGTCGGCTACCTGTGGCTGATGGCCGGCGCCACCTTTCGGCTGGTGGCCTGGGCCGGCGTGGCGCTGGCCACGGTCAACGTCGTCTACGAGACGTGGATCCCGGTACTGAACACGCGCGATCCGGTCGACGCGGCCTATGGCGTCGTCGGCACGGCGCTGGCGGCCGCGGTGCTGGGCCTGGTCGCGCGCTACGGCCTGCGGCCCGCGCCCGCGGCCCGCACGGCGGAATGATCCGGCGCTACCAGATCAGCCCGAGCACGGCGTCGTCGAGCGCGGTGCCCGGGACGAGGAACGCCGCTGCGAGGTGCACCGCGAGGAAGCACGGCACGCCCCAGCCTGTTTCGAGGTGCACGCGGCACAGCGTGAGCAGGTCGTGGACGACCAGGATCGCGCCGAGCGCGAGCAGGCCGAGCACGGTCAGCGGCACGGCCGGCAGGCCGGCGAACACGGGCAGGCTGAACACGCGCACCAGCGCCGGCGACATGATCGCGAACATCGCCAACAGCATCGGCCGCTTGTGCGCGGGCGGCGAGGCGCGCTCGAGCACGCCGCGCACGAGCAGGGTGGCGTAGGCGCCCGCGCGCCGGTGTTACGCCATCGACCTCGACAGGCGGCCATGACGACCGGTGCTATCGTGTGCCGGCATGGCCAGGAAGCGCGCAAACGCGAGCATTGCCTGCGAGGCGACCCTGCAGCGGCCCGCCGCGCCGGTCGGCGCCACCTGGACCTTCCTCGTGCTGCCGGCACGCGCGAGCGCGAAGCTGCCGGCGCGCGGCATGGTCACGGTCGAGGGCACGCTGGCGGGCGCGGCGTTCCAGGCCACGCTGGAACCGGATGGCGCCGGCAGCCATTGGCTGAAGATCGACAGGGCGCTGCGCGAGGCGGCCGGCGTCGAGGCAGGCGACACGGTCGCGCTGGAGATCGCACCGGTCGCCGAGGAACCGGAACCGGACGTGCCGCCCGACGTGCGCAAGGCGCTCGCGGCACATCCCGCCGCGCTCGCGACCTGGCGGGACATCACCGCGCTGGCGCGCCGCGACTGGCTCCACTGGATCACCTCGGGCAAGCGGGCGGAGACGCGCGTGAAGCGCATCACCAGCGCCTGCGACATGCTTGCGTCCGGCAAGCGGCGCGCCTGCTGCTTCGACCGCTCCGGGCAGTACAGCCGCGGCAACATGGGCGCACCGAAGGCGATGGCGTAGGACGGCGCGTCCCGGCCACGCATCCCGCGCCGGAGCGCGCAGGTGCGATCATGCGCGCATCACGTTCCCGGAGCCTCCCATGCGCAGCGCAGTGCACCACACGTTCGGCGAACCGGCCGAGGTCCTCGTCGCCGATGACAGGCCGGTGCCCGAACCCGGTCCGGGCGAAGTCCGCATCCGCACGCGCCTCGCGCCGATCCACAACCACGACCTGTGGACGGTGCGCGGCCAGTACGGCTACAAGCCGACCCTGCCCGCGATCGGCGGCAGCGAAGGCCTGGGCGTGATTGACGCGCTGGGCGAAGGCGTCGAAGGCCTCGCGCTGGGCCAGCGCGTGAATGCGGCCTCCGGGCGCGGCACGTGGGCGGAGGCGTTCACCGCGCCGGCGCGCATGGTGATCCCGATGCCGGAGGCCATCCCCGACGAGGTTGCCGCGCAGCTGGTCGCGATGCCGCTCAGCGCGCTGATGCTGCTGGAGTTCCTGTCGGTCGAGCCGGGGCAGTGGATCGTGCAGAACGCGGCCAATGGTGCCGTCGGCAAGACCCTGGCGATGCTGGCGGCGGCGCGCGGCATCCCGGTGCTGAGCCTGGTGCGCCGCGCGGCCGCGGTCGCGGAGATGGCGGCGCTGGGCATCGGGCACGTGGTGTCGACCGACGCCGCGGAGTGGAAGCGCGACGCGCGTGCGATCCTGGGCGAGGCCGGCGCCCGCGCGGCGGTGGATTCGGTGAGCGGGCAGGCCAGCGCGGACCTGATGTCGCTGCTCGGCAACGACGGCACGCTGGTGTCGTTCGGCGCGATGGGCGGCGAGGCGATGCTGGTCCCGCCGGGCGAGATGATCTTCAAGCACGCCACGGTCAAGGGCTTCTGGGGCAGCAAGGTCAGCCGCGAGATGTCGGTGGCCGACAAGCGACGCCTGGTCGGCGAACTGATCCAGCGCGCCGCGAACGGCGAGCTCCGCCTGCCGGTCGACGCGATCTACCCGCTGGAAGACGTGGCACAGGCCGCGGCCGAAAGCCTGCGCCCCGGGCGCAACGGCAAGGTGCTGCTGCGGCCATAGCCGCCGTCGCCGACGCGCCGCGCCCGCTACGGCGCCGGCGGCACCGCCAGCTCGATCCCGGGCGTGAACCAGAACGGGATCCGGTACTCGCGCTTGCGCATCATGCCGCTGGCCCCGCCGTCCTGCCCGTTCCACGCCAGGCGCAGGTCGTGGCGGCCCGGCGGCAGCGCGGCGAGCGGCAGGTAGCCGACGACGCCGCGCAGCCCGAGCTCGCGGCGCTCGATCGGGACGAAATCGTCCAGCGCCACCGGCTGTCCGTCGAGCGTCACCGTCCACAGCGCCGCCATGCACTCGACCGCCCGGCGCGCGGCGTCGGGGCCGCTGGCGAGGTTGTCGCCGTGCGCCAGCGCCGGGCAGCGCTCGCGCGCGAGCAGGTTGTCGATCTTCGGGCGATGCGGGATGAACAGCCGCAGGTAGGCCTCCGAGATGCGGTCGGACGGAATCATCGGCACCCGCAGCAGCACGTCGTGCTCGGAGCGCATCGACTCGTAGTGCGCGCCGAGCATGCCGTGGTCGACCGCCTCGCCGGTCACGACGACGTAGCGGTTGAGCATCGAGAACCTCGCCGAGTTCACCACCTGCACGCCGCCGAACAACATCGCCAGCATGATCACCAGGAAATACACCGCCATGAAGCCACGGCTGGGCAGGTTGCTCTGCAGCGTGAGCTGTACCGGCGAGATCAGGCGCTGGGGGATGATGAAGCCCACCACCCGCAGCAGCACGAGCGCCAGCCTCGACAGCGCCGGCGATGGCCGCCCCGACTTCTGCCGGCGCACCACCAGCTTCTCGACCATCAGCGGCGCCATGGTGAGCACCATGAACAGCACGTAGGTCGCCAGCAGCGCGATGCCGGTGGCGCGTTCGCTGTCCTCGAACAGCGAGCCGACAAGCCCGCACAGCAGCGAACCGGCGACCACCAGCACACCC
>Ga0209571_1000201_pt1 | contig 112124 bp, 116 predicted proteins | sample EBPBio102011_DNA_FD_185866 | JGI IMG/M metagenome (GOLD analysis project Ga0209571, IMG submission 185866) | Wastewater treatment Type I Accumulibacter community from EBPR Bioreactor in Madison, WI, USA - Reactor 1_1/10/2011_ DNA (SPAdes)... | ecosystem: Engineered > Bioreactor > EBPR >... | reverse complement strand
TCGATCGGACATGTCGAAGACACAAGGAGAGCGCCAAAATGGCCTCGATCAACACCAACTACGGCGCCATGGTCGCCGCCCAGAGCTTCGCGGCCACCAGCCGCGAACTCGACAAGGTCCAGAACCGTGTCACCACCGGCCTGAAGGTTTCTTCTGCCAAGGACAACGGGGCCGTCTGGGCCATCGCCAACACCCAGAAGGCCAACGCCAAGGCCCTCGACGCCACCATGAACAATCTGCTGCGCAACCAGTCGATTTCCGACGTGCGTATCGCGGCCGGTGACTCGATGATGGCGGCCCTGACCGAGATGAAGGCCCTGGCGGCCGCCATCGAGGCCGGCGGCACGACCACGGCCTACCAGGCTGACTACACCGCGCTCGCCGCGGAAGTCACCAGCGCCCGGCTGGCCGGTGTGTTTGACGGCTCTACGGCCATGGCGGCGTCGGGGACGGCTTTGGCTGCGGCGGGTTCGGCAACAGCCGCCAACGTCCAAACTGTGATCAACGAATACGCCGCGATCCTTCAGACCGAAGGTACCAACGCCAAGTCGTATGAGCGTCAGCTGGCCTTCACCCAGAAGCTCCAGGACGCCCTGGAAGCGGGGGCCGGCAATCTGGTCGACGCGGATCTCGCCAAGGAATCCGCCCGACTGACCGCCTTGCAGACCAAGCAGCAGCTGGGTGTGCAAGCACTGTCGATCGCCAACAATGCGAGTTCGGCCCTGCTGGGCCTGTTCCGCTAAGGCGACCTTCCGGCGGTCTGACCGCCGGGAAGAAACTTCCGGGCGCGTCGGGGTCTCCTCGGCGCGCCTTCTTCTTTGGTTACTGAGACTTAAACGGCCAGCTTGCCCGACACGGCAATATTTGCCGTGCCCGGCAGGAAATACCTTCCCGCCGGTACATCGCGGCGTCGGAGTGTAAAAAAGAGTCGGAAAATCAAAGCTATAATGCCCTTATGGCTGCTAGATCGCTGGCCCGGGCCTTGCTGGGTCGTCTTTCGAGCAAAACGCTCCTGATCGGCAAAAGGTCGATCGGACATGTCGAAGACACAAGGAGAGCGCCAAAATGGCCTCGATCAACACCAACTACGGCGCCATGGTCGCCGCCCAGAGCTTTGCGGCCACCAGCCGCGAACTCGACAAGGTCCAGAACCGCGTCACGACCGGCCTGAAGGTTTCTTCTGCCAAGGACAACGGGGCCGTCTGGGCCATCGCCAACACCCAGAAGGCCAACGCCAAGGCCCTCGACGCCACCATGAACAATCTGCTGCGCAACCAGTCGATTGCGGATGTTGGTATCGCCGCCGGTGAAACGGTCATGGCCGGCCTGACCGAACTCAAGGAACTGGCTGCGGCGATTGCAGCCAACGGCGGTGTGGCAGCGGCGACGTCGCTTCCCTATCGCAACGACTTCGACGCGATCGTCAATGAAATCGGCGCGGCCATCACGGCGGCCACTTTCGATGGGACGGCCGCCCTGTCCCTGACGACGGAGGCCTTCCTTGAGGATGGCACCGACCGGTACCTCGCCGCCGATGTGGACGCGGCCATTTCGACGGCGGCGTCGGCGCTTCAGACGATCGGCACCAACGCCAAGTCGTATGAGCGTCAGCTGGCCTTCACCCAGAAGCTCCAGGATGCCCTGGAAGCGGGGGCCGGCAATCTGGTCGACGCGGATCTCGCCAAGGAATCCGCCCGACTGACCGCCTTGCAGACCAAGCAGCAGCTGGGTGTGCAGGCACTGTCGATCGCCAACAATGCGAGTTCGGCCCTGCTGGGCCTGTTCCGCTAAGACCACCTTCCGGCGGTCTGACCGCCGGGAAGAAACTTCCGGGCGCGTCGAGGTCTCCTCGGCGCGCCTTCTTCTTTGGAGGCAAAGGCTTAGGGCAGGACGTCTTACGACCCGGCAAAATCTGCCGAGCTCGGCAGGAAATGCCTGCCGCCCTGCCGCCGGGCGGCCCCAGGGCGCCAGAAAATAACATTAAATCAATATGATGTGATCGAAAGGCCGGGCATTTCATTGGCCCGACCCTTGCTGGGTCGTCTTTCGAGCAAAATGCTCCTGATCGGCAAAAGGTCGATCGGACATGTCGAAGACACAAGGAGAGCGCCAAAATGGCCTCGATCAACACCAACTACGGCGCCATGGTCGCCGCCCAGAGCTTCGCGGCCACCAGCCGCGAACTCGACAAGGTCCAGAACCGCGTCACGACCGGCCTGAAGGTTTCTTCTGCCAAGGACAACGGTGCCGTCTGGGCCATCGCCAACACCCAGAAGGCCAACGCCAAGGCCCTCGACGCCACCATGAACAATCTGCTGCGCCAGCAGTCGATTGCGGATGTTGGTATCGCCGCCGGTGAATCCATCATGTCGGCCCTGACCGAAGCCAAGGCTCTGGCCGCGGCGATCGAGGCCGGCGGAAGCTCGGCTTACACGACGGACTTCAACGCCCTGATGACGGAAATCACCAATGCGGCCGCTGGGGCCGTATTTGACGGCGTCAACGCGCTGGGCACGGCCGTTGCGAACCCGACGGCGACCGCCGCTTCGGTTCAGACGGCCATCGACGGCTGGGCCGCCAAGCTTCAGACGATCGGTACCAACGCCAAGTCGTATGAGCGTCAGCTGGCCTTCACCCAGAAGCTCCAGGACGCCCTGGAAGCGGGTGCCGGCAATCTGGTCGATGCGGATCTCGCCAAGGAATCCGCCCGGCTGACCGCCTTGCAGACCAAGCAGCAGCTGGGTGTGCAGGCACTGTCGATCGCCAACAATGCGAGTTCGGCCCTGCTGGGCCTGTTCCGCTAACCGCGTAACCAGGGGCGGCAATCCTGCCGCCCCCGGAACCCGCCCTGAATGGGCCAGAATAGAGGGCGTCCAGAACGGGCGCTTAGGGAGATGAGCCAGAATGTCGACCCCATAAGAGCGGTATCACCGACGCTCGTGAACGCCGGATCAGAAACCGGTGGCCCAGACCTTTCGGATCAGCGGCGCTCACAGCAGCAAGCCGATCATCTGAGCCGCCATCGCCTGATCATCGAGGGCGATCCGGATTCCGGGTATGTCTACAAGAGCGTCGATCGACTGACCGGCCAGGTCGTCAGCGCCTATCCGCGCGAGACGGTCATCCGCCTGCAGTCCGAGCCCACCTACGCCCAAGGGGCTGTGATCGATACCCGGGCCTGACGGCCTGGCACCGCTTGACTGAACCGTTTACCGCGCAGGCAGCGAGCCGCGCGGCGCAATGCGTTTCGACGCCGTTAACCATACGCATACGACTCAGGTCATAGCCTGTAACCGATACCCTTGGGGGACCGGCTCAAAATGACCACCAGCGTTCATACAAATTCCTCAGCCCTGATCGCGCTCCAAAACCTCAACCGGACGAACGACCGGCTTGGAGATGTGCAAAACCGCGTCTCAACCGGACTGAAGGTCCAGGGGGCCAAGGACAATGCCGCCATTTGGGCCGTCGCCGAAGGGCAGCGCGCCGATATGAAGGCGCTGGAGTCCGTAACCAACAGCCTGAACCGTGCGGCGTCAGTGGCTGATGTTTCCCTGGCGGCCGGCGAACAGATCGTCGAATTGATAGGCCAACTGAGGCAGCACGCCACCGCTGCCGCCGACCCATCGATTAGTGCCGCCTCGCGGACCGCGTACAATAATGATTTCCAAGCCTTGCTGGCGTCGATCACGTCATTTGCGAGCAATGCCGCCTTCGACGGCTCCAACATCCTGAACAACTCGCTGGGTGCCGACCTGTCCTTCCTGGCCAATTCGGATGCGACGGAAACCATCACCCTGACGCGGCAGAATCTGACGCTGGCCGGACTGGGCCTGGGAGGCCCCCCGGATTTAACGACGGCGGCCAACGCGGCTTCAGCCCTGGCGCTGGTCGAAACGGCGCTGGGCACCGCGACCTCCCGGATGGCCGCGCTGGGCGCAGAATCCAAGCGGATCGATCAGCATCTGGTCTTCATTTCCAAGCTGGCAGACACGCTGGAAACCGGCGTTGGGCAACTGGTCGATGCGGATCTTGCCAAAGAATCAGCGCGTCTACAGGCCTTGCAGGTGCAGCAGCAGCTCGGTGCCCAGGCGCTGTCGATCGCCAACTCGGCACCGCAGATCGTGCTGTCCCTGTTCCGGAACGGCTAAGCCTAGCCGACGGGTCCGATATGGACCCAAGGCTGACGCCGGCTGGGGGTACGCGAAACAAACCCGTACTGAGACAGCAGCCACAAGAGGGCGTCTCTTAGAGCGGTCATGTTTGACCTCCGCATTTTGCGTGCCCAGAACGAGCCCGGTGAGGAATCGTTCCGTCCACATGACAACGTTACTGTGAGTCGTTTGAAACGCTATCTGGACCGGTGCGTGGCCGGGCAGGCGACCTTAGGGATTCGTACAGGGCGGTCCGTCACAATGCGTCTGTCATGGCGTTGAATGCGACGAGTATGGGCTATCTCGCCGGGCTGTTCGGCGGGACGATGCCTGTTCCGGCTGGAGCCGGGGCAGGACCTGGCGCGTCCTATGTCGACCGGACGCCGACCGCTCCGTGGTCCTCCACAACGAAGACCGAGCCGAGTGCCCTGGTTCGTGCGGCCCTGGCCGGACAGAAGTTCATAGATCTCAGATCCCCCGTGATCGACGCCAAAGGTGCCGCAGAAGACTACCGGCGACTATTCGCCCTTCACCAGGGACTGTCGATGCTCGATGCCCTGGCTGCGCGGGCCGACGTCAAGGCCGTCACGACGCAGGAAGCCGGTCGGCTTGAGAAGACCTTCCAGACGGGCGTGAAGGAGATCAACAGCTTTCTCAGTTCGGACCCTTTTGAGAGCATTCGCATCGCGCGTACGGCCAGCGCAACGTCAGCCAAAACGACGGTCGGTCCGGCTAGGCCTGCCTACACCTACGTCACGCCTGCTCTCCACGCCGGCCAACTGACGGAGGCCGTGGATGCCTTCACCGGCGATGTCCGGTTCAGCCTCACGGTCTCCCGGTTGACCGGAGACACCCAGGTGGATTTCGACCTGGCCGAAATGGGTGGGACGGAGCGAACCATAAGCCAGGTCGCGGCCTATCTGAACGGAAAGCTCGGCGCATTCGGGGTGGAGACCCGCTTCGCCATGCAGATCATTCCCGGTGAGCCGAAAACCATGAAGATCGGTGACCGGACCCTCACCTTGCCGTCAGACAACGACCGCTATGCCCTGGCGGTTAAGGGAATCTCGACCGAGACGCTGCGCTTCTCGGCCCCAGACCGGTCTGACGCGGTGTTCCTCGCCCAGGTCAGTGGCAAGGCCGGGCGACTGGACCTTGCCAAGTTTCAGTCCGACACCGGTCAGGTCGGATCCGGCGCTCCGACCGTGACGGGCGATCCGGGCGTGATGCCGGTGCAGGATCGGTCCCGTCTCGCAGCCTTATCGGGCGGCCTGGAGGAGGTCAGGGCCATCCGCAGCGGCCTGGATGGCTCGGTCTATGTGCTGGGTGAGGCGACCGCAACAGTAGAGGGGCAGGCCCTCAAGGGCAGCCGGGATGTGGTCCTGCAGAAGTATGACTCGGCGGGGAAGGTCGTCTTCACCCGGACCCTGGGTGCGGCCGGCGAGGCCAACGCCCGCGACGTCGCCATCGCCCCGGATGGACGGATCGCCGTCGTCGGCTCGGTGACCGGGGCGCTGGAGGCCGGCAAGGCCGGCGCGGACCCGGCCAAATCCGACAGCTTCATAACGCTCTTCGATGCCCAGGGCGGTGAACTCTGGACCGATCGAAGAGGGGCGCGAGCCGAGGACGAGGCGACATCGGTCGCCTTTGGGGACGATGGATCGATCTATATCACCGGTCGCACACGATCGGCGATGGCAGGGGCCGGCTCGCTCGGCGGCTGGGACGGCTATCTCCAGACCTATTCGGCCACCGGAGCATCGCTGGGCGCTCAACAGTTCGGGACCGGCGGAGACGATGCGGGCGCACGAATCGCCGCGGATGGACCACGCCTGGTCGTTGCGGGTACGGACAACGGACGGGCCGTTTTGCGGAGTTATGACCTGACCGACCCGACACGGCCGGTTCTGACGACCACTCGCGACCTCGGAAATCTACAGGGCGAGATCGGCGGCCTATCAATCGATGAGGGTCGCCTTATCGTCACCGGGACCACACGCAACTCTGCCCTGGGTGAAGGCGTCACCGGAAATGCCCATGCCGGGGGCGAGGACGCCTTCGCCCTTCGCCTGAGTGCAGACCTGGGTGCCGACTCGGCGGACCGCATCACCTTCCTGGGCGGCGCAGGGGACGATACGGCCGTTTCGGCCGCGGTCATCGGCGGCAAGGTCTGGATCACGGGTCAGGCGTCCGTCGTCGGCGAAGGGACCAGCCAGACCGCTCAGGGGCGTCTGCTGCGGCTGGATGCCGACACTGGCCAGATCGAGTGGGAGCGCACCTTCCAGGGACAGGACGGACGCATCCGCCCGATGGCTATCGCTGCGGTCGCGGGCGGGGCCAGCATCCTGGATCGACTGGGCCTGCCTTCCGGTACGATCGATTTCAAGCCGTCGCAGAAGCTGGTGGATGCCACCTCCGTGCGCGCCGGCGATCAGTTCATGCTGGATCTCGGCTCGGGGCGATTACGAACCGTGACCATCGAGGCCGACGACACCTATGAGAGCCTGGCCCGCAAGATTTCGAATGCCTCCCAGAATCGACTTGAAGCCAAGGTCCTGCCGTCGGACGGAATTCAGGGGCTGAAGATCGCGCTGAAGCCCAATCGGGGGCCGGTGGAGATCGTCACGGGCACCCTGGGGCGGGATGCCCTGGAAGCGTTCGGCCTGTCCCAGACCTTGGTCACGCCGACCGGGGGGCTGCCGGATGATCGCGATGTCTTCGCCCTGCGGATGGCGTCGGACCTCAGCCTCACGTCCAAGGCCGGGATCAAATCGGCAAAGGATTCCATCCAGGCCGCACGACTTCAGTTGATGTCGGCCTATCGAAAACTGACGGTGTTGGACAACCCACAGGCGGCCACCTTGGCCAACCCTGCCTATTCTGAATACCAGTCCAAGCAGATCGCCAACTATCAGGCCGCCCTGCTCAAGCTGGGAGGCGGTTGACGCCGGGCCATGAGACGGCCTTATTGCCGCACCACAAACAGCGGCGATCGACATGGAAAATCAGCGTCTCGTCCTCATCATCGGCGGTGTCGCCGCCATCCTGGTCGCCGTCCTGGCGGCCATGCTGCTGAGTGGCGGCTCGGATGATCGCAAGACGCGGTCCGAAGAGGACCCGGTGCAACGCGCCGGGCTTCAGCTCAATGTCTCGGATCCCGAGACACTCAGCCCTGACCAGCAACTGCGCTGCTTTGTCGGGGGCCAGTTCGTCGGCATGGCGACACTTTCCCAATGCGCCGAGCGCAACGGCATCTCTTCCCAGGCCCTGGATGTGGGGTTGGACTCGAGCGGCGAACTGACGGCGATCCCCTTCACGCCGCCGCCGGAACTGCCCCCTCTGGTCGATGAGCCGACCGCTGAGCCTGTTCCGGTGGAAGCGCGACCTGTGGACGCACGCCCGACGGGACCCGTCCAGACAGTGTCCGGTCAACGCTGCATGCGGTTTGCCGGCGGCGAGTGGCGAGAGGTCGGGAATATGCCGCTGGGGTCCTGTGTCCAGTCGCTCTATGCGGGCCGTTGTGAGCAACTCGGGGGGGCCTCATACGGTCGCTGGGGTGACACGACTTTGCGTCTGGTGCCCGGGCGGGTCGAACAGTCGTCCGACAATACCAATTTCCGCACCATTGCCCCGCAGGCGCGGGACTGTTCGATTGGAGATGTCCGTTGATGCGTATCGTGATGCTGTCCGGGGCCTGCGTTCTGGGTCTGGCGGCTTGCCAGCCTAAGATCGAGGTGCCCGACGCCCCGTTCGGAACCTGCTTCGTGGTGGCCCCGCAGGAAGACGGTACGGCCAATTTCACGCCGATGCCGGATCTCCAACCGAACATGGAGAACTGCGCCGCCCGACTGGAGGAGAACCGTATGCGTTGGCTCCGCATGGGCGGCACCCGTCGCGAAGTCGTCGGCTACTACGGTAACCAGTATCTGTTTGTGGATAGTGCCGGGGTATCGATGTCCCGCTCTATAGACGGCGGTCGGTTCGTCGCGCTACGGCGGACCAACGACGGGCGTCTGGCGATTCCGGGGGCTTTCGAACAGGAACCGGCTCCGCCGGCATCGCAAGGCGGTTGACCTTCGGGTGGCCCGGAACATAAATAGAACATCACGGATCGCTCCGGCGATCCTGGAAGCGCGAAAAGGAGCCTGCTCATGGCGGGAAGCGTGAACAAGGTCATCCTGGTCGGCAACCTCGGGCGTGACCCCGAAATCCGCACGCTCAACTCTGGCGACCGCGTGGCCAATCTGAATGTGGCGACCTCGGAAACCTGGCGGGACAAGAGCTCGGGCGAGCGCAAGGAAAAGACCGAATGGCACCGCGTGGTGATCTTCAACGAGAACCTCGTGAAGGTCGCCGAAAGCTATCTGCGCAAGGGGTCCAAGGTCTATATCGAAGGCCAGTTGGCCACCCGTAAATATGAGCAGAACGGCGTCGAGAAATTCTCGACCGAGATCGTCCTTCAGCGGTTCCGTGGCGAGCTGACCATGCTCGACGGGCGCGGGGAGGGCGGCGGCGCGTCCTCCGGGGACGACTACGGCGGCTACTCCGGCGGAGGGCAGCCGGCGCGTTCGAGCGGTCCCAAGCAGGACTTCCCCATGGACGACGACATCCCGTTCTAGGCCAGGTCTCAGAAACGCCTGACCGGGGCAGGCTTCAGCATGGCTCGCCCCGGCCCACAGGCGGCCTTATTCGACGGGTTGGTTGAGCATCTCGATACAGTCGTCACGCAGGCCCGCTACCGGGCTGCTGTCGGGGATCGAACGCAGCGCCGTGAGCTTGGCGGCGGTCGCGTCCGGCGGATAGGCCTGACAGACGGAGTCCATGCCGTCTGCGCCAGCTGCCGCCAACACCGCTGCAGGCTGTTCGGCCAGGGCCGCTCCCAGCGAACTGAAGAGGCTTTCGGCCGCCTCGCCATCCAGGGCGGGCACAAGCGGCGCGGCCGCTGCAAGCCAGGCGGTATCCCCGGCCGACACGCCTGCCAGAAGCGCCTGCCAGCGTGGATCTTCGGGTTGAGCCATGAGATCGGTGAGGGCCCCTTCGGCCCCCCGCGTCAGGATGAGGGCGGCAAGATCCGTCGGTGAGAAGTCCGAAGCCGGTGCCGACGGCGCGGCCGGGGCCTCGCCCTCGCTCGATGACGGGGCTGCATCACCGGTCGGTGGCGTGCAGGCGGCCAGGATCAGGGCGGTGGCTGCGACGATCGAATAGGGCTTCATGAGGGGTCCTCCTCGCGCGAAGCTACGTCTAGGATCAACGTTCCGCCAGCGAAGATTCAGGGTGGTTCCGGATTGGCCCTGGAAGCCGCGATCAGGCCCTCGCGTTCGGCGACCGTCAGGTGGCGCCAGCGCCCTTCTTCCAGCGTCTCGAGCTTGAGCGGGCCGATGCGGGTGCGCTGGAGGTCGATTACTCGCAGTCCGACCAGATCGCACATCCGCCGGATCTGGCGATTGCGGCCTTCCTTGAGAATGAACTTGAGCCGGCCCTTGCCCTTGTCGAAGACGCCGGCCGGCTTAAGTCGCCGTCCATCCAGTTCGAGCCCATGTCGGAGCTGCTCGATAATGCCTGGCGTGACGTCGCCGCGAACCCGCACGCGATATTCCTTGTCCAGCTCAGAAGTCGGGCCGATGACCGCCTTGGCGAGGACGCCGTCGCTCGACAACAACAACAGACCGCGAGACTCCTCGTCCAGACGGCCGATGGGCGGCAGCGACAGGTCGATGGCCGGAACCTCTCCTGATCCGAGCTGGTTGGCGGCCGTCAGGAGACGCACGGCCGGGACCTTGCCGGGCTCGGGTTGGCCCGAGACGTAGCCGACCGGCTTGTTCAGCATGATAGACACGCCGGCCACAGCGGCGGTGGCGACATCGTCCAGCTCGACCGTCTGACCCGGAGTCAGCTTGCGGCCGGCATCGCGGACGGCCTCACCATTCAGCCGGACTAACCCTTCCGCGATAAGGGCGTCCGCCTCCCGCCGCGAACAGACCCCGGACTGGGCCAGGAACTTGTTGAGCCGTATCGGCTCCTCGCCCTGATAGACACCGCTCCAGGCCATCAGACGCGCCGGAAAAGTAGCATGAGGTTGTTGGCCGGCATCGCCACCCTCAGGGTGAAGGCAAGTCCTTGATCACGCGCAAGCGCCGTCACGTCTTCCCGACGGCGCAACCCCCAGTCCGGGTGGCGTGAACGCAGACTTTCGTCGAAAGCCAGATTGGACGGTGCCGTCTCGACGTCCACTTCGAGATACGGTCCGTACAGAGCCAGAAGCCCGCCGGGGTTGGTCAGGACGCGCCCGGCAAGACGCATCAGCCCTTCGGTCGCCGCCCAGGGACTGATGTGAATCATGTTGGCGCAGTAGAGGGCGTGAAACGTCGGGTCTGGCCAGGTCGTCTCCTCCGTCATATCCACCCGGATCGGGGGCTGAAGGTTCTCGGGCCCTTCAGCGCGCCAGGCCTCTGTCGATGCCAGGGCGGCGGCATCCGGATCACTTGGGGTCCATTTCACGCCGCTGAGCGCCCTCGAGAAGGCCAATGCGTGTTCTCCAGACCCGCAGGCCACTTCCAGAACCCGACCACGCGCAGGCAGATGAGCCTTCAAGACCTCCAGAATGGGCAAGGCGTTGCGGGCGCTGGAGGGGGAGGTAATCCGGGCATGGGCCATTCGGCTCCATAGCATCATTGCAGATATGTCATCCCACCTCTTTGAAAAGCCGCTAAGCTTGGCGTCGAGGATCCGGCTCATGGAGTGGGCTGGGCGGGCAACAGGAGGGGATACCAAATGGCCTTTTCACCAAGTGACGCAGCCTTCGAAGGCTTTCGTCTGGCACGGCGGTCGCCGATGACCATTCTGTTGTGGGCGCTGTTCTACGGCTTGATGACTGCAGTCGTCCTTGCCGTTGCCGGTGGGGCCATGGGGAATTTCATGCAGTTGGCGCAAGGCTTGGAGACGGGCGGCGAGCCGACCGAGGCCGAGATGATGGCCTTCATGTCGGCCTATTTCAGTTTCCTCGGCCTGATCCTGCCGATCAGCCTCATTATGGGTTCGGTCGCATTGGCGGCGGTCAATCGGGCTATCCTTCGTCCGGACGAGCGTGCCTTCGGCTACCTGCGTCTGGGTATGGATGAAGTCCGCGTGCTCGTGGTGCAATTCGCGCTTGGCGTGATTTTCGGAATGGGCTTTGGATTGCTGGGCGGCCTGGTCTTTGGCGGGCTCGGCATGGCGATGGGGTTGGCAGGCGAGGGCATGGCCCCACTTCTCGGCATTGCGATGTTCGTGGCGATGATCGCCTTTATGTGCCTGGTGATCTGGGTGGTGGTGCGGCTGTCGCTCGCAATACCGATTACGGTTGCAGAGCGGCGGATCGCCATTTTCGATTCCTGGGGTATGACCCGAGGGCATTTCTGGAGCCTCCTGGGCATGGCGCTGCTCGCCTTTGTCATGTGCATCGTCGTCCAGACCCTGCTGTCGATTGTGTTGATGCCAATTTTATATTTTGCGGCTGGCGGCCTTGAAAATCTGGCGGCACTGGAAACCATGGCCCCGATGGAAATCGCGCGCGCCATGGCCCCGGTAGCGATCGCGATTCTGGTCTTTTCTGCGATCGTCTCCGCCTTGCAGGCCGCGATCATCTATACACCCTTCGCGGCGGCCTATCTGGGTCTGAGCGGACGGGGGGGCAGCGAGGCTGCGCCGGCGGCGACTGAACCGGCCCAAGCCCCGGCGTCAGACCTCTAGGCGGATTTCTTCCTGGACCGCGCGCGTTGGGTGTGTCGGTCCAGGATCTCCTTGAGATAGCGGCCGGTCCAGCTGTCAGGATCGGCCGCGATCTGTTCCGGCGTGCCGGTGGCCACGATCTCGCCGCCGCCGTCGCCGCCTTCCGGCCCGAAATCCAGCACCCAGTCGGCGGTCTTCACCACATCCAGATTGTGTTCGATCACGATCATGGTGTTGCCGGTGTCGACCAGCTGATGCAACACCTCCAGGAGCTTGCGCACGTCATCGAAGTGCAGGCCGGTGGTCGGCTCATCGAGGATGTAGAGGGTCCGGCCCGTCGCCCGCTTCGACAGCTCCTTGGCCAGCTTGACCCGCTGGGCCTCGCCGCCGGACAGGGTGGTCGCCTGCTGTCCGACCTTGACGTAGCCCAGGCCGACCCGCTCCAGCGTCGCCATCTTGTCGCGGATCGACGGCACGGCCTTGAAGAAGCTGGCGGCCTCTTCGACCGTCATGTCCAGAACATCGGCGATCGACTTGCCCTTGAAGAGGATTTCCAGCGTCTCGCGATTGTAGCGCCGGCCCTTGCAGACATCGCACGTCACATAGACGTCGGGCAGGAAATGCATCTCGATCTTGATCAGGCCGTCGCCCGAACACGCCTCACAGCGCCCGCCCTTGACGTTGAAGCTGAACCGCCCCGGCCCATAGCCGCGCGCCTTGGCCTCCGGCAGGCCGGCGAACCAGTCGCGGATCGGCCCGAAGGCCCCGGTATAGGTCGCCGGATTGGACCGCGGCGTCCGTCCGATCGGGCTTTGGTCGATGTCGATGACCTTGTCGAACTGCTCCAGCCCTTCGATCCGGTCGAAGGGCGCGGGGGCATCCGAGGCATTGTTCAGACGCCGGGCCGCGGCCTTGTAGAGCGTCTCGATGGTGAAGGTCGACTTCCCACCGCCCGACACGCCCGTGACGCAGGTGAAAAGCCCGACCGGGATCTCTCCCGTGACGTCCTTCAGATTGTTGCCGGTGGCCCCGATGACCTTGAGGGTCTTCTTGGGGTTGCGCGGTCGGCGGCCCTCCGGCGGCAGCTCGATCTCGCGCGCACCCGACAGGTACTGGCCCGTCAGGCTCTTGGGGTTGGCCATGACTTCGGCGGGCTTGCCCTGGGCACAGATTTCGCCGCCATGGACACCGGCGGCAGGGCCCATGTCGATGACGTGGTCGGCCGTCAGGATGGCCTCTTCGTCGTGCTCGACCACCAGCACCGAATTGCCCAGGTCGCGTAGCCCCCGGAGGCTTTCGAGCAGGCGGGAGTTATCGCGCTGGTGCAGGCCGATGGACGGTTCGTCCAGCACATAGAGAACGCCGGTCAGGCCCGATCCGATCTGGCTGGCCAGACGAATGCGCTGGCTCTCGCCGCCCGACAGGGTGCCCGAGGCGCGGCTCAGGCTGAGGTAGTCCAGGCCGACATTGTTCAGGAAGCCCAGGCGGTCGTTGATCTCTTTCAGGATGCGCCGGGCGATCTCCAGCTGCTTTTCGGTCAGCTCGCCTTCGAGCCCTGAGAACCAGACATAGGCCTGTTTGATCGAGAACAGGCCGGCGTCACCGATGTCCAGCCCGGCCACCTTGACGGCCAGGGCCTCGGGCTTGAGGCGCTTGCCGCCACAGGCTTCGCATGGGGTTTCGGACTGATAGCGGCCCATCTCCTCGCGGACCCAGGCGCTGTCGGTCTCGCGCCAGCGCCGCTCCAGGTTCGGCATGACGCCCTCGAAGGCCTTGGACACCTCATATTTGCGGGCATTGTCGTCATAGACGAACTTGATCTTCTCACCGCCCGAGCCGTTCAGGATGACGTCGCGCGCCTGATCGGGCAGGTCGCGCCAGGGCTTGTCCATCGAGAAGCCGTAGTGTTGGGCCAGCGCCTGCAGGGTCTGGGTGTAGAGCGGCGAGGGGCCGCGCGACCAGGGGGCGATGGCCCCCTTGTGCAGGGTCTTGTCGCGGTCCGGCACGATCAGATCGGCATCGAACGTCAGCTTCTGGCCCAGGCCGTCGCAGACCGGACAGGCCCCGGCCGGATTGTTGAAGCTGAACAGGCGCGGCTCGATCTCGGCGATGGTGAACCCTGAAACCGGACAGGCGAACCGCTCGGAGAACAACAGCCGGCGCGGCGCATCTTCGCCCTCGGCCACATCGGCCCATTCGGCCACCGCCAGGCCGTCGGCCAGGCTCAGGGCGGTCTGGAGGCTATCGGCATAGCGGCTGTCCTGACCCGAGCGGGTGACCAGCCGGTCGACCACGATGTCGATGTCGTGCTTGAATTTCTTGTCGAGCGCCGGGGCGTCCTCGATGGCGTAGAATTCGCCGTCGATCTTCAGGCGCTGGAAGCCGGCGCGCTGCCACTCGGCGATTTCCTTTTTGTACTCGCCCTTTCGGTCCCGAACGACGGGGGCCAGCAGCAGGATCCGCTCGCCGTCCGGCAGGACGGTCAGTTTGTCGACCATCTGGCTGACGGTCTGGCTTTCGATGGGCAGGCCGGTCGCCGGCGAATAGGGCACCCCGACCCGCGCCCAGAGCAGGCGCATATAGTCGTGGATCTCCGTCACCGTGCCGACGGTCGAGCGCGGATTGCGGCTGGTCGTCTTCTGTTCGATCGAGATGGCCGGTGACAGGCCCTCGATCAGATCGACGTCGGGCTTGCCCATCAGTTCCAGGAACTGGCGCGCATAGGCCGAAAGGCTCTCGACATAACGGCGCTGGCCCTCAGCATAGATGGTGTCGAACGCCAGCGACGACTTGCCTGAGCCCGACAGGCCGGTGATGACCACCAGCTCGCCGCGCGGAATGTCGACATCCACGCCCTTGAGATTGTGCTCGCGCGCGCCCTTGACGCGGATGAAGACTTGGCTGTCGCTCATGGGATCCGGATAACTCGGGCCGGCGTCAAAGGCTCCGGCGGAATGCGTTTATGTAGGCATCAATCGGTACGATTCAGCAAGAACATTTCGGGAACCTACAAAAGCTGACTACCTTCGTTCGCTCACGAGGAATCCATCTATGCGCCTGATGTCCGCTCTTACCGTCGCCGTGTCTCTGGGGCTGGCTGCCTGCCAGTATTCGACCAGCATCACGTCCTCGAACGACGAACTGAACCAGCAGTCCGAAGCCATCTACAACGAGCTTCTGGCCGGTGACGATGCGGCCATCATCGCGCGGATGTCATCCGAGAACGATCCCCAGTTGGTCGGCCAGCAGTTGCCGATGCTGCGGGACATGGTCGGGTATGACACGGCACCTGACCCGATCATGTTATCTACTCTTCAGACCAACGAAAACGGCACGCGGGGCTATACGGTGGAACAGTCCTATTCCCACCCCGACCGTATCGTGGTGATGCGCAGCGAATTCGTGCAGCAGAACGACGTTTGGAAGCTGCGCGGGATCAACGTCAACGTCGAAATGACCGGCTCGGGCCAGGGACCGGGATCGGTGCCGGCTACCCCCGCCGGCTAGGGCCCGGCGGCATCGGCGTATAGCCAAAGGCGGGATAAAGCGGGCAGGGCGTTGAAACGATAGGCAATCGTGCTGATGTCGGAGGCATGTTCGGCAACTAGGCACCAACCCGACGCCATTGCGCGTGGCTCAAATCGGATCGCGGCTGACAGGATCCCTGGATCGAGTGCCGGCCACGCCGGAAGGCTTGACGGACACCGGACCTAGTCAGTCCGGATGAAGTCGCCGGCGTTGAAGCTGATGACGCAGCGGTGGTCCTGGCCGGCGCGCGCGGAGCAATAGTCGACGCCGTAGAGGTTACGCTGGACCTGCGCCGTCGAGCGCGCGACCCGGTCGTCGATCATGAACTCCGAACCGGCCTGGGCGCTCCATGCGCCGAGCGCCTCGAAAAAGGCGCGGGCCGGTTCACCGGTGCAGGTGAACAGGAGCAGTTCGTCTCCGCCCCCATCATCCGCGCGGCGATAGGTGCCGCTCGCAATGGCCTGGGCGAAGCAGTCCACATAGTAGCGGGCCGCCGGGGGCGCGGCATCGGTGGGGACTTCGGAATAGTCAGGCGGGACGGCAACCTCATCCGAGGTCGTGGCGCACCCGGCGAGGGAGAGGCCGGCGATGAGGGTCAGAGTGGCGATCTTCATGGAAAACCCCGAGGCGTCGTTCGCCCAACCATCAGCCCCAACCCTGGACCGCGCCGGTCCGCCGCGCCGCGCCGCCGATCTCGGGTATGGTCGTTACCGGCTCAGGCGTGGCCTTGGCGAACAGCCAGCCCTGTCCCAGATCGACACCGAGGTCGGCCAGGGCGTCAGCAATCGGCTGGGTTTCTATCTGTTCGGCCACAACCTTCACCGACAGCGTCCGGCAGAGCTCCACCAGGTGCGTCACCATGGTACGGGTGCGGTCTTCGTCGATGGCGCGGGTGAGGCGACCGTCGAGTTTGACGACGTCCACGGGGAGCCGACGAAGGTATTCATAGGACGCGGACCCGGCTCCGAAATCGTCGATGCACAGCTTGATCCCGGACTGGCGCAACCGCTGGAGGCGCGCACCGACGGCATCCATATCCCCCAGAGCCGCCGTTTCGGTCACCTCGACCATCAGACGTTTGCGGTCATCGGGATTGAGGGCCGTGCGCTTGAGGACCGCGTCAACATAGTCGTCGTCGATCAGCGACGCCCCCGAGACATTGATCGCCAGTTTGACCAATCCCGCGCCGGGTTGGCGCAGGGTCCGCAAGGATTTCTCCAGCACGGCCAGGTCAAACGCCCGGATCATGTCCAGCTCTTCGGCCATCCGGATCGTCGCCGCCGTGTCGCTTCCCGAGAAACGGGCCAGCACCTCATGGTGATGAACCGCCCGCGTCTTCAGATCGACGATCGGCTGGTAGTGAAGGTTGAACGCGCGATCCCGCACGATCAGGGCGAAGCGGTTGGCGTCCTGGAGGGTCCGGGCCAACTGATCGGAGAAGGTGGTGCCGGAGTTTTCAATGCCCTGCTCGATACAGGCCGACAGGGCAAAGCGCAGAGCCAGCAGAGTCGGTGGCGCGGCGATGGCCGGATCGAGCGCCTGCTCCCGGACCACGGGCGTCACCGCAAGGTTCTCTGCCGCGCAGGCCTGGGAGACGATGTCGGCAAGCGACCGCGTATCACTTTTGCCGCGCAGCACCGCGAACCGTTCATCGGTCAGACGCGCGGCAGCCCGGCCGTCGATGGCGGCGTCCTGAAGGGCGGCTTCGACTGACTGACGGGCGGCGTCGGCTCCAGGGTCTCCTAAACCCGCCACCTCTACGAAGGCGACGGTCGCGGGTTCGTCGAGGTCGGCGAGAGTTTGGCGCGCCGCCGCCAGGAAGCCCTCAGCCTGAAGGATCGGCGGGGCTGCCGGTGGGGCGAAGGCAGGGCCGTCCCAGCACAGCCCCAGCGAAATTGCGGGAGCGACGTACGGCGTCTGGAACCCGCGAAGGCTGGCCTTTCGCATCTGCCCGTCGCCGCATCGAAACAGGATATCGACCGGACCGAACCTCTGACCCGGCTGCAATCCCGCCATCGCCTGGCGCAGGGACCACAGGGATGCCTTCCCCACCAGATCATCCAGCGGTTTGCCGACATAGGTGTTGGCGTCGTCGCCGGACCCGGCCGGAGCGCCGGCCGCGAAAGCAATCCTTCGCTGCGGATCAATTTCAATCAGCAGGTCTGAAGCGACAAACGCGAAACTCAGGAACCGGGAAGCTTGACTCATAGGACCAGTTTACCGGTTTCAGATGAACAAATCGTCGCATCGGATCGGGATGGGAGGGTTGCGAAAATGTAAACTTGGCCCCATTGTTGCTGGTGAGCACTGAGTTAGGAGGCTCGACGGTCATGATAAGCATTCTGGAAATCGGTTTCGCCCTTTCCCTGCCGTTGCTTCTGGCCGCCTATGTCCTCACCCAGCCGCAACCCAAGCCGGTCCGCATCCGGGCCCGTCGCACGGATGGGCGTCGGCGCTAGATCGCACGGCGGCTCCTGCCTCAGAATGGCCCGGACTATCCGGCTTGGAGATCAGCCGGATCTGAAGTCAGTCACAGCACTCGAGACGGCGCTGCGTGGGTTCGACCGGGCGCTGATCGCTGGATTCAGCTCATGCCTGCTTGTTCAGGGTAACCGCGCGGGCGTCGCCCTGCTGGGCCTGACCGGCGGCACCATAACCGCCTGGTGATCGGACCTCCGCGACTTCGGCGGCAATGGCGCGGACAACACCTTCGGAGACGGTGCGAGCCGCCTCGACCGCCCGGGCGTGGCGCGCCAAAACGGCTTCAAAAGCCTCGGTCGCCTGCATGAGGGCCAGACGTTGCTTCAGATCAGCTGCCTCGATCAGCGATCGATCCGACTTCACCCTAGCGGATTCGTGCCGGTACAGATTGGCCAGGCGCTGGGTTTCATCCAGCCCCGGCAGGGCATCCTGCGGACGTCGATTTTCAAAGGCCCGCGTTTCTTCGGCCAGCCGCGACGTCAGGCGTTCGGTCAGGGCGATCAACTGGGTCACGCGGTCCTCCGCATCGTCGGCAAACAGGGCCATCAGGCAGTCTCTTCGGTAGCGGGCGGCGAAGTGGGCACGACCTGCAGCGACAGCAGTTCGCGCTGGACCTGGTCAGCCAGGCCGATGCCACCGCCGCGCGATATCTGACGAGCCATGGCGTCGATGAGGAAGCCGCGCCAGGTCGCCTCGGCATGGCCGCCGCCGAACGGACCGTCCGTCTCCAGTCCGGCGAACATGGGCTGGAGCATCTGGGACAGGAAGGTCGCTTCGAAATCCTCTGCGGCACGGCGCACGTCTTCGCGCGATCCCGCCACAGGCAGGGCCGGGGCGACGGGGCGGGTCAGGGCAGGCGGGGCGACCAGATCGCTCATCACATCACCTCGATATCGGCCTGGAGCGCGCCGGCCGCGCGGATCGCCTGGAGAATGGAGATCATGTCGCGCGGGCTGACACCCAGCGCATTCAGTCCGTTGACCAGGTCTGACAGGGAGGCGCTGCCGCCAACGATGCGGATTTCACGTCCGCGCTCTTCGTCGATGGTGACCTGACTGTCTGGAACCACCACCGTCTGGCCACCGGAAAGCGGGGCCGGCTGGCTCGCGAAAGGGCTCTCCTGGACGCTGATGGTAAGATTTCCCTGGGCGATGGCGACGGTGGAAACCCGCACGTCATCACCCATCACGATCACGCCGTTGACCTCGTCGATAACGACTCGCGCGGGGGCGTCGATACCGACCGGCAAGTTCTCGATGGCGGCGATGAAGCTGGCCATGTCGCGACCTTGGGGGGGGCGCACCGCCACGACGGTTCCGTTTTCGGCGGCAGCCGTGCCGGGATGGACGGCGTTGATGGCCTGGGCGATGCGCTGAGCCGTCGAGAAATCCGGATTGCGAAGGGCGAGCCGCACGACGGGCATCGACCGCAGGTCAAAGCCGCTCTCGGCTTCGACGACACCGCCGCCCGCGATGCGCCCGGCGGTCGGCACCCCGCGCGAGATGGAGGAGCCCGAAGCGCCACGTCCTTCGACGGCGCCGGTCTGAACCGACCCCTGAGCGACGGCATAGACCTGGCCGTCGGCACCGGTCAGGGCCGTGACCAACAGGGTCCCACCCATCAGGTTGCGGGCGTCGCCCATGGTCGAAACCGTTACATCGATGCGCGAACCCGGCGTCGCGAACGGCGGCAGTTCGGCCGTCACCATGACCGCGGCGATGTTACGGGTGTTGGCGTTGGCGTCCCGGATATTGACGCCCATCTGCTCCATCATCGCCTCAAGGCTCTGGCGGGTCATGGGCGAGTTACGCAGGGAATCGCCGGTTCCGTTCAGGCCGACGACCAGGCCGTAGCCGATCAACTGATTGGACCGCACGCCCTCGATGGAGACGATGTCCTTGATCCGCGACTGGGCGAGGGCCTCGCCGCCGACAAGGACGGTGAGGGCGACCATGGCGGCCACGAGGCGGAGGATGTGGGTCATTCGAGGGGCCCGTTAAGCATAAGTCGCCTCTATGCCTGCGAAGACCATGCCAGCTTTCCGGGGCTGTTTAGCTAATAAAATCAATGCGACGGTTGGTTAACGGCGGGGGATTCGCGCCGGGCGGCAGAAACTGCCCAGCCGTTAAGGCTTCCGTCATCGCTCGGGGCGAGTTTGAATAGATGAAGGTCAGCCGCCCCGGTTCCATCGTCAGCCAGTCGTCCCAGAGCGCGAGCCGCCCGACGGGTGGATTTGCCGTGTCGTCCGGTGCCCATCCGGCCTCGGCCTCGGCCGCGACTCCGACCGCCGGTGCGGCGTCGATCGCATCAGTGGCCGCCTTGCTGGCTCTCCAGGAAGACGACGGTCCCGAAGCACGGCGGCGCAAGGCGTTGAAGCGCGGCAATGGCCTGCTGGACCGACTTGATGCTGTGAAGATCGCCCTGCTCGACGGGGGGAATGGAGCGGCGGCGCTCCAGGCCCTGGCGCGTGCCGCGGCAGAAGAGCGCCATGGCGATCCCGATCCGGGCCTCCAGGACGTGCTTGACCACATCGAGACGCGCGCGGCGGTCGAAATTGCCAAGGCCCGCCGGCAGGCCGTCGGCTGACGCCGAAACAACACACCTGACTTCTGACTGGTCGAGTCAGGTTTGATGACGTTGAACCGACTCGCCGGCCCGCATATAGGTCGCCTGCTCTCGGGGGAGGCGCTAGGGCGTGAGGGGTTGAATGTCCGCATTGAAGTCTGTGGCATCTGAAGATGAATACCGGCCGTCTGCGGACGAGCCTTTCATGAACGAGCGGCAGCTCGACTATTTCCGCAAGAAGCTGCTGGCTTGGAAGGATGACATCCTCAAGGAGTCTCGTGGCACGGTCGTCCAGCTTCAGGCTGAAACCGCCAATCACCCGGATCTGGTCGATCGCGCGTCGTCGGAATCAGACCGGGCACTTGAGCTGCGCACACGTGATCGCCAGCGCAAGCTGATCTCCAAGATCGACGAGGCCCTGCGCCGGATCGAGGACGGCTCGTACGGCTATTGCGAGGAAACCGGCGAGCCGATCAGTCTGGCGCGTCTGGATGCCCGCCCGACCGCGACCCTGAGCCTGGAAGCCCAGGAGCGCCACGAGCGCCGCGAGCGCGTTCACCGCGACGACTGACGCGCCTTGACTTGGCGGGCCGGGAGGGCGACCTAGCGCGCCTCGTGTCCGCAAGGTTTTTCCAATCATGACCGTCAAGGTCCGCTTCGCGCCGTCCCCGACCGGACGGCTCCATGTCGGCAATGTCCGCACCGCCCTGGTCAACTGGCTGTTCGCGCGCAAGCAAGGTGGCGTCTTCGTGCTGCGGATCGACGATACGGACCTGGAGCGTTCGACGGTCGAGAACGAGCGGGCCATCGAGACGGACCTGACCTGGCTCGGCCTGACCTGGGGCGAGCGTTACAATCAGTCGAAGCGGTTCGACGCCTATGACGCGGCGGCGGATCGTCTGCGTGCGATGGGGCGGCTCTATCCCTGCTATGAGACGCAGGAAGAACTGGACCGCCGGCGCAAGGTTCAGCTGTCACGGGGGCAGCCGCCGATCTACGACCGGGCCGCGCTGGCGCTGACGGATGCCGAGAAGGCCAAATTCGAAGCCGAGGGCCGCAAGCCACACTGGCGCTTCAAGCTGGACGGCAAGCGCGTGGTCTGGGACGACTTGGTGCGCGGCCATTGCGAGGTCGATACGGCGTCGCTGTCCGACCCGGTCCTGATCCGCGAGGACGGCCTTTATCTCTACACTCTGCCGTCGGTCGTGGACGATATCGACATGGCCATTACCCATGTGGTGCGGGGAGAGGATCACGTCACCAATACGGGCGCACAGATCGAGATTTTCGAGGCGCTCGGGGCGCCGCTTCCGGCTTTCGCCCATATGTCGCTGCTGATTGGGGCGGACGGCGCTGCGCTGTCGAAGCGGCTCGGGTCCCTCTCGGTCGAGCAGATGCGGGCGGACGGCTATGAGTCGATGGCGATCACCAGTCACCTCGGTCGGATCGGCAGCTCAGAGCCGGTCGAACTGGTTCCGTCCATGGATGCCCTGGCCGAGAGCTTCGGCTTCGAGAAACTGGGCCGTGCGCCGGCACGCTATGATGAAGCGGATCTCGCCCGGCTGAATGCCCAGGCGCTTCACGGCCTGGACTATGCGGACGCCCGGCTTCGCCTCGAGGCTCTGGGCGTCGATCTTGGCGAGGCGTTCTGGGTGGCGGTGCGCGCCAACCTCAATCGGTTCGAAGAGGTGCGCGACTGGGCCGACATCCTGACGGGTGACGTCAGCGGCCCGGCACTGGAGGAGGCCTTCAAGTCGGCCGCGATCGTCGCGTTCGAAGAAATCGTGCCCGCAGGGACCGAGCCAACGGGCGAGACTTGGGGTCAGTTCACCGGTGCGGTGAAGGAGGCGACGGGGGCAAAAGGCAAGGCCCTGTTCCAGCCCCTGCGTCAGGCCCTGACGGGCCGGGACGCCGGTCCCGATATGGCAGGCCTGCTGCCTTTGATGGGTCGGGACCGGATCCTGGAACGCCTGCGCGGCGGCTAGCGCGCGGCGGTGTTGCAGGCCGCCAGCTGGGCGGCGTCGAGCGACAGTCCACGCCAGGTGAAGCTGGACACCGGCCCGAGCTGGGCCACGACGCGACGGCAGGCGCGAGCTGCCGGTTGTTCAGACCCGCGTCCCACACCGACACAGGTTCCGGTCGGTTCACAGCGCCAGTTGACGCCATCCACGATGGCCGGCGTCGACGGTGCCGCCGAGGCATTGCTAAGCGTCAGGCTGGTAGCTGCGGGCTGTGCCGATGCCGCGCCGGCGATGGCAAGTGTGGCGGCAGCCGCGAGAGAAGCGATACGCATGGGAGGTCTCCTGAGGTTCGCCGGCAAGATCGGCTTCGGCGACATAGTGCGTTCTCAAAAAGAACTGTCAAGGTCCATTGCAAAAAACAATGGACATTTATTATCGCCGATAACCTACGACGCGCAGACCAGCCCTGCAAGACCGGCCGACCGGATGTCGACCGGGGCAGGAGGTCACTCTCTTGGGCTATTCGGCGTGAGCCTTGACGATCTTGCCCGGATTGCGCGGCGGCTCGCCCTTAGGCAGGGCGTCAATCAGGTCCATTCCGTCCGTCACCTCGCCCCAGACGGTGTACTGGTTGTCGAGGAAGCCGGTGTCGCCGAAGCAGACGAAGAACTGGCTGTTGCCGGTGTTGGGGTCGTTTGTTCTCGCCATCGAGCAGGTTCCGCGGACGTGGGGTTCGTCGGAGAATTCCTGCTTGAGATTCGGTTTTTCCGAGCCGCCCATGCCGGTCCCGGTCGGGTCGCCGCCCTGAGCCATGAACCCCGGGATCACGCGATGAAAGACGGTGCCGTCGTAGAATCCTTCATTGGCCAGTTCGCTGATGCGCTTGACGTGGTTCGGGGCCAGGTCTGGGCGCAGGCGAATGGTCACGTCGCCCTGCTGGTCGCCGGTGTCGATCGTGAAGGTCAGGGTTTGGGGGTGGTCGGTCATGGCGGCTCCTTGGAACAGGCGCCGCTTCTAGACGTCTCCGCCGCTGAGGGAAACTCTCAGAGACCCGACAGATGTTCGGCGGTGCGGGACTCAAGCTCAGTGACCATCACGCGCCCGACCGGGTGGTCATCAGTCTGGATATTGTCGCGGACCATGGCCTTGATGGCGTCGATGTGGGCGTCGACGAGGTACATCGGTGCCTTCATCCGTACATTGTCGTCGATGAGCTTGCACAGCGAAGCCGCGATTCGAGTGACGATCGGAAACTGGTAGGTTGCGCCCAGCCCTTTGAGATCGTGTGCACGCATATAGAGCTGTGTCAGGGTTTCGGCAGTGCCCCCCTGGGCACGGATGCCGGCGCGGGCCTCTTCGAGTTTCACAATCTCGTCGTCCAGCCATTCACCGAACTGGCTGGACAGGTCTTTCAGGGCGGCCTCTGCACGCGCGATCGCCGCCGCGTCGATTCCGCCGAATCCGGCACCACCGACCTTCAAGCGCAGGGTGTTGGGGGGCTGGATGAATTCGGCAGGTTTGCTCACGTTCGACGCTCCAATCGCTCTGTCCGAACATGGCACGGGCGGCTTAAGGAACTCCTATGACGCGAACTGTTCTGCCAATACCCGCTCTTCGTAGGAGCGATGAGCGTCAAAAAGCATGGTCAGCGCCAGGTCACGTCGCTCGGCAATCTCGACACGCGCCACGTTGCGGACCTCCAGATCATCGGCCACGGCGGACACCGGGCGCTTGTCGGATTCCAGGATGTCAAAAGTGACCGACGCGGTGTGCGGCAATAGCGCCCCACGCCACCGTCGCGGTCGAAAGGCACTGATCGGCGTCAGCGCAAGGATCCCCGCTCCCAGCGGGATGACCGGTCCATGGGCCGAAAGATTATAGGCCGTCGAGCCGGCAGGTGTCGCGACCATGACGCCGTCGCAGATCAATTCGTCCAGCCGAACGCGGTCGTCGACCGAGATGGCCAGCTTGGCGCTTTGCCGCGTCTGTCGCAGCAATGAGACCTCATTGATCGCCAATCCAGAGCGGGCGTCGCCAGAAACGGTTACGGCGTGCATGGCCAGAGGATGGATAACCGTCGCGGCGGCCTTTGCGATGCGCTCGACGAGCCCGGCCTCCTCATAATCGTTCATGAGGAAGCCGACAGAGCCCCGGTTCATCCCGAAGATGGGTTTCTGATTTTCAAGGGCCTTGTGAAGTGTCTCCAGCATGAAGCCGTCGCCGCCCAGCGCAACCACGACGTCGGCCTGATCTGCCGATGTGTCGCCGTAGAGGTCGGCCAGCCGCCGCCGCGCGGCTTCGGCTTCGGGGCGGTCTGCGGCGGCGAAGGCGAGGCGAGGTGCGGCCATGCCGAGAGGCAAGCCCGTCTTGTCGGCGCTTGTCAAATGATCAGGAGGCGGCGTGCAATTCGATGGCGCGGCGGAACACCCTGGCTGCCGATTCTGGTCCCTGATCAAACAGCCGGCTGACCGAACTGTCGCGGCTGGGAGAGCCGGGGCGTCCCCCTGTGCGGATGCGGATCTCGCTCAGCATCGACGGGAAGACGGCGCGGTCGATGCCAACCGAGGCGCAGGCCAGGGCCAGCAATTCGGCGTCTTCGGCGGCGACCGCACGGCGGATGTCCTGGACGGGGTAATTTCCGAGCACGGCCATCGCATTCTCGAAAAGGCTGATACGGCCTTCACGCGCGGCGCGGACCAGATAGCCGGGACGCAGCTGTCCTGCGGCGTCCAGCTTGGCGATGAGCCGACGTTCCATCTCGTCTCGCTGGGGATCGCTCTGGGTAACGGCGGCGATCGTCGGCGCGCCGCCGAGGGTGGCCTGTTTGACCGCCTCGGCGATGGCGGAGTCGAGTTCGATCGGGTCGATCCGGAATCGCTCACCGATGGCCTGCCGCAAAGCCTGGCCGACCCAGGTATAGAGTTGCTTGGCCAGCTCCTGGTTCAGTCTTGGATGGCGGGTGAGCGGAGCGCGCAAGGCAGCCACGCGGCGCGACGCTTCAACCAGCCTTCGGAATCCGGGTTCGCTGATGTCCGCGGTCGGATTGCCGGCCAGGGCCGTCAGGACGGCAGGCTCGGATCGATCCAGAATGGCGTCGACCACCGTGGCCCCGACGCGAGGCCTGCGGGCGACCTCGATCTGGTGCTCGACGGTAGATTCCAGCAGGACCCGCAACAGATCCTGGTCCTTGAGCAGAGGGCTCTTGGCGATGACCGGACGGGCGATCTCGATCTCGTCCAGGGCCAGAATGTTGATCAACGCCGGCGGGGCCCAGTCGGCCTCCGCCAGACGCTCTGACAGAGACTTGCGGATTTCGGCCTCGACCTGGCCCACCAAGGTCAAAAACAGGTCAGAAACGATGTCCGAATTGCCCTGGCCAGACGCCTCCACCAGATCGGCGATACCCATAAGCAGGCGTTGCCGGTCGTCCTGAGACTGGCTCCGGGCCAGCCGCATCAACACGTCGGCGTGCGGACCATGTTGGACGATGAGATCGACGGCGGCCAAGGGCGCTCCTCCACCAACGAGACAGCTCGGTACTGTCGATCCACGTCATGAAGACCTGGTTAACGGCTCGGAAACCTTGACGCCGTTCACCGACGGCGCGACCTATGCAATCAAGAAGTTTCATGCAGGGGGAAATCGCCATGGCGGACGGAGCAGTCACGAACCTCAAGGCGACGGTATCCGAAGCGGAATGGAAGGCGCGGGTCGAGCTGGCGGCGCTGTATCGGCTGGTCGCTCTGCACGGCTGGGACGACATGATCTTCACCCATATTTCGGCACGGGTACCCGGGCCGGAGCACCACTTTCTCATCAACCCCTACGGCTGGTACTTCGACGAGATCACGGCCTCCAGCCTGGTGAAGGTCGATCTCGACGGCAAGATCGTCCAGGAGACGGACAGCTTCATCAATCCGGCCGGGTTCACGATCCATTCTGCCGTTCATGGGGCGTGCGAAGACGCCCACTTTGTCGTTCACCTTCATACCGTGAACGGCGTCGGCGTCGCGGCCCAGAAGGACGGCCTGCTGCCGATCAGCCAGAACGCCTGTCTGCTCCAGAACCAGGTCGCCTACCATGGTTATGAAGGCCTCGCCCTGAATCACGACGAGCGTGAGCGGCTGATCGCTGACATGGGCGACAAGACTCTGATGCTTCTGCGCAATCACGGCACGCTGGCGGTCGGCAAGACGGCCGCCGAAGCCTGGGTGGGAATCTTCTTCCTTGAAAAGGCCTGCGCCCAGCAGGTCGCGGCCTTGTCGGCCGGTCGGGACGGCGTTTTGATCGCGCCGGATGCGGCCCAGGCCGAAACCAAGGAGCAGGGAAAGGGGATTGGTTTTGTCGCGGCCCTGGCCTGGCCCGGGGCTCTGCGCCAGCTGGATCGGAAGCTTCCGGGTTACGACGCGTGAGGCTTCCGGCCGCCGTGGCGCTCGCGGCGGCCTGGCCTGGTCTCGCTTCGGCGGGGGCCTGGCCTCAGGACCGGGGTGAAACCCAGATCATCCTCAAGGCGGAGGGGATGCGCGCCTCCGAAGGCTTCGACGTCGACGGGGTGCGCCGCACCCTCCTGGCCGAGCGCCGGGATGAGATTTTCTCGATCTTTGTCGAGCGTGGCCTGACGGATCGGCTGACCCTTCAGCTCCGCTCCGAATACCAGCGCGGTCAGGACGCGTTTGTCGACTATGAGGGCATGGGACCAACCGAGATCGGCCTGCGCTTCCAGGTGATCCGCGCCGGGCGCACTTCCATCAGCATCTATGGCGGCTACGCCCAGGCCGGTGAAGCTCGCAACGCTGGCTATGCGATACCGGGGGTCGGCGACCATGACGCGGAGGTGCGGCTACTGGCCGGACATAGTGGGCACTACGCCTGGCTGGGTGGCCGGGAATCCTTTGCTGAGGTCCAGCTCGCACGCCGCATCCGCGACGGCCTGCCGGACGAGGACCGCCTCGACGTGACCACGGGCATGCATCTGTCGTCAGACTGGATGCTTCTCAATCAGGTCTATTCCGGTCGCACCACCGAGGGGCCGCCGGTCCACTGGATCAATACCGAATCCTCGATCGTGCGCCGCATGGGCGACTGGAGCCTGCAAGCCGGCTGGCGTCAGGCGATGGCGGGCCGTGGCGAGGTTCCGGCTCAGGGCGGATTTATTCTGGCCGTCTGGCGACGGTTTTGAGCGGTACAATCGTTTGAAGCTGGGACCGCGACGGTTATACCCGCGCCATCGCCCCCCGGGAGCTGTTCGTGAACTTCGCCAAGCGTCATTTTTTCCTGGCCGCCGCCGTGGGCCTCGTCGTCCTCATGGTGCTGGCCGTACTGGTTCGCGCGCTGATCGGTGGCGACGAAAAGGGCGGCGGGCCCGGTGGTCCGGGCGGACCCGGTGGAGGCCGGGCCCAGACGGTTCAGGTCGTTGCATTGGCCGAGCGGGACTTCGTCAACCAGATCCAGGCCTTGGGAGTCGCGCGCGGACGCCGCAGCGTCGACATCACCTCCTCGACCACCGAACTGATCACCCGGGTTCTGTTCCGCGACGGTCAGACCGTTCGAGCAGGTGCGCCCCTGGTGGAACTCCAGGCCCGTGAGGAAGACGCCGGCATCCTGACCGCGCGCGCCAACCTGGCTCAGGCCCAGCGCGACTATGATCGATGGCAGGATCTGGCCGAGCGGGGCGTGGCCCCGAGGGTCCAGGCTGAGCAGGCGCAATCGGCCCTGGAAACAGCGCAGGCCGCTCTGGAGGCCGCTCAGGCGCGGCGAGGCGACCGCGTCATCCGCGCCCCGTTCTCAGGCGTGATCGGCCTGTCGACGGTGACCCCCGGCACCTTGGTCAATCCGGGTGCTGTCATCGCAACCCTTGACGACATCGGCGTGATCCGCGTCGATTTTCCGGTCCCTGAGCGATACCTGTCTCTGGTGCGTGCCGGTACACCGATCATCGCCACGGCCGATGCAGTGCCGGGCGAAACCTTTCACGGCACAATTGCTCTGGTTGATACCCGCGTCGATCAGACCACACGTGCCCTGACCTCGCGGGCCGAGTTTCCGAATCTCAATGGTCGCCTACGCCCCGGGATGTCGATCCGCGTCCGGGTCCAGGAAGGCCAGCGCCAGGCCCTGGCCGCGCCGGAATCGGCGGTTCTGTTCGAGGGCGACCAGGCCTTCGTGTACAGGGTCGCCGGCACCGGCGAAGACGCCCAGGCCCAGCGAGTGCTGGTCGAGACGGGGGCTGTCGAAGGTGGCTTCATCGAAATTCTCGACGGTGTGTCGGCGGGTGACCAGATCATCGCCGGCGGATTGAACAGGCTCCAGCCCGGCGCGCCGGTCCGCCTCGAAGGACGGGGCGGAGGACGCGGCCAGGGCGGGGGTGAGGGGCGTCGCCAGGGTGGTCGCCCATGATGCTGTCGGACATCGCCGTCCGGCGACCGGTTTTGGCTGCGGTGGCGGCCATCGTGCTGGTGGTTCTGGGGGCCGCCGCCTTCTTCCTGCTGCCGGTCCGTGAACTGCCCGACATCGATCCCCCGATCGTGTCGATCTCGACCAGCTATGCCGGGGCCTCCGCCGAGGTCATCGAAAGCCGCATCACCGAGCCGATCGAACAGCAGGTCGCCGGTATCCAGGGCGTTGAACGTATCACCTCATCCAGCCGCGACGGCCAGTCGCGCGTGACCATCGAGTTCAGTCTGGACCGCGACATCGACGCCGCTGCCAATGATGTGCGTGATCGCGTCAGCCGCGTCTCGGGTCGTTTGCCGGACCAGGCCGATCCGCCCCAGGTGGCCAAGGCCGATTCCGATTCGTCGCCCATCATCATCGTCTTCTTCCGCTCCACGACGATGAACCGACTGGAACTGACCGACTATGCCGATCGCTATCTGGTCGAGCGGTTCTCCACCGTGCCCGGCGTTGCGGCGGTTCAGATCTATGGCGAGCAGCGCTATGCCATGCGCATCTGGCTCGACCCGGCGGCGATGGCCGCGCGGGGCCTGACCGTCAGCGACATCGAAAGCGCCCTGACGGCCCAGAACGTCGAACTGCCGGCCGGGTCGCTGGAATCGACCAGCCGCGACTACACAGTGCGCGTCGCGCGCAACTTCTCGACACCCGAACAGTTCGCGGCCCTGCCGGTATCCGGCTCAGCGGCGGACGGGGCCTATGTCACCCGGCTCGGAGACGTCGCCCGCATCGAGGAGGCTCCGTCCGAGCACCGGCGCCTGTTCCGCGGCAATGGTGTGGATCAGATCGGCCTGGCCGTGACCCGCCAGTCCCAGGCCAACGATCTGCAGATCTCCGAGGGCGTGGCCGCCGTGGTCGAACAGGCCCGCGCCAGCCTGCCGCCGGGATCCGAGCTGGTCGTCGGGTCGGACAACTCCGTCTTCACCAGCCATGCCATCGAGGAGGTCTGGATCACTATCGGCATCGCGCTGGTCCTGGTGGCGCTGGTCAATTTCGTTTTCCTGGGCACGCTGCGTGCGGCTTTCATCCCGTCCATCGTCGCGCCGATCTGTCTGTTGTCGACGTTCATCGTGCTGGCGGCGCTGGGCTTCTCGCTGAACTTGATGACCCTGCTGGCCATGGTGCTGGCCATCGGCCTGGTGGTCGACGACGCCATCGTCGTGACCGAGAACATCCAGCGTCGCATCGACATGGGCGAGCCGCCGCTGGTGGCGGCGACGCGCGGCGCGCGCCAGGTTTTTTTCGCGGTCGTGGCCACGACCATCGTGCTGATCGCCGTCTTTGCGCCCCTGATGTTCCTCCCGGGCTATACGGGTCGACTGTTCGTCGAACTGGCGGTGGCGATTGCAGCGGCGGTCGGTTTCTCGGCCTTCCTGGCGCTCAGCCTGTCGCCCATGCTGGCCTCCAAGATCCTGCGACCGGCGCGCACGGAGGGCTGGGTCGCACGCAAGGTCAATGCCGCCATGGATGCGCTGAAGCGGTCCTATCACGACAGCCTTGAGATGCTGCTCGGTCGGCCGGTGGCTGCCATCGGAGCCGGGATCGCCGTCCTCGTCGTCGGCCTGGGGGCGTGGGCGCTGTTCTCGGTCCTGCCCGAGGAACTGGTTCCCCCTGAGGATCGCGGACGCGTCGTCGTGCGTGCCGAGGCGGCCGAGGGCACCGGCTTCGACTATACGCGCGACATCATGTTGCAGATAGAACCGATGCTGCAGACCTATCGCGAGAATGGAGAGGCGGAGTCCTATCTGGTCTCGGCCCCCGGGTTTGGCGGCGGCAGCTTCAACAGCGGCAATGGCGTTCTGGTGCTGAGCGACTGGAGTCAGCGCAGTCGCTCAGCCGACGAAATCAGTCGCGAACTGGGCCGTCAGGTCAGCCAGATCACCGGCGCTCGGGTCAATGCCTCCACGCCCGGCGCGTTGCAGCGGCGCGGTGGCGGTGGCAACTCTACCAGCGTCGAGATGATCGTCACCGGCTCGGACTATGAGTCGATGTATCAGTGGCTTCAGCCGGTTCTGGCGGCGGCGCGCGACAATCCGGGGCTCCAGCGACCGCGTCTGGACTATGAGCCCAACTCACCGCGCGTGCTGGTCGATGTCGATCCCGAGCGGTCTGCGGCGCTGGGGGTCTCGCCCCAGAGCGTCGGGCGGACGCTCGAGACCATGTACGGCGGACGTCGCGCCACCACCTATATCCGGGGCGGCCAGGAGTATGACGTCATGCTTCAGACCGACCGCGAAAACCGCCAGGCGGTCGACGATCTGAACCAGCTCTATGTGCGCGGATCGACCGGGGCGCTGACGCCGTTGTCGTCGGTCATCGACACCCGCACGTCGGGCGACACCCCGGACAGGCGGCGCGTGGACCGCCTGCGCTCGATCACCCTGACGGCGGATGTCGTCGACGGCTACACCATTGCCGATGCCGTCGACTTCTTCAACGGAGTCACGGCTGAACAGCCGCCGGGACCGATCGTCCGTTGGGGCGGTGCGGCGCGCGATCTTCAGGACGCTGGCGGAGCTGTCGCCGTGGCCTTCGGCCTGGCGTTGTTGTTGGTGTTCCTGGTGCTGGCCGCCCAGTTCGAAAGCTGGATCTCACCGGCGGTCATCATGCTGACGGTGCCGCTGGCGGCGGCGGGGGGCCTGTTCGGCCTGTTCATGGCCGGGTCGAGTCTGAACATCTATTCCCAGATCGGTCTCATCATCCTGATCGGGGTGGCGGCCAAGAACGGTATCCTGATCGTCGAGTTCGCCAATCAGCTCAGGGACCAGGGACGCTCCGTAAGAGAGGCCGTGATCGAGTCCTCGTCGCTACGTCTGCGTCCCATCATCATGACCTCGATCGCCACGGCCTTCGGCGCGCTACCGCTGGTCCTCTGGCAGGGGGCCGGTGCCGGCAGCCGTCAGACGATCGGCGTGGTCATCTTCGCCGGCGCGATCTTTGCGACCTTGCTGACGCTGTTCATCCTGCCGGTCTTCTACAACTTGCTGGGCCGGTTTACGCGTAGTCCCGAGCACGTCGCCCAGGAAATCGAGGCATTCGAGGACGACGAACGGGCGCAGGCCAAACCGGCGGAGTAGAAATGGACGAGCTACTTGATGGGTATCGGCGCTTCCGCGACAGCGGCCTGGCCACCCACCGCAGCCGCATGCGAGCCCTGGCGTCGGAGGGCCAGCGTCCGCGTGCGCTTATTGTTGCCTGCTCGGACAGCCGGGCCGATCCGGCCATGGTGTTCGATACCGCTCCAGGCGAGCTCTTCGTGGTCAGAAACGTCGCCAATCTGGTGCCGCCCTATGACCCCGACGGTGATTTTCACGGCACGTCAGCGGCGCTGGAATTCGGAGTGCGGGTGCTCGAAGTCCCGCACCTGATCGTGATGGGCCACCAGAAGTGCGGCGGTATCCACGCCCTGGTCCACGGTTTCCCGGAACAGGTTCAGGACTTCGTCAAACCCTGGATGCGCATGGCCCAGCCGGCCGTTGACGCCGCCCGCGCGGCGGGCACGCCGGAAGAGGAGATCGACGACGTGTGCGAGCACGAGACGGTGAAGCTCAGCCTGGCCAATCTGCGCACCTTCCCCTGGATCGCCGAGCGCGAGGCGGCCGGCTTGCTGACGCTTCACGGATTTCGGTTCGGGATTTCGGACGGGATGCTCGAACGACTGGACCCGGACGGGACCTTCAGTGCCGTTTAATGGGGATCAGTCGTCGCCGGCCTCGGCGGCGCTGGCGGCCATCCGCATGTCCAGGTAGCGCGCAACGCGCTGTTCGACGTCGGGCATGTTGTTCTCCCAGAAGTGGGACGCGCCTTCGATCAGGTCGTAGTCGATGACGATGCCCTTCTGGGCGCGCAGCTTGGCGACCACGCGCTCGACCTCGGCCGGCGGCACGATGGTGTCGGCCGATCCATGCAGGAACAGGCCTGACGCCGGGCAGGGGGCCAGGAACGAGAAGTCGTACATGTTGGCCGGAGCGCTCACCGAGATGAAACCGTCCGTCTCGGGACGACGCATCAAGAGCTGCATCCCGATGAAGGCCCCGAACTGATAACCCGCAACCCAGGTCTGCGAGCTTTGCGGGTTCTGGGCCTGGAGCCAGTCGAGCGCCGTGGCCGCGTCGGCCAGCTCGCCGATGCCGGAATCAAACTCGCCCTGAGATCGCCCGACGCCGCGGAAGTTGAACCGAAGCGTCGCAAACCCGCGCGTCATGAACAGGTGGTACATCTGGACCGCCACCGGGTTGTTCATGTGCCCGCCCGCCTTGGGGTGCGGATGCAGAATCAGGGCGATGGGTGCGGTGGGCGTCTTGCCGGGGGAATAACGGGCCTCGATACGACCGGCGGCTCCGGGCAGGATCACTTCAGGCATGGACGAACCCCAGGCAATTCAGATGCGGGCGACCGCAGAATAGTTGACCGCCCTAGTTGGTTTCTCTATGTGCCGCGTACAAGACCCCGGCAAGGCGGCGGGTCTTAGCACAGCTCTCGCCGATGGCGCGCGATTTGTTGAAGGAAACGGCATGAGACTGTCCACGCGGGGACGGTATGCGGTCATGGCGATGGCCGATCTGGCTCGGAACAGCGTTGACGGCGACACCGAGCGGGCCGTGTCCCTCGCCGAGATCGCCGAGCGACAGGAAATCTCGCTGTCCTATCTCGAGCAACTCTTCTCCCGGCTGCGCAAGGGCGGTCTGGTCAAGAGTGTTCGCGGCCCCGGCGGTGGATACCGGCTGGCGTCCGCAGTCGACCAGACCTGGGTGGCGGACATCGTCCTGGCTGTGGACGAGCCGATCCGCGCGACCCGCTGCGCCGGGCAGGGCAGCCCGCGCGGGTGTATGGTCGGTGGCGAGCGCTGCATTACTCACGACCTTTGGGAAGGTCTGGGCCGCGAGATCCATCGCTATCTCGCCGGCGTCAGCCTGGCCGATGTGATCGCGCCAAGGGCTTGCGCGAACCTGCGGATGAGCGAGGCCCTGAACTCGGCCTCGGGAGCCCCGGCATGACCCCGACCTATCTGGACTACAACGCGTCGGGCCTGGTGCGGCCCGAGGCGCTCAAGGCGGCCACCGAGGCGTTGGCCGACAACGGCAATCCGTCGGCTGTTCATGCCGCCGGGCGTCGCCAGCGGGCGCGGATCGAATCCGCCCGCGCCGAGGTCGCGGCCCTGGTCGGGGCCGACCCGCAGAGCGTGATCTTCTCGTCGGGCGGCACGGAATCGAACAGCCAGGCGATGAACAGCGCCATCCGGTCGGGCTTTGACCGGCTGATCATTTCGGCGACCGAGCACCCCTGCGTGGCCGAGGCGGCCGCCATGAGCGGCTGTCAGGTCGTGATCATTCCGGTGGATCGTGACGGCGTCGTCTCGCGCGAGGCGATCGAACAGGCTCTCCAGTCCGGCGGGAGGTCCTGGGTGTCGATCCACCACGCCAACAACGAGTCCGGCGTCATCCAGCCGATCGCCGAGATTGCGGCGCTGGTGCGCGCTCACGACGGCTGGCTGCACGTCGATGCGGTCCAGTCGGCGGGCAAGATCCCGGCGCGGATGGACCAACTCGGCTGCGATACCCTGACCCTGTCGGCACATAAGCTGGGCGGGCCACAGGGTGTCGGCTGTTTGGTCGCCGGGCCGCGCGCAACCGTGCATAAGGTGCTGTTCGGATCCGGGCAGGAGCGCGGGCTTCGCGCCGGTACTGAAAATGGGCCGGGTCTGGCTGGGTTCGGCACGGCGGCCGCCGCCTCGCGGGCCGAGCTGGAGACCGGACTGGATCATTCCGCCTGGCGCGATGCGGCGGCGGGGCGTTTGAAAGCCTATGGCTGCGTCGTTGCCGGCGATGGGGCCGACCGCCTTCCCAACACGCTGTTCGTCGCCACGCCTGGCTGGTCCTCGATGGCTCAGTTGATGGCACTGGATCTGGATGGCGTGATGGTTTCGGGCGGCAGCGCCTGTTCGTCGGGCAAGGCCAAGCCGTCGATCGCCATGGTCGCCATGGGCCTGGACGACCTGGCAACCTCGACCATCCGTGTGTCGGGTGGTTGGGGCACGACCGAGGCCGACTGGATCCGTTTCGCCGATGTTTGGGAAGCGGCCTTCCTGAAACACCGCGCCCGCCACCCTGAGCCGGAATCCGTCTGATGGTTGCCACACGGGAAACCATCAAGGCCGTCGAGGGCCTGGAAGCCTACAAGCACGGCTTCGTCACCGAGGTCGAACAGGAGTTCGCGCCGGTCGGCCTGAGCGCCGACACGGTCCGTTTCATCTCGGCCAAGAAGGACGAACCGGCGTGGCTGCTGCAATGGCGGCTGGAGGCGCTGGAGCGCTGGCAGGCCATGGAGGAGCCGACCTGGGCCAAGGTCGACTATGTGCCCGCCGACTATCAGGCGCTGCACTACTATGCCGCGCCCAAGACCAGGGAGGGGCCCAAGTCCCTCGACGAGGTGGATCCCGAGATCCTGGAAACCTACGCCAAGCTGGGCATTCCCTTGCGCGAGCAGGAGGTGCTGGCCGGGGTCCAGGGTGCGCCGAAATACGCGGTCGACGCGGTGTTCGACAGCGTCAGCGTGGTCACCACCTTCCGCGAGGAACTGGCCAAGGTCGGCGTGCTGTTCATGTCCTTCTCGGAGGCGGCGCGCGAGCATCCCGAGCTGGTGCGCCAGTACCTGGGTTCGGTCGTACCGGTCAGCGACAACTATTTTGCGGCCCTGAATTCGGCGGTCTTTTCGGACGGGTCGTTCGTCTACATCCCGCCGGGCGTGCGCTGTCCGATGGAGCTGTCGACCTATTTCCGCATCAATGCGGAGAACACCGGCCAGTTCGAACGCACCCTGATCATCGCCGACAAGGGATCCTATGTCTCGTATCTGGAGGGCTGTACGGCCCCGATGCGCGACGAGAACCAGCTGCACGCCGCCGTGGTCGAGCTGATCGCGCTGGATGACGCCGAGATCAAATATTCGACGGTCCAGAACTGGTATCCGGGCGATCCGGTGACGGGGAAGGGCGGCATCTACAACTTCGTCACCAAGCGCGCGGATTGCCGCGGCGACCGCTCGAAAGTCAGCTGGACCCAGGTGGAGACCGGCTCGGCGGTGACGTGGAAATATCCGTCGTGCCTGCTGAAAGGAGAGGGCTCGTCGGGCGAGTTCTATTCCATCGCCATCACCAACGGTCGCCAGCAGGCGGACACCGGCACCAAGATGGTGCATCTGGGCAAAAACACCCGCTCGCGGATCATCTCCAAAGGCGTGTCGGCGGGGCGGTCGTCAAACACCTATCGCGGCCTGGTCTCGGCCCATCCGAAGGCGACCGGCGCGCGCAACTTCACCCAGTGCGACAGTCTGCTGATCGGCAAGGACTGCGCGGCCCACACCGTGCCCTATATCGAGGCGAAGAACGGCCAGAGCCAGTTCGAGCACGAGGCGACGACGACGCGCCTGTCCGAAGACCAGCTATTCTACGCCATGCAGCGCGGGCTCTCGCAGGAGGAGGCGGTGCAGCTGCTGGTCAACGGCTTCGTGCGCGAGGTGCTGCAGGAACTGCCGATGGAGTTCGCCGTCGAGGCGCAGAAGCTGGTGGCGATCTCGCTGGAAGGGAGCGTGGGGTGAGCCAACTCAACCGCGGCAGAGCTTTTCGGTGGATGCCAATCCCATGACCGATAAACGTCCCTTCGTCTGGCGGATCGAACACACGATCGCTGTCGTCCTTTTTGCCTTGGCTCTGCTGAGCCTCATTCTGCTGAACGCCTGATGCTCTCCATCTCCAATCTCTCCGTCACCGTGGCCGACAAGCCGATCCTCAAGGGCCTGACACTCGACGTGCCCGCGGGCGAGGTGCACGCCATCATGGGGCCGAACGGGGCCGGCAAGTCGACGCTGGGCTATGCCCTGGCGGGGCGGCCGAACTATGAGATCACGGGCGGGTCGGCGTCCTGGCGCGGCGAGGACCTGCTGAATCTGGAGCCGGCGGAGCGGGCGGCCAAGGGCCTGTATCTCTCGTTCCAGTACCCGGTCGAAATCCCGGGTGTGCCGGCCCTGACGTTCGTGCGGGCGGCGGTGAATGCGCAGAGGAAGGCGCGCGGAGAGGCGGAGATGTCCGCGCCCGAATTCCTCAAGGCGGCCCGGGCCGCCGCTGCCGCGCTGAAGATGGACTTCGACATGCTCAAGCGGCCGCTCAACGTCGGCTTCTCGGGCGGTGAGAAAAAGCGGATGGAGGTGCTCCAGATGGCGCTGCTCCAGCCGTCGATGCTGATCCTGGACGAGACGGATTCCGGCCTGGATATCGACGCGCTCAAGGTCGTGGCCGACGGGGTCAACGCCCTGCGCTCGCCGGAGCGGTCGATGCTGGTGATTACCCACTATCAGCGGCTGCTGGACTACATCAAACCGGACAGGGTCCACGTCCTGGCCGGCGGCCGCATCGTCGCCTCGGGCGGACCGGAGCTGGCGCTGGAGCTGGAGGCCGAGGGCTACGACAAGTTCCTGCCGGAGGCGGCGTGATCGCGCTGCTCGATCTTCAGGACGCCAGCACCTTCCCGTCCCGCCGTGACGAGGACTGGAAGTACACCGACGTGCGCCGCTGGCTGCGCGAGGTGCCGCCGCCGTCGCCGAGCGCGGCGGTGCAGGGCGGAGGGCCCTTCTTCGGCCTGGGCGGCGAGGCCCTGACCTTCGTCAATGGCACGGCGGTCGGAGCGGATCACTCCACAGCCTTCGGGGATCAGATCGTGCGTCTGAGGTTTGTCTCCGATGCGAATGACACGGGGCACAGCGCCGTGGCGACGATCGGGGTGCGGCCGGGCGGTCATCTGACCCTGCTCGAAAGCCATGAGGGACATGGCTCCGGGTATGTCTGTCACAACCGGCTGATCATCCAGGTCCCCGCCGGTGCCCGCGTCGAGCGGATCGTTCTGGTGGACGAACCTGAAGACGCCCTGTCGGTGACCCAGGCCGAGGTGACGCTGGGCCAGGGCGGTGCCTATTCCCAGACCATCCTGACCACAGGGGCCAAGCTCCAGCGGCTGGAAACCCGGTTGAAGCATCCCGGCGAGGGCGCGGCGGTGCGGATCGACGCGGCCTATCTGCTGGCGGGCAAGCGCCATGCGGACCTGACCACCGAGGTCGATCATGTCGGCGGCGAGGGCCAGACCGATCAACTGACCAAGGGGGTGGTGCGCGATGAGGCGCGCGGCGTCTTCCAGGGTCGGATCATCGTACGCGAAGGGGCAGACGGCACCGATGCGCGCATGGGCCACCATGCGCTGATCACCTCGGATCGCGGCGAGGTCGACGCCAAGCCCGAGCTGGAAATCTATGCCGACGACGTGTCGTGCGCGCACGGCAATACCATCGGGGCGTTGGACGAGTCGGCGCTCTTCTACATGGAGCAGCGCGGCATCCCGACCGATGAGGCGCGGGCGCTGCTGACCCAGGCATTTCTTATGCAGGTCGTGGACCGCATCGACCACGACGGGGCGCGTGAGCGGTGCCGGGCCTGGTTGGACGATCATCTTGATCCCTTCTCCCCTCGCGGGAGAAGGTGGGCGGCGGAGCCGCTCGGATGAGGGGATTGTCCAGTTCAGGCGCGGGTTTCTCGGCAGCTTGCGATGCGGCGGGGCCAGCCCCCTCAACCGTCTCAGCCATCGCTGAGCCACCTTCTCCCCCGAGGGGAGAAGGGAAATGAGGTTCAACCCTCAGGCCGCCCGCGATCAGTTCCCGATCCTGTCGCGACAGGTGAACGGCAAGCCGCTGGTCTATCTGGACAATGCCGCCTCGGCCCAGAAGCCGCGCGCGGTCATCGACGCCATGGCGGCGGCGATGGAAGGCTCCTATGCCAATGTCCATCGCGGCCTGCACACGCTCGCCAACGAGACGACCGATGCCTATGAGCGGGCGCGTCGCAGCGTGGCGCGCTATCTGAACGTCGGCGAGGACGAGATCGTCTTTACCAAGGGCGGCACCGAGGCGATCAATCTGGTGGCGGCGTCGCTCGGCCTGTCGATCCAGCCGGGCGACGAGATCGTCGTCAGCCAGATGGAGCACCATTCCAACATCGTGCCCTGGCACCTGCTGCGTGAACGGCGAGGAGCGGTGCTGCGCTTTGCCCGCGTCACCGACGACGGGGCGCTGGACATGGCGCATCTGGCGTCCCTGATCGGGCCGCGCACGCGCATCGTCTCCGTCACCCAGATGTCGAACGTGCTGGGCACGCTCAATCCGGTGGCCGAGATCGCGCGGCTGGCTCATGCGGCCGGGGCCTTGGTGCTGGTCGACGGCTGTCAGGGCGCGGTTCATGCCGACCCGGACGTGAAGGTGCTGGACTGCGATTTCTATGTCTGCACCGGCCACAAGCTCTATGGGCCGACGGGGATCGGCGTCCTCTACGGCAAGGCGGAGGTTCTGGCGGCCCTGCCGCCGTATCAGGGCGGCGGTGAGATGATCGAAAGCGTCACCGAAGAAGCCGTGCGCTATGCCGAGCCGCCGCGCCGGTTCGAGGCCGGGACGCCGCCGATCCTGGAGGCCATCGGCCTGGGCGCTGCGCTGGACTGGCTGACGGGGTTCGACCGCGCCGCCGTGCTCGCTCACGAACAGGCGCTGTACGACCAGGCGTTCGAGGCGTTGAGGGGTTTCAACTGGTTCCGGCCGTTAGGCACGGCCCCCGGCAAGGGGCCGCTGCTGTCGTTCACTGTGGACGGGGCCCACGCCCACGACATCGCCCAGATTCTGGACCGCTACGGCGTGGCCGTGCGTGCCGGCCAGCACTGTGCCGAACCCCTGATGAGCCGTTTCGGCCTGACCTCGAGCATTCGCGCGAGCATGGCCCTATATAATACGCCTGAGGACGTGGACGCCTTTGTCGACGCCCTCGGCAAGGCCCGGACCTTTTTCCAGTGACCCAGATGGATGACAGCAAGATCAGCGACAATGCGGACTTCAACGCCGCCTGGAATGCCGGCAAGGCTGAGGCCCTGACCGAGGTTGAGATCGCCAACCTGACCGACGCCATCGTCGAGGCGCTCAAGACCGTGTTCGACCCGGAAATCCCGGTCGACATCTATGAGCTGGGCCTGATCTACAAGGTCGACATCAACGATGAGCGTGATGTCCTGATCGAGATGACCCTGACCGCGCCGGGCTGTCCGGTCGCTGGCGAAATGCCGGGCTGGGTCGAGGATGCGGTGGCTAAGGTCGAGGGCATCCGTTCGGCCACTGCCAAGCTGGTGTTCGATCCGCCCTGGGACCCTTCACGGATGAGCGACGAGGCCAAGCTCTCGCTCAATATGTTCTGATGGACGGCCAGCCCGTCCGCCGCCGCGAACGCCCGCAGGTCGTGCGCCTGACCGAGGCGGCGGCCCAGCGCGTGCGCGAGATCATGGCTCGGGCCGAGAAGCCGGCGGCGGCTCTGCGCGTGGGGGTCAAGAACGGCGGCTGCGCCGGTCAGGAATATGTCGTCTCCTACGCTGAAACGATCGATCCGCTGGACGAGGTGGTCGAGGACAAGGGGGCCAGGGTGGTGATCGAGCCCAAGGCTGTGCTGTTCCTGCTGGGCTCCGAGATCGACTACGAGACGACGCGGCTGGCCTCGAAGTTCGTGTTCCGCAATCCGAACGAGACGGACGCCTGCGGATGCGGCGAGAGCGTTACCATCGTCCCGGCCCCCGACGCCTGATGGCCTATGATCGCGCCTTCGGGGATTGGGTGCGCGATCATCTGATCGATCTCGGCCCCATCGAAATTCGCCCCATGTTCGGGGCCGCCGGCGTCAAACTGAACGGGGCCATGTTCGCCATCCTGGATGATGGTGAGATCTGGCTGAAGGCCGATCCGGCCCTGGCGGCGGACTTGGAAGCCGAGGGATCACGTCAGTTCACCTATCGCACCAAGGCGGGCGAGGAGATGACCATGGCCTACTGGTCATTGCCGGCGGCCGCGACCGATGATGCCGATGAGGCCGTCGCCTGGGCCCGGCGCGCCGTCAACGTGGCCGCGCGACCCAAGGGCAAACGCTAGACGGCCTCGGCCTGTGCGACGCCTGGCGGTGCGTCCAGCTTGGCCCGCATGACCCGCCGCAAGAGCCACATCGCCACGACCGCCTGTACGATCACCGACGTCACGGACAGCCACCAGATGTGTTCCAGCCGCACCCAGGGCTGGGTCGATATCCAAAGGGCGGGAGCGGCAAAGGTGATCATCCGGGTTGCGCTGCCGATGAGAGCCGGTCGCGTATCGCCCAGGGCCTGGAAAATGCCCGATGCCGAGAAGATCAGGGCCATCGGAATGAAGTTCACCGAGATGATCGCCAGGAAGGTCGTGGCAATGCTGATCACGTCTGCATTCTGTGTGAACGGAAGTATCAGGGCGCGCGGGCTGATGTGGCAAAGCAGAACCAGAGCCACCATCAGGATCGTGCTGTAGGTCAGCGCCAGCCTCAGCGTCTCGCGCACACGGTCGCCGCGACCGGCCCCGAAATTCTGGCCGGCCACGGGCGCGACGGCGAAGGAGACGGCCATGGCGGGCAGGAAGATCGCCTGCATGATCCGCGAACCGACTCCGTAGGCGGCCTGGGCCTCGGGCCCGAAATGCCGGATCACGACATAGACGACGCCGGTAGTCAGAAACATCAGGGCGAATTCGCCGGCCGACGGTAGGCCGATGTCCGTGATCCGCCGCCAAAGGCCGAAATCGGGCGCGACGAGCCGCAAAGGGCTTTTGATCAGCGTCTGGGATCTTTCGAAGATCAGCAGAAAACCTGCCAGCCCAACGATGGCCGCGCCCGTGGTGGCCAGCCCCGCACCGAGGGTGCCGAGCGGCATCCCGGTCCCCCAACCGGCGATCAGGACGGGAGCGAGGATGATGTTGATCAGGACGGTCAGGGTCTGGACGATCATCGGTGCCCGCACGACACCGGCGGCGCGAAGTGCCGATCCCATCGCCCCGGACAGGAACATCAGAGCAAGCGCCGGCAGGAAGCCATAGAGATAGGCGACCCCGGCGTCAGCCGTGGCCGCATCCGCCGAGACGAACTCCATCGCCGGGCGAGCGACGAGATATCCTCCGACGAGCATGATGACCGCCAGGCCGACCGACATCAGGACCGCCTGACGATAGATGGCCACGACGTCCCCGGTCTGGCCGCCGCCGATGGCCCGCGCGATCAGGGACAGGGAGCCGACGCCGACGATCTGGGCCAGGGCCATGGCCAGAAAGAACAGGTTGCCGGACAGGGCGACCCCGGCGATCGCCGCCGGACCGATAGACCCGACGAAGTAGAGATCCACGAGATAGTAGAGCGTCTGAAAGATCAGCCCGAAGCCAATGAACGTGGCCATGCCGAGCAGGTGCCGGGTGATGGAACCCTGTGTCAGATCCGTTTGCATGGAACGCCCCTTCAGACCGCTGATGTGAACCGGAATCGGTGGCTTCGCAACGGCCTTCAGGTGGCTGGAGCCTTCCTGATTTCATCCGGCGCAGGCGCCTGAACGGCGGGGGTGACGGGTTGACCCGTCGCCTCGGCGACCAGCTCTGCGGTGCGTGCCTCGATGGCGGCTTCCAGCCGTTCCATAAACTCAGCCTTGGGCATCCCTGTCGGGATCGGGTCGAGGAACTCGATGGTCGCCGTTCCCGGGTTCTTGCGGAATTCTTCCTGCGGCCAGAACAGTCCGAGGTTGGTGGCCAGCGGCACGACCGGCATCTGGAAGTCCCGGTACATGTGCCAGACCCCGGTGCGGTAGCGGAACTTCTCGCCGACCCGGGCCAGATTTCCCTCGGGATAGATCAGGATCTTGCGGCCCTGTTCGTGCGCGAGGGCGGCGGACTGGGCCAAAGCCTTGCGCGCTTCATGGCCGCCGCAGTTGTTGACGACGATAGCTCCGAGCTTCTGCAAGACGGTTCCCAGCAGGGGGAATTTCTCCAGATGGTCGCCGGTGACGAATGCCAGGTCGTCGAACTGGTCATAGACGGAAAAGCCGTCGCCCCAGCTCTGGTGCTTGGCGGCGATGATGAAGGCGCCCTGCGGGAGCCGGTCTTTCCCACGGGCCTGGATATGGATGCCCGCCAGCACGGCCATGGCCTGGACCATACGACGGACATAGCGCCGAATGATCCATTGGACGGCCTTGCGGCCGGGAGCGAGCGCCGCGAACGCGGCGGCCAGGGTGTAGAGGATCGAAAGGGCCCAATAGGCGAGATTGAAGATCAGGCTTCGCATCCGGCCTTGCTAGCCGAGTAGGCGGCGCTGTGACAGGGTTCAGGCCGCCTTGGCGCGATTGTCCGCCACGGTCAGCTGATTGCGGCCATTTCGCTTGGACGAATAGAGGGCTTCATCCGCTCGCTCCAGCAGACAGGTCGGCTTATCGCCGGCTTGCCATTGGGCCAGGCCGATGGAGATGGTGACGGCCCCCAGATCCTCATTGGTCGAGCGCCGTTTGAGCGCGCGTGAGGCGATCTCACGGCGGGTCTCGTCCAGCGCCGCGGCGACGTGGGTGGCGGTCTCGGACGGGAAGATCAGAGCGAATTCCTCGCCGCCGTAGCGAGCGGCGACACGAGGCGACACTGCCAGGCGCGACAGGACGCTGGCGACATAACGGATAACCTGATCGCCTGTCTGGTGGCCCCAGGTGTCGTTAAAGCGTTTGAAGTGGTCGATGTCGAGCACAGCCAGCGCCAGGGGGCCGCCACGCTCGGCTGCGGCTTCGCACTGGCGCGCCAGCTCGTCGTCGAAGGCCTTGCGATTGGCCAGTTTGGTCAGCGCGTCGGTCATGGCCTCGCGCCGCACCTGTTCCAGATGTTCGCGCAGCTTGCCGACCTCAAGGGTCGATTCCGACAGTCGCTGTTCAAGCGCCGCGTTTTCAGCCGAGACCTTGCGGGTCGCCGCAGCCAGGTTGCGGATCGTCTTTTCTACGTCGCTGCCCGAGGACAGGTTCTGATCGGCCTCGGCCAGGGTTTCGCCGTAGGCGGCCTGGTTCTTCTGGGCGTCTGCGATCGCGCCGGCGACGCTGTTCAACTCTCGCGACAACTGGGCCCCGGCGTCGCGGATTTCGTCCGTCAGACGGGCCCGCGGCAGAAACTCGGCCGCCAGGCGCTCGGAGTCGTCCTCGGTCAGCGGGCCGCCGGCGAGAATACGCCGAAGCTCGCGTGCCAGACCGCTTTCCGGGCTCGTCAGCGAGTGGAGCCAGATTTCAAAGTTCAGGGGCGTCGGCCAAACGCTCGCAGACTCCATTTCCTGGAGTGCCGCCTTGGCCAGCTCGTAGGCGGCAGGGCTGCGAAGCGTAGTGTCGACGTCTGCTGTCATTCGGTGCCCCTAAGGTCGGATTGTCCGACCGCGACGCCGCAGCTTAGTCCAGCAAGGGTAACGGCAGGATTAAGCCGGTTCCTTTTTCAGCGCAGACCGCAGCAGGAACGCCGGGGTGGCGTCGCCAAATCCGGGCGTACGCTCGGGCTCGCTGTCAGCCATGTCGCGTGTGTGCCCCCGGTTGCGGGCGCGGCTCTTGTCGGGTTCGGCTACGGCCTGGACGGGGGTTGGTTCGCGGTTTTCGAGCGAATCCGTCGTGCGCCCACCACGTCCCCGCGAACGGCGCGAGCGAGCCGGGGCTTCTCCGGTGTCGTCGGTGGCAGCGACCAGCGGTGGCTGGCTGTCCCCCGGATCCGCCGGGGCCGCGGCCTCGATGGCAACGGAGGACGGCTGGATCGGCTTCATCGACGCGGTCTGGCCGTGGTCCGCGATCGGGCGCGGGCGGTTGTCGCGGCGGGTCCGCTTACGATCTTCCTTCTGGCGCGGCGTCGATTTCAACTCCGAGACGTCGAGTTCGAGATCCAGGGTCTCGGGCGTCTTCTTGATGAGCTTGAGCACCTTGTCATACGAACGGTCGTCCGCCGGCGTCAGGATCATGAAGGCCTCGCCGGTGCGTCCGGCGCGTCCGGTCCGTCCGATCCGGTGCACGTAGTCGTCCGCCGTGTGGGGCACGTCGTAGTTGAAGACGTGGCTGACGTCGGGAATGTCCAGGCCGCGGGCGGCGACGTCGGACGCCACGAGGATTTTCAGCTCGCCCGACCGGAAGTCCGACAGGGTCTTCATGCGCAGGCTCTGATCCAGGTCGCCGTGGATCGGCGCGGCGTCAAAGCCGTGGACATTTAGGGACTTGGCGACGATATCGACTTCGGACTTGCGGTTGCAGAAGACGATGCCGTTCTTCACGTCCGACCGTTCGATCAGCATCCGCAGGGCGGTGCGCTTGGCCTTGGGATCGGCCGAGCCGATGGGCGCGACATACTGGGTGATGGTGTCGGCGGTGGTCGCCGGACGGGCCACCTCGATCCGCGTAGGATCCTTGAGGAACTGGGTCGTCAGGCGCGTGATTTCGGGCGGCATGGTGGCCGAGAAAAACAGGGTCTGGCGGCGCGGCGGCGTTAGTTTGAAGATGCGCTCGATATCGGGGATGAAGCCCATGTCGAGCATCCGGTCGGCTTCGTCGACGACCATGATCTGAACGCCGGTCAAGAGCATCTTGCCGCGATCAAACAGGTCGAGCAGGCGGCCCGGCGTGGCGATCAGCACATCCACGCCCTTGTCCAGCGCCGACACCTGGTCGCCCATGGAGACGCCGCCGATCAAGAGCGCCCAGCTCAGCTTGGTGCCCTTGGCGTATTTGGCGAAGCTCTCGGCGACCTGATCGGCCAGTTCGCGAGTCGGGGCCAGCACCAGGGCGCGCGGCATCCGGGCCTTGGCGAAGCCGCTGGCCAGACGGTCGACCATCGGCAGGGTGAAGGCAGCGGTCTTGCCGGTGCCGGTCTGGGCGATGCCCAGCACGTCGCGTCCGGCGAGGGCCACGGGAATCGCCTGTTCCTGGATAGGGGTGGCTTCGGTGTAGCCGGTCTCGGCCACGGCCTTCAGCGTCGAGGCCGAGAGGCCCAGTTTCGTGAATTCGGTCATGAAATCCTGTCGGATGAGGAAGGGTGTGACGCAGCGACCCGCGGGTCGGGGCGCCATCGGTCTTCAGGCTTCGCGGAACCGCCCAGTCGGGGCGAACGGGCGGCGCGGATTCGCCTTCCTGTTCCGTGGTGCAGTGCAACATATCGATTTCGGCCGAAAAGTCAATGTTCGGCGGGGGAGGGCAGCGAGCGGCACGCTTGTCCCGGCTCGGGGGCCGGGATGACAAGAAGAGCTTTGGACTTGTCATCCCGGAAACGGCGAAGCCGTTATCCGGGACAAGGGGTGGACACCCTAGTTTTCGGTGGCGGGGGTCAGGGCGTCGAGGCCTTCCTGGGCGATTTCACGACGAACACCATCAGCGTCCGTGAGGATGGCCTGGAGGGCTAGGCGGTGGGCGACGTCCAGAGCCTGGATCGCTGGAACCTCGACGTCAGGAATGACGCCCACGCCTTCCCAGTTGGTGCCGGTCACGGTGTTGGTGACGATCATCATCGGAATGAAGGCGGCAAAGCCCTCGGCCAGCGGTCGGACACCACCGGGCGTGGCCCCGCCCCAGGTCGTCTGGCCGACCAGGGTGACGCGCCCCATGGCCTGGAGGTCATAGGCGAATTCCTCAGCTCCCGACCCCGTCTCGCTGTCGATCAGGACATAGACTGCCCGACCGACATAGGCGGGCGAACGCGGCCAGGCCACAACGGTCAGGCCTTCGTCCGGTCCTGTCGGATCAAGGGTATGGACCGTGGCGGTCGGCTGATCGACCAGATGGCCGATGGCGGCGGCCACCCCGGCCGGCTCTCCGCCCGGCGCGCCGCGCACGTCGATGATGAGCGCCCCGGTGTCAGCGAGCATGGTCAGGGCCGCGGTCAGCTTTTCGGTGAAAGGCGGCGCGTCCAGGAAACGGTTGATCCTGATGTAGCCGACGTTGCCGTCCAGCCAGCGCACCTCGGGGATCTCGGACCCGCGCAGGCGCATCTCCTCATGGTAGGCGGCGACGTCCTCGGGCGAGGGCGGGCCCTCCGTGAAGCTGGCCAGGGCTTCGGGCCCCATGTAGCGGATGCGGAAGTGGCGATCATTGACGATGGGCACGACCTGGCTCCGGATCAGCTCCATCAGTTCGGCGGCGGTGCGGGCATTGCGGAAGACGCCGCGCCGTTCCATCGCCTCGATCTCCAGCGCGGCGGCGGCCCCCCGCTCGCGGAAGGCAAAGCGATCCCGAAGGACCTGAGCCAGCGACTGGATGACCGCCCGGTTCTGATCCGGCGTCAGGGTCACGGCCGCCGGATCGGGCGGCGGCCCGGGCTGCGCCAGGGCGGGGGTGCAGGCCATAACGACGGCGGCGGCGCAAAGGGCCGATAGTCGGCGGATCATCGGGGTTTCCTCTCAAGTTCCCTCACAAGAGGCGGCGACAGGGCTGCCTGGATGCAGGGCTAGGCCTTTTCCTCAGAGTTGATCTTGCCCCGCGCGAGACACGGTGCGTGGGTCCGCCCTCGAGGAAGCGGCGTAGCCGTAATCGGGGCGCGGCTTGGGCGAGGCCGAGCGCCCCGCCGGGGAGTTCAGCGAGCCGCGCGCTTGTCCCGGCTCAGGGGCCGGGATGACAAGGTTGGGGGATCAGACGTCCAGATCTTCCGCCGCGAAGGCCGCGTGTTCCTGGATGTAGCGGAAGCGGAGTTCGGGCTTTTTGCCCATGAGGGTTTCGACGCGTTCGTCGATCTGGCCCTCGTGGCCGGGCTCGACCAGGACGCGGGCGAGGGTGCGCCGCTTGGGGTCCATGGTGGTTTCCTTGAGCTGGGACGGGTTCATCTCGCCCAGGCCCTTGAAGCGGCCGATCTCGGGCTTCTTGCCCTTGAAGACGGTGGCCAGAAGCTCGTCCTTGTGGGCGTCGTCGCGGGCGTATTCGGTCTTGCCCGAATGGCTGATCCGGTAGAGCGGTGGCAGGGCCAGGAACAGCCGGCCCGCCTTCACCATCTCGGGCATGGACCGATAGAAGAAGGTGATCAGCAAGGACGCGATATGGGCGCCGTCGACGTCGGCGTCGGTCATGATGATGATCCGCTCATAGCGTAGATCATCCAGCCGGAAGCGGGGACCGGACTGGACGCCGAGCGCCAGCATCAGGTCGGACAGTTCCTGGTTCTGGCGGGCCTTTTCATCGGTGGCTGAGGCGACGTTCAGGATCTTGCCGCGCAGGGGCAGGATGGCCTGGTTGGCGCGGTCGCGCGCCTGTTTGGCCGAGCCGCCGGCCGAGTCGCCCTCGACGATGAACAGTTCGGCCCCCTCGGCGGCGCTCTGGGTACAGTCAGCCAGCTTGCCCGGAAGGCGCAGCTTCTTGGTCGCCGAGGCGCGGGCGACCTCCTTGTCCTTGCGGCGCTTGAGGCGCTCTTCAGCCCGGTCGATGACGAAGGCCAGCAGGGCGTTGGCGCGTGCCGGGCTCTCGGTCAGCCAGTGGTCGAAGGGGTCGCGCAGGGCGTTCTCGACCAGACGCTGGGCCTCGGAGGACGACAGGCGGTCCTTCGTCTGGCCCTGGAACTCGGGGTTCTTGATGAAGACCGACACCAGGGCACCGGCGGCCGAGACGGTGTCCTCGGCCGTCAGGATGCCGGCGCGCTTCTCGCCGACCAGTTCGGCATAGGCTTTCAGCCCCTTGGACAGGGCGGCGCGGAAGCCGGCCTCGTGGGTGCCGCCATCCGGCGTCGGCACGGTATTGCAGTACGACTGGATAAAGCTGTCGTGGTCGCCGAAGCCCGCCGGGCTCCAGGTCACGGCCCATTCGACGGCCCCGGCGTCGCCCTTGCGTTCGATGCGGCCGAAGAAGGCGGGGGTGACGGTTTCCTGCTCGCCGATGCGCTCGGCCAGATAGTCGGCCAGGCCGTTCGGGAAATGGAATGTGGCGCGCGGCGGCGTGTCACCCGCGATCTCGGGATCACAGCGCCATTCGATGGTGACGCCCCGGAACAGATAGGCCTTGGAGCGGGCCATCCGGTACAGGCGCGCCGGCTTGAAGGCGGCACCCTGGCCGAAGATCTGGTCGTCCGGCCTGAAGCGGATGCGGGTGCCCTTGCGCCGCGACGGACCGAGTGTTTCGATTTTGCCCAGTGGCAGTCCGCGAGAGAAGCGCTGCTGGTGTTCGAAGCCGTCGCGCCAGACGGTCGCCTCCAGATGTTCGGACAGGGCATTGACGACCGAGACGCCGACGCCGTGCAGGCCGCCCGACGTCTCATAGGCCTTGCCCGAGAACTTGCCGCCCGAGTGCAGGACGGTCATCACGACCTCGAGCGCCGACTTGTCCGGGTGGCGCGGGTGCGGGTCAACCGGAATGCCCCGGCCATCGTCGGTGACGACCAGGAAGCCGTCGCGGTCCAGCTCGACGGTGATGGACTTGGCGTGGCGGGCCACGGCCTCGTCCATAGCGTTGTCCAGCACCTCGGCGAACAGATGGTGCAGTGCCCGCTCGTCAGTGCCGCCGATGTACATCCCCGGACGCTTGCGGACCGGCTCCAGACCTTCGAGCACCTCGATGGCATCGGCCCCGTAGTCGCCGGGTTTGGGCGTGGACGCGGGCTCAGGGCGCGACAGGGCCTTCGGCTTCTCAGCCGGCGGTGTTGCAGCGGGTTCCGACGCCTTCTTGGGCTCGGCGGGTTCGGAGGTGAAATCGAAGAGGTCGGCCATTCCGCTCAGTCTAGCAGGGGATTCGCGCGGGCGGGTGCTATGGCGCGGGGAAAGATGTGGGGCAAGCGCTTCATAATCTCTTCTCATCCCCGCGAACGCGGGGATCCGGGGTTTTGGCCGATGTGAACCTGACGAGGGAAATGCGATGCACGTCCTGAAACGCCCGAGCGCTCTGGACAGAGCTGGGTCCGCGCTTTCGCGGGGATGAGCGGTTTGGAGTGGTGGATGGAACCGAGAAGGCATAGACCAACCGCATGAGCGACGAGAACGAACGCCGGCGCATGGTCAGGCCCCCCTCAGGGGGCACGGCGGCTGGGCGCGGCATGGGCCAGAAGATCAAGACGGCCGATAAGAAGAGCCTGTCCAGCCAGCAATGGATCAAGCGCCAACTGGCCGACAAATGGTCTGAACGGGCGCGGGCCGAGGGCTGGCGTTCGCGCGCCGCCTTCAAGCTGATCGAGATGGACGAGAAGCTGCATCTGATCCGGCGGGGCAGCCGCGTGGTCGATCTGGGCTGCGCGCCCGGCGGGTGGGTTCAGGTGGCGCTCAAACAGGGAGCGGCGGCCGTGGTCGGCGTGGACCTGCTGCCGGTAGATCCGATTCCGGGCGCGGTGCTGATCCAGGCCGACTTCACCGATCCGGGCGTCGATCAACAATTGATTGACGCTCTGGGTGGGCCGCCTGATCTGGTTTTGTCAGACATGGCCCACAATACGGTCGGTCATCGCCAGACCGACCACCTGAAGATCATCGCCCTGATCGAGGCGGCGGCCGAGTTCGCCATCCGCGCCCTGAAGCCGGGGGGCAATTTCGTCACCAAGAACTTCCAGGGCGGCGACGCCGGCGGCTTGCTTGAAACCCTTCGTGCCGAATTCCACGAGGTGAAGTTCATCAAGCCGGAGGCCAGCCGCAAGGGCTCATCCGAGGTCTATCTGGCGGCGCTGGGTCGCAAATGAGTCAAGCCGCCGTCCGCGCAGCCTTTGAACAGCAGGCTGGGGTCTGTCGCGGTCTGGATTCACCGTTTACGGCCATGATCTGTGAGCTCATCGCCGCACGCTTGCGCACGGATAATGCGGTGGGGCGGCGGGTACTCGACTGGCCCGGCGATCCGCGCGCCCATGCCGATGCGTTGCCGCTCAGACTGTGCGGGGCGCTGCACGCCCTGGCGCGCGACGGAGGTGCCAACGCTTCGGTCTGGCCTCCCGCGCCGACGCCAGACGATGACACCCTCTGGTCGGCGATCGAGCAGGTTCTGACGGACGATGCCGCTTTCATCCTGGACTGGTTGAACAGTCCGCCCCAGACCAATGAGGTCGGGCGTTCGGCACCGCTGATGGCGGGTCTTCTGGTCCTAGCCGAACGTTTCGGCCTGCCGTTCGAACTGTATGAGCTGGGATCCAGCGCGGGGTTGAACCTCAACCTGGATCGCTATGGATTCGACCTCGCCGGCGTGCCTGCCGGAGACACGAATTCGACGGTTCGTCTGGAGCCGCGCTGGGCTGGCCCGCCACCACCGCCGACCCGTGTCGAGGTGAGCGGGCGGCGAGGCGCCGACCTCCACCCGTTGGATGTGCGTGATCCTGAAACGTCGAGGCGACTGACCGCCTTCGTCTGGGCCGATCAGCGCGAGCGTCTGGCACGGCTGGAGGCGGCGTTGAAGATCGCAGAGGTCTATCCGCCGCGACTGTCGATGGAGGACGGAGCGGACTGGCTGGAGCGGGTGCTGAAGCCAGAGCCTGAGCCGGGCGTCTGCCGGGTGGTCATGCACACGATCGCGCTTCAGTATTTCCCGCCGGACCGTCAGGCGCGGGTCCGGGCGCATCTTGAAGCGGTCGGCGGTCAGGCGACCGAAGCGGCTCCGCTGGGCTGGCTGGCCTATGAGGCGGCGGTGGCCCCCGATGCCGAGGGCCGGCGATGGGCCGAGCTGACCCTGACCAGTTGGCCGGGTGGGCAGACCAGAATCCTGGCCCGCGGCCACCCGCATGGCTTTGCGCTGGAATGGTTCGGCCCCGACGATCGGGGATAGAGGCGGATGTGCAACAACTACGTGTTCAAGCCTCCGGCCGACGGCCTGTTCTCGCACCTGCGGCTGGGCGGCGACCTGACCTATCCGTTCGGCAAGCCCAACCTGGAGCCGGGGGACGTCTGGATCGGCGCGCGCGCCCCCATCGTCGCGCGCCACGAAGCCGAGCTGGCCCTGATGATGACGCCCTGGGCCTGGAAGGGTCCGACCGGCAAGCCGGTGTTCAATTTCCGATCCGAGGGGCGCGACTTCTCAGGCATGGACCGCTGCCTGATCCCGGCCAGCGGCTTCTATGAGTTCACCGAGGCTCAGCCGGGCGAGAAGAAAAAGACGAAATGGTTGTTCGAAATGCCGGCGCACCCGGATTTCTGGATCGCGGGGGTGATGAAGCAGGCGGCTTTCTCGATGCTGACCTGCGCGCCGGGACCAGACGTTGCGCCCTATCACAGCCGTCAGATCGTCCTGTTGGCACCGGATCAGGGTCTGGGCTGGCTGGACGGTTGCGACCGTGACCTGCTCGCCCCATCTGCGCCGGGAACTCTTGAGGTCCGCAGGGTTTATCCGCCGGCGGCCTGACCGCCAGCATTCATCCGCTATTCGCTCCAACGCCTGATCGAGAGGCTGCCATGTCCGACCTTCGCCCGCTCAAATTCGTCGTCCTGCTCAGCAGCCTGCGAAAGGCCTCGTTCAATGCGGCGGTGGCGCGCGCCCTGCCGGAGCTGGCCCCCGAAGGTGTGACGATCGAGCCGCTGGGCTCAATCGGCGACTTCCCGATCTATGACATGGATCGGCAGGCCGAAGGCATCCCGGCCCAGGTGACGGAGATGGCCGATGCGATCCGCGCCGCCGACGGCGTTGTCATCGTCACGCCAGAGTACAACTATTCGGTCCCCGGCGGCTTGAAGAATGCGCTGGACTGGCTGTCACGCACGACGCCCCAGCCCTTCGTCGGCAAGCCTGTGGCGATCCAGACGGCATCGCCCGGCATGATCGGCGGAGCCCGGTGCCAGTACCATCTGAGGCAGGTGTTGGTGTTCCTGGATGCGCGCACGCTCAACAAGCCGGAGATCATCATCGGTCAGGTGTCTGGAAAGGTGGATGCCGAGACGATGACGCTGACTGATCCGCAAACCCGCGAGTTCATTGGCAAACAGCTTGAGGCGCTGGCGGCGGTCGCGCGCACGTCCTAGGCAGGGCCGATGGCCAAGCGCGTCCTCATCGTCGTCACCAACGTCGGCCACTATGATGACCCCAATCACAAGACGGGCCTGTGGCTGACGGAGCTGACCCATGGCCTCGAAGTCTTCCTGGCGGCGGGCATCGAATGCCGGCTGGTCAGCCCGGCGGGCGGGGCCGTGCCGATCGAGCCGAGATCCCTGAAGCGGCCCAACGTCGATCGGTCCGCCCTGGCCTGGCTGGAAAGCCCTGACGGACAGGCGCGGCTGACGGATACGGCTCGTCCCGACGAGGTTCAGGCCGCGGATTTCGACGGCATCTACTTCACTGGCGGCCATGCGGTGATGTTTGATTTCCGCGACAGCGAGGGTCTGCAAGCCCTGACCCGTGAAATCCATGAGGGGGGCGGGGCGGTCGGCGCGGTCTGTCACGGCTACTGCGGCCTGTTGGACGTGACGCTGTCGAACGGGAGCCCGCTGATCGCCGGGCGCAAAATGACCGGATTTTCCTGGAGCGAGGAAGTGCTGGCCGGTGTCGCCCGGGCCGTGCCCTACAATGCCGAGGCTGAGGCCAGGGCGCATGGGGCTCTTTACGAAAAGGCGCTGATCCCGTTCGTGCCGAAGGCCGTCGTCGATGGCCGGCTGGTCACGGGACAGAATCCGGCCTCGGCACATATCACCGCCAAACGCTTCGCGGCGCTGCTCTGATTTCCGTCATGTTTCGGCAGAAAAATGCGATTGGAAGCCTCGGCGGGCCGGGTTAGCAAAGCGGAATCGCGAGGCCGGTGTGGCCTCATCAGGGGGATGATCTCATGCGTACCAGTGTCGCGCTCGCCGCACTCATTCTGGCTGCCTCGGGGACGGTGGCTTCGGCTCAGCCGGGGCCGTCCTACGAAGGAACCCTGACCGATCGGCAACGCCAGGCGGAGTACACGCTCGATCTTGAGGCCGGCCAGATCGTCACCGTGACCGCCTTTGGTCAATCGGGGCTGGACACCATGCTGAGCCTGAGGGCACCTGGCGGCCGCGAGGTCGCCGAGAACGACGATGTCGCACCGGGTGATCTGAGCTCGCGCATCGTCTATCGGGCCGAACGGGCCGGGCGCTACACGGTGATCGTGCGCGGTTACGCCAATGCGACCGGCGACTATGGGATGGAGGTGTTTTACGGCGTGAACGCCGGCCTGTCCGATCAGGCCCGTTCCCTCGGTGAGTTCGTCGCCTCCCTGTCGAGACGCCAGACCGAGCAGCGCTTCTCCGTCGATCTTCCGGCCGGGGAGCCGTTCGTCGCCACGACCTTTGCGCTGAGCGCCAGCCTGGACACGACCCTGAGCCTGGTCAATGCTGCCGGCGAAACGGTGGCCAGCAACGATGACCGCGGTGACGGCACCCTGAATTCCCAAATCGTCTACCAGGCCCGCACGCCCGGTCCGTACACGGTGGTCGTCGGATCGTTCAGCGGTCAGGACGCGGGCGACGCGGCCCTGTCGATGGCAATCGATCCGAATGTTTCGGTCCCGTTTGATTTTGAGTCGATCCCGCGCGCCGTCGTGGATCGCTACAGCGGCACCATCAATGACGCCAATCCCGATTTCGACTATCCGCTGAACCTGTCAGCCGGTCAGACGATCATGGTGCTGGCGGATGCGCCGAATGGCGACCTCGATCCAGTTCTGACCCTGAGTGGACTGGACGGTTTCCCGGTGGCGCTGAACGATGATCGTGGCATCGACACCCTCAACTCAGCCTTTGCCTTCACGGCACCGACTACAGCGACCTACACCCTGAACGTGGCTCGCTATTCCGATGGAGCCAGTTCGGGCGACTATGTGGTGGAGGTGTCGAATGTCGACCGCTCGGTCGTGTCGCAGATCCAGGCCCAGTTCGAAAATCCCGTCCGGCTGAGCGGCCCGGAACAGATCATCGAGACGACAGATTTCCGGCTGCATTACACCCTGCGTGGGCGAGATCGCACGACCGAGGACTATGCGCGGGCGACCGCTGACGCCATCCAGCGCGCCTATGACGTTCAGATCAACCAGATGGGCTGGCGCTCGCCGGTTCGCGATCCGGACGGACGCCTGCGTGCCTATATCGCCGACGCCGGCGAAGGCACCATGGGCTACATGAAGGGGATCGAGGTCATCTTCGACAACCCTCAGACCCCGGACGTGCGCGAACGTGCCTCATCGCGGACCCTGCTGGTCATCGACAACAATCTGCTGGAAGGCCGCGACGATGGTGAGGACCCGATGCGTCTGATGCGCGCGACCGCGGCGCATGAGTTCAACCACATGGTCCAGTACGGTTACGATTCCGAAGAGGGCCTTCAGTGGCTCTATGAATCGACCGCCTCCTGGATCGAGACGGCGACGATGGGCCAGGACGAGGACGCCGCGCGCTATGCCGTGACCGATTTCGCGGCACCGCAGCTGTGCTGGACCACGACGGAGTCGGGTCACAACTATGGTCAGTGGACCCTGCTGCAATCCCTGGCGGATCAGTACGGGCCGCGTGTCGTCAATCGCCTATGGGAAAATGCGGCCACCCTGGACGGGCTGGAAACCATGACCACGACGCTGGCTGAGGTGAACACGACCATCCCGGTGGCGCTGGAACGCTGGCGCATCCAGAATTTCGCGCGCGACTATGCGATGGCACCGCGCATCGATGCGGCGGTCACGCTGGCGGGTGGCAACAAGCGGTCCGTCGGCTCCATGACCGGTGTGGTGCAGGAGTTGGGTGCCGCCTATCACCAGATTCGCACGACGGGTGCCCGGCGCTACGTCCTGGAGGGCGACGGCTCGGTGAACATGGTCGGCTTGGGTGTCGGTAACGGCCAGGTCGAGATCACGCCGCTGGGTCGCGATGGGGTGTTCAGTGACGACGGCTATGAGTACGCCGTCGTGATGGTCTTCAATCAGGCCGTGCCCGGACAGCCCGGCGACTGCCACGACAGCCGCTATTCGGTGGCCACCTATGACGCCCAGACCGGGCCTAATCCGGTGATGTCGCGCATGGATGCCCGCCACTTCCGCACGCCGGGGAGCTGAGGCGGGTATCGCGGATCCCATGAGCGACAGGGTCAGCCTCACGTTTGACGACGGCATCGCCGATGTGCGGCTGACCCGCGCCAATAAGATGAATGCGCTCGATCCGCCGATGATCGAGGCCCTGGCGGCGGCGATTGACCAACTGGCCGAAATGCCACGCTTGCGGGCGGTCGTGCTGTCGGGCGAAGGGCGGGCCTTCTGCGCCGGGCTGGATATAGTGTCGATGGCGGGCCTGGCCGGGTCGGACTTCGACATCATGGCCCGCACGCATGGGTCGGCGAACATCTTCCAGCAGGTGTGCTGGGGCTGGCGCACCCTGGCCGTTCCGGTGATTGCGGCGGTTCACGGCCTGGCCTTCGGCGGCGGGCTCCAGCTGATGTCAGGGGCCGATGTCCGCATCGCGCGGCCCGACACCCGGCTGTCAGTCATGGAAATGAAGTGGGGCATCGTGCCCGACATGGCCGGCTTTGCCTTGTGGCCCGGCCTCGTACGCGACGACGTGCTGCGCGAGCTGACCTATACCGCGCGAGAGTTTTCGGGCGAGGAGGCGGTCGGCCTCGGTTTCGTGACCCGTACGGCGGACGATCCGCTGGCCGAGGCGCTGGCCCTGGCCCATCAGATCGCGGACCGGAACCCCGAGGCCATCCGGGCCGCCAAGCGGCTAGCCAATCTGTCGGGTTCCGGCCGGGCGGCCGAGGCCCTGCTGGCCGAAAGCTGTGAGCAGGGCGCGCTGATCGGACGTCCGAACCAGATGGAGGCGGTCGCCGCCGGATTGCAGAAGCGGGTGCCGCGTTTCACGGATTGAAGGCGGCGACTCCTATTCCCACTCGATCGTCCCCGGTGGCTTGGAGGTCACGTCATAGACCACCCGGTTCACGCCGCGCACCTCGTTGATGATCCGCGTCGCGGTGCGACCGAGCATCTCCCAGGGGAATTGGAAGAAGTCGGCGGTCATGCCGTCGGTCGAGCTGACGGCGCGCAGGGCCAGGACCTTTTCATAGGTGCGGGCGTCGCCCATGACGCCGACGGTCTTGACCGGCAGCAGCACGGCGAAGGCCTGCCAGATGTCGTCGTAGAGGCCGGCCTTCCTGATCTCGTCCAGATAGATGGCGTCGGCGTCCTGGAGGGTGGCCACGGCGTCGGGCGTGATCTCGCCGGGAATGCGGATGGCCAGGCCGGGGCCGGGGAAGGGATGGCGACCGACGAAGGCGTCGCTCAGGCCCAGCTCGCGGCCGAGCGCCCGCACCTCGTCCTTGAACAGTTCGCGCAAAGGCTCGACCAGCTTGAGCTTCATGTAGTCGGGCAGGCCACCGACATTGTGGTGGCTCTTGATGACGTGGGCCTTGCCGCTGGAAGCTGAGACGCTCTCGATGACGTCGGGATACAGCGTGCCCTGGGCCAGGAATTCGGCCCCGTCGATCTTGGCGGACTCGCGGTCGAAGATCTCAATGAAGACCCGGCCGATCGTCTTGCGTTTCGTTTCGGGGTCCGATTGCCCCGCCAGTTCGCCGAGGAATTCCTTCGACGCATCAACGTGGATCAGCGGAATGTTGTAGTGCTCACGGAAAAGCGTCGTGACCTGTTTAGCCTCGTCTTTCCGGAGCAGGCCGGTGTCCACAAACACGCAGGTCAGCTGATCGCCGATGGCCTCGTGGATCAAGACCGCCGCCACTGATGAGTCCACGCCGCCGGACAGCCCGCAGATGACCCTGGCGTCGCCGACCTGGGCGCGGATCTGAGCGATCTTCTCGTCGCGATAGGCGGCCATGGTCCAGTCGCCGGCAAGCCCTGCGATCCGGTGGGTGAAGTTCTTCAGCATCTGAGCGCCGCGCGGCGTGTGCATGACCTCCGGATGGAACTGGATGCCGTAGAGCCGCCGCGTCTCGTCGCCGATCACCGCATAGGGCGAGCCGGGCGAGGTGGCGATGACGTCGAAGCCTTCCGGGATGGCGACGATCTTGTCGCCGTGGCTCATCCAGACCGTCTCTTCCTCACCGATGCCGGCCAGGCCGTCGAGCAGCGGCGAGGCCTTCTGCACGGTGATTTCGGCCCGGCCGAACTCGCGGGTGTGGCCGCCCTCGACCTTGCCGCCGAGCTGTTCGCACATCGTCATCTCGCCGTAGCAGATACCCAGCACCGGCACGCCCGCGTCGAACACGGCCTGGGGCGCACGGGGGCTGCCTTCCTCGTGGACGCTCTCGGGGCCGCCGGACAGGATGATGGCGCGCGGGTTCATCGCCTCAAGCGCGGCCTCGGCTTTCTGGAACGGATGGATCTCGCAATAGACGTTCGCCTCGCGCAGCCGCCGGGCGATCAGCTGGGTCACCTGGCTGCCGAAATCGACGATGAGAACTTTCTGGTGGTCAGTCACGAGGCGGGGATCCTAGGCTGGCGGATAGCGGGGGTCTTGGTCCGGGATGACGGCGATTTCAAGGGCGGCGGTGCCGCGCGCCGTGATCTCGTCGGACAATCTGTCGAGGGCGACAGCCAGGCTCTGGTCGACATGGGCGAGGGTGGAGGTCCAGTCTTCCAGCGCCTTGAGTTCGGCGCGGCCGTCCGAAACGCCGCGCAGCGCGACCAGCGGAACGTCGAAGGTCATGGCGGCACGGACCAGGGCCCAGGTCTCCATATCGACCATATCGGCGTCGATCTGGTCATAGGCGGCACCCGAAACGACATTGGCGCCTGTCGAAAGCCGCGCGCTGGGCCAGTCGGGGATCGGGCAGGGCAGGGGCAGGACGGCGGGCAGGCCCGGCAGCGGCGTTACGCCTTCGGGGAAGCCGAGCGGACTGCAATCCATGTCGCGGTAGCTGACCGAGGCGACCTGATAGGTGGCGGCGTGCTCCAGCGCCTGTGATCCACAGGAGCCGAGCGAGACGACGAGGTCGGGCAGACGGTCATCCGCCTCCAGTCGGGCCAGGGCGGCGCTCAGGGCCACCGCGCCCTCGACCGGGCCAATGCCGGTCATCAGCGGCTGGATGCGGGCCTGAAGCGCGGCACCGTATTCGGCGGGCGCGGCCATGACCGGCAGGATGCTGAGCGCACCCCAGGTTTCGAGGCGAAAACCGCTCAAGCCGTCCTCGTCAGGACCTGGGCGAAGAAGCCGTCGGTCCCGGCGGACAGCGGCGACAGGCGCATCGCTTCGCCGTTCTGAGCGAAGGCGTCGTCCCGCGTCAGGAAACCCGCCACCCGGTCTTCGTTCTCCTCGGCGAAGAGCGAGCAGGTGACATAGACCAGCCGTCCGCCCGGCTTCACGAAGGCGGCAGCCTGATCCAGCACCGCGTCCTGTTCGGCCAGGCGGCGATCAAGCTGGTCCGGCGTCAAACGCCATTTGGTGTCGGGGTGGCGCCGCCAGGTGCCGGAGCCGGTGCAGGGCGCATCAACGAAGACGACGTCCATCTTGCCCTCGAGGCCGTTCAGGGCGCCGGGCACGACCGGGGATCGGACCTGAAGATTGCGCACGCCGGCACGCTGGGCGCGCGGGATGATGTCGGCCATGCGCCGCGCGTCATTGTCATAGGCATAGAGCTGACCGGTGTTGGCCATCAGGGCGGCCAGCGCCAGGGTCTTGCCGCCGCCGCCGGCGCAGAAGTCCAGCACCTGCTTACCCTTGATGTCGCCGGCCATCAGGGCCGCGCGCTGGCTGCCCAGGTCCTGAACCTCGAACCAGCCCTTGTGGAAGGCCGGAATGGTCTCGACCGCGCCGGTGCGGACGGCCGGGTCGGGTGCCGGGATGCGGGCGGCGGTCGCAAGGTCGGCAACGGGTTCGGCCCCCAGCGGCTGGAGGGCCTTGAAGGCCCGCTCGGGGTCGGTCTTGAGCGAATTAATGCGCAGATCGACCGGCGCGCGCTGGGCCAGGGCGGCGGTTTCCACGGCTCGGGTGTCGCCAAAGACGCGCTGAAGGTGCGGGTCGAGCCAGTCGGGATAGTCGCCGCGCACTGGAGTGGGAGCGTCGTCGAGCGGGCGCGGGGCGGCGAGGGCGGCACGTTCCGCCTCGGTCAAGGCACCGGGGCCGTGCGGGTCTTCGGAAGCGGCTTCAGCGATGCGCTCGGCCGACCAGCGCCAGCCCCAGGCCAGCACACCCAGAACCGCCGCCCGCGAACTCTCATCGCCCATTCGCCAGCCTGTCGAGCGACGGGATCGCAGGGCGTCCAGCACAAGCCCCGAGGCAAAGGCGCGGTCCTTGGCTCCCGCAAATCGGGATCGGTCCGACCAGCTCTTGAGCGCGACCTTGGCCGGGACACGGCGAGTCTCCAGGTCGGTGAGGACCTCGATAGCCGCTGCGATCCGTCCGCCGTCCCTCATGCCCTAGACGAACAACGCATAGAGGGTCATGCCCAGGCCGACCAGAGATACCATCCAGGCCAGCGTCCGCAGGCCGGTCACGCCCCAGCGGTAGAGCGGCAGATAGATGATCCGCCCCAAGAGGAACAGGTGCGTGCCCCACATCGACAGCTCCCCCTGCTTGCCGGCCAGATGCACCAGAGCGACGGCCCCCAGGAACAGCGGCAATGTTTCCATCAGATTGGCCTGGGCGCGGATCAAGCGACCGGCCACGACGCCGGGCGGTGGGACCTCCGCGTCGCGCGGACCGGCGTTCCACTTCACGCCCAGTTCGCGGGTGCGGGCGGCGGCGGCCCACAGGATCTGGATCAAGGCCAGGATGATGGTGAAACCCGCGACGATCAGGTCAGGATGAACGTCAGAGAACATATGCGGATGATCCATGATGTGAGCCCTCCCTGGCTCAGCCTTGCCGATAGTTCGGCGCTTCGCGCGTGATCATCACATCGTGAACGTGACTTTCGCGCAGGCCGGCACCGGTGATGCGGACAAACTTCGCCCGCGCCTGGAACTCGTCGATGGTGGCGGCGCCGACATAGCCCATTGAGGCTCTGAGGCCTCCGACCAGCTGGTGCAGCACGGGCGCGATCGGCCCCTTGTAGGGGGTCTGGCCTTCGATGCCTTCGGGGACCAGTTTCATCTGGTCCGAGACTTCCTTCTGGAAATAGCGGTCGGCTGAGCCCGAGGCCATGGCCCCCACCGATCCCATGCCGCGATACGACTTGTACGACCTGCCCTGGTACAGGAAGACCTCGCCGGGGCTTTCGTCGGTGCCGGCGAACATCGAGCCGAGCATGGCCACCGACGCGCCCGCCGCGATGGCCTTGGCCAGGTCGCCGGAATATTTGATGCCGCCGTCGGCGATGACGGGCACGCCGCTGTCGCGGGCAGCGCGGACCGCGTCGATGATGGCGGTCAGCTGGGGCACACCGACGCCGGCGACGATGCGGGTGGTGCAGATGCTGCCGGGGCCGATGCCGACCTTCACGGCGTCGGCACCGGCGTCGATCAGGGCGCGGGCGGCGTCATAGGTCGCGACGTTGCCGGCGACGATCTGGGTGCGGTTGCTCTCGCACTTGATGCGCTCGACGGCGCGCGCGACCTGGACCGAATGGCCGTGGGCGGTGTCGATCACCACCACGTCTGCGCCAGCCTCGGCCAGCATCAGGGAGCGTTCGTAACCGGCGTCTCCGACGGTCGAGGCGGCCCCGACCAGCAGCCGGCCCTGATCGTCCTTGGCGGCGTTCGGATGGGCCTGGGCCTTTTCGATGTCCTTGACCGTGATCAGGCCGACGGCGCGAAAATCGTCGTCGACGACGATAACGCGCTCGATCTTGCGTGTGTTGAGCAGCCCTTGCGCCTCAGCCCGGCCCGTGCCCTCGCGCACCACGGCCAGGTTGTCGCGGGTCATCAGGTCGCCGGCGGTGCGCGCACCGTCGGCTTCGAAGCGCATATCGCGGTTGGTCAGCACCCCGACCAGCTTGCCGGTGTCACGCTCGACCACGGGGAAGCCGGAGATTTTGCGCCGCTCACGAATGGCCCGGACCTCATCGAGCGAGGTTTCGGGGTTGATGGTGATCGGGCTGACCACCATGCCGCTTTCGTAGCGTTTGACGCTGCGGACCTGCTCGGCCTGTTCCTCAGGCGTCAGGTTGCGGTGGATCACGCCCAGACCGCCGGCCTGCGCCATGGCGATGGCCAGGCGGCTCTCGGTCACCGTGTCCATGGCCGACGAGGCCAGGGGAATGTTCAGCGTGATGTCGCGCGTCAGTCGGGTCGAGGTGTCGACCTGGGTCGGCATGACCTCGGACGGACCGGGTTCGAGCAAAACATCGTCGAAGGTGAGGCCTTCGCGAATCTCCATGGGAGTCTCCGTTTTGCGGGCGGGCTATAGACTGGGGGTCGCCCGCCCGGCAAGGGGGGCGGCCAACTAATCGCGGTCAGGGGCCCCCAAGGGGAAATAGGCTCTGAAGCGGCGGGCCTCTTCGACACATCGGGCGACCGACGGTCGCGCGAGGAGCCGTGCGCGATAGGCTTTCAGGTGTGTCAGGTCGCCGGGAATGTCCTCGGTCCAGTCGGCATAGAAGAGCGATGGGGCCGCGGCACAGTCCGCCAGGGTGAAGGTGTCGCCGACCGCCCAGATGCGATCGGTCATGCGCGTATCCAGCCAGCGATAGCTGGTGTGCAGCCGGTCGTGGGCCTGTTGCACGATGAAGGGATCGCGGCCGGCTTCGGCGGGGCGCAGGGCTTCCCACACGACCTGACCCTGGGGCGTCATCACATAGTTGTCGAAGACCCGGTCCAGCATCCGCACCTCGACCGCCGCTGCCGGATCGGACGGGATCAGCGCAACCGGTCCGGGATAATGGACGGCCAGAAACTCGATAATGGACGTCGCCTCGACCACCACGCGGTCGCCGTCGACCAGGACCGGAAACTTGCGATGGGGCCACAGGGCGACCAGTTCCTGCATCGCCCCGGGATCTTCGAGCGAGCGATAGTCGAACGGGATGTCGTTCTCATAGAAGGCGATCAACGCCTTCCAGCAATAGGACGAGAACGGATGGGCGTAGAGCTTCACGTCAGGCTCCGTCGAAGGCGCGCTGGAGGCTGGCGATGTCGATCTTCTGCATGGCCATCATCGCCTCCATGGCCCGGTTGGCGGCTGCGCGGTCCGGGTCGGCGAACAGCACCGGTAGGATTTTCGGAATGATCTGCCAGGACACCCCGAACCGATCGGTCAGCCAGCCGCAGCGAATTTCCTGCCCCCCGCCGTCCAGCAGGGCGGCCCACAGACGGTCGATCTCGGCCTGATCGTCACAGTCGACATAGATCGAGAGCGCGGGGCTGAGGGTGTACATCGGCCCGGCATCCAGGATCATGTAGCGCCGTCCGTCCAGCTCAAAGACCACCATCGGATGCCGGTCCGAGACGATACGCGAGTTGGGGATCAGCGAGACATAGAGCTCGGCGGCCTCCTTGGCCCGGCCGTCGCCATTGAACCAGAGACAGGGGGCGGTCTTGTCGGTCATCGATAGCTCCTAGGGCGCGGGGCGGACACCAGAGGTCAGGTTGCCCCCATCCCGCGTCGCGCGCGAGGGCAAACCGCCGTCGCGGCGCTCAGGTTCGCAGGTTCCGGGGGCAGGCGGAATCGGGCAAAGGTCGCGCCATGACCTATACCCTCTACGGCATTCCGAACTGCGACACGGTCAAGAAGGCCCGCGTCTGGCTGGATGAGCGGGGCGTTCGCTACACCTTCCATGACTACAAGAAGGCTGGTGCCGATCCGGCACAGTTGAAGGCCTGGGTTGAGGAACTGGGCTGGGAGACGGTGCTGAACCGCGCCGGGACCACCTTCAAGAAGTTGCCGGACGCCGACAAGGCGGACCTTGCTGCCGACAAGGCGGTCGAACTGATGGTGGCCCAGCCGTCGATGATCAAGCGGCCGATCCTGGACCTGGGCGATCGCCGCATCGCCGGCTTCAAGCCCGACATTTATGAAGCGGCGCTGGGCGGATTTGCCTGAACACATCCGTACCGTCATTCGAGCCCAATCCGTCATTCCTGGGGTTTGTCTCGGGAACCCATAGTCACGGGCGTTGCGGTCCATGAGAGGACGTTGAGGTTATGGGCGGCTGGGATAAACCCGGCCATGACGCATTGAGAGCGTGGCGGCACCGCCCGTAAATTTATCTCGCGTCGCCGATCTGATGCTGCATCCAATCGGGACACCTGCGGCGATACAGTCTCGAAAGGTCGCCGACACGGCGGCTTTCTGGAGATGAAGTGATGGCCGAACTGTTCCGCGATTATTGGTGGCTGATGTTTCCGCTGGCGTGGATGCTGGGCGCGGCCTGGCAGGGCTGGTTGAGGGCGCAGGCGCGGCGCGATGAGGCCCGATTGATCGCGACCTATGCGGCGGCGGGGCGCGAACCGCCAACCGAGGTGATGACGGCGCTTCGGCGCGGGGCACGGGAGGACTGACGATGGAAGACCTGTTTCGGAGTTACTGGTGGCTGGTTTTTCCCTTGGCTTGGTTCATTGGATCGGGCTGGCAGAGCTGGCTGAACTACCGCTCCCGCCGAGATGCGCTGAGGCTGGTCCAGACCTATGCCGAGCGAGGACAGGAGCCGCCGGCGGCGGTCATGGAAGCCCTCAATCGCAGAGACGGAGACCCGTTGCTGGACTATGCGATGCAAGGGGACCCGCAACCCTCTCGGACCAACTGGGGGTGGTATCAGACGGCTCTGTTCGGCGCGCTGGGTGCCGGCTTCCTCTATATGTCGCGCAGCGGCATCCTGGGCGATGACGGCCTGGCCGACGCCCTGTTGATCGTAGCGGTCGTCATGGGCGCTGTGGCCCTGGCCTCGCTGGTCTATGCCTTGACCTGGAAGGGCCCGAAGGCCTGACGTGTCCAGTCGGGGGCCCGACAATCAGGCGGATCAGGCTCTCGTCCGTGCGGCCAGGGCCGGATCGTCGCGCGCCTTCGCCGAGCTGGTCGGACGCCACCAGAGCGCGGTCAGAGGGTTCCTGCGCCGCGTCTGCCGCGACGAGCATGAGGCCGATGACCTGGCTCAAGAGACCTTGCTGACCGCCTGGACCAAGCTGGGAACGCTGAAGGCCGACGCCAGCGTTCGATCCTGGCTGTGCGGCCTGGCCTGGCGCAAGGCCATGACGGCCCAGCGCGGCCGCGCGCGCTCGGCGGCGCGGGATCGGCAGTGGCTGGACACCCGGCCCGAGTTCGACACGCCGGCAGCGCGCGATCAGGTCGCAGTCCGCCAGGCGCTCCTGACGCTGGCACCCGATGAAAGAGCGGTGATCGCCCTGTGTCTTGCCGCCGACTGGTCCCATGCCGAGGCGGCCGAGGCGCTGGGCCTGCCGGTTGGTACCGTCAAGTCGCATATCGCGCGTGGTCGCGCTAAACTGCTTGGAGCCATGGGAGAGACGCCATGACCGCCGATGACCGCCTGAAAGAGGCGCTGAGCCTGGGCACCGATGCGCCGCCGACCGCCGATCACGCCTTCACGGCGCGTGTGCTGGAACGGGTAGAGCGGCGCCGGCTGTGGACGCGCCTGCTGACATCGGCGCTATGGGCCGCCGCCGCGGTTCTGATGGGTTGGGTCCTGCGGCCGGTCTTGCAGGAACTCGGTGAGGCCCTCACGCCGCTCGCCGGGATCGGCATGGTCTCGCTCATGGTCGGCCTCGGCCTCTGGATGGCAAGACGGGGTATGCTGGCGCGCGCGGTCCGGCGCTTGCAGCCGCCGCCGCGACCTCGGCGCTCCTGACCTTACAAAGTTTTCATCCGGCCTGCGCATCCGTTCGGGCCTCTGGCGTCCTCTTCTCATCAGACGGACGGGCGACGGGCCTGGCCGACCAATACAGGAAATTCAGACATGGGCGTCGAGATCTTTGTTCCCCTTGGCCTTTTTCTGATGGTGGCAGCCATCGTCATTGTCCCCAGGTGGGTTCGCTCGCGGGACCGCCGCGATATGCAGGAAACCGTCCGCCACGCGCTCGACAAGGGCCAGGAACTTCCAGCCGAATTGGTCGATGCCATCGCCAAGGCCAGCCACAAGCCGGTCACGGCCCAGACAGACCTGCGCCGGGGCGTCATCTGGCTGGCCATCGCTGCCGGCATCGCCACCTTCGGCTGGATGATCGGCATGGAAGAGCAGGAGGCCGTCTATCCGTTGATCGGCATGGCGGCGATCCCCGCCTTCCTGGGCCTGGCCTTCGTCATCCTGAGCTTCTTCAACAAGACGCGCGCATCGTAGGGCACAGGCGAGATGGAGGCCCAGACGATGACAGTCTCGCCATCCGGCCTGTCGCGACTGCACGACACGGAGCTGGTCGCCTTTGCGGCGGCCGGCGGTCGGGCGGCCTTCGGCGAGCTGGTCCGGCGTCATTCCGCATCCGTCCGGGGCCTGCTGCGGCGAATGGGTGCAGAGCCGGCGCTTGCCGATGATGTCGCCCAGGACGCCTTCATCCAGGCATTCGAACGGTGCGCGGATTTCCGGGGTGAGGGGACGTTCTCAGCCTGGGTTCGCCGGATCGCCGCACGCCTTTATATCAAGCGACGTCAGAAGGATGCGCGCTGGACCGACCTCGACGCCGCAGAAGAGCCGGACACCTTGATGCCGGACCACGGTCGCGCTCTCGACCTGGATGACGCGCTCAAGAGCCTCAGCGAGGTCGAGCGTGTCTGCGTGTCCCTCTGTCATGGCGCAGGGATGACCCATTCTGAAATCGCGGCAGCCTTGAATTTGCCGCTCGGCACGGTGAAGTCTCATGTCAAACGTGGTCTGGATAAGCTTCGGACTCGGCTGGAACCCCGCCCGCAATCAGAAAGGAGGCCCACTCATGTCGGATCGTGATGCCTTCGACGGCGAGATTGAACGCCTGTTCGCCCGGCCGCCCGAGATGAACGACGGCGAGCTGTTTGCGAAGCGTATTGAGCGCCGTCTCGCCGGCTCCTCGCGGCTGCGGGCGGTCGTCCTGACCTGCGCCGGCCTGCTAGGCGGCGTTTTCGCCGTTCGAGCCGCGTTGGAGGCGGGACTGGGCCGGGGGCTCATCCGCATCTCCGACGGCTATTCGAATCTGGCGTCTTCCGCCTCGGGAATCAGGCTGACCACGGTGACGGATTGGCTCGGATCCGGGGCTCCCTTGGCGCTTTCCGGCATTTCTGTTGCGGTTTTCTGGCTGGCGTCCGGGTTGATGATCGTGGCTGCGGCGGTCGCCGGATGGCAGGCCGATCAGGCATGATTCTGCCACGGTCGATAAAAAGCCCCGATTGACAGGCGAGCTTGCGTTGCGGCGGTCGCCGCGAACCTCTAGGTTCGCCGCGATTAGTGTTCCGCCCGCTGTGGGCCAGGGGAGTCTATACGCCTTGTCAGACGTTTTCGAAGAGGTCGAGGACAACCTCCGAACCGAGCGCTGGACAGCGCTGTTCCGCAAGTGGTGGCCGCTGGCGGCTGCGATTGCGGGAGTCGCCGTTCTGGTCGTCGGCGTGATCTGGTTCCTCGATGCCCGCAAGGGCTGGACGGCGGCCGAGGCTTCCCAGGCCTATCAGCGGGGCGTTGAAGCGGTGCAGTCGAACAATATCGCTGCAGCCGAGGCCGCTTTCATCGAGGTCGAGGCGGCTGGAAACGGCCCGTACCGGGCTCTGGCCCTCATGCAGCGTGCGGGCCTGAAAATCCAGGCAGGCGACACGGCCGCAGCTGTGGCGCTCTACGATCAGGCCGCCGAGGCGAGTAACGAGCCGCTGCTGGCGGACATGGCGCGGCTGCGCGCCGGTTGGCTGTTGATGGATTCCGGCTCGCTTGAGGATGTGACGATGCGGTTGTCGGGCCTGACGGAAGAAGGGCGACCGTTCCGCTACCTGGCCCAGGAATCCCTGGCGCTGGCTCGACTCCAGCATGGCCAGACCGAGGCGGCGCGCCAACAGCTGCAGGCGCTGAACCTGCAGCTCGACCTGCCGGAATCCATGCGTCAGCGGGTGCAGGTGACGCTCGGATTGATCGAATCTGGGGCCTCCGAGAGCCTCGGCCCCATCGTTGAAGCTGCGGCCCGCGCGGCTGAGACTGACGCCGCCGCCGCCGCAGACGCCCCTGGTGTCCAGGCGGCTCCTCACGGCGACGAGCCGGCCCACTGATTTCAGGCGAGAGACGCGTACCCATGAAGCTGAACCTGAAAATTGTTCCGATCGCCGGGGTCTGCGCCCTCATGGCGGGTTGCTCCACGATCAGCCAGACTGCGGAGCGCGTCTGGCCCTGGGGCGGGGGCAACGAACGCGAAGCCGTCGCCAGTGAGGGCGAGCGGATATCCATTCTCCAGTTCGATGAAACGGTTCAGGTTTCCAACGATCTGGCCGGTCGGGTGTTCAACCTGCCGACGCCGCGGGCGGTGACGGCCTGGACCCAGCCGGGCGGCACACCGGAGAATACGATCGAGCACGCCCAGGCGGGCGAGGCGTTCCAGGTCGCCTGGCGTCGGGGCATCGGGTCGGGGTCTGGCGGCGATCACCAGATCACCTCGCCTCTGGTGGCCGCTGACGGCCGCCTCTACGTGCTGGACGGCCATAATAAGGTTTCGGCGGTCGACGCCGCGACCGGCCGGACCATCTGGGACTATTCGATCCGCAACGATGAGCGTGACCGCGGTGGCCTCCTGTCGTTTGGGCGCGGCGGCGGAGAGAATCAGGGCTTCGGCGGAGGCATTGCCACCGCCGGCGGCCGCGTTTTCGTGACGTCGGGTCTGCGGGTCGTCACGGCACTGGACGCGGCAACCGGCAATGTCGTGTGGACCACCGAGGTGGAGACGCCCATCCATGGTGCCCCGACCGTCTCCGGCAATCGTGTCTATGCCGTGGATGTCGACAATCAGGTTCTGGCCTTCGACGTCAACTCCGGTGAGCAGAGCTGGTCGTATCAGGCCATCGCCGAGCCGGCGCGTATCCTTCGGGCCTCGAGCCCGGCCGTTTCTGGCGAACTGGTCGTCACCCCGTTCTCGTCGGGCGAACTGATTGCCCTGCGGACTTCGAACGGTCAGCAGCTCTGGCAGCAGGTGCTGTCGCGGACCAACCGTACCAATGCCCTGTCCGAGATTCGGGATATCGCCGGTCGCCCGGTGATCTATCAGGGTACGGTCTATGCTGGCAGCCATTCTGGCCTGTTCGCGGCCATGGACCTGCGCACCGGCACGCCGCGCTGGCAGCTGCCGTTGGCCACGGTGAATTCGCCTTGGCCCGCCGGCGATGTGGTGTATGTCCTGTCCAAGGCTGGCGAGGTCGTGACGATCAACCGGACCTCCGGCCAGGTGTACTGGATCCACGATCTCGGCGAAGGCCGTGAGGAGCAACAGGGTGGTGCCCTTGGTCTGTTCGACCACACGGTGCGCCCCATCTGGTCCGGGCCGTTGCTGGCGTCGAACCGCCTGATCCTCGTCAGCTCCCAGGGAGAGGCCGTGGCTCTTGATGCGCGCACGGGCAATGAACTGGCGGCCCTGGAACTCGGTGGTCCGTCCTATATCGCGCCCATCGCCTACAACGGCATGATCTACGTCCTGACCGACGAAGGTCAGCTCGTCGCCATTCGCTAGGCCCGAAGGAGGCCGTCCGTAGCGTGAGCCTCAAGGTCGCGATCGTCGGACGGCCGAATGTCGGCAAGTCGACACTGTTCAACCGTCTGGCCGGCAAGAAGCTGGCCATCGTGGATGACCGGCCGGGCGTAACCCGCGACCGGCGCTATGCGCGCGGCCTGCTGGGCGACATCGACCTGACGCTGATCGACACGGCGGGCTTCGAGGACGTTGCGGACGAAAGCCTGGAATCGCGGATGCGGCGCCAGACCGAGTTGGCCGTCGAGGAAGCCGACCTGATCCTGTTTGTCATCGACGCGCGCGAGGGCATCGTGCCGTTGGACAGGATTTTCGCGGATCTGGTCCGAAAGCGCGACAAGCCCACCCTGCTGATCGGCAACAAGGCCGAGGGCAAGGCGGGCGACGTCGGCCTTGCGGAAGCCGTCCGGCTTGGCTTCGGCGATCCGATCCCGCTTTCGGCCGAACACGGTGAGGGCATGGCCGATCTCTATGCCGCCGTCGCCCCCTACGAGCCTGAGGACGAAAGCGACGACGACGAGGCGGGCAAGCCGATCATGGTCGCCATCATGGGCCGACCTAACGCCGGCAAGTCGACGCTGGTGAACCGTCTGCTGGGCGAAGATCGGATGCTGACCGGGCCGGAGGCGGGGATCACCCGCGATTCCATCTCTGTGGACTTCGAATGGGACGGGCGGCCGGTACGGCTGGTCGACACCGCCGGGATGCGTCGCAAGGCGAGGGTCCAGGAAAAGCTGGAGAAGCTGTCGGTCGCCGACACGATCCGCGCCCTGACCTATGCCGAGGTCGTCGTTCTGGTGATGGATGAGGCGCACGCCTTCGACACCCAGGACCTGCAACTGGCCGATCTGGTCGAGCGCGAGGGCCGCGCCCTGGTCTATTGTATCTCCAAGTGGGATCAGGTCGAGGACGGCAAGGGGCGGCTGGCCGAACTGCGGGAAGAAGCCGACCGTCTGCTGCCCCAGCTCAAAGGCTCACCCCTGATCGCCCTGTCGGCCCAGACCGGGCGGGGCGTCGACCGGCTGATGCCGGCGGTGTTCGAGGCCCATCGCCAGTGGTCGGCCAAGGTCAAGACGCGCGATCTGAACGACTGGCTGGCCCTGGCGGTCCAGCGCCATCCGCCGCCGGCGGTGGACGGTCGCCGGATCAAGCCGAAATACATGACCCAGACCAAGGCGAGACCGCCGACGTTCGTGCTGTTCGCCAACCGCGCCTCACAGATGCCAGATCACTACAAGCGCTATCTGATCAACAGCTTGCGTGAGAGTTTTGATCTGCCGGGCGTGCCGATGCGCCTGACCGTCAAGTCCGGCGCCAATCCGTTCGCAGAGGGACCTGGTCCTGAGAAGACCGCGCCGCGCCGCCATCGCAAGGCCGAGGCCGCTGAGGCGCGCGAGGACAAGCCGCGCAAGCCCAAGGTCGCCACCAAGCGGGTGACCGGCCTGAAACCCGGCTCGGGCAAGAAGTCCGGTTCGACCGTCGTGGTCGGCAAACGCGCCCGCACCGGCGCCCGCGCCGTCAGCCGCTCAGGCCGCATCCGCACGGCCCCGAAGGGCTCGGGCAAGCGCTAGATCCCGTCCGTCGCCGCATAGACCATGATGCCGGTCGCAATGGCCAGGTTGAGGCTATCGGCCCGCCCGCGCATGGGGATCTTGACCGTCAGGTCACAGGCGGCGGCCAAATCGTCGGTCAGGCCGGCCTGTTCATTGCCCATCAGGATCAGGGTCGGCCGCCTGTAGGGCGCGGCGCGGTAATCGTGGGTGGCATCCAGCCGGGTACCGACGACCGATCCGGGCCATGACGCCCGCCAGGCCAGGAACTCGGCCCGGGTCGCGCGGCTGACGCTGACGGCGAAGATCGAGCCCATGGTGGCGCGCACGGCCTCGACCGAGAACGGGTCGACACAGTCGTCGATCAGAATGACCCCGCCGCAACCGGCGGCATCGGCGGTGCGGATGATGGTTCCCAGATTTCCGGGATCGCGAACCTGTTCCAGCGCGACCCAGCACGGTGCGCTTTCAGAGTCGATGTCGGTCAGCGGCACGAAGCGCTGCTCAAAGACGGCCAGCACCGTCTGAGGATTGTCCTTGCGCGACACCTTTTCGAGAATCTCGCGGGTAACGACGATGACCTCGCCGCCGGACTTCAGGGTCTCGGCACGCGCCCGATCCAGCAACGGATGGGGGCGCGCGTCCCTGCCGACGAACAGCTGACGCGGCGTCTGTCCCAGATCGAGCGCCTCGCCGATGAATTTCAGGCCCTCGGCCAGAAACGTCCCCGTTTCCTCGCGGGCCTTCTTCATATGCAGGGCGCGCACGGCCTTGATGGTGTCGTTGGTCAGGGAGGTGATCTCGCGCTCTCGGCTCATGTGCCGCTCCAGCGCGCGAAGAAGCTCAAGCCGATCTCGGCGGCGCGGGGGCTATCCTCGACGAGGCCCAGTTCGCCCCAGTCGATGACGCCGGACCGGCCCTGGAGTCGGTCAGCCAGCAAATGCGCCAGCGCCATGCCGGAGATCCGTGCGGCATAGGCGTTGATCAACAGGAACGCGGCCTCATCAGACAACAGCTCGGCGCACAGGCTGACCAATTCCGGTGTATCCTCAAACAGCCGCCAGACCTGACCGTCCGGCCCCCGTCCATATTTTGGGGGATCCAGGATGATCCCGTCATAGCGGTTGCCGCGCCGGATCTCGCGTTGCACGAACTTGCGGGCGTCCTCGACGATCCAGCGAACATTGTCGATGCCGGAAAGAGCCGCGTTTTCCTTGGCATAGGCGACCGACTTCTTGGAGGCATCGATGTGGGTGACCTCGCCCCCGGCAGCGGCACAGACAAGGGACGCCACGCCTGTGTATCCAAACAGATTGAGAATACACGGCCGCTTCCGCGCCTCGACGGCTGCTTGCAGCCATTCCCAATTGGCGGCCTGCTCCGGGAAGAAGGCCAGGTGACGAAAGTTGGTGAAACGCGCGTTGAACCGCGCCGCGCCCCAGGCCAGTTCCGTCATCTCGGGCTGAGGGCGATTGAAGCGCCAGTTGCCGGCTTCGTCCTCGTCGGTCGGATCGAACACGGCGTCGGCCCGCGCCCACAGATCGGGCTGGGCCGGCGACCACAGGCACTGGGGCTCGGGACGCACCACCAGGGCCTGGCCATAGCGTTCCAGCTTCTTGCCGTCGCCGCTGTCGACCAGGGCGTAGTCGTCCCAGGCGCGGGTACGCAGGATAAGGGGCTGGGCGGGCAGGCGAGGGGTCATGCGAGGCGTTCTAGAACCGCTGCGGTGCCGGTTCTAGGGGCTTCAGCCTCGGATCACCGCCGTCGCCGACGCCGACGCATCAGCGACAACAACATTCCCTCGCGCAGACCCCGGTCGGCCACGCGAAGGTGCTCGCAGGGCCAAGCCCGCTGGACGGCTTCGAGAATGGCCGCTCCGGCCAGCACCAGATCGGCGCGGTCCGGCCCGATGCAGCCGTGCGCGGCCCGACCGGCCTTATCCAACCCCAGGAGGCGCTCGGCGACGATGCGGCATTCACCCGCCGTCATCCGCAGCCCATCGACCCGGGACCGCTCATAACGGATGAGCCCCAGGTGCAGGCTGGCAAGGCTGGTCACGGCACCCGAAGTCCCCACAAGTTGGGCCTGATTGTCGCCAAAGGCGAGGCGATGGCGCTCTGCCCCCTGGAAGGCCGCGATCTGGGACAGCATGGCCTCCACCATGGCCTCGTACCATTCCAGCGTCGGCACGCCCGGCTCCGGGAAGCGTTCGGCCAGGGTGACGACGCCGATCGGCACACTGTGCCAGGCCAGCATCTCGGCGGCCCTCTGGTCGCCGCGGGCCCGGGGTCGAACCCAGGACAGCTCGGTCGAGCCGCCGCCGACGTCGAGGATGAGGGCGGCCTTGAAGCGTTCATCGATCAGATCCGTGCAGCCGGCAACGGCCAGGCGCGCCTCTTCGGCCGGACCTATGACACGCAGGGCCAACCCGGTCTCGCTCTCTACGCGAGCGAGGAATTCCGGGCCGTTGGTGGCGGCCCGACACGCCTGGGTGGCGACCGCGAACAAACGCGAGACATGGCGCCGGCGCAGCCGATCGGCGCAGAATGAAAGGGCGGCGATCGCCCGGTCCATGGCCGCCGGAGCCAATTCGCCCGTTTGCGACAGCCCTTCGCCCAGACGGACGATGCGCGAAAACGCCTCCACGATGCGAAAGCCGCCCCGCGCGCGCCGGGCGATCAGAAGGCGGCAGTTGTTCGTGCCGAGGTCGAGCGCCGCAAAGAGCGGAGCAGGGTTGCGGGCGTCATCCGCCGCAGGTCGGGCCGGGGCCCGGGGGGCAGTCTCAGGCATGGCCCGATCCGTCATCGGAGCTCCGGACCCATCGTCCAGGCTCGTTTTCATGAATGAGAGTATCGGGTTGTCGAATCCTGTCTAGTCACCGTCACGCGAGGTTCAGGTCACGGTCATTTCGCAGGTGCGAAAATGAGCGCATGAAATCAAGAAAGGCGAAATTTGCGATCGGACAGGTGGTTTGCCATCGCGACCTGCCGTTGCGCGGCGTCATCATCGATGTCGATCCGGAGTTTCTCCAGGGCGATGCCTGGTGGAACGCCCTGCCTCTGGAGGGCCGGCCTCGGCGCCATCAGCCCTATTATCACGTCCTTGCCGAGGGCCTGGACGATCAGCGCGCGGCCTATGTGTCGGAACAGAATCTGATCGCGGATGCCACCGGCGAGCCCGTGGGGCACCCCGGTGCTGACCGCCAATTCGCCGGCTTCGAGGGCGGCCGCTATGCAATCCGGCGCAATGATGTGAACTGAGCCGCCCTACCGCATGGGGGAAGGGCGCGTTACATAGGGCCACTTGCGGCGCGGAGGCCGGTCATGTCCGACTTTGAACACGTCTTTGAAAAACCTCCTGAAGGTGCGGCAGCGGACTGGACGATCCCACAGGATTGGGCCCGTTATACCGAGGTCGAGCACCAGACTTGGGACACGCTCTATGCTCGCCAGATGAAGATCCTGCCGGGCCGGGCTGCCCAGGTGTTCCTCGACGGTCTGGCGGCGCTGGACCTGAATACCGGGGGAATTCCCGATTTCGAGGTGATGAATCCAAAGCTCCAGGCCCTGACGGGCTGGACAGTCGTGTGCGTACCGGGCCTGGTTCCGGATGAGGTGTTCTTCGATCACCTGGCCAATCGTCGCTTCCCGTCGGGCCAGTTCATCCGCCGCCCGGACCAGTTGGACTATTTGCAAGAGCCGGACATCTTCCATGACGTCTTCGGCCATGTGCCGATGCTGACCAATCCGGACTTCGCCGCGTACATGGAGGCCTACGGCAAGGGCGGCCAGCGCGCAGCGGCGCTCGGAATGCTGCCAAATCTTGCGCGCCTGTATTGGTACACGGTCGAGTTCGGCCTGATGCGAGAAGACGATGCGCTGCGGATCTACGGGGCCGGAATCGTCTCATCGGCCACCGAAAGCGTGTTCTGCCTGGAAGACGCCTCGCCGAACCGTCTGGGCTTCGATCTGGAGCGGGTGATGAAGACGCTCTACCGCATCGACGACTTCCAGCAGGTCTATTTCGTCATCGACACGATCGAGCAGCTGAAGCGCGAGACGTTGCAGGACTTCGCCCCGATCTACGAGCGGCTTGCCGGGGCGGACACCATCGCCATCGACGCTGTCCTGCCGGCGGACACGGTATTCAGCCAGGGGTCCCAGGCCTATGCGGCGAAGGGCGGGCGTTTCGCCGCCTGAGGTGCCTGGACGTCCATCCTGATGACGTCCCGATCTCCGACCGGGAGAATCCGTTGGACGCTGTTCGGTGTCCATAGGAGCATGAAGGCGTACCAGTGGAGGTCCGGGGCCGATGATGGGCTTGGCCGGTTCAGGATTGATGGTCTTGGTGGCGCTGGCTGTGACGCACGATCAGCACGGATGCCGCGAGCCGGCTCACACCTCAGGGCCCTGCCTGTGCGCGCCCCAGGTGGGCGTGCCCTATCAGCCCAGCGTGTCGGCCTATCGTCGTCCGCCATGGCACCCGCGGCCCTATCCGATCGCACCCCAATACGCGGCCCCGCCGCCATATGTGTCCGGAGGTCATCGCGGCTATGCGCCGAACATTGCCGGTTACGTCGAAGGTCCGCCCATCTACGTGGACGCGCCACCCGTCTATGTCGAGCCGGCTCAGATCTACATCGAGCGTCCGCAGATCATCGTGCGTCCCTCCGAGGTGATCATGGCTCCGCCCGAGATTCACTACGAGCCGTGTCCCGATGGAGAAGTCTGTCTGGAAAGCTCAGCCGCGACGGTCGCGGATAGACCCTCAGATCACTGATCCGGCGCGGGATCTGTCGTACAGAAGGCCTGGGCCTGGCGCGCTAGGCCGAGGTATCCTCCGCTCAGAGCGAAGGAAAGTGCCGAATCGCACTGATTTTCGCTGAGGAGTTCCCCGACACGCAGCCGTGCAGCCTCATAGGCCCGGGATTCGTCACGCAAGCGGCGGGCCTCGACCCGCTGCGCAGGTAAGCACAGTGACATCCAAGTGGCTTCGGCGCAGCGGGCCACGAGAGAAGCCTGTGAATCCGTCAGGACGCCCGGGTCCAGGCTGAGTGCAGATGTGGTCGCGACCGTGGTCGAACTCGCCGTCGTGGTAACCGGAACCGACAGCGGGACCGAGGCCGGTGAGGTCGGAATCGTCTCCGGCGAGGTCGGTGGCGAAGTCAGCAATTGAACGTCCGGAAGCCGGTAGCGGCAGATCCATCGTTCGTCGACGAACTCGCAGCCCTCCAAGGTCGCCGCTTGGGGCTGGGTCACAATCGTGGCCGCCAAAGCCAAGGCAATTTCCCACATACGTTGCCGTCCCGGTTCGGTCGCACACCCCAATGAACTTTAGCACCACGTGGGAGAAAGCGCGAATGCCTTCGTTATCTGATCCATTTTCCCCAAAAAGGAGAAACCGGTCGGCTTCCGTTGCTCCAGCCCTTCATGTACCCTCGCTATTCGTTAACCATGGAGCTTTGGGAGCTTGGGGATGTTGTGGATTACGAGCTTGGTCTTATCGACGGCGCTTTCGGCGTCAGCAGTACAGGACGACCACGGTTGTCAGGAGCGCGTACATACGCCGGGTGAGCCCTGCGTTTGTACGATGGAAGTCGATTTCTATCGGCCGGGCCCCGGAATGGGCGGGCCGGGTGGCCCCGGTGGCCCCGGTGGTCCGGGCGGCAGCGGCGGCGGTTCATGGTCGGGACCGGGCGTCTTCAACGTAGCCGCTCCGGGCGCGCGCGTGGTGGGACGTCCGATCCGCATCGACGGTCCGGTCGTGCATATCGCCGGCCCGCCGATCTATGTCGATGCGCCGCCGGTCTATGTCTCGCCGGCCCAGATCTATCTGGCCCGTCCGGAAGTGGTCGTGCGTCCGTCGGAAGTCGTCGTGGCTCCGCCGGAAGTCCATGTCGAGCCCTGCCCGAACGGGGCTTGCGCCAACTAGGACGCATTCAGATCTGACGATCCTTCGCGGATCGCGGACCAGGGCGGGGTCGTCGCAAGGCGATCCCGCCTTTTGCGTTTGCGGGTCTCGGGTTGGCCGTCGCCGCCGTCAGAGGAACTTGCCCATGCGGATGAGCGGCACCGGAACGCCTCCGCGATCATCTGTGAAGGCTTCAATATCGGCGTAGCCACAGGCGCGGTACAGCGGCTCGCCGCCCATTGTCGCGACCAGTTCGACCCGGTCGAAGCCGGCGTCCCGTGCTGCGGCTTCGCACAGCTCCAGGACATATCGGCCGACGCCGCGCCGGACATAATCCGGGTGGGTGTACATGGCCCTGACACGCGCGGCGTCGACGCCGGGCATCAGCGGGGCCGGCTCACGTCCCGGCGTATGGTCGCCGCCATAGTGGGTGATCCGGTGGCTCCAGCCGCCGCAGCCGGCGGGGTGCCCGTCGATCTCGACCAGGAAATAGGTGCGGTCGGCGATCAGCTGGCTGTCGACACCCATGATCAGACGGCTGGCCTGGACCTGTTCCGGGCTGAGGAAGGCCGCGAGCGGCCCGGAGATGGCGGCGTCCATTAGGGCGTACAGTGCCGGCGTGTCGGCTTCGGTCGCCAGTCGCCAGGAGAGCGCCGTCATGCCGTCGAACGTTGTGCTGCACTCGCGCGCAGAACAGCCACTGCCACCAGAACGGTGAATATCGCCATCGCGGCCTCAAGAATGCGCTGATCTAGGCCGTGCAGGTCCGACTCGGCGACCACGCCGCCAAAGCCATAAACTGCTGCCGCGGAACAGATGACGCCAGCTGGAAAGATGATCCGATTGAGCGGCCAACGCCTGGAGGCGATGGTCAGCAAAGGTAAACCTATCAATGCACAGAGATAGCCGACGCCTCCGAATAGATCATGCAGGACGGCGGCGAAGCTGGGGCTATCGCGGACGCACTGATAGTCACAGGGATAGACCCCAGCCAGGCCCAGGCCGATAGCGTTCGCGGTCAGGAACATGGCGCCGACGATCAGGAGAACCGAACGTGGCAGGACCCAGGCCGCACCAAGCCAGAAAGGTATGAGTAGCACCCCGGCCCCGATGAAGCCGGCGTTGACGAAGCTTTGCGTCGGTGCGCCGGTCGCGCCCAGCTCACTCATGAACTGACGCAAATGGTCGTAGCCGGGATAGAGGCTGCCGCCGATGACCGTAACGCCTGCCAACACGATCACACTGGCCATGCCGCAGGCGGCAATGATCCAGGCCGCGCGCGTCTGAAGCCGGTGGACTGATGCCGCGTTACTCACGGCACCAGCCGAGGCCAGGCCCGCCACGTTCCGATCAGATAGGCCAGGCCATAGATCAGCACGACCAGCGAACTCCACCAACCAAAGGCGTTGATTTCGCGCTGCATCAGGACGGCGGGAATGATCAGGAGGCCGCGCGCCAGATAGATCAGGGTGATGACGACGAGGCCGGTCCTGAGGAGCGGCAGGCGTCCGATCATCCCCGCGCCGGAAAAGGCGTAGGCAGCCCAGATCGCCAGCACAGCGGCGATGCCGAGCGTGATCAGGGTCGGCCAGATCATGCCGCGCTCGGCCATGCGGGCCATGCCTTCGCCGGCGCCGAAAAATCGGTACCAGTCCGGCCCGCCGACGATGACCGCCAGATGCAGCACGGCGGCAAGGAGGCTGAGCCCGCCGGCAAGGATCAGGAACGGCTCGCGCATCATCGGATCAATCTCGTTGGAAGTCGTAGAAGTCTGACCCCAGAGCTAGGATCGAGGTCAGCTCATCCAGGGCACCATGCGTTTCCAGCAGGAGCGCCGGATCGGCCAGATCCGACGGCAGGAGCCGATCACGATACCAGTGGCTGGCCCAGACGGTGAGGGCGGCGTGCAGGCCTTCATCCAGTCGCTGGGAAGCGTTGGCGGCGTCCAGCTCGATCTCAGTAAGGACCACGCGCAGGCGCAGGCAGGCGGGGCCGCCGCCATTGGCCATCGACTGGCGCACATCGACGTATTCAACCCGGCCGATCGGCCCGTTTGAGGCGGTCAAGCCTTGAGCCGCCGCATGGGCGCGCAGGTTGTTCTCGGTCTCGGTCGGTGCCAGCAGGACCAGGCGGTCTTCACCCGGCAGCACCAGCAACTGGCTGTTGAACAGATAGGACTTCACCGCATCGGCCAGCGGCAGATCAGCCTCGGAAACCTCCAGGAAGGCCGGGTCGAACAGGCCGTCGGCGGCGCGGCGGATGGCCTCCAGTGTCGCCGCCTTGTCCTCAAACGCGGTCTCGTGGAACAGCAGGGCCTCGCGCGTACCGACGCACACGACGTCATTGTGAAAGGCCCCGCCCAGGATGGCGGCCTTGCCTTGACGGGCCAGAACCGGGCGCGCTGCGCCGTGCCGCCGGGCGATCGCGTCCGACGCCTGCCGGGTCTGGCGCGCCGGGAAGTCGGCGCTGGGCCAATGCTCGAAGGCGTCCTTGCCCCAGACCAGAAGATTGACGCCGGGCTGGCCGTGCTCGGCGCACAGGCGAACGTGATTGGCCGCGCCTTCATCCGACAGATGGCCAACGGCGGGCAGGGGGTCGTGAACCGCAAAGCGCGCGGGATCGGGGAACAGGGCCTTGAGCGCGCGCATGGTCTGATCCGCCTCGATCGACCGGTGCAGGTTCGACACCAGATTGGCCGGCGTGAAATGAACCCGGCCATCGGCGGCGTCGGCGCTGGGTGTCACGGTCGCGGCATTGGCCGCCCACATGGCCGAGGCCGAAGAGGCGGCGGCCGCGAAGGACGGGGCATCGGTCCAGGCTCGACTCAGGACTTCGGAATCGGAACCGCCAAAGCCCAGGCCGCGCAGCCAGCCGACGTGCGGGCGCTCATGCGGGGGCATGACGAACTGGGGCACGCCCAGATCGGCCAGCCGCTTCATCTTGGCCAGACCTTGCAGCACCGCGCCGCGCGGGTCCGACGCCTCGCCTGCGTTCAGGGCGCTGGCGATATTGCCTGGCGACAGTCCGCCGTAGCTGTGGGTCGGGCCGACCAGACCGTCGGCATTGGCTTCGTAGACAGTCACGCGCGCAGCCCCTTGATTTCGCCTTCGATGTTCCGGACCGCTTCCGCCTCGAAACTGGCGACTGGATAGGCGCAGTAGTCGGCGGCGTAGTAAGCGCTGGGGCGGTGGTTGCCCGACGCCCCCAGGCCTCCGAACGGCATGTCGCCGGCCGCGCCGGTGGTGGGGCGGTTGAAATTGACCACGCCGGCGCGGATGCGCTGGATGAAGCGGTCCCAGGTCCTGGGATCGTCGGACACCAGGCCCGCCGACAGGCCGTAGCGCGTCGCATTGGCGGCCTCGATCGCGGCCTCGAAGGTCGGCACGCGGATCACCGAAAGGAACGGCGCGAAGATCTCCTCGTCGGGCACGGCCACGCCGGTCGCATCGATGATGGCCGGGCTGACGAAGGCGTCGGACAGGCCGTTGATCTTTTCGACCGCACGGATGACACGCGCGCCCTGATCGATGCGCTGTTGCAGGGCGTGGCGGGCCTGGTCGGCAGCGCGGGCCGAGATCAGCGGCCCGCCGAACGGCTCGGGCGTGGCGTTCCACGGCGCATAGGTCAGACGCCCGGCGATGGCGTTAACGGCCTCGACGATGGCGTCACCTTGCGGCCCCTCGGGCACGATCAGGCGGCGCGCGCACGAACAGCGCTGGCCGGTGGTGACGAAGGCGGACATGGCCACGATCCCCGCCACAGCCTCGGCGTCGGCGGCGTCCCAGACCACCAGCGGATTGTTGCCGCCCAGCTCCAGCGCCAGGATGACGTGCGGATCGTCGGCGAACTTGCGCCGGAAATGCGCGCCCGCTGCGCCCGAGCCGGTGAACATCAAGGCGTCGATAGGCTGGTCCAGCAGGTCCGCCCCGACCTCGCGCCCTCCCTGGACGACATTGACCACGCCTTCGGGCAGGTCGGCTTCGGCGAAGCACTCCGCCATCAGCTGGCCGGTGAGGGGGGCTTCTTCCGACGGTTTGAACACCACCGTATCGCCGGCCAGCAGGGCCGGGACGATGTGGCCGTTCGGCAGGTGGCCGGGGAAGTTGAACGGGCCGAGCACGGCAGCGACGCCGTGCGGCCGATGCCGCAGGATCGCCCGGCCGAAACCCGTCGTCGCCTCGCGCTCGCCGGTGCGCTCGTCATAGGCGCGGATCGAGATGTCGACCTTGCCCTGCATGGCCCCGACCTCGGTGGTCGTCTCCCACAGCGCCTTGCCGGTCTCGCGGCTGATGGTTTCGGCGATCCGGGGGGCGCGGGCCTTCAGGGCGGCCTGGTACCGCTTCACGGCGTCGATCCGGTCCTGGCGGCTGCGATCCGCCCAGCCGGCAAAGGCTGCGCGGGCGCGGTCGACGGCGGTGGCGACCTCGGCCCGGGTGGCTTCGGGGCCTTCCCAGACGGTAGCGCCGGTGGTCGGGTCGATCGAGGAGAATACGGTCAAGTCAGGCTCACAGAATGGCGCGGACGGGGTCGCCGTCCTTGATGCGAAGGGCTTCGGCGGTCTCGGTCGAAATCTCGATCCCACCTTCGACCGGCTCGGCGATGGCGCGGGTCGCGCGGAAGCCCGCCAGACTGGTCGTCGACAACAGATAGGGATCGCCTTCGATTTCGTCCGTGACGATGGCCTTCATCACATGGGCCTCGCGCACGGTGCGGATGGCGTCGCGCTGGCAGGCCATGGTCGGGCCGGCGTCGAACACATCGACCAGGCCGTTGGCCTGGAAGCCTTCGCGCTCCAGCAGCTTCTTGGCCGGCTTGCCCTCCTCGAAGACCTGACCGATCGCCGCCTGGGCATCGCGGTGCATCAGGCTTTCGTACAGGGGGTGGTGCGGGGCCAGATCGAAGATGAACTGGCCGTCGCCCTTGCCGGACAGCTCGTCGGCGCTGTCGAAATCCATGCCGAAGAACTTGGAGGTGACGTGCTCCCAGAAGGGTGATTTGCCCTGGTCGTCGAAGCGACCGCGCAACTCGGCCAGCACCATGTTGTTGAACAGGTCCGGTCGTGTGCCGATCAGAAGGTATCTCGACCGGGCCAACAGCGCCCCGGCACCGCCGACGCGGGCGTCCGGCTTGAGGAAGAGCGAGCCCACCTCGGTCCAGCCTTTACACTCATTAACGAACACCAGCGCCGGCTGGTCGTTGCGGTGCGAACCGGCCTCTTCGGACACATGATAGTGCGAGAACGTCATCCGCCGGAACGAAGCGAAGGGGCGTTTCAGTCCGACCGCTGCCTTGACCCCGGCCAGGCCGACGACCTGATCGGTGGTCGTGTCTTCCATCATCAGGACGTACCAGCGGTCCGTCTCGGGCAGGGTCTCGGTGAACGACCCTTCACTGATTTCCAGACGGCGGCGAAGGGTCGGCTCATGCTCGGGCAGGCTGGTGAAGCCGGGGCCCGAAGCCCGCGCCAGTTCCATCAGGGCATCGAAATCAGCGGGCCCGGCAGGGCGAACGACGAGCATCAAACAGTCTCCAGACGCAGGCGCTTGAGCGCATGGGCGTCAATTTCGCCGGTGGCGATCTTGGCGAGTATGAGGGTCGAGAGCTGGGCGCGTTCCACGAAGCTGTCAGGCCAGGCGAACTCGGCCTCGGAGTGGATGTCGCCCCCGCGCACGCCCAGGGTGTCGATGTTCGGCAGGCCCGCAGCGTGCAGATTGTTGCCTTCGCAGACGCCGCCCGACGGCTTGAACACGATGTCCTGGCCGAGCAGGGCCCCGGCCTGGGCGACCACGTCCATCAGCGCGCGCTGTGAGGCGTCTGCCGGCTTGGGGGGGCGGGTGAAGCCGCCATGCAGATCCATAGACAGACCCTCGAACGGTGGTGTCGCGGCCAGCCGCTCGATTTCGCCGGCTACCCAGTCTGCCGCGGCCTGATCCGGTACGCGGGCATTGAAGTGGATGACGGCGACGTCAGGCACGACGTTGGACGGCGAGCCACCGGAGATGCGCGCGACGTTGACAGTGACGCCCTCGTGCTGGCCGTTCAGTCCGTGCAGCTCGGTGCCGATCATGGCGGCCCCGGCAACGGCGTTGCGGCCTTCATGGAAGGCGCGGCCCGCATGGGCCGAGCGGCCGCGCACGATCAGCCGCCAGTTGGCCGATCCCTTGCGGGCACCGGCCAGCGCTCCGTCCGGCATGGCCGGCTCATAGGTGAGGCCCAGGTGCCCGCGTGCGCCCAGCTCGGCCAGGATGGGTCCTGATGCCAGAGACCCGATCTCCTCGTCCGGCGACAGCAGCACCGTCCAGCCGACCGAGACCCGAGCCGGGTGGGTCTCGAAGGCCTCAAGCGCCGCCAGGATGACACTGATCCCGCCTTTCATGTCGGCGATGCCAGGGCCGTGCAGCGCGCCGTCCTGGCGACGCTTGACGGTCTGGAACGGGCTGGAGGCCGGATAGACGGTGTCGTAGTGGCCTGTCAGGATCACCTGTGTTGGGGCCTGCGGTCGCATCGTCAGCTTCAGCGCCGACGGATAGGACTGGGCCGTCAGGGTGCCGGTGTCGCTGACCTCAACCGTATCTGACAGCGCCACCCGCTCGATCAAACAGGGGAGAGTGCGGCGCGCTTCGGCTTCCAGCGCTTCGAGTTGTCGGGTCAGCCCCTCGGCATTGCGGCTGCCGGAGTTCAGATCACACCACGAAATCGCGCGGTCGATGAGGCTGGCCTCGCGCGTGGCGACGTGATCCAGCGCCGCCTGATCATCGGGAAGAATTTGCATCGTCGGGGTTTAGCTCGCCTAGTCGTTCTGTTCCACCCGACGGCGTGTTTCTTCATCCCGGGAGGACCGCCGCCAGCGAACATACAATCGGGCATCCCCATCGGCCCCCACGCGCGACACCACCGAGATGTTGCGCCTCGCGCGCCATTCCACCTGGACGGCGGCACCCTGTTGGCCTCCACCAATGATCTCGAAATAGAGGTCGTCACTGATGTACTTGCCGCCGGCCACCGTCAGGCTGGAGGCGTCGCCGCCGAAAGACAGGCGATCCAGACCGGCGAACTCACGCAGATTGCCGACGACGTCGAACCCACCACCCCCTGCCAGGGCGGCGATGCTTGAGGCCAGCTGGGCCGCCTCGATGGGCGACAGCTGCGATGCGGACCGGCCGAACAGGACCTGCGACAGGATCTCGTCCTGTGGCAACGCGGGAACTGAACTCAGGGTGATGACAGGCCGGGCAGCGGTACCGCCCACCTCGATCCGGGCGGTCAGGGTCGGATCCTCCCGGACCGCCACCAGATCCAGACGAATTTCGTCTGCGTGGGTCGACAGGGTGACGGTCCCTCCTTGCTCGAAGATGAAACGACGCCCGGCGAACTGGTAGTCGCCGCGGATCACCCGTGCGCGGCCGTTGAGGACCGGGGCGGACAGCGACCCGGTAACCCGCGCGTCGAGAGACATTTCGACATCGAGGCCGCGACCCTCGATGAAGACGCCCTCCCGGCCGGTACGCAGGCTGACGTCGATATTGAAAGCCGAGCGCGAACGGCGCGCCGCGCGCTCCTCGGCGGTCTCCTCGACCTCATCCTCCAGGCCGTCGGGCCGGTTGATCTCGATGACATCCAGTTCCACCACGTCGGTGGTGTTCGGCAGATTGTCCGCAGAAATCGCCGCCTCGGTGACCTCCAGCTCGCCGACGAGAGAAATCGCACCCTCGGTCGAGCGCTCGACCCGGATCGGACCGGAGGCCCGCGCATTAACCAGATCCGTCTGGATCACGCGGAAGTCCGTCAGTTGCAATGTCAGACTTGACGGCGATCCGGTTCGCAGCCCCAGTACACCTTCGCCGGTCACGCGACCGCCCGCCGCACCTCGGTCGTCATTGGCCCTGAACGACAGGATGCGCGCCGTATCGGTGTCGAACCGCGTACGCATGACCAGATCGCTGAGGACCGCGCCTGTTCCGCTGTCTTCGAAACGACCGGAATCGATGTTCAGATAACCGTCCACGCGCGGGTCATTCAGCGAACCGCCCAGATTGGCGTGACCGTCGACCAGGCCCGACAGACTTCGCTCTCCGCCCAGAACCAGGTCCCAGATGGAGCGGATCTGGCCCTGTAGGGTAATCTCCCCGGACATGGCCTCGGTCCGGTTCACCGCCAGGCGCAGCGGTGCCGCTGACGCCTCGACCGGCAGGTTCAGGGTCGCGTTCGACCTCACGCCGGCAGCGTCGGAGGCCTCGGCTTCAATCATCAAGCGGTCGCCCTGCAGGCGCGCGTTGATCAGGGCGTCGATGTCCATGTCCGAGGCGGCGTCGCGGCTGCGCGCGTTTTCCAGTCGGGCGGTCAGCGTACCGTCGAGGTCGTTGCGCGATCCCCGCAGATTGATCTCGGCCGTGACGCGACCCGCCAGATCAGGGGCGATCGATCGCAGATCGACGCCGGTGAGATTCGCCTGGATCTGAGCGCCTGCCCGGTCCTGGCGCAGTTCGCCGACGAGAACACCGTTGCCGACGTCCAGGTTGAGGCGCAGGACGCGGCCACCACCCGCCAGAGCCAGAACGACGGGTGTGCGGGTCTGGAACGAGACTTCGCGGACGCGGCCGCCGCCGTCTAGGGTAAAGGTCTGTGCCTCGCCCTGGCGCGAATAGAGTCCGGTGCCCTGGAAGGCGATCGGGAAGGAGCCGCCGACGTCGGCCTGGAGCGAGAAGGGCAAACGGGCGAGGGTGCCCTCTCCCTGAAGTCTGAAGTTACGAATGACATAGGTCGATCCGGCCACCCGGATGCCGCGTCCGGTGATGTCGAGGACCGCCTGGGCGTCGCCCGGGCCGTCGGTCAGAAGGACGCGTCCCGATGCCGTTCCCGCTGCCAGGAAAGCCCCCGGTCGGGCTTCGAAGGTGAGATCGGCACTTGCCGGTGTCGTGCCGTTGAGCGCCAGGTCGCCACGTGCAGTTACGCCACCGGCATTGATGTCCATATTGCTCAGGCGCACGCCATCGTCGGTGATGCGGAAGAGCGAAAAGGCGCGGGCCGGCCCATAGGCGCTGTCCCCGGTGACGGTGATCCGGCCGTCCGACGCGTCGGCACCGCGCCGGAACGTGAGCACCATCCGGGTGTTGGACAGGCTGAGGGGGCCGGCCGATATGGAGGCGAAATTGGCCGTCAGGTCCAGAACCGGTCGTGCGAGGGTTCCGGTCAGGGCACCGTCGCCGGTGGCCGCGCCACCGATTTCCAAAGGACCTACCCCGAAGGGTCCGCGCGCCGTCCAGTTCAGGGCCAGGCGGACGTCGCCCTCGGCCAGGCCGATGAGCCCGCTTGCGTTCAGTCGGGCGACAGAGCCGGTCAGGCTGGCGCGCCTGACGGCGATCCGGCTATCGCCGAGCAGGCCCTCGCCGACAAAGCGCGGATTGGTACCGAGTAGACGGTCCAACTCCGCCCAGCCGGTTCGCAAGCCACGCCCATCGGCGGTGACGCTCAGATTCCAGGGCGTCCGGCCCCGTTGGGAGGCGCGAAACGTCAGGCCAAGCCCGCCGCGCGCCTGACGGCGCAATCGCGAGACATCGGAAACCACGGCTGACCCGTTGGCGCCCAAGGCTCCGTTCAGCCCTCGGCCCCCTTCGGCGGTGATGTCCAGCGCGGCACCATCCAGATCAAACCGACGGATCAGCAGACGTGAATCGGCCAGTCGGCGGGCCCGGATCAGCGCGCGGGGACGGGCCCCGATCAGCGATGCCAGCACGCCGTCGCCCGCTCCGCCCTCACCGGTCAGGTCAGCTTCGATGTCATATTGGCCGTCTTGCGCCGTCAGCCGGATCGGGCCGCCGACACGCCTCAGGCCGTAACCGGCCAGGCCGGCCTGATCCAGACGGGCCTCACCCTCGAAAGTCCAGCGAGTCTGGGCTCCGTTCCACAACCCCTCGATCTGACCCGCGCGCGCGATGTCTTGACCCGCCAGACGCGACACCGACGGCGTGGCGATACGGACCCGCACACCCTCGCCGAGCACTTCATTGGCTCGCGAGAAAGCGCCCGAAACGTCGACCGCCAGATTCTGGGATCGCAGGACCCAGGCCAGGCCGAAGGCTTTGTCCTGACCCCGCATGGGGCGAACGCCGACGCCGAAACGGATCTCCGGACCAAAGCGGGCGATTAAAGGCTCGAGCAGTTCCGAACCGGCGAAACGAACATAGCCGGAGCCTTGCCCGCCCTGATCGGAAAAGCGGCCCCGGGCTTCGACGGGGCGCTGGTCGCCGGTTTGAACCAGGGCGTCGAACGCGTGCTCGCGCACGTTCAGGGTCAGCTCGAAGGGAAGGTCCGGCGAATAGCCCATTGCCCCGGCGATCGGCCCGCCCTGGGCTTCATGCGCGCGGGCGGTGATCTCTGATCCGAGCAGGCTGCCGTCATCGGCTGTGGTGAAATCGAGATTCAGATAATCCCCGGGGCGTGACAGGCTGATCGCCTCGACGGTGACCGCCTTTCGACCGCCACGATCAAGTCGGGCGTCGCCGCTCAGTTCCCATCGACCGTATTCCTCGGCGAATCCCTCATGCAGTTCGACGCGCGCTTGGAAGCGTTCGATGTCGATGGTCAGGGGCTGGGGCCCGGGCGGAGTGAGGTCGGGCTCCAGCGCGGGGCGGCGCATCACGCGGATGACCTCGGCGTCGATCAGGTCGGCATGGAAGCGCCGCGTGAGCAGCGGCAGATACGACCAGTCCAGGCGAACGTTTTCCGCCTCAAGCCACACCCCGTCGCGGTCCGTCATCGTCACGCGGCGCAGGGTGAAATCGCTCCAAAGGTCGCCAGACAGGCCCTCGACGTTGATCCGCCCGTATCGATCGATCTGACGACCTTCGACGAAGCTGGTGACCAGATCTCGCCCGACCGGCGTCAGCACGGCGAGACGGACCCCACCGACGAGCAGGACCAGCAACGCGCCGAGGACGGCCAGCCCGATCAGGGCCCAGCCCGATGCGGTTCGCCGACGGCGGGCCTCGGCGACGGGCGTGTCTGCCGGGTCCGGCGTCGGGCTCGCCTCGGCCGCGGGTCCGGATCCTCGGCGGCGGCTCAAAACGCCTGACCGATGCTGATGTAGATCTGGAACTGGGGATCGGTGTCACGGCGGTTCAGCGGAATGGCGATGTCCGCGCGGATAGGACCGAAGGGCAGATCATAGCGAACGCCGGCACCCACGGAGTAGCCGATATTGCTAAAGTCCGGTGTTGGCGACGATCCCACCGAGCCGGCATCGATGAAGACTGCGCCCCCGAAGTCACGCCAGATATTGCGCCGGCGGATCTCCAGGCTGAGCTCGACCAGAGACGCGCCCCCGACCGGCGTGCCACCGTCGAACTGTGGACCGACGCCCTGGTAGTCGAATCCCCGCACAGATCCGCCGCCTCCGGAGTAGAAGCGACGGTCCGAGGGAATGTCATTGCCGGACGCGCCGCTGATCGACCCCAGACGAACACGCCCGGCCGCAATCGTCCGCCCCCCGTCTTCCAGCGGGATGTAGGCGGTGGCCTGGGCGGTCGCGCGAAGGAACAGGAAGGAGCCCTCTCCAGTCACGGCCGTCGGTTGGATGTCGGCGGCTAGCCGCCAGCCGCGACTCGGGTCGAGCGGGTCGTCTGAATAGTCCAGGAAGGTGTTGCCGCTCAGGGTCAGAATCGTCAGGGTCCGCTCGATCGGCGTCAGCGGTGCAATCAGATTGTTGACGTCCAACTCGCCGTACTGCCCGGCCTCCAGGGCCGCGCCCGCCGATACGTACGAGGTCTCGCGGATGCGCCGCCGCACCGAGACGCGAGCGCCGCCGACGCGACGGTCATAGGCGCGGGTGTCTTCATCCAGGGCGTAGGCACCCAGGACCAGTGTCTGACCGGGGCGGCGCCAATGCGGCAGGCTGAGATCGACCCCGATCCGGCTATCAATCTCGGCCAGTCGCAGGTCGAAGGCCAGCGAATCGGCCCGCCCGAGCCGATTGCGCCAGGTCCAGCGAGCATCGACGCCGGCTCCTTCGGATGTCGAATAACCCGCACCCGCCTCGATCAGGCGGCGGGGTTGATCAGTCAGGGACACAATGACCGGACGAAGCCCTTCCGCCGTGGTTTGCTCGGCCGAAGCCAGGGCCACAGACACCGTGTCATAAACGGTCGTTTCCAGCAGCCGGCGCTCGAGTTCAGCGACGGCCTCGGGCGTATAACGGTCGCCTTGACGCCAGGGTGCTAATTGCTCGACCCAAGCCCGGTTCGTCCGCCCCGTCGTCTGAAGCAGAATGCCATCCAGTCGCACCACAGCTCCGGAAATGATGCGAAAGGTGGGCTGCAGGGTATCAGCTTCATGGTCGACGATGACCCGTCGAGGACCGGCGGTCGCGTCCGGATAGCCGAGAGCGGACAGGCGTGCGATGACCCGACCTTCCGCGGACAGGACCTCGACCGCCCGCCCGGGTTGGCCCGGCTCCAGCTCGAGGGCTGCGGTCGCCTCGGACCGGCTGACCGCATCCGGCTCCGGCGCGATCCATTCGACCTGGGGGTCGCTGATTAGGAAACGCGGCCCGGTCGTGATCTGGATGACGGGGACGGGCGGGCTCTCACCCTCGACGTCGTCGACGATTTCGGCCCCGTAATAGCCCTCTGACCTCAGGACGGACAGGGCGCTGGCGGCGGCGTCGCGGGCACGGCGGCGCGCCTGGAACCGGTTGGCCGGTGGGTCATCGACATCGCCGACGGCGTCCTCAATCCGCTCGCGCAGATCGCTGGACAGATCACCGTCCACACGCGCACGCGGCTCAGCCAGTGCCGCCGTCGAGGCCAGGCTCCAGGCGGCCAACAGGGCCGGAATCACCGAGCCGAAACGCACAAGACCCCCTCGCGACTAAACCGGAACCTGCCCGGTGTGCCCAAACGGCACCGACGACACCCTAATGGAACAGTGTCGGGCTGTCCGGTTCCACGCTTTCAGAGCTGGAGCGGGCTTGGCCCATGTCGCCGGTGTCGGACGCAGGTGGTGCCGATTGCTGGGCCGGATCGGCCCCGGCCGTGTCGCCGGTTTCGGCCGCCTGCGCGGCGTCAGAAGCGGCATCTGCGGCCGACGCGGTTTCCGGCGCAGGCGTGCCGGAGGTCAGGTTTACGTCTTCGGAGGATTCAGTCCGCTGGCAGGCGCTAAGGCCGAACACCAGGGCGGCGACCGCGCCGAGCGGCAGGAGGGAACGCATCTTCATCGCCTCAGCCCCCTAGTAGAAGACGGTTTCGCTGTCGGGCTCAACGCTTTCGGCGCTGGGGCGGGCCGCCCCCATGTCGCCGGTGTCGGTCGGCGGCGGGGCGGTCTGCTGTGCCGGCTCGACCTCGACGGGCGCGGCGGCCTCCTCTGCCACATCCTCGGCCGCAGGGGCCTCCACCACCGGCGGCGGTGCCTCAGTTTCGTCAGAGGTCGACGAGATGTTCAGGTAGTCACATCCCCCGAGCGTCGCGCCGGCGGCGAAGGTCAGAAGAAGGAGGGGCAAACGAAGGCGCATGTTGGTTCACCGGATCGCTGAATTTTCGGGAATCTAGCCCAAAACCGGGCCCGCGCGATACCCCCTGTCAGCCACCGTCAGGTCGCGCCTTCGCGGCCCAGGCGCGAGATTTCGGGGACAGGGATGATGGTACGTCCTCTCGGGCTCGAACCGAGGACCCTCTGATTAAAAGTCAGATGCTCTAACCAACTGAGCTAAGGACGCGCCGTCATCCTGCCTCGATCTGAGGGCAGACCTCAGACCGGCTTGGCAGGGCGGGGGTTTTGTTCCATTCGGCCCTTGTCGTCAAGACGAGGTTGCGCGGGAATTTCCGTGCGAAAGGAAGTTTGCATGAGCGCGCTGCGTGTTCTGGTGTTGGGTCTGGGCGTCGTCGCCCTGTCGGCCTGCGCCTCCAACGGTACGGGTGGTCGGTTCGGTCGGGGCCTGGTCGACGCCGCGGCCCAGCCGCTTGAAGACCTGAATCTGCGCCAGGATCCGATTCCGGCGGTGCTGGGCGAGTCTCTGGCCAACCCCTATTCACAACGGGGAATGGAGACCTGTATGGCCATCGCGCTTCAGGTCCGACACCTGAACGAGGCACTCGGCCCCGATCAGGACGAGCCGCCACCGCCGCGCGCAGGCCTGACACAACAGGCCGTCGAGGCCCTGGCCGACGCTGCCGTCGACGCGGTGCGTAACGAGACGACGGATTTCATTCCTCTGCGCGGCTGGGTCCGGCAACTTTCCGGTGCCGAGCGCCACAGCCGCCGGGTTCAGGCCGCGATTCAGGCCGGACGCGCGCGTCGCGCCTTCCTCAAGGGCGTGGGGATGCGCCAGAATTGCGCCCCACCGGCGGCCCCCAGCTGGTTCGTGCCGCGCCCGCGCAATCGCGTCAATCTACGCTGGCCCTGGGGCTGACGACCGAAGGTACCTTGAAAATAAACCTCTAAGGTGTATATCTAGATGGCGATCAAGCGAAAGCCGCATCACGACCTGGCTGCGGTTCAAGCGAAGTTCGCCGATGTGGACTCTCTGGAGATCACCCGTAAGGCCATCGAAGGCGCTCGGGCTCTGGGGTATTCGCTGGAAGACATCGTGGAGGCGGTGCAGGCCTTGGAGCGTGGCGACTTCATCAAGTCAGAAACTGCGCACAGTCCGCCCAACTCCCGGATATGGCACGACACCTACACCATGCCGTGGGACGGTCGTCAGCTGTATCTGAAGTTTGCGGGCGAGACGCTCATCGACGTGACTCTCACGTCGTTCAAGGAGGCAGGTGGTGACTGAGACGCGCATCCATCCCGAGACGGGCAAGGTACTTCGCCGCGCTGTCCGCCCGCAAGTTGTCAGCTTTGGCTCTAAGAGCCGGACGGTCGGGGTTCCGGGCTGGTATCCTGACGACGAAAGTGACTCGATCCACATGGGTGCCGATCTCGGCGAATCCGACCGTGTCTTTCAGGAGCTTAAGGCGGAGTACGGTGCCCATGTGCGGCGTATCCGCAAGCGGCTGAACCTGACCCAGGAAGAGGCTGGGCGGATCATCGGAGGCGGCCGCCGCGCCTTCCAGAAATACGAGAGTGGCTCAACCCCGCCCAGCGACGCCGCCGTCGGTCTGATCGAGCTTCTGGAGCGCCATCCTGAGGAGATCGAGTTCCTCAAGTCGATCAGGTCGCCCGCCTAGCCTTCACCGAGATGCCGGGCGCGGAAATCGCGCCGGAACGCCTCGAATCGTCCCTCGGCAATGGCCGCGCGCATGGCCGCCGTCAGGGCCTGGAAGAAGGCGATGTTGTGCCAGCTCAGCAGCACCTGGCCCAGGATCTCTTCAGCGCGCACCAGGTGATGCAGATAGGCTTTCGAATAGTCCCGGCTGGCCGGACAGTCGCCTGAGACGTCCAGCGGCTCATCCAGCTCGGCAAACCGCGCATTCTTCAGATTGATCGGCCCGTCCCAGGTCCAGGCCTGGCCGTGGCGGCCCGAGCGCGTCGGCAGGACGCAGTCGAACATATCCACGCCGCGCGCCACCGCCTCGACCAGATCGATCGGCTTGCCCACCCCCATCAGGTAGCGCGGGCGCTCGCTCGGCAGCATGACGGTGCAGAAATCCAGGGTGTCGCACATGGCCTGGTGGCCTTCGCCCACGGCCAGGCCTCCGATGGCATAGCCGCCGAAGCCGATCTCGATCAGCCGCTCGGTGCTCTCACGGCGCAGGTGTTCGAACGTCGAGCCCTGCTGAATGCCGAACAGGGTCTGGGTGTCGCGGGCTCCAAACGCGGCCTTTGAGCGCGCCGCCCAGCGGGCCGACAGCTCCATAGCGGCGCGCGCTCGCGCCTCCTCGGCTGGATAGGCCACGCATTCGTCCAGCTGCATCACGATGTCCGACCCCAGAAGATCGGCCTGGATCTCGATTGAGCGTTCCGGGCTCAGCATATGGCGCGAACCGTCGATGTGGCTGGCGAAGGTGACGGCCTCTTCGGTGACCTTGTTGATGCTCGACAGGCTCATCACCTGGAACCCGCCCGAGTCGGTCAGGATCGGCTTGTCCCACCGCATGAACCGATGCAGCCCGCCCAGCCTCTTCACCCGCTCGGCACCGGGCCTGAGCATCAGGTGATAGGTGTTGCCCAGGATGATGTCCGCCCCGGTCTGGCGCACCTGATCGACCGTCAGAGCCTTGACCGTCCCGGCGGTGCCGACCGGCATGAAGGCCGGCGTGCGAATGTCGCCGCGCGGGGTTTTCAGAACGCCTGTGCGCGCCGCGCCGTCGGTGGCGGAAATGTCGAATGGAAAGGTCATGAGCGCGGCGCTCTACATCGAAATCCAGGGCGACGAAACGGCCTTGTTCCGACCACGGGGTTGCATCTGCGGGCCCGAACCCCCATCCTTATCGGCATCCGACATCGCTTTGACAGATCGCCCCGCGCCCTGCGCGAGGGTGGATTTCCGTTTCTGTCCGGGTCGCTGCCGATCATATCAACCTTCGAAGGACATCCCTTGTACGCACAACGCCAGACCCACACCGCCCCCCGTTCCAACGCCCGTCGCCCGGGCTTTCAGCGCACGCCCGTGCGCGCTCGCGTCGGCCTTCTGATGCGCAAGGGCTCCAACTTCGGAGCGCTCTCCGAAGCGGAACAGGTGGTGCGCAATGCGGGCCTGGGGTTGGCACCTTTGTCGGTGTCCGATGAGGCGATCAGCGAAGGCGGCGTGACTATTCTGGCGACCGCCGAACTGAAGGACCTCGATTCCGGGGCGCTGCGCGGCCTCGTGGTGCCCGATGGCAGCGATGCCGACCTCAACGTCAAGGATGCCACCAAGCGTGCCCTGGCGGCCGGTCTGCCGGTTCTGGCCTTCGGCGACAGCGCCGCTCTGGTCGCTGGTGTCGCGGGCGTCGCGGTGACACCCGCCGCGGCCGTACTTGTCGCGGGCGGCCAAGCCCGGCCTCTGGATGATCTCAAGGCTGTCACAGCCGCCGCCGAAGCCATCGGCTGACGTCTATCAGGCACGGAACAACAGGCTTCCGTCGCCGTAGGAATAGAACCGATAGCCGTCTGCGACCGCGTGGTCGTAGGCGGCTTTCATCTGTTCGAGCCCCGAAAACGCCGACACCAGCATGAACAGGGTCGATCGCGGCAGGTGGAAATTGGTCATCAGCACATCCACCGCCCGGAACCGGTAACCCGGCGTGATGAAGATGGCGGTGTCGCCGTGAAACGGCTGGATCACGCTGTCTTGGCCCGTCGCACTTTCCAGAAGGCGTAGCGAGGTGGTGCCCACACAGACGACGCGTCCGCCCGCCGCCCGGACCGCGTTCAGGGCCTGGGCCGTTTCGCGTGACACCTCACCCCATTCCGAATGCATCTTGTGGTCGGCCGTGTCGTCGGCCTTGACCGGCAGAAACGTGCCCGCTCCGACGTGCAGGGTCACGGCATGGGTCGTCACGCCCCGCGCCGCCAGCCGCGTCAGCAGATCCGGCGTGAAATGCAGCCCCGCCGTCGGGGCCGCGACCGAACCGTCATGTTCGGCAAAGACCGTCTGATAATCGGCCCGGTCACGCTCATCCTCAGGCCGCTGGGCGGCGATGTAGGGGGGCAGGGGCATCACCCCGACGTCCCGGATGGCGTCATCCAGCGCCGGCCCGGCCTGGTCGAATCTCAAGGTGACCAACCCGTCCTCGCCCTTGGCCTCGACCGTGGCATCCAGCCGCCCCAGTTCACAGCCGCCGTCCACGCGCCCACCAAAGCGGATCCGGTCGCCCGGCTTGATCCGCTTGCCGGGCTTCATGAAAGCTGACCAGGCGTCGGGCCCATCGCGGTGATGCAGGGTCGCCTCGATCTTGATCGGAGCCAGATCGTCGCGATGACGCTCGCCCGACAAACGCGCCGGGATCACGCGCGTATCGTTGAAGACCAGGGCATCGCCCGGCTGCAACAGCTCCGGCAGGTCCCGCACGACGCGGTCGTCCAGGCCCTGTCCGGGCCTCACCACCAACAGCCTTGCGCTGTCGCGCGGACTGGCGGGCCGAAGCGCAATTCGGTCGTTCGGTAGATCGAAGTCGAAGTCTGAAACCCTCATTCGCCAGCGTCGCCGTCGTTCAACAGCCCACAGCGGAAGGGCCGTCCCGGATTGTTGTGCAGGCGCGCCTGCTGTCCATCCTCCAACTGGATGGCGACCGGGCCGTCGGGTCGGTTCACCTGCACCGTCGTCGGCCCGACCAGATTGCAGGTCTTGTCGCCAAAGATCTGGATACAGCGCGGATGGGGATCGCCCTGACGCGGCAGCACGCCCGCCGGATCTTCGCGCTCGGCCCGATCCGCACTGTTGTAGAATGAGCCGAACTCCACTCCCTCGGCGTTCAACGCCACCCAGTCCGCGCGCGGACAGGCCGGGGCGTCGGCAGGAATGTCGCGCGGTCCAAAACTCAGAAGCGCCCACGCGATGAATCCCCCGACCATGATCGCGATCAGGGCCAGGACGGAAAACAGTCCCCCGATCCTGGGGCTCGCCTTCGTCATCTGGCCGCGGTTTCCATGCGGGCTGTCAGATCAAGCGCCTGGCCGAGGGCTCCGAGGCGTTTGCGAACCTTGTCGCCCAGCAACAGGTCCGCGTGATGATGGTCGACCGTCAGCACCAGTTCGTCTCCCGTCGCCCTCAGGCGGGTCGTCGACAGCAGCTCTGGCGACCGGGCCGACAGATCGCTGGCCAACCTGAGTGCCAGCCCGTGGATACGCGCGCGCTCCACCCCCTCGGGACCCAGCAGCCGCCCGACCAGCTGCGCTTCCGGTGTGCCATGGCCGCCGTAACGGGCGTGGATGGCTGACGCCAGGAAGGCGCGCTCGGCGTGGACCAGACCGGCTACCGGCGCTCTCAGAACCTGCTCGAACGCCACGGCGGCACGGTGATCCGGGTGCAGGCGCGAGCCGACGTCGGCCAGGGCCGCGCCGGCGGCCAGCATGACGGCATCGCGTGTTTGCGAGAAGAACGGCACAAGCGGGGCGAGGAGGGGGGTCAGCCAGGCTACGATCACACGGTCCAGTCCGTGTTCCAGGCTCTCGCGATCGCCCAGGGCCCGGCAGCCTTCCAGCAACGGATCGCGAGATCGCACGGCCTCCGGCATGGATTCCAACAGCAAGCCTTCGCGCAATCCGTAGGCCGAGAAGGACACGGTCTCCACCTTCAGGGTTCGACACAGGCGCGACAGCACCCGCGCCGCGTGCGGCAGGGTCAGGGCCCGGGCCTTGTTGGTCCGCGACAGCTTTTCCAGAGACGCCCGCGACAGCCGCCCCAGCAGGTCCGACATCTCGTCCACGTCGCCCGCGCTCATTTCGTACTGGTGGACGATCTCCAGGTCGTGGCCCTGCTGGCGCATATGCAGCAAGGCCAGGCTCCGCCACGCCCCGCCGACGGCATGAAGGGTGGACGCCTGAAACCCGCGGGCGGGCCTGAGCCGACGGTCGATTTCGTCGGAGAGATCACCGCGCACGCCCTCCATCGCGAACGGCCCGAGCGGCAGGGTGACCCCCGTTCCAGGCTGGCCGCCTGATACCGGAACCAGTTCCAGACTCGATCCGCCCAGGTCCGCCACCACACCCTCGGCCAGCGGATTGCCCGCGACGACGCCCAGAGCCGCGTAGCGAGCTTCTTCCTCACCCGTCAGCACCCTGATCTTCAGACCGGTTTGGGCGGCGACGCGATCGCAGAAGGCGGCCCCGTCTTCGGCTTCGCGCACGGCGGCGGTAGCCACGATGTGCCGTTCGGCCAGCCGCAGCGTCTCCATCAGCACAGCAAAGCGGCGCAGGGTCTCGACAGCAGCGCTGACGCCCTCCGGCGACAGCTTGTCGGTGGTGGCGACCTCGCGGCCCAATCCCGCCAGAACTTTCTCGTTATATCCGGTCCAGATGGCACGGCCCTGAAGGCCATAGACGACCAGGCGCACGGAGTTTGACCCGACGTCCAGCACCGCCGCCTCGCGCGTGCGAAACTCAGCGTTTGCGGTCATAGCGGATGGCCTTGGGTCGGTCTTTGGCGCGGCGACCGCGCCCGGACAGGCTGGGGTTGGTCATGAAATAGTCGTGCGCGGAGAAGGGCGTATCGGACTTTCCGATCTTGGCGCGTGAATAGGTGCCGTCGGCGTTCAGGAACCAGCTCTGGGCCTCGTCCTTCAGGTTGGCCAGCATGATCTGGTCCATGATCTGATCGCGCACCGTGGGATTGAGCGCAGGCACCATCACCTCGACGCGGCGATCCAGATTGCGCTGCATCCAGTCCGCCGAGGAGAAGAAGACCTCGGCCCGGTCGCTGGGCATGTCCCGGCCGTTGGCGAAGCAGGCGATGCGGGCGTGCTCAAGGAAGCGCCCGACGATCGATTTGACCGTGATGTTGTCGGACAGTCCCTTCACGCCGGGTCTCAGACAGCAGACCCCTCGCACGACCAGTTCGATCTTCACGCCGGCCTGACTGGCCCGGTACAGGGCGTCGATGATCTCGGCGTGGACCAGGGCGTTCATCTTGGCCCAGATGGCGGCGGGCTTGCCCTTGCGGGCATTGTCCGCCTCTCGTTCGATCAGGTCCAGCAGCCGGCGCTTGAGGTTCAGCGGCGACACCGCCAGCCGCTCCAGATTGTCAGGCTCGGCATAGCCGGTGATGAAATTGAACACCTTGGTCGCATCGCGTCCCAGCGCCTGATCACAGGTGAACAGGGACAGGTCGGTATAGATGCGCGCCGTCTGGGGATGATAGTTGCCGGTCCCGAAATGGCAGTAAGTCCTCAGGCCCTCGGCCTCGCGCCGCACCACCGCCGAGATCTTGGCGTGGGTTTTCCACTCGACGAAGCCGAAGACGACGTGAACCCCGGCGCGCTCCATCTCGCGTGCCCAGCGCAGATTGGCCTCTTCGTCGAACCGGGCCTTGATCTCGACCAGGGCGGTGACGTTCTTGCCATGCTCGGCCGCCTCGATCAGGGCCGCCACGATCGGACTGTCGTTGGAGGTCCGGTACAGCGTCTGTTTGATCGCGATGACGTTCGGGTCGCGCGCCGCCTGGCGCAGGAACTGGACCACCGCATCGAAGCTCTCGAACGGATGGTGGACCAGAATGTCCTTTTCCCGGATCGCCGCGAAGCTGTCGCCGCCGTGCTCGCGGATGCGCTCGGGAAAGCGCGGTTCATAGGGTTTGAATTTCAGGTCGGGCCGGTCTGGCGGGATCAGCTCGGCCAGCTGCCCCAGGCCCAGCAGGCCGTCGATGATGTCCACGTCGGGCGGATCGGCCGCCAGCTGTTCGATGATGAAGGCCGCCAGATCCTCAGGCATGGCCTTGTCGATCATCACCTTGACCACGTCGCCCAGCCGCCGCTGTTTCAGGAGGCTCTCGAATTCGCGGACCAGGTCTTCCGCCTCTTCCTCGATCTCGATGTCGCTGTCCCGGATCAGCCGGAAGACGCCCGAGGCCTCGACGTCGCAGCCGGGGAACAGATGGTCGATGTACATCATCACCATCGTCTCCAGCGTCACGACACGGCGGCGGCCCTTCGCGGAGCGGCCATCGGTCGGCAGGGTCCAGAACCGCTGCACCTGCGTCGGGATCGGTGCCAGGGCGTGCAGAAACTTTCCGGTCGCGCGTCGGCGCAGCTTGAGCGCCAGCGAGAAGCCTTGATTGGGCAGGAACGGGAAGGGGTGGGCCGGGTCGATCGCCATCGGCGTCAGCACCGCGAAAAGCTGGCTCAGGAACTCCGGCTCCAGCCGTTCGCGCTCGGTCTTGGTGACGTGGCCGGGATCGACGACCTCAATGCCCTCGGAGGCCAGTTCCCGACGCAGCTTGCGCCATGTCTTCTGTTGCTCGGCCATCAACCGTTCGGCGGCGACGTCCACGGCCTCCAGCGTTTCAGGCGGGGACATCCCGTCCTGCGACAGCACCCGCACCCCCCGGCGCACCTGGCCTTTGATGCCGGCCACGCGCACCATGAAGAACTCATCCAGATTATTGGCCGAGATCGACAGGAACCGAAGGCGCTCAAACAGCGGGTGGCGAGGGTTGGTCGCCTCTTCCATCACGCGTTGATTGAAGGCCAGCCAGGAAAGCTCTCGATTGAAGAACCGCTCGGGCGAGCCGATCAGGGCCTCATCGAGCTGGAGCGGCTCGCTCCGCGAGGGGCGCGGGTCCGGCAGGGCGTCGGCGGTGTCGGCCATGGGCGCGTAATGACCGCTTATGCCCGATGGAGCAAGGCCGCTCGGGCCATCAGAACAGGTCGGTCGCCTCTTCGTCCAGCAGCGCGCGCGCCAGCGACCGGTTCAGCTTGCGGCCTCCGGCCTCGGCGTCCAGACGGGCCACTACGGCTCGGGCCGCCGGGATCGACCGTTCGATCCGCAGCACCAGATAGTCGATCAAGTCTTCGCCCGGCGTGATCGCTCGTTCGTCGAAGAAGCGCCGCAATGCTGCGGCCAGCACAGCGTCATCCGGCGCTTCCACCCGAATGACCCGCACGGCGTCTAGCCGCGACCTCAGGTCCGCCAGCTCCGCCTCGCGCCGCGACGGCGGCTCGCGCGACACCATCAACAGTGCCCCGCCCGGCGACCGGGCCAGGTTGATCAGATGAAACAGGGTGGCGTCATCCGTCTCACCGGCGTCGTCCAGCAACACCGGGCGGCCCTCCAGGTCCGACAGGTCGATCTGACCGGCCTCGGCCCCGGCCAGCGCCACCGCTCCGGTCCGCTCGGCCCATTCGGAAGCCAGGTGCGACTTGCCGCTCCCCTGCGTCCCGACCAAAGCCAGAAGCGAGTCGTCGCCCTGCGGCCACAGGTCCAGCGTCTCGGCGGCCAACCGGTTGGATGGCCCGCGCACGAACATCGCCACAGCGCCCTCGGGTTCCCGCTTCAGTGGGAACCGCATCTGATCAGAAGCAAAGGCGCGCGCGCGGGTCGTCGTCATGTCTTCAATCTAGCGACCCGCAGCGTCAGAATCAGTCGCAGTCTGTCCCAGCCTGGGGAAAAGGCCGCGCTTTCTGTGGGGCGGGGGACGCCTACAGCCCCAGCTTGGCCTTCAGGATGTCATTCACCGCAGCCGGATTGGCCTTGCCGCCCGTGGCCTTCATCACCTGGCCGACGAACCAGCCGATGGCCTGGGGCCTTTCGGCGACGGCGGCGGCCTTGTCCGGGTTGGCGGCGATGATCTCGTCGATGGCCGCCTCGATGGCGCCGGTGTCGGTGACCTGTTTCAGGCCGCGCGCCTCGACCACCTGGGCCGGCGAGCCTTCGCCGTTCCAGACGTGATCGAACACCTCCTTGGCGATCTTCGACGAGATCACGTCCGTCTCGATCAGCTCGACCAGTTCGGCCACATGGGCGGCGGGCAGGGGATTGGCGTCGAATTCCAGACCATCGGCCGTCAGGCGGGCCGACACCTCATTGGTCACCCAGTTGGACACCAGTTTGGCGTCGCGGCCTTTGGCGGCGACCTCGAAATAGTCGGCCTTGGCCTGCTCCGAAATCAGCACCCCGGCGTCATATTGCGACAGGCCGTACTCGGCCATGAACCGGCGGCGCTTGTCGTCGGGCAGTTCGGGCAGGCCGGCGCGGATCTCGTCGATCCAGTCCAGCTCCAGCTCCAGCGGCAGCAGGTCCGGGTCCGGGAAATAGCGATAGTCCTGTGCCTCTTCCTTGGAGCGCATCGAGCGCGTCTCGCCCTTACCGGGGTCGAACAGGCGGGTTTCCTGGTCGATCTTGCCGCCGTCCTCCAGGATCTCGACCTGGCGGCGCGCCTCATACTGGATGGCCTGGTTGATGAAGCGGAACGAGTTGACGTTCTTGATCTCGCAGCGCGTGCCCAGATGCGAAAAGTCACCCGTCGCCATGAAGGCGTCATAGCCGCCGACCCGGCAAACCGACACGTTCACATCGGCCCGCAGATTGCCCTTCTCCATGTCGCCGTCGCACGCGCCCAGATACATCAGGATCATGCGGATCTTCTTGACGTAGGCGACAGCCTCGTCGGGCGTGCGGATATGCGGCCGCGACACGATCTCCATCAGGGCCGTGCCCGCGCGGTTCAGATCCACGAAGCTCTCGGTTGGCGACAGATCATGGATCAGCTTGCCGGCGTCCTGCTCCAGATGCAGCCGCTCGATCCCGACGTTGAAAAAGCTTCCGTCGTCGCGCTCGACCTCGACCACGCCCTCGCCGACGATCGGGTGATACAGCTGGCTGATCTGATAGCCGGTCGGCAGGTCGGGATAGAAATAGTTCTTCCGGTCGAACTGGCTGAAGGTGTTGATCTTCGCCTTCAGGCCCAGGCCCGACTTGACCGCCTGTTCCACGCACCACCGGTTCAGGGTCGGCAGCATCCCCGGAAAACCCGCATCAATCAGCGACACCTGCTCGTTCGGCCCGGCCCCGAACCCGACGGCAGCACCTGAGAACAGTTTGGAGTTGGACGCCACCTGGGCATGGATCTCCAGACCCATGACGAGTTCCCAGGGGCCGGTGCGGCCTTCGATGATATAGCGGGGGGCGGTGGTTTCGGCGGTCGTGGTCATGGAGCTGGCTATAGCGCGACAGCGCCGTGCCTGTGAACCATGTCCTTCGCGGTTGCGGGACCAGAGGCGTCGAGCCTGTCCATCCCCGCCGGCCTGAGACGGGTTATGATGTGTCGCGTTCCAATAGTGCACCCGACAGTGCAAAATCAGCGAAAGGCCGACTTAAATAAATTCAATGGCGTGCGGCCGATTAGTGCACCTTTTGCACCCTTTGCACCCCAATTTCACCGTGCACTATTGCGGCGCCGTTGCTCACTCGCCGCGCGCCGCCTTCCTCGGGTCGACCTTGGGAGCAGGGGCCAGACGCAAAACCTCGGCCTGATAGCGCTCATCGTCGCCCGCCGCCGCAAACGGCAAGGCCTCGGCACAGGCGCGCAGCAGCGCGTCGCGCCAGGCCAGCTCGATCTTGTAGAAGTCGCCCAGCACATAGGGCATCACCAGCTCGCGCTGGCCCGGATGGCCGATGCCCAGCCGCGCGCGCCGGAAATCCGGGCCGACATGGGCCATCAGCGAACGCACCCCGTTGTGCCCCGCCGCGCCGCCGCCGGTCTTCATCCGAAACCGCCCCTCGGCCAGGTCCAGCTCGTCGTAGAAGGCGATCACCTGGGCCGGCGTGGACTTGTAGAAACGCATGGCCTCACCCACGGCGCGCCCGCTCTCGTTCATATAGGTCTGGGGTTTGACCACGAGCGCCTTGACCGGACCCTGGGGTGTCGGGATCTCGCCGGCGCGCACCGCCGCCTGAAACACCGCCTTGGTCGGCCCGAAGCCCCACTCATCCGCGATGGCGTCCACGGCCATGAAGCCGATGTTGTGGCGGTTGTTGGCGTATTTGGGTCCCGGATTGCCCAGGCCGGCGAGAATCAGCATGGCGGTGCTTTCTAGGCCCCAAAAAGGAAACGGCCTCGCCCGTTTGCCGGGCGAGGCCGCAAAAATCCAGACCGTAGGGTGGATCAGCCTTCCGAGGACTCCTCGGCGGCGGCTTCCTCGGCGACCTCGGTCGACTCTTCGGCCTCGGCGGCCTGTTCAGCAGCGTGATCCGCGGCCTCATCGGCAGCTTCGGACATGGCGGCCGACGACACCTTGATCGAGGCGATCACGAAGTCGCGGTCGGTGATGGTCGGGTGGGCCCCTTCCGGCAGCTTGATTTCTGACACGCGGATGGTGTCGCCTAGCTTGTGGTTCTTCAGGTCGATGACCAGCTCTTCCGGGATCTGGTCGGCGCGGACCAGGATCTCGACGTCGTGGCGAACGATCTCCAGCGAGCCACCCTGACGGAAGGCTTCGCACTCGTCCTGGTTCTTGAAGTGAACCGGGATCGAGATCTTGACCGGTGCCGTTTCGTCGACGCGCATCAGGTCGAAGTGCAGCGGACGGTCGGTGACCGGGTCGAACTGGATGTCCTTGGCGATGACCGGCTGGGTTTCCTTGCCGTACTTCAGCGTCACCAGGTGACCCAGCAGCTTGCCGGTGTACAGCGACTTGCGGAACGGGCGCTCCTCGACCGAGATCGCAACCGGGGCCTTGTCGCCGCCGTACAGGATGCCGGGCACCTTGCCCTCACGGCGCGCCTGGCGGGCACCACCGGTACCCGTGCCGTCACGGACTTCAACGTTCAGAATGATCTCGGCCATCAGGCTGCCTCAAAACGAAACTGCCGCGCCAGGGCACGACAGCGATAGGTGAAAGTGGATCCAGGAGCCTCGTCACGCCTGTCCGCTAAGAACGAGAGCCTTCCCGCAGTCGGAAAGGCTCAAGGGCGGTCGGGGTCATGAACCCATGAATTCAAGAGCGGGCGTCATTACACGCTTCGCCCCGGAGGTGCAACAGGCTCCGCACGGTGTCCGAGCGGAGCCGCTGCAGGCGGTTTAGTTCGGTGTCTGCGCGTCGGGAGACGTCGTCTGGGCCGAGGTGTCCCCGGTCCCCGATTGGTCGGCGATCGACATCGGGCCAAAGGTCGCCGTACCGGCGGCGTCGGTGACGCACTGGGCGGTGTCCATGATCAGATGCTGTCCCAGACAGAAGATCTCTTCGTACTGCGGACGGGACGCGGCCAGGCACTGAAGGATCATCAGGCGAGTGAAATTCATGCAATCAGCGCTGGTCGGCTCATTGAGCAAGGCTTCGGTGATCGCCCGATTGCTGTCACCGGCCTGTCCCAGCGCCGCCACGGCCGCGAGGGCCAGCCCGCGCGTCACCGCCTGGGAATAGGGGCGGTTGCCGATCGCCGGCGGCAGGCCGAGGCTCTGGCCGGACAGCGCGGCCTGTTGAAGCTGGGCCGAGGCCGCATAGTTCGGTGCCAGGGGCGTGATGCCAAGCACCCGGACCTGTTCGAGGCGCGATTCGCGATCGGTGATGTGCTGGGTCGACCAGCGCTGGCGCTGAATGTCGTAGGCGGTCTGTTTCACGGCGGCACCTGCCGCATACATCGTCGCGCCCTGCTGGCCGATCTGGGAGGCGATCAGGCCGGCAGCCTGGTCGGCGCCGGGCAGGGTGGCGACGTACGCCGGATTGGCGATGATCTGGCGCAGCAGGGTGTCCCGGTTCGTGCCCTCCTGGGCGAGGGACCGGACGCCGTTGACGAACTCGGGCGACTGAAGGGCGATGATGGCGGCATAGGCGACCATGCCGCGCGACAACTGCGCCGGCTCATAGGCGGCGGCGCGCAGCATCGACTGGCGAACCTGTCCGCCGTCGGCAAACGTGGCCGAGATGGTCGCCGTGTCCGTCACATAGCCGAGATAAATGGCGGCTGCCTCGGCGATCGAGCTGTCCAATGCGACAGCCGGCAACGGAGGATAGGCCGGCGGCGGCGCTGGCGGCTGGGGTGTTTCGCAAGCCCCAAGTGCTAGGCTGAGGCCGAGGGCGCTGGCCAGGCCAGCACGGCGAACAATGGCTTTCATCGCGATATTCCCCAAAATCGAACGCTTCATTCTCTCACTGCAAGAGTGAGGCCGAGGACATACTAACGTGATACAACCCGTTGTTCGACGATTAATCCGGGTCAGTCGAACAGTTTGGACACCGATTCCTCGTTGGCGATGCGGCGGATTGCCTCGCCGATGAGCGGGGCGATCGAAACGGTGCGGATCTTTTCGCAGGTCAGAGCCTCGTCCGACAGGGCGATGGAATCCGTCACTACCATCTCGCTCAGCACCGATTCCGTGACGCGATTCACGGCTGGCCCGGACAGGACGCCGTGGCTGACATAGGCGGCGACCTCGACCGCGCCCTGTTCCGACAGCGCCTGGGCGGCGTTGCAAAGCGTGCCGGCGGAATCGACGATATCGTCAAACAGGATGCAGCGGCGCCCGCTGACGTCGCCGATGATGTTCATCACCTCGCTCTTGCCCGGGGCAGAGCGGCGCTTGTCGACGATCGCCAGATCAGCATTCAACCGGCTGGCCAGGGCCCGGGCCCGGACGACGCCGCCAACATCAGGCGACACGATCACCAGATCAGAAGCCGCCTTGCCGCCGCGCTGCTCCTTGATGTCCTGTGCCAACAGGGGCGCGGGCAGGAGATTGTCCGTGGGGATATCGAAGAAACCCTGAATCTGGCCGGCGTGCAGATCCATCGTCAGCACCCGATCCGCCCCGGCCCGCGTGATCAGATTGGCGACGAGTTTGGCGGAAATCGGTGTGCGACCGCCGGTCTTGCGATCCTGACGGGCATAGCCGAAGTAGGGCACCACCGCCGTAATCCGCCGCGCCGAAGCCCGGACAAGGGCGTCGGTGATGATCAGCAGCTCCATCAAATTGTCGTTGGCCGGGTAGCTCGTCGACTGGATGACGAAAACGTCCTCGCCGCGGACGTTTTCTTCGATGATGGCGAACACCTCGTTATCCGCAAAGCGTTTGACCTGGGTGCGGGTCAGGGGAGCGGCCAGCTCTTCGGCAATCGCCCTGGCCAGAGGGGGGTTCGAATTTCCGGCCAGCAACTTCATTGCGTCATCCTTTCGCCCAAGAGGGTTCGCCTTGTGGCGCGGCTTCTATATGTGGAGCGTCGAACGTGCCACCCCGCTCGGGTGTTCTTGGCGCAACTAACGGCCTCGTGTAGAAGCCCGGACACAGGGTCCTGACCCGTCGGGGGTGTTGGAAAGGTCTATCGGTGAAGTCAGCTTTCTTCCGTAACAAGGTCGTGGCGGTTGTCGCCTTGGGCGTCACCGCCGTCGTTCTGACGGCCTGCGCCGGTGATCGGGCCCGCCAACCGCGCCTGCAGTACCAGGAACGGCCGGTTGAAGTGCTGTACTCGACCGGTCTGCAGCGACTGGATGAGCAGCGCTATCAGGAAGCCATCCAGTTCTTCCAGGAAGTGGAGCGGCAGCACCCCTATTCGCCCTGGTCGCGCCGGGCGATCCTGATGCAGGTTTATGGCTACTACGAGCGCCAGGCCTATGAAGATGCCATCGCGGCTGCGGATCGGTACATCGAGTTGTACCCCGGAAGCCCCCAGGCCCCGTACGCCTATTACATGAAGGCGATCTGCTATTTCGAACAGATCGTGGATGTGGGTCGTGACCAGGCCGCCACCGGCCAGGCGTTGAACGCGCTGACCGATGTGATGCGGCGCTTCCCGACCAGCCAGTATGCCAGTGACGCGCGCGTCAAGATCGACATGGTCAACGACCAGCTGGCCGGCAAGGAAATGGAGATCGGGCGCTGGTACCTGAACCGCGACCAGCCGCTGGCTGCCGTCGGCCGGTTCCGCACCGTGATCAGCCAGTACCAGACCACCTCGCACACGCCCGAGGCTCTCTATCGTCTGGTCGAGGCCTACCTGACCCTGGGTCTGACCGAGGAAGCGGAGCGCAATGCGGCGGTTCTGGGCCATAATTTCCCTGGTAGCCGCTGGTATTCCGACGCCTATCGCCTGGTGACCAACCAGGGCGGGACGCTTGAGCAGGAACCTCAGGAAGAAGGCTGGCTGCGCCGGTTGATTCCGGGCTGAGACGAACGGCCCTCGAATCCATTACAAGCGGGCCATGCTGACCGGCCTGTCCATCCGAGACATCGTCCTCGTCGAGGCCCTGGACCTGACTTTCGGGCCGGGGCTGACGGTGCTGACCGGTGAGACGGGGGCGGGCAAGTCAATCATTCTGGACGCTCTGGGGCTGGCGACGGGCGCTCGCGCCGACGCTGGACTGGTTCGCAGTGGGGCCTCGCAAGGCTCGGCGACCGCCATCTTTGCGCCGCCGGAGGGTCATCCGCTCTGGGTGCATCTGGCCGACAGCGGCCTGACGGTCGAGCCCGGCGAGGATCTGATCCTGCGACGACAGCAGGGAGCGGACGGTCGCAGCCGCGCCTTCATCAACGATCAGCCGGTCACCATCGCCGCCTTGCGCGGTCTCGGTGAGCAATTGATCGAGGTTCATGGTCAGCACGAAACCGTGGGCCTGCTCGATCCGCGGACCCACCGGGGCCTGCTGGACGACTGGGCCGGGCTCGGCGAGTGCCTGGCGGCGACGCGCCAGGCCTGGAGGGCGAGGGCCGAGGCCGCCGCAGAGGTTGACCGCCTGACACAGCTCGCAGACCGGGCCGCCGGCGAGGTCGAGGATCTTTCCGCTCATCTGGCTGAACTGGAGCGGCTGGACCCCCGCGAGGGGGAAGAGGCTGAGCTGGCGGGTGAGCGCGCCCTGTTGGGAGCGGCGGAAAAGGCCCTGGCTGATCTGGACGATGCGCGTCAATCGGTGGGGGCCGACAGCCTGTCAAACCGCCTGGCCTCGGCTTTTCGGGCGATCGAGCGGGCTCGCCAGCGCGCGATCCAGGCCGGTGCGAGCGAGGACAACGCCGTCGTCCAGCGCCTGAGCCGCGCGGCTGAGGGGATCGACCGCACCCTCAGCGAGGCCCAGGAGGCCCTCGACGCCCTGGATGAGGCGGCGCGGGCTTTTGACTTCGAACCGGGGCGGCTGGATCGGGCTGAGGAACGCCTGTTTGCGCTGAGGGCCATGGCTCGCAAGCTGGGGGTCGCCGTCGAGTTGCTGCCGACCGAGCGCGCCCGCATCGCGGCTGCCCTGTCCCTGATCGAGGATGGAGAGGGTACCCTCAAGGCGGCGAAGGATCGGGCGGCGCTGGCCGACGCCGCCTATCGTGCCGAAGCCGACACCCTGGCGGCCGATCGGCGCGCCGCCGGTGAGCGACTGGGCGCGGCGGTGATGGCCGAACTGGGGCCCCTCAAGCTCGACAAGGCCCGCTTCCGAACCGGGATCGAGGAGCTGGACTGGGACCGGGCCAGCGCGGACGGTCGGGATCGGGTCGCCTTCGAGGTCCAGACCAACCCCGGTGCGCCCTGGGGGGGATTGGCCGCGATCGCCTCGGGTGGGGAGCTTGCGCGATTTGCCCTGGCGCTCAAGGCGTCGCTGGCGGGCCAGACGCACTCGGTCCAGCCGGTCATGATCTTCGACGAGGTCGATCAGGGTGTCGGCGGCGCGGTGGCCGATGCGGTGGGCCAGCGGCTGGCCCGCCTGGCCGAAGGCGCGCAGGTTTTGATCGTCACCCATAGCCCCCAGGTCGCCGCGCGTGGCCAGGCCCATCTGAAGGTGTCTAAGTCCGAGACGGACGCCGGCGTCCGCACACGGATCGAACGGCTCGACGCAGACCGGCGCGAAGAGGAACTTGCCCGTATGCTCGCCGGCCGCGAGGTCACGGAGGCGGCCCGTGCCGCCGCCCGGGCGCTGCTCGGCTAAAATGGCGGCCTGACCAAGCCTCTCGGTGCCCCGATGAGAGTCGTCATGGCGCACGTGACCGGTCGGCCTATTCGCCCTTTCTCCGCCGACGCCGTTCCGGCTCGGGCTCGCGCGGGACCGGCTCGGCCTCGATGGCCTGGTTCCGAGCGTCGGCCGCACGCGCGCGCAGATGGGTGATCGGTCCGTCCAGGCCGGAGATCACCTCGAAAGCGGCGACCTCGCCGGCGGCGATGGCGGGCTCGAACGCCTTCCAATCCCGGATTTCGACACCATCGAGTTGGGGCAGGATCAGAATGTCCGTCGCCGCTCGCGTCGCCGCCAGCTCCGCCGCGGTCGAGATGGTGGCCGACCGCATGAGGATCGACACAATCGGGGGGCCCTGTCTCCAGTCGCCTGACAGCAGCCATTGCGACCAGGACTTCGGCCGGGCCAACGCCTTGGGGTCGACGCCGCGTGCGCGCGAGACATCAACCCCCACGACCGGCCCCCGGTGCTGTTCGCGCATGATGTCGGCCGGAAAGCTCTTCAGAATCGCCCCATCGACGAGGACCGACCCGTCCTGGATCACCGGCGGCAAGACGCCCGGCAGCGAAATCGACGCCCGGAGCGCGTCGCGGAGCCGCCCCTTGCGATGCAGGCGTGCCGAGTTGGCCGTGATATTGGCTGACACGCAGAAGAACGGCAGGGGCAGGTTCGAGATCAGGGTCTCGCCATATGCCTCTTCGAGCAGGGCCTCGACCTTTTGGCCCTTGGTCATGGCGATGAAGGGTAGGGCGATGTCGCTCAGCGGGCTGGCCTCGACGAAGGCGGCATGGATCCGCGCCTCCAGTTCTGGCTGAGGCCACTCCAGCGCCAGCCCGGCAGCGATGACGGCCCCCATCGACGCCCCCCCCAGGAAGTCGAACGGCGTACCGACCTGGCGCAGGGCGCGGATGGCACCCAGGTGCGCATAGGCGCGCGCGCCGCCGCCTGACAGGACCAGGCCCACAGACGTCCCGGTGATGAGCCTCGCCAGACGGCTCTCGTCGGCCCCGTCGGTCTCGGCAATCTGGAACCATCGCGCGGGATGCACGGTTCCGATCCAGCCGGGTGTGCCCGAAATCGTCTGTCCGGGGCGTCGCAGCAGGACCAGGTCGGCGCCGCGGCGGATTTCGGAATCCGGTGCGTCAGGCACGGGAGAAGGGCGTGGCGCGTCATCGACGTCTGCGACCAGGAACAGCCGGTCGACCTGGCGCGCGCAGAGGGCCGCCCAGGCGGCCTCAGACCGTTCGGCGACATAGATGACGTAGTCGTGCGCGTCCTCGACCCGGCCGAACCAGTCCGCCGCCGACCTCAACGCCGACTGGTCGATGACCTGAACGGTGAAGCCCAGTCCCAAAATCGCTTCGGCCACACGCTCGACAAGGGCGCGAATGGGGGCGTCGCGAATGGCCACAAAGCCGAAGACGCTGGGTTCATTGGCTCCGCTGCCCCTGTCGCGCGACCGCAGGATCATCAGCCGGGCGAGCTCTGCCAGGATGTCCGGCGTCTTTCGGGCCGCCGTGAAGAAGGCGTCGCGGGGCAAAGCCATGATCTCGGTGTCGCGCAGGGCCGCCACCGTCGAGGTGTGAGCCGTACCGGCGACGAGGGACATCTCGCCGACGGGCTGACCGGAGGTGACGACCCCGATGAACTCGGCGTCCTTGCCCTCTTCACGGCGGAAGACACCCAGGCGGCCGGAACGCACGAGATACAGGGTGTCTGCGGGATCGCCGGCCCTGAACAGGGTTTCGCCACCGGTCAGGGTGAACCAGCTGGCCCCTGACCCTCGCGCCTCGAACAGACGGAACAGGTCGGCTTCCAGCTTCGAGTCGCGTATGCGGCGTTTCATGGTGCCAGCCTAGCCCGACGAGGGCTGATCGCAAGCAGGGGCTTTGGTACGGGCGCGCAGGTCGCTAAAGGGGGACTCATGCCCAGGCTTATTTCTTCCGTCGATCGCGCAGCTCCGGCCTTTCAGGCGCTCAGGGCTCACAACCAGGGTCTGGCCCGGGAACTCCATGAAAAGGTCGCCCAGGCGAGCCGGGGCGGACCTGAGCGCAGCCGCGAGCGTCACGTCAGCCGCGGCAAGCTGCTGCCGCGCGACCGGGTGGAGCGCCTGCTCGATCCCGGCGCGCCCTTCCTGGAGGTCGGCCAGCTGGCCGCCGGCGGCATGTACGACGACGAAGCGCCGGGAGCGGGCATGATCTGCGGCGTCGGGCGCGTCTCGGGCCGCGAGGTGATGATCGTCTGCAATGATCCGACCGTGAAGGGCGGTGCCTATTTCCCGATGACGGTCAAAAAGCACCTGCGGGCCCAGGAGATCGCCGAACAGAACCGGCTGCCCTGCGTCTATCTGGTCGATTCGGGCGGGGCCAACCTGCCGCACCAGGCCGAGGTCTTCCCGGACCGGGAACATTTCGGGCGTATCTTTTTCAACCAGGCGCGGATGTCGGCCCAGGAAATCCCGCAGATCGCCTGCGTGATGGGCTCGTGCACCGCCGGCGGGGCCTATGTGCCGGCGATGTCGGACGAGACGGTGATCGTGCGCAACCAGGGCACCATCTTCCTGGCCGGTCCGCCTCTGGTGAAGGCCGCCACCGGCGAGGTCATTTCGGCCGAGGAACTGGGCGGGGCCGAGACCCACAGCCGCAAGTCCGGCGTGGTCGATCATGTGGCCGAAAATGACGAGCACGCGCTTCAGATCGTGCGCGAGATCGTGGCCGGGCTGAACTCGGTCAAGCCGCACGCGCTGGACATCATCGAGCCGGAGCCGCCGGCGCTTGATCCGGCGGACCTCTACGGCATCATCCCCGATGACGTGCGCGCGCCCTATGATGTGAAAGAGGTCATTGCCCGCATCGTCGACGGTTCGGAGTTCCAGGAGTTCAAGCGCGACTATGGCGCGACCCTGGTGTGCGGCTTCGCGCGCATCTGGGGGATGCCGGTGGCCATTCTGGCCAACAACGGCGTGCTGTTTTCCGAGAGCGCCCAGAAGGGCGCGCACTTCATCGAACTGGCCTGCAAGCGCCGGATCCCGCTGGTGTTCCTGCAGAACATCTCGGGCTTCATGGTCGGCGGCAAATACGAGGCCGAGGGCATCGCCAAGCACGGGGCCAAGATGGTCACCGCCGTCGCGAGCGCCGAGGTGCCCAAATTCACCGTTCTGATCGGCGGCAGCTTCGGGGCCGGCAACTACGGCATGTGCGGCCGGGCCTATTCGCCGCGCTTCCTGTTCACCTGGCCGAACAGCCGGATCTCGGTGATGGGCGGCGAACAGGCCGCCAGCGTCCTGGCCACCGTCAAGCGGGACGGCTTTGAAGCCAAGGGCGAGGCCTGGTCGGCGGACGACGAAGCCGCCTTCAAGGCCCCGATCCGCCAGCGCTATGAGGACGAGGGCAATCCCTATTTCGCCACCGCCCGCCTGTGGGACGACGGCGTCATCGACCCGATCCAGACCCGCGACGTCCTGGGCCTGGCCATCTCGGCCAGCCTGAACGCCCCCATCCCCGAGACGCAGTTCGGCGTGTTCAGGATGTGATGTCGGACCCGTTCGTCCCGCGCCTGGATATCCTGCCCGAGCCGCAACGGCGGCTGTGGCCCGAGCTGGCCGAGGTGCCTGATGCCTTCGCCCTTTACGGCGGCACGGCGGTGGCGCTGCGCCTGGGGCATCGCCAGTCGATCGACTTCGACTTCTTCGCCCTTGAGCCGATTGATCCCGGGCCACCTCATCGAAGGCCTCGCGGTTCTTAGGGGCGCCCGGGTGCTCCAGCTGGAGCCAAACACCTTGACCGTCTCGGTCGATCGAGGTGGTCCGGTGCAGTTGTCCTTCTTCGGAACGCCGAGGCTGGGCCGTATCCGCCCGCCCTCACCGGCGGGGCCGGTTGCGGTCGCCGACGTCCTGGACCTGTGCGGAACCAAGGCCTGGGTGGTCCAGGTGCCGGCCGAAGCCAAGGACTACATCGACATCGATGCGCTATTGGCATCCGGCATAGGCATCGACACTTTCCTCGCCGCCGGTGCGGCGATCTATGGGTCGGCCTTTTCGGCCCAGTCCTGTCTGAAGGCGCTGGCCTATTTTGATGAGCCCGGGCTGAGCGATCTCTCCCCGGCGCTGAAAGACCGGTTGCGGGCAGCGGTTCGGGAGGCCAACCTCGATCGACTGCCGGACCTGTCGCCGATCCATCCCCGGGAGACCGCCTAGGGTCCGTACTCAATAAGTCGTAGCTCGACGGCGAGTGTTCTGATTCAAGGATTCCGGAAGGGGTCCTTGAATGCGGAAGCTCTACTGGCTGGATGACGAAGCGTGGGCCCGGATCGAGCCA
>Ga0209571_1000199_pt1 | contig 114658 bp, 103 predicted proteins | sample EBPBio102011_DNA_FD_185866 | JGI IMG/M metagenome (GOLD analysis project Ga0209571, IMG submission 185866) | Wastewater treatment Type I Accumulibacter community from EBPR Bioreactor in Madison, WI, USA - Reactor 1_1/10/2011_ DNA (SPAdes)... | ecosystem: Engineered > Bioreactor > EBPR >... | reverse complement strand
TGGCTGGCGCTGCTGTTCGCGGGCGTCCTCCTGCCGATGTGGGCGTTCATGGAGCTCGCCGACGAGGTGCATGCGTCGGAAGTCATTCCGTTCGACGAACCGATCCTGCTGTTGGCCCGCCACATGGCGCGCGACGGCTTCGACCGGGTGTTCCTGTTCTTCTCGCAGGTGGGCTACGCCTGGGGCGTGGTGCCGGTGGACGTCGGCCTGGTGCTGGTGCTGCTCGCACTGCGGCGATGGCGCGAGGGCCTGTTCGCGGCGGTGGCGCTGGGTGGATCTGGACTGTTGAACGTGGCCGCGAAGCAGTTGTTCGCGCGCGAGCGGCCAACGCTCTGGGAATCGATCGCGCCGGAAAGCAACTTCAGTTTCCCCAGCGGCCACGCGATGGGATCGATGACGCTCGCCTGCGTGCTGGTGCTGCTGGCGTGGCCCACGCGCTGGCGCGGGTGGGTAGTCGGCGCGATGGCGGTGTTCGTGCCGATGGTGGGGCTGTCACGCGTGTACCTCGGCGTGCATTTCCCGTCGGACATCCTGGCCGGCTGGGCGGCCGCGGCGACCTGGGCGGTCGGCACCTACCTGGTGGTCTTCCGCAATGGTCGCTTCGGCGGGCATCCGGCGTCGGTCGACGCGGGGCGCTGACGCTCCGCGATCGCGGGGCACCAGGGGTTGCCATACAGGGCCGCATGGATCCGCACCCGGGCCGGGGCTGCGCGCCGCGCCGGTTCGCGAGGTGGATGCGTGCGTCCGCGCGATTCCGTTTCGCGCCGCAGCACGAATGGACGGCAGTGGGGCGCAGGAGCCGCCGTGCCCGCGTGCGCGGGCCGCATTCATCCGCGGATCGTGCGAGCGGTGTGCACCGATTGCGCGCATCACATGCGAACCCTGTCACAACCGCGGTGAACTCGGGTAGAGTCGGGTCACGTGGGACACGGGGATGCGCGGCCGTACAGGGGCGGCAGTGCACGGCCTCGGCGGCTGCGGCCGCCCGGGCCATTGCACGGCCATCCTGTGTGCTTGCTTGAAAGCGTCGACGGCAGGCCTGGCCTGGATGCCGTCGATTTCCGATGGGGCAGCGGCATCTTTCCGGAGGTGGCATGGATATCAGGGCGCGATGGGGCGTGGCGATTGGCTTGTGCGCGGTGGCAGCCGCGTCGCTGGCCGCGGCGGTGCAGTGGGAAGGCGGGCTTGGCGCGTTGCGCGGCACGTCGTCCGCAAGCGCGTCGCAGGCAACGACTGCGGTGACCGCCGCGGTCGCGGCGACGAAGGCGGGTGGCGCGGCGGCGCAGGCGACCGGCGTGCGCGGCGATGGCACCTACATCGTCGTGTTCCGCGAGCCGGCGGCGGCCGCCTACGAGGGTGGCATCTCCGGACTGGCCGCGCTGCCCAAGCGCGCAAGCGCGTCGGGCAAGCCGCGCGCCGACATGCGCAGTGCGCAGGCAAAGGCCTACGTCAGCCACCTGCAGGATCGCCAGGCCCAGCTCGAACGCGGCATCGCGCAGACCATCGGTCGCCAGCCGCAGGTGAGCAAGCGCTTCCAGCATGCGGTCAACGGCGTGGTCGCCCAGCTCGATCCCGCCGAAGCCGCGCGGGTCGTCAGGCTGCCGGACGTGCTGCTGGTCGAGGAGTACCGCGAGTATGCGCTCGACACCGATACCGGCCCGACGCTGATCGGCGCGCCGCCGGTGTGGAGCGGCAGCAACCCGGGTGCCTCCGGGCCCTACCAGGGCGAAGGCGTGGTCTTCGGCATCCTCGATTCGGGCATCAACTTCGGTAGCCCCTCGTTCGCCGCGGTCGATCCGATCGACGGCTACGCGCACGCCAATCCGCTCGGCAACGGCGTCTACCTCGGCACCTGCGCGGCCGGTGGCGTCGACGCGGGTCGCTGCAATGCCAAGCTGATCGGCGGCTACGACTTCGTCTGCGGCACGCCGGGCAACCAGTGCGGCGTGGCCAACATCCGCGAGGAGCCCGGCTTCGGCGATACCAACGGCCACGGCAGCCACGTCGCCTCGACGGCCGCCGGCAACCGCCGCGACGTCAACGTGCTCGGCAACATCCGCCGCATCTCCGGCGTGGCGCCGCGCGCGAACATCATCGCCTTCGACATCTGCTACACCAATACCGCCACCGGCCAGGGCCTGTGCCCGAACGTGTCGGCGGTCGCGGCGATCAACCAGCTGATCGCGGACGGCGTGGTCGACGTGGTCAACTACTCGATCGGCGGCGGCGCTTCGCCGTGGAGCGAGTCGGTGTCGCTGGCGTTCCTCAACGCGGTCAACGCCGGCGTGTACATCGCCGCGTCCGCGGGCAACAGCGGCCCGGGTCCGAACACCATGGGCCACCACGAGCCGTGGGTGTCGTCCACGGCGGCGTCGCAGCATGGCCGCGGCGAGTTCGTCGTGGCGTTGCAGGTCACCTCGCCGCAGCCGGTGCCCCCGGCGCTGGCCGCGATCGAGATGAACCCCGGCACCGGTGGCGTCAGCCAGACGGCCACAATCCCGGGCACCACGCGGCTTGTCGTCAGTCCCCGCATCAACGCGACCGATGATGGCTGCGTGGCCTATCCGGCGGGGACGTTCGCCGGCGCGATCGCCGTCGTCCGCCGCGGCACCTGCGCGTTCTCGATCAAGGTCGACAATGCGGCGGCCGCGGGCGCGATCGCGGTGGTCATCGCCAACAACGCGGCGGGCGGCATCATCCCGTCGGTGCCGGCCACGACCGTGCCGGCGTTCGGCATCCTGCAGGCGGACGGCGATGCATTGCGCAACTTCGTCGCTGCCAATCCGTCGGCAACCGCGGGCATCCCGTACCCGGCGATCATCCTCGCCAATCGGGTGGACGCGCTGGGCGCATTCAGCTCGCGCGGGCCGGCCGGCAACTTCGACCTGCTCAAGCCCGACGTCACCGCACCCGGCGTGAGCATCCTCGCCGCCGTCGCGGGGACCACGATCTCCGGCTTCGAGAACGACGTGGCGCTGTACAACGGCACCTCGATGGCATCCCCGCACCAGGCCGGTTCGGCTGGCCTGATCCGTCAGGCACGTCCCACCTGGACCGCGCCCGAGATCAAGTCGGCGCTGGCGATGACCGCGGACCGCACCGTGCTGCTCGAGGACGGCGTGACCCCGGCCAACCCGCATGCCGCCGGTTCCGGCCGCATCCGCGTCGACCGCGCGATCAACGCCGGCCTGGTGCTGAACGAGACCACCGCGAACTACGCGGCGGCGAACCCGGCGACCGGTGGCGATCCGTCCGTCTTGAACCAGCCGAACATGATCAAGCGCGTCTGCGCGCCGCAGTGCGTGTTCGTGCGGACCTTCCGCAACACGCAGAACACGGCGCAGGCCTACCGCACGCAGGTCGAAGGCCTGCCGGCGACGGTGACCCCGGCCAACGTGAAGGTGCCGGCCAATGGCACGGTCGCGGTGCGCGTGACCGTGCGCGGGACCGACCTGCCGGCCAACGGCCAGTGGAACTTCGGCCGCCTGGTGCTGACGCCGGTGGTGCTGCAGTCGCAGACGGCGCCGCCGACGCTGAGCCTGCCGATCGCGGTGATCGTGCCGCCGCCGGTGATCCAGCTGCCGAACCTCGCTGCCTTGTCGCTGCAGTCCGGGCAGACCGGAACGGCGTCCACCACCGTGGCCAACATCGGCGGCACGCCGCTCGCCTACCAGTTCGACAACACCGGCACGGGGCGTGCATCGATCGTCGATGCGCTCGGCCAGAACGCGACCTCCGGCTTCCGTGCGACGCGCTATGCCGATCCCGCGGTCGCCGGGTCCGCGGCCCAGTTCGCGGCGGATGACTTCCGCCTGGGCGGGCCGACGCGAATCCTGTCGCTTCGGACCGAGGGCTTCGTGGTCAGCGGATCCGCGCTGGCCACGGTGTCGCCGTCGCTGACCTGGTCGATTTACCCGGATGCCGCCGGCCTGCCGGCCGGCAACCCGTTGACCTCGCCGGGGACTGCGGCGTGGACGTACACCGCGGCGGCCACCGCGCCGGGCGTTGACACCACGGGTGCGGCGATCACGCTCGACCTCGCTGCGGCCGGCCAGAACGTCAACTTGCCCGCAGGCCGTTACTGGCTGGTGGTCCACACCACCTCGACCTTCGCCAACCGCTGGGCCTGGTATGCCTCCAACACGCTGGGCGATGGCGGCTTCGTGGGCATCACCATCAGCACGGCAGGCGTCGGCGCCTGGACCGCCAACACGAGCTTCCCGGGCCTGGCGATGCGCGTGACCGGAGAAGTGCAGTGCGGCGCGCCCTGGATCGGTGCGGTCACCCCGCCGACGGGCACGCTGGCGCCGGGGGCATCCCGCGCGACGGGCATCGCCGTCAGCGCTGTGGGGCTGCCCGCCGGGACGCGCGATGCGTTCTACTGCGTCAGCAGCAACGACGTGGCAACCCCGAAGCGGGCGGCGGCGATCCGATTGACCGTCACGCCCTGACGGAAACACTGGATCAACGTGGTGGCGAGGGGCCGGGCAACCGGCCCTTCGTTTTCCTGGCCACCAACCCCGCGTCCCCGATGTCGGCTATTCGCCGGGTTTCGCCGCCTCCAGCGGTGCCTTGGTCGCCGCACGCCGCAGCAGCGTGGCTTCGCGATGCGCGATGTAGCCGTTGGCGCCAAGCACGATCGCCGCACCCGCCATGGTCCAGCCGTCGACGGTCTCGCCGAACAGGGCCCAGCCGAACACGACCACGATCGGCAGCTGCACGAAACTGATCGGCTGCAGCGCCGACACCTCGCCCAGCTGCAGCGCGCGCGTCCACAGCAATTGCCCGAGCGTGCCCAGCACGCCGGTGGCGACCAGCCACAGCCAGGCCAGGCCCTCCGGCCAGGTCCACTGGAACAGCGCCGGCAGCAGCGACAGCGGCACCCAGAACACGTAGGTGTAGAACACGATGGTGTCCGGCGCGTCGAGTTTCGACAGCTGCTTGATCTGGATCGACACCACCGCCGCGAGCAGGGCGCCCATCAGCGCGACCAGCATGCCGGGCGTGAAGCTGGCGCCGGGGCGCAGGATCACCAGCACGCCGACGAGGCCCGCGACCACCGCGAGCCAGCGGCGCACGCGCACGGTCTCGCCCAGCCACAGCGCGGCGGCGATGGTCACGAACAGCGGCGTGGCATAGGCCAGCGACACCGCCTGCGACAGCGGCAGGTGGCCGATGGCCCAGAACGCGCACAGCATCGAGCCCAGCCCGATCACGGTGCGCACCATGTACAGGCCGACATGGCGCGTGCGCGGCATCCGCTGGCCCGCGCGCAGGATCATCGGCAGCAGCGCGAGCAGGCCGAAGAAGTTGCGGAAGAACGCCACCTCGGTGGTCGGGATGGTCTTCGAGGCGAGCCGGATCGCGATCGCCATCAGCGCGAACGACGCGGTGCTGCCCAGCATCAGCACCGCCGCGCGGCCGTGCGCGGAAGCGGGCAGCCAGCGGCGTCGTGGCGGCGCGTTCACCAGCGCGCGCCGACGATCCGGGGCTCGGGCTCGAGTTCGACCCCGAAACGCGCGCGCACCGAGTCGGCGATCCCGCGCGCCAGCGCCAGCAGGGCCGCGCCGGTCGCATGGCCGTGGTTGACCAGCACCAGCGCGTGCTGCGGCGATACGCCGGCATCGCCATCGCGATGCCCCTTCCAGCCGCAGGCGTCGATCATCCAGGCCGCCGACAGCTTGCGCAGGGCGTCGTCGCCGGCTGCGAACTGGGGCAGCCCCGGATGCGCCGCCTGCAGCGCCGCCGCCTGCGCCGCGGGCACGATGGGATTCTTGAAGAAGCTGCCGGCGTTGCCGACCACGGCCGGGTCGGGCAGCTTGCGGCGCCGGATCCGGCACACCGCCTCGCACACCAGCGCGGGCGTGGGTGCGTCGACGCCCATCGCCGCCAGTTCCTCGCCGATGCCGGCATAGTCCAGGCGCAAGGCCGGCGTGCGCGGCAGCGCGAACTCGACCGCGGTGACGATGTAGCGGTCGGCCTCGCGCTTGAACAGGCTGTCACGGTAGGCGAAGGCGCAGGCCTCGCGGTCGAGCCGCAGCCGCCGGCCGCTCGCGGGCTCCCAGGCCTCGACCACGTGGACCAGATCGCGCACCTCCACGCCGTAGGCGCCGATGTTCTGGATCGGCGCGGCGCCGACGGTGCCCGGGATCAGCGCCAGGTTCTCGGCGCCGGCGTAGCCCTGGCCCAGCGTCCACAGCACGAAGTCGTGCCAGACCACGCCGGCATCGGCGCGCACGATGCCGAGGATGCCGTCGTCGGCCAGCACCTGCCGCCTGCGCGCCGCGAGCGACAGCACCACGCCCTCGGGATCGCTCGCGAACAGCAGGTTGCTGCCGCCGCCCAGCAGCAGTGGCGGCGGCCCGCCGGCCACGTGCCGCGCAAACACCTCGGGCAGGGCCGCCGCGTCGTCGACCTCGACCAGCAGCGGCGCGCGCGCGGCGACGCCAAAGGTGTTGCGCATGCGCAGGTCGGCGTTGCCGGACACGCGGAAGGCGACGCTCATGCCCGTCTCACCGGCTGGGCAGGTTGCCGCGGCTGGGGGCTTCCTTGCGCCGGCGGATCGCTTCGACGCATTCGCCGATCAACCTTGGCCCGCGGTAGACCAGGCCGGTGTAGAGCTGTACCAGCGACGCCCCGGCAGCCATCTTCTTCACCGCGTCCGCGCCGGAGAGGATGCCGCCCACGCCGATCAGCGGGATCGAGTCGGGCATCCGCGTGCGCAGCATGCGCAGCACGGCGGTGGACTTGTTCATCAGTGGCTCGCCGGACAGCCCGCCGGTCTCGCGCGAGTTCGGATCGTCCTGCACGCTGATGCGCGAGACGGTGGTGTTGGTGGCGATCACGCCATCCACCTGCAGGTCGGCGAGTACGCGCGCTGCGGCGTGCACGTCGTCCTCGGTGAGGTCGGGCGCGATCTTGACCAGCATCGGCACGCGCTTGCCGTGGCGCGCGGCCAGTCGCTCCTGCGCTTCGCGCAGCGCGCCCACCAGCCGGCGCAGGGACTGCTCCTCCTGCAGCTCGCGCAGGCCGGCGGTGTTGGGCGAGGAGATGTTGACCGTCACGTAGTCCGCCAGCGGGTATACGCGCTCCAGGCAGTACAGGTAGTCCGACTCGGCCGACTCGTTCGGCGTGGTCTTGTTCTTGCCGATGTTGATGCCCAGCGGCCCGCTGCGCCGCTGCGCGCGCTCGACGTTGCGCACCAGCGCGTCGACGCCGTCGTTGTTGAAACCCAGGCGGTTGATCACCGCGCGGTAGCGCGGCAGCCGGAACATGCGCGGCATCGGGTTGCCGGCCTGCGGCACGCGGGTGACGGTGCCGATCTCCACGAAACCGAAGCCCAGCGCGAACAGCGCGTCGACATGCGCGCCGTTCTTGTCCAGGCCCGCGGCCAGGCCGACCGGGTTGGGGAAGGCGAGTCCGAAGACATTGGTGGGAAACGGGCGCGGCCGCGCGGACAGCAGCCGGGACAGGCCGGTCCGGTAGCTCGCCTCCAGCGCACGCAGGCCCAGGCCGTGTGCGCGCTCGGCATCCATTCCGAACAGAAACGGGCGGGCCAGTCCGTACATTTCAGCCCGCGAAGCTGAGCCAGGCGAGGCCGCCGAAGAACATCAGCAGCAGCACGATGCCGACGAGGCTCACCGCGAACATGGCGTACCCCAGGACCAGGCCGGTGACGGCCAGGCCGTCGCCGTCGAGCGTCTCGCGGGAGCGGCGGATCTCGCCGCGCGCCATGTGCCCGGTGATGATCGCCACCAGGCTGCCGATCCAGGGAAGCACGATCCAGCCGAGGATGCCGGAGACCAGGCTGACCACGGCGAGCGAACTGGTCTGGCGGGGAGCATTCATGCCGGCCTCACAGGTCGAACTTGATGCCCTGTGCCAGCGGCAAAGCGTCGGAGTAGTTGATGGTGTTGGTCTGCCGGCGCATATAGGCCTTCCACGCATCCGAGCCCGATTCGCGGCCACCGCCGGTGTCCTTCTCGCCGCCGAACGCGCCGCCGATCTCGGCGCCGGAGGTGCCGATGTTGACGTTGGCGATGCCACAGTCGGAGCCGGACGCAGCGAGGAAGGCCTCTGCGCGCTTGAGGTTGGTGGTGAAGATCGCCGACGACAGGCCCTGCGGCACCGCGTTCTGCATGTCGATGGCGTCGTCGAGGTCGCGATACTTCATCACGTACAGGATCGGCGCGAAGGTTTCGTGCTGCACGATCTCGGCGTCGTTGGTCAGGCCGGTGATGATCGTCGGCAGCACGAAGTTGCCCTTGCGGTCGGTCAAGGCCGCGCCGCCGGTCTCGACGGTGCCGCCGGCGGCCTTGGCCTTGGCGATCGAGTCGAGGTAGGCATCGACCGCGTCGGAGCTGTTGAGCGGGCCCATCAGGTTGGCGGGGTCGGTCGGGTCGCCGATCTTCTTCTCCACCTGCTTGTAGGCGGTGACGAGTTTCGCCAGCACATCGTCGTACACCGATTCGTGCACGATCAGCCTGCGGGTGGTGGTGCAGCGCTGGCCGGCGGTGCCGACCGCGCCGAACGCGATCGCCGGGATCGCAAGCGCGAGGTCGGCGGTTTCGTCGACGATGATCGCGTTGTTGCCGCCCAGTTCCAGCAGGCTGCGGCCCATGCGCTTGGCGACGCGCTCGCCGACCATGCGGCCGACCTTGGTGCTGCCGGTGAAGCTGACCAGGCCGATGCGCCTGTCGTCCACCAGCTGCTGCGCCAGCTCGCTGCCGGCATCGTTGAACAGGAAGAAGATGTCCGGGAAGCCGCCCTTGCGCAGCGCCTCGTTGCAGATCTTCATCGAGGCGATCGCCGACAGCGGCGTCTTGGGCGAGGGCTTCCAGATGCAGATGTCGCCGCACACGCCGGCGACGAACGCATTCCAGGCCCACACCGCGACCGGGAAGTTGAACGCGCTGATGATCCCGACCAGGCCGATCGGGTGCCACTGCTCGTACATGCGGTGGCCGGGGCGCTCGGAATGCATGGTCAGGCCGTAGAGCTGGCGCGACAGGCCGACGGCGAACTCGCCGATGTCGATCATCTCCTGCACTTCGCCGTCGCCCTCGGGCTTGGACTTGCCCATCTCCAGCGCCACCAGCGATCCCAGCGCGTCCTTGTGCGTGCGCAGCGCGTCGGCGCACAGGCGGATCGCCTCGCCGCGGCGCGGGGCCGGCGTGGTGCGCCAGACCTTGAAGGCGGCCTGGGCACGCTCGACGATCAGGTCGTAATCGGCCTGGGAGGACGCCTGCACCCGGCCCAGCACCTCGCCGGTGGTCGGATTGACGGGTTCCAGCACGCCGGCATCGCGGGTCTTCGACCACTCGCCGTTGCCGAGGTAGGTACCGGATTCGTTGCCGGCCAGGCCGAGGGAGGTGAGGACGGGGTGGGTCATGGCGTTGCGGGCTCCTGTGCATCGCGGTGCCCGCCGGGCGGGCCACGATGGCCGTGCATGGGTGGTGCCCCCGGCGCGATTCGAACGCACGACCTTCCCCTTAGGAGGGGGACGCTCTATCCAGCTGAGCTACGGGGGCCAAGTGTGATGATTTTCGCATGGCCGGGAGGCATTCCCCAACCTGCGCGGGGGTGGGGCGGGAGTCCGCAGCGCGGGCATGCGGTCCGGCCATTGATCCGGATCATGCCGGGGCCAGCGCGCGACGTTCACAATGGCCTCAGCTCCCTTCCGCCAGGGCCATGATGCTGCAAGCTCCCGAAGATCGCCCTGCCGGCCATGACGCGCCGGCCCCGGGCCCGGACCTGTGCAGCGAGGCCGAGATCACGCAACTGGTGCATGCGTTCTACGCGCTGGCGCGCCGCGACCCGCTGCTGGGCCCGATCTTCGAGCAGCACGTCGGGGACTGGCCCGCGCACCTGGCCAACCTGGTCGACTTCTGGTCGGCGATGCTGCGCGGCACGCGGCGCTTCCACGGCGCACCGGTGCAGCGCCACAACGCGCTGCCCGAGCTGGGCGTGATGGCGTTCGAGCGCTGGCTGGCGTTGTTCACCCAGACCACCGCCACGCTCGGCAATGCGCGCATGCAGCGCGTCGCCGACGACACCGCGCGGCACCTGGCGGTGACCCTGTTCGAACGCTACGAGGACGCGCTGCGCGCGCGCCGCAAGGCCGCCGACGCGCAGCTCGGCATCCCGCGCGACGGCGGGTAGGGCGCGCAGCTGCCTACGCCGGCAGGGGCCGGCAGCCCAGTGCGGCGAGCAGCCCGTGCAGGGCCGGCACCTGCATCAGCCAGGGCGCGGCGATGGTCAGCACGCCCAGGGCGAGCACCAGCGACGCCGCTGGCACGCGCAGCCGCGGATCGCGCAGCCAGCGGCCCATGCGCTGGCCCGACCAGGTGAGCGGCAGCATCACCGGCAGGGTGCCGAGGCCGAAGGCGAGCATGGTCAGCGCGCTGTTGCGCGGGCTGGCCTGCAGCCAGGCCACCAGCAGCAGGCTGAAACTCAGGCCGCAGGGCAGCCAGCCCCAGAGCGCGCCGATGCCGATCCGGCGCGGCAGCGTGTCGGCCGGCAGCAGGCGGCGCCGCAACGGCTGCAGCCAGGCCCAGGCACGGGCCCCGGGGCGGGCGAGGAAGCCCGGCAGCAGGCGCGCGCCGAACAGGCGCAGCGCCACCACCACCAGCGCCAGCCCGACAAGCGCGCGCAGGGCGACGCCGATCCATGGATCGCGCAGCAGCGACACCAGGCCATGGCCGAACAGACCGACGACGACGCCGGCCAGCACGTAGCCGCCGACGCGCCCGAGGTTGAGCTGCAGTGCCGCGCTCCAGCCGCCGAGTGGCGTCGCCGCCGAAAGCCCGGTGGCGATGCCGCCGCACATGGCCGCGCAATGCAGGCCACCGAGCAGCCCGGCGGCCAGCGCCGCCAGCAGCACCAGCCAGTCAATCGGCATCGCGCTGTCCACGGTCGCGCGGCGGCGGGTCGTCCTCGTCGTCGGCGAGGATGTCGAGCGGCGGCGTGTCGAGGTCGTCGAACTGGCCCTTGCGCACGGCCCACACGAAGGCCCAGACGGCGATGCCGAGCAGCACCAGGCTGATCGGCACGAGCATCAGCAGGATCCTCATGGCATGCGCCTCCCGGGGGCCGTGGCGGTCGCGCTGGCGCGCCTGTCCCGACAGCCTGACGTCGCCCGCGCCGACGCGCAACGTCGCGCGATGCGCCACGCGGGCGCGGATTGGGGGCGGGCGTGCAGGCAACTCATCGGGACGCCCCCGAGCGCGCCAGCCGCAATGCGTTGAGCGTGACCACCAGCGACGAGCCGGCCATGCCCAGCGCCGCGATCCACGGCGTGACCATGCCCGCGGCGGCCAGCGGCACGGCCAGCAGGTTGTAGCCCAGCGCCCAGCCGAAGTTCTGCCGGATCACGCGCTGCGTGCGGCGCGCAACCGCGATCGCGGCGGGGATCCGCGCCAGGCTCGGCCCGGTCATCACCATGTCGGCCGCGCGCTGGGCGAGCGCCGCGCCCTTGTCCATCGCGATCGAGACGTCGGCGCCGGCCAGCACCGGCGCGTCGTTGAGGCCGTCGCCGACCATCGCCACGATCCGGCCCTGCGCCTGCAGCCCGCGCACGAGCGCCAGCTTGTCTTCCGGCCGCTGGCGCGCGTGGGCGTCGCCGATGCCGAATGCCTGCGCCAGGGCCTGCACCGGGCCCGGTGCGTCGCCGCTGCACAGGTGGATGCGCAGGCCGAGGCCGCGCAGCGCGGCGAGCGCCGTGCCGGCATCCGCGCGCACCGACTCGCGCAGCGTGAAACGCGCCGCCGGCGTGGTGCCATCGCCCAGCCACAGCGCGCCGTCGTCGTCGCCGGCGCTGGCGAAACCGGCGCGGCCGAGGCGCCAGGCGCGCCCGTCGACGATGCCCGCCACGCCCTGGCCGGCCAGCACCCGCGTCTGCAGGGCCGGCGTTCGGTCGTCGGCATGCGCGAAGGCGGCGGCAAGCGGATGGTTGGCATCGCGTTCGAGCGCCGCGGCGATGCGCAGCGCTTCGGCCACGGACAGGCCCGCGAATGCCTGCGCGTCCTGCAGCGCGGGGCGTTCGTCGCTCAGCGTGCCGGTCTTGTCGAACACGATGTCGGTGGCGCCGGCCAGCGTCTCCATCGCATCGGCGCGGGTGGCGAGCACGCCCAGGCGCGCCAACGCGCCGTGCGCGGCGGCCAGCGCGCTCGGCACCGCCAGCGACAGCGCGCACGGGCAGCTGATGACCAGCAGGGCCAGCGTCACTTCGAACGCGCGCGAAGGATCGTGCATCCGCCAGCCGGCATACACCAGCACCGCCACCAGCAGCAGGCCGGTGACGAAGCGGCTGCCGACGCGGTCGGCGATCCGCGCCAGCCGCGGCCGGTGCGACTGCGCGTCCTCGACCAGGCGCGTCAGCTGCGACAGGCGCGTGTGGGTGCCGGTCCGCAGGATGCGCACGCGCGCCGGCGCCTCGCGGTTCACCGTGCCGGCATACACCGCGTCGCCGGGCGCTTTGGCCACCGGCGCGGATTCGCCGGTGAGCAGCGATTCCTCGAACCAGGCCGGCGCGTCGAGCAGTTCGCCGTCGGCCGGCACCGATTCGCCGGCGGCGACGCAGGCGATGTCGCCGGGCACCAGGTCCGCCAGCGGCACCGCCTCGCGCCGGCCATTGCCCATGTCGCGCGTGGCGAACGCGGGCCGCGCGCGTGCCAGCGCGTCGACCTGCGCGCTGGCGACGTTGCGCGCGCGCTGCTCCAGCATGCGCGCCGCCAGCAGCAGGAACACGAACATCACCGCCGCGTCGTACCACACGTGCAGGCCGCCGCGGATCGTCTCGTAGAGGCTGGCGAAGTAGGCGAGCAGGGTGGAGGTGGCGATCAGGGTGTCCATGCCGACGTGGCGTGCGCGCAGTTCGCGCCACATGCCGGCCAGGAACGGCCACCCGGCGTAGAACACCACCGGGGTGGAGATCAGGAACGTGATCCAGCGGAAGAAATCGCGCGTCGCCGCCGGCATCTGGTTGTCGAAGTCGAGGTACAGCGCCTCGGCCATCATCATCGCCTGCAGCGTGCCCAGCCCGGCGATGCCCAGGCGCAGCAGCCAGCGCCTGCGTTCGGCGCTGCGTTCGCGTTCGCGCGCCTCCCCGGCGGCGAGGTAGGGGCGGTAGCCGAGCGCGACCAGCCGTCCGAGCACGCGCGACAACGGCACGCGCGCCGGGTCCCAGTCGATGCGGATGCGGCCGGTGACCGCGTTGGCGAGCACGTCGTGCACGCCAGGCTCGCGCACCAGGGCCTTCTGGATCAGCCAGGCACAGGCCGCGCAGCGCATGCCGTCGGTGAGCAGGGTGATGCGCAGGCCGTCGTCACCGGCGTGGGCGTGCTCGCGCTGGAGGTCGGCGCGGTCCCAGGCGGAGAGGTCGATCGCGTCGGTGCCGACGCGGCCCGCTGCGGCGGTGCGCAGGCGATAGTAGTCGTCGAGGTTGGCGTCGTGGATCCAGCGCGCGGCGGCGGCGCAGCCGTCGCAACAGTACAGGTTCGCCGCGTGTTCACCCGTGCCGGAAACCGGCTGGCCGCGCAGGAGGTCGCCGCAGTGCTGGCAGGTGGGCGCGGCCAACGCGTCGGGGGCGGTTACTGCGCCAGCGCCGGGGACAGGTGGGTGGCGTGCTGCTGCTTCGGCAGGCGGCCATGCAGGCGCCAGCCGTCCTGTTCGGAGGCCAGCACCACGATCCAGTCGTGGCTGTCGTCCAGCGCGGCCTGGGCGCGCCAGCCCGTGTCGCTGGGCGCCAGCTCGATGCGCTGGTCGGCGTCGGCACGGGTGGGGTGCTGCAGCAGCACCTGCAGCGGCGACTGGCGGTGGAACTGGCCGGTGACCGGGATCACCTCGACCACGCCGTCGGCCATGCGCACCACCGCGCTCAAGCCGAGCGCGCGCGCCTGCGCGTCGGGGCCAAGGTCGGTGGTCTGGATCTGCGACATGCGCTGGACGTCGTCGGGCACGGCATCCGCGCCGCCGCTGCGCACCGCGATCACCAGCAGCGAGACGCCGGCGACGATCGACGCCAGCGGCAGGCCGATCACCAGCCACATGGCCGGCGTCTTCCAGAAGGGCTTGCTCTCGTGTTCGCTCATCACATCGGTCCGAAGAAGCTGCTGTCGACGACCTTGCGCGTTGTGCCGTCGCCGCTTTCGACCACGAAGCGGATGTCCTTGCGCCCGGACGCGCCATCGGGCGCGACCACGACCACGGGGACGGACAGCACCGCTTCGGCCTTCGCGTGCACGGGGCCGGCATTGTCGCGCAGTTCCAGCCCCGCCACCGTGGATTCGAGCGAGATGCGGAAGTCGCGGTCGGCATCGCTCTTGTTGACCAGCTTGAGGGTGTACCCGTTCTCGATCGCGCCGCTGGCGGTCTCGCGGTACAGCGCGTTGCGGTCGCGCAGCACCTCGACGATCAGGTCGCTGCGCAGGAAGCCGACGCCGACGATCCAGGCGAGGATGAAGCCGAGCAGCAGGGTGCCGTAGACGAGAATGCGCGGGCGCAGCACCCGGGTGGGCTTGCCGTCGATGCCGTTCTGGGTGTCGTAGCGGATCAGGCCCTTCGGATAGCCGACCTTGGCCATCACCTCGTCGCAGGCGTCGATGCACGCGCCGCAGGCGATGCACTCGTACTGCAGGCCGTTGCGGATGTCGATGCCCGTGGGGCAGACCTGCACGCAGATCGTGCAATCGATGCAGTCGCCCAGCGCGTCCGGCGCGAACTTCGGCAGCGGCTCGACCTCGCCGAGGTCGCCGTCCCAGGTGATGGTGCCCTTGGCGTGCGCGGCCTGGGTGGCCGCGGACGGATGCTTGCCGGCGCGGAACACGTACTCGTAGGCGAGCGTCTTCGCGAGCAGGCCGCGGCCGCGTTCGAGCACGCTGCCCAGGCCGCGCTTGCGCGGCCCGCGCGGCTCGCCGCGCATCGGGTCGTAGGCGATGATCAGGGTGTTGCGGTCGAACATCGCGCTCTGGAAGCGCGCGTAGGGGCACATGTACTTGCAGACCTGCTCGCGCAGGAAGCCGGCGTTGCCCCAGGTGGCGAAGCCGTAGAACAGCACCCAGAAGGTTTCCCAGCCGCCCCAGGACAACGAGCCCAGGCGCGCGGCGAGGTCGGTGATCGGGGTGAAGAAGCCGACGAAGGTGAAGCCGGTCCACAGCGCGAACACGCCCCACAGCAGGTGCTTGCCGCCCTTGCGCAGGATCTTCTCCCGGTTCCACGGGCCGGCATCGAGCTTGATCCGCTTGGCGCGGTCGCCCTCGGTCCAGCGCTCCATCCACAGGAACACCTCGGTCCAGACCGTCTGCGGGCAGGCGTAGCCGCAGAACAGGCGCCCGGCCAGCGCGGTGAAGAAGAACAGCGCCAGCGCCGCGATGATCAGCAGCAGCGCCAGGAACAGGAAGTCCTGCGGCCAGAAGGTGATCCCGAAGACATAGAACTTGCGCGCGGGCAGGTCGAACAGCACCGCCTGGCGCCCGTCCCAGCGCAGCCAGGGGAACACGTAGAACATGCCGAGCAGCCAAACCACCGCGGCCACGCGCAGTCGGTTGAAGCGTCCGGACACGTCGCGCGGATAGACCTTGCGCTCCTTGACGTAGAACGAGCCGCCTTCGTCGATGACTTCGAGGGGGATGCCGCGGTTCATGGCCTGGCTCCGGCGCGGTCGGTGGGGGGCGGGCGGAGCACGACGGCGTGGATGGCACGCGTCATGCGATTGGCTCCGGTCCCCGTGGGCGCGGTGTGGCTGGGAAAGGGGTCATGGTCGATGATGCGGGCCGGTCGCGATAGCGACAGATTGTCCCGGCGGCAACGGCAGGCCAGGGCACGATCCGCCTCAATCCGGCGGCAGCGCCCGGTTGAAGCGGCTCGAAGGACGCAGCAGGATCCACGTGAACAGGCTGGACGACGCGGTCGCCAGCCAGAACATGAAGAATCCGAGGGTGTAGCCCAGTTCGCGGCTGACCGGCCAGTCCGGGAACGTCATGTCTCGCAGTTCCAGCGGATCGACGAAGGCGAAGAACACCATCGTGCACACGCCCGCGGCGAAGAAGCTCGGCCACAGGATCGCGCCCACCCGCTGCGCCAGGGGGCGCGGCGGGTGGTCGAAGCGCGGTTCGGTGAAGTCGGTCATTGCGGCTGCGTCGAGGCCTGCGCTCCCTGCGGGTGGGACAACGACCAGACGTAGGCCGCGACCAGTCGCGAGCGGGTCTCGCCCAGCAACTCCCGGTGTGCCGGCATGATGCCATGGCGGCCTTCGGTAATGGTCTTGCGGATGCTGTCCAGGCTCCTGGGATAGAGCGAGTTGGCCGCGGTGAGGTCCGGGGCGCCCAGCGCCTGGTTGCCCTTGCCATCCGGCCCGTGGCAGGCCACGCACAGGTTGTCGAAGAACTTCTTGCCCTGCGCGGCCATGTAGTCGGTGCGCAGCGTCTGCTCGATGTCCTCGCTGCGCAGCGCGCGCACGTAGGCGGCGGTCTGGCTGATCGCCACGTCGCCCCCGATGCCTTCAAGCACCGTGCCCAGCGGCGGCATCACGCCCTGGCGACCGTCGAGCACGGTCTGCAGGATCTGCTCGGGCTGGCCGCCCCAGTTCCAGGTGTTGTCGGTGAGGTTGGGATAGCCCGCGGCGCCCTGCGCGGACGAACCGTGGCAGGCGGCGCAGGTGTTGGCGAAGATCGAGCGTCCCAGTTCCATCGCCTGCGGGTTGGCCGCCAGCTGCGGCAGCGGCTGGCCGGCGAACTGGCCGAACGTCGCCTCCAGCTGCTTGTCGCGGCGCGCCTTCTCGGCGTCGTGCTCGCCGGCCGAGGTCCAGCCGCTGCTGCCGGCGAAGTTGCCGAAGCCGGGGTACCAGGCCAGGTAGCCGATCGCGAACACGATGGTGATGTAGAACAGGTTGATCCACCACTTCGGGAGCGGCTTGTTGTACTCGGTGAGGTCGCCGTCCCAGGTGTGGCTGGTGTCTTCGGGCTTTGGGTCGCCGGGGCGGCGGCGCGCGGTCCACCACAGCAGCCACACGCAGCCGCCGATGTTCAGCACGACCAGGGCGATGACGTACAGGGACCAGCCGGTCGTCATCATGGGGCGGACTCCTCGTCATCGTTCAGTGGCAGACGCGCGGCGGCGTCGAAATCGGATCTGCGTTTCGGGCTCCAGGCCCAGATCCAGCCGCCGACGAAGGTCAGCAGCAGGATCGCGGTGACGATTCCGGAGATCATCGGGCGGGTCCTCCTTGTGCTTGCGCTTCTCCACCCTTGGGCGCGTGGCGGCCGAGGCCCTGCAGGTAGGCGACCACCGCGTCGAGCTCGGTCTTGCCCGCGAGCGCCTCGGGCGCCTGGGCGATGTCCTCCTCGGTGTACGGGTCGCCGATGCGCTGCAGCGTGCGCATGTTGGCCACGGTCTGGTCGCGGTTGACCGCGGCGTCGGCCAGCCACGAATAGGCCGGCATGTTCGACTCGGGCACCACGTCGCGCGGGTTCAGCAGGTGCACGCGGTGCCAGTCGTCCGAGTAGCGGCCGCCGACGCGGGCCAGGTCGGGCCCGGTGCGCTTGCTGCCCCACTGGAACGGGCGGTCGTAGACCGATTCGCCGGCCAGCGAGTAGTGGCCGTAGCGTTCGGACTCGAAGCGCAGGGTGCGCACCATCTGCGAGTGGCAGTTGTAGCAGCCCTCGCGGACGTAGACGTCGCGGCCGGCCAGTTCGAGCGCGGGGTAGGGCTTGACCCCGGGGAGCGGGTCGATCGCCTCGGCCTGGAACATCAGCGGGATGATCTGGGCGAGGCCGCCGAAGGACACGGCCACCGCGATCAGCACCGCCATCAGGCCGACGTTCTTCTCGATCTTCTCGTGCGGGTTCTGCTGGGTCGGGGCGTTCATGCCTGGCCTCCTGCGCGGGCGTGGGCCGGCGCGACGGCGTCACTCGGGTCGGGTGGCAGCAGCGGCTGGTCGGCGGTGGAGGCCTGGCCGAGGCGGTAGGTCTTCCACACGTTGAACGCCATCAGCAGCATCCCGGCCAGCACCACCACGCCGCCGAGCAGGCGCACCAGGTAGTACGGATAGGTGGCGTTGAGCGACTCGACGAAGGTGTAGGTCAGCGTGCCGTCGTCGTTGGTGGCGCGCCACATCAGGCCCTGCATCACGCCGGCGATCCACATCGAGGCGATGTACAGCACCACGCCGATGGTGTGCATCCAGAAGTGCAGGTCGATCCACTTGGTGGAGTACATCTCGCGCAGGCCCAGCAGGCGCGGGAGCAGGGCGTAGATCGCACCGATGGAGATCATCGCGACCCAGCCGAGCGCGCCGGCGTGCACGTGGCCCACGGTCCAGTCGGTGTAGTGCGAGAGCGAGTTGACCGTCTTGATCGACATCATCGGCCCCTCGAAGGTGGCGATCATGTAGAACGAGAGCGAGACGATCAGGAACTTCAGGATCGGGTCGGTGCGCAGTTTGTGCCACACGCCGGAGAGGGTCATGATGCCGTTGATCGCGCCGCCCCAGCTGGGCGCCAGCAGGATCAGCGAGAACACCATGCCCAGCGACTGCGCCCAGTCGGGCAGCGCGGTGTACTGCAGGTGGTGCGGGCCGGCCCACATGTAGATGGCGATCAGCGCCCAGAAATGCACGATCGACAGGCGGTACGAGTAGATCGGCCGCCCGGCCTGCTTGGGCACGAAGTAGTACATCATCCCGAGGAAGCCCGCGGTCAGGAAGAAGCCCACCGCGTTGTGGCCGTACCACCACTGCACCATCGCGTCGACCGCGCCGCTGTACACCGGATAGGAGTGCAGCAGGCTGCTGGGCAGGGCCAGGCTGTTGACGATGTGGAGCAGGGCGACGGCGATGATGAAGCTGGCGTAGAACCAGTTCGCCACGTAGATGTGCTTGACCTTGCGGATCGCGATGGTGCCGAGGAACAGCACCGCGTAGGCCACCCAGACCGCGGCGATCAGGATGTCGATCGGCCAGATCAGCTCCGCGTACTCCTTGCCCTGGGTGAGGCCCAGCGGCAGGGTGACCGCGGCCAGCACGATCACCAGCTGCCAGCCCCAGAACACGAAGGCCGCCAGCTTGTCCGACAGCAGCCGGACGTGGCAGGTGCGTTGCACCACGTGCAGGCTGGTGGCGAACAGCGCGCAGCCGCCGAACGCGAAGATGACCGCGTTGGTATGCAGCGGCCGGAGCCGGCCGTAGCTCAGCCACTGGAGGCCCTTGGTGAGGTCGGGCCAGTAGAGCTGGGCGGCGATGATGACGCCGACCAGCATGCCGACGATGCCCCAGACCACGGTCATGACCGCGAACTGGCGCACCACCTTGTCGTTGTACGTGCCGCTTGCCGCCTGCTGCATGGGCGTCCCCGGGTTCCTGAACGGATGCCATGGTAGGCATCGGGTCCCGGGTCGTACTTGATTTGGATCAACCTGCGGCCGGCCGGAGGCGACGGATGGCCCCGGGACCGGGCTTGATCCGGGTCAAGGCGCGCGCCGGGGGCGGCCTCCAGACTGCGCCCATGCCCACGCCCACCGCCCCCGCGATCCCGCGGACCTGGACCTTCGATCCGGACCTCCTGCGCCGCTACGACCGGCCCGGGCCGCGCTATACCTCGTACCCGACCGCCCCGAACTTCGCCGAAGGCTTCGGGGAGCCGGAGTTCCGCGAGCTTGCCCGGCGCGGCAACGACGCTCCCAGCCCGCGCCAGCTCTCCCTGTACGTCCACGTCCCGTATTGCCAGAGCCCGTGCTTCTACTGCGGCTGCAACCGGGTCATCACCCGCGACCTGTCGAAGGGCCGCGTGTACCTGGATCGCCTGCAGCGCGAGATCGCATTGGTCTCGCCGCTGTTCGACCACGACCGGGAGGTGATCCAGCTGCACCTGGGCGGCGGGACGCCCAACTTCCTTTCGCCGGGCCTGCTTGGCGAACTGGTGGACGGCCTCGGCCGGCAGTTCAACTTCAGCCAGGCGCCGGACCGCGATTTCTCGATCGAGCTCGACCCGCGCTTCGTCACCCCCGACGACATCGCCATGCTGTCGGCCATCGGGTTCAACCGCACCAGCCTCGGCGTGCAGGACTTCGACCCTGTGGTGCAGGAGGCGATCAACCGTGAGCAGGGGATCGACGAGACGCTGGCGATCATCGATGCCTGCCGGCGCTATGGCATGCGTTCGGTCAACGTCGACCTGATCTACGGCCTGCCGAAACAGACCCTCAAGGGCTTCGAGAAGACGCTGGCCACGGTGGTCACCGCGCGTCCCGACCGGTTGGCGATCTACGGCTATGCGCACATGCCGCGCCTGTTCAAGGCGCAGCGCCAGATCCAGGACGAGGACCTGCCCGGCGCGGAGGACAAGCTGGCCCTGCTGGGGCTGGCAGTGGAGCGCCTGTCCGCGGCCGGCTACGAGTACATCGGCATGGACCACTTCGCGCTGCCGCAGGACGAGTTGGCGCGCGCCCAGCGCGACGGCAGCCTGCATCGCAACTTCATGGGCTACACCACGCACGCGCAGACCGACCTGGTCGGCTTCGGCGTCAGCGCGATCAGCCACGTCGGCGACAGCTACAGCCAGTCGCACCGCGACCTGCCGAGCTGGGAGGCCTCGATCGACGTTGGCCGGCTGCCGATCTGGCGCGGCCTGGCGCTGGAACGCGACGACGTGCTGCGCGCCGACGTGATCCAGGCGCTGATGTGCCAGGGCGAGATCGACGTGCGCAGGATCGAGCGCGCGCACGGCATCTCCTTCGGCGAATACTTCCAGGACGCGCTGGCGGCGCTGCGCCCGCTGCAGGACGACGGCCTGGTGCAGTGCCCGCCCGGCACCATCCGCGCGACCCCGCGCGGCCGCGCGCTGCTGCGCGTCATCGCGATGTGCTTCGACCGCTATCTGGGCGACGGCACCGCGTCCGCCGTGCCGCGCTACTCCAGGGCCATCTGAGCGGCTTCGCCGTTGGCGGCCGGACGATTGCGCGGCGTGCGCGGTTGCCTCGGCTTGCGCGTGGACTTGCGCGGCGACGGCGCGCGCACGGCATCCTCGGCGGCGGCTCCGCCATGCTGTCCCAGCGGCTCCAGCCACGCCAGCGTGTCGAGGTAGCCGAGGAACGCGTCGAGATAGGCCGGGCAGGCGTCGCCCATCAGGCTCAGCGCGCGATGCACCAACCGTGTTGAATTGAGCGGGCCGGCGTCCTCGGCGGTCTGGCCGAGCGATTCACGCACCTGGCTGCGGACACGCGCCTCGGCCCACGCGCGCCGGGCCTGGACCAGCGCCGCCATCGGGGGAGGCTCGGCGCAAGGCCTCGCCGGGGCAGGGGCGTTGTCGCGCGCGTCGGCGACGTCGACGGCGTCCGCGCGCGCCTGCTCGCGCGCCGGGCCGTCGCGGGTGAGCCGCCGCACGAGGGCGCCGAGCGAGGCCTGCGCCTCCGTGCCAGGGCGTGCCGCGACGTCGCGTGCGTGGCCGGCCGATGCCACGAGGCTCGCGTAGGCGTCGGCCAGCGCGACGAGCCTTGCGTCGAGCCGACGCCGGGTTTCGCCTTCGCGCGTGGCCGCGCGCCGGTGCAGCGCGTCAATGGCATGGAAACGCAGTGGCGCGATGTGGTCGGCGCCCTGCACGCGCCATGCGTCCAGTCGTGACGCGATGTCGTCGACCCCGGCGCTAGCGGGCATCCGCGGCCTCCGTGGCCATTGTCGCGGGCGCGCGTCGCGGCACCGGCGCCATCTCCACGCGCCGGTTGCGGGCGCGGCCGTCCTCGCTGTCGTTGCGGTCGACCGGCTGCTGCGCGCCGAACGCCGCGGCGAACACCGAGTCCGCCGGCACGCCCTCGTCGACCAGCGCGCGGGTGACGGTCAGCGCGCGCTGCGCCGACAGTTCCCAGTTGTCGGCGAAGCGGCGGTTGCCGTCGTGCACCGCGCGATCGTCGGTGAAGCCGCTGACCATCAGGAGTTCATCGCGCGCGTGCAGATAGCCGGCGAGCGGGCCGGCGAGGCTGCGCAGCACGTCGCGTCCCTCGGGCTGCAACTGGTCGGAGTTGAGCGCGAACAGCACGCTGCCGCGGATGCCGATGCGGCCGTCGACCAGGGTGATGCGCCCCGCGGCCAGCGGCCCGGCCAGTGCCTGTTCCAGCGTCTGCCGGCGGCGTTCCTCGGCCTTGCGCTGGGCGATCTCCTGGTCGAGCTTCGTCTCCAGCTGCAGCTGCACGCCGATCACGCCGACCAGGATCAGCACGAACGCGCCCAGCAGCACCGACATCAGGTCGCCGAAGGTCGCCCAGATCGGCGCGGACGCATCCAGGTCCTGCTCGATGTCGACGCTCATGCCGCCTCGGCCGCGGGCGCGGGGCGCGACGCCTGCAGTTGCTGCAGGTCGCCGATGATCTGCTGCTGGGTCAGCAGGCTCAGGTCGATCACCTCCCGCGCCTGCGCCACGTAGTAGGCCAGCTGTTCGTCGCTGCGCGCGAGCGAACGGTCGAGTGCGCCCTCGATGCGCTGCAGGCGCTCCATCAGGCGCTCGTTGGCGTCGCCGAAGACCTGCACCGCGGCGCCGAAGGCGTCGCCCATGCTGGCGACCTCGGTGGCGCCGACCTCGACCTGGGTCGCGGCTTCGGCGAGCTTGCCGGCTTCGGCTTCGACCTGGTCGGTGAAGCGCGTGCCGACGCGTTCGAGCAGGTCGGCCGAGGTGGTCACGAGCGCGTCGATGGCCGCGCGCTGTTCGGTCGAAGCGTGGTTGACCGCGTCGAGCAGGGTGCCGAGCGTGCCGAGCAGCTGCGCGCGCTCCTCCAGCATCGCGCTGTCGCGGACCATGCTGTCGGACAGCTTCTGGCGCAGCTCGGCGACCACGTCGGCGGCGGCGCGCGGCGCTTCGGACGCGGCCTGCACCAGGCGCGAGATCTCGGCGATGGTGTCGCCGGCCTGCGCCTTCGACTGCGCCGTGATCTCGCGCGCCGTGGACGCCAGGGTCTCGCACACCTGCTGCTGGCGTTCGGCCAACTGCGCCCCGGCCTGGGTCCAGTGCCCGCGCAGCGATTCGCCGGTCGAGGCCAGCTGCGCGGTCCACGCCGCCAGCCGCTGTTCGTCCTGCGCCGCCAGGCGCGCCTGCAGCTCGGCGTGAGCGTGGTCGACATGGCCGAGCAGCGCGGCGGCATGCTGCTCGAACGTGCCGGCGGCCGCGGCGAGTGCGTCGCCATTGCGCGTGGCCATCGCTTCGTTGGCGGCATCCTGCCGCGCCAGCGCCTGTCGCCATGCGCTTTCGAGGCCGCCTGCGGTGGCGTCGAGGCGGCCGGCGAGGCCGTCGAGCAACTGCGCCGAGCGCTGTTCGAAGGTGCCGGTGAAGCGGTCCATCGCATCGCGCAGGTCGGCCGCCTGCTGCGTGTTCGCCCGCGCCTGCGTCGCCAGCGCCTGCTCCCACAGGGCGGCGATGCGCGCGTGACCGCTTTCGAGTCCGCCGGCGAGGGCCTGCATCTGTGCCTGCGCGGCATGGGCGACCGCCTCGTGCAGGGCACCCGCGTCGCGCGCCAGCGCGGCCATCGTCGCTTCCACGGCCGGACGCAGCGCTTCGCCCGCGATGCGCACGCTTTCGCTGGCATTGCGCTCGATCGACTGGCGCGCCGCATGGGCCAGCTGCGCGTGGATGTCCTCGGCGCGGGCGTGGAAGGCGGCCTGCTCCTGGGCCTGGCGTTCGTTCGCGGCGAGGCTGTGCCGTTCCAGCGCGGAGGCCATGGCGTGCATGCGGTCGACCAGCGTCGGCATCGCGTCGGCCTGCTGTTGCAGCAGCGCCAGCATCTGCGTGCGCTGGTGCGCCTGCGAATGGGCGTGCAGGGTGGTGGCGATGCGCGCATCGAGCGCGTGCACCGCATCCTGCCGCTCACGGCGGCACAGCGCCGACAGCAGGCCGAGCATCGCCGAAGTCGCCACGCCGGCGATCGCGGTGCCGAAGGCGAAGCCCAGGCCCTTCACCGGCGCCGCCAGCGAATCGCGGATCGCCTGCAGGTCGGTCGCGGTTTCCAGCGCCATGCCGGTGCCGCGCAGGGTCAGCATCATGCCCAGCAGGGTGCCGAGCATGCCAAGCAGCACCAGCAGGCCGACGAGGTAGGGCGTCAGCGCCGGCGCGGGCAGGGGCACGCGCTCGCCTTCCACGCGCAGGCGCACGGCCTGGCGCAGCGAAGGATCAAGCGGCGCCAACCAGTCGCCGAGCGAGGGCGGTGGCTGCGACAGCGCGGCGTTGGCCTGTTCGAGGGTGGCGGTGGCGCGCCGGTAGCGCAGCAGTTCGCGTGCCCCTACCAGGTACAGCGCGCCGATCGACACGGTGACCGCAAGCGCGAGCGGGCTCGCGCCGATGTAGCCGGCCGCGATCCAGAGCACCGCGGCGAGGCCGAGGGCGAAGACGACGAGGTGCGGGAGGGATCGATTCATGGCGTCCATGGTCCGGGGTGGCGAAGCGCCGCAACCAGGCCTTCGAGGGGTTGGAAGCGCACGTCCAGCTCGGCGAGCAGGGCCTCGCGCAGGTCGCGGCGGAAGGTGCGCAGCCAGGCGTCGTCCGCGGCATCGGCGTGCGCGTCGCCGGGCGGTTGGCCGGCGGCGCGGCGCAGGCGGTCGAAACGGGCGTGGAGCAGGCCGGGCACGATCGCCAGCAGCGACTGCTCCTTCGGACTCAACACGCCTTCCAGCACCGCATCGACGTCGGCCAGTCGCACCATGGCGGGCGGGCCCGCGGCCAGCCGGCCGCGCAGCTGCCCGCGCAGGCGGCCGGTCTGGGCCTGCATCGCCTGCTGGTGGGCGCGATGGCAGGCGCGGAAGTATTCGAAGTCGGGGAACTGCGCGGTGACGCTCTCGCCCGCGCGCAACACCGGCGGGGCCAGCCGCGGGTCGCCGGCGATGGCCGCGGCAAGGGCCGCGCGCGTTCGCGAGCAGTCGTCGTGCGCGGCGTCGGCGTCGGGGGCCGCCGCGGCGACGTCCACCGGCGCCGGCGCCGCATCCAGCGCACGCGACAGCGCGACGGCGCGGGTCCAGTCGATCCACTGGCCGAGGCAGTCGGGCAGCGAAGCGCCGGGCGGCGCCACGTCGACGTCCGCGAGCCGCGCGACCAGACGGATGTAGCCCGGGCCGGGGATGGACGTGCGTCGGGGGAGGTCCAGCATGCGGTCGATCGAAAAAACGACCATTTTACAGGCCGCGCCATCCGCGACGCACCCGCACCCGTGCCGGCCGCCGCGCCGAGGCCGGGCCCACGCCCGGCCAGGCCTCAGCCGCAGGGTTTGTCCTTGGCGAAGGGGTTGAGCCGGCGCACCCAGCTGTCGCCGCAGTCGATGTCGGTCGGCGCCGGCGCCTGCGCGGCCGCCTGGCGCGCGGCATCGTCGCGACGGGCGCGTTCGGCCGCCGCCAGCTTGGTGCGGATCTGCGGCAGCGCGGCCAGCGCCGCGCGCTCGCCCTCGAGGATGGCGGCGTTGCGCTGCTCGAAACTGGCCGGGCCGATGTCGTTTACCTGCGGCCGGATCACCACGTCGGCGCGCGCCAGCTCCTGGCGCCCCAGCGTCTGGCCCATGATCGTGATCGACTGGTTGACGATGCCGGCCATGCCGCTGGGCGTGGTGCCCGGCGCCTTGCTGGAGATGTCCACCGCGATCACCACGTCGGCGCCGAGCTGGCGCGCCGCGTCGACCGGCACCGGGCTGACCACGCCGCCGTCGACGTAGCTCGCGCTGCCGATGCGGGCCGGTTCGAACACGCCCGGCACGCTGCTCGAGGCGCGCACCGCCTGGCCCGTGTTGCCGCGCACGAATACCGTGCGGTCGCCGGTGTCGAGCCGCGTCGCCACCGCCGCGAACGGCTTCTTCATGCGGTCGATCGGGCGCTGGTTCACCTCGCGGTTCACATAGTCCTGCAGCGCCTGGCCCTGGATCAGGCCGCCGGAGAACAGGCGCACGTCGCGGATCCCGGATTCGTCCATCGCCATCGCCCGGCGCTGCATCTCGAACGGGTCGAGGCCGCTGGCGTAGAGCGCGCCGACCACGCTGCCGGCGCTGGTGCCGGCGACCACGTCGGCGCGGATGCCGTTGGCCTCCAGCATCTTGATCACGCCGATGTGGGCGAAGCCCTTGGCCGCACCGCCGCCGAGCGCCAGGCCGACGCGCACCGGCGCCGGCTTCGGTGCGGGCGTCACCGTGACGGGGGCGGGCGGATCGCTGCGCGTGGCGCCTTCATGCCCGCCGCAGGCCGCGAGCAGGACGAGCAGGGAGGTCGTGAGCAGGGGCTTGGCGATGGACGGCAGGCGCATGGCGGCGTGGGCGCGGGGAAGGCGCACAGGATACGCAGCGCACGCCTGTCGCCAGCTGAAGCGGGGGGCCGGAGGATGCGCACCGCGATCGGCAGCGCCGCGGGGCCCCGCAAACAGAAACCCCGGAGCGCTTGCACGCTCCGGGGCTCGTTGTCTTGGTGGAGCCAGGGAGGATCGAACTCCCGACCTCGTCATTGCGAACGACGCGCTCTCCCAGCTGAGCTATGGCCCCAAGGCAGGCGGCGATTATACGGATGTCGCCCGCGCGTCGCCAGAGACCTCGTCGGCCGTCGTGCCCAGCAGCGGCGCCAGCGCGGCCTGCAGTTCGCCGCGACGCCAGCCGGACAGCGGGCCGGGCCAGTCGTCACCATCGAGCAGGGTTTCCAGCCAGCGTCGCGAGGCGAGCACGCCGTCGGGCAGGCCGAGCGCGGCGCTGCGCGAGGACACTGCGTCCTGCAGCCGCTTGAGCGCCTTGCGGTCGCGGTCGTCGCTGCGCGGCGGCGGCGCGTCGTCTTCGTCGGCCAGCGGCTGCTGCAGCGCGGTCCACAACGCGTCGGCGAACTTGCGCGGCGCCTTGGGATGCGCGTCGAGCAGGCGCTGCAGGGCCTCGCGGTCGGACGGCGCCTCGCGTGCCAGCGTGGTCGCCAGCTCGTTGTCCAGCACCCAGCTGCGCGGCAGGTCGCTGCGTCGCGCCTGGGCCTCGCGCCAGCGCAGCAGGCGCAGCAGGCGGCGGCGACCGTCGTCGTCGAGGAACTGCGCGCTGCGCAGCGCCAGGTGCGGCCAGCGATCGCCGTCCTCGTCGCGCACGCCGGCCACGAGGCGCGCGCAGTCCTCCGCGCACCAGGCTTCGCGACCGAGCGTGCGCAGCCGCGCGGCCAGCGCGTCGTGCAGCGCGAACAGGTGGCGCACGTCGTCGGCGGCGTAGGCCAGCTGGTTGGCCGACAGCGGCCGTCGCATCCAGTCCGAGCGCGTCTCGCCCTTGTCGACGGCCATGCCCAGCAGTTCCAGCACCAGCCGCTGGTAGCCGATCCCGGCGCCGATGCCGCACAGCGCGGCGGCCACCTGGGTGTCGAACAGCGATTCAGGCACCACGCCGCAGGCATGGCGGAACGCGACGAGGTCCTCGCTGGCGCTGTGCATCACCTTGAGCACCGCCGGATCGGCCAGCACCGGCGCCAGCGCCTCGCGCATGCCCGGCGCCAGCATGTCCAGCAGCAGGATGTCGCGCGGCGGGCTGCCGGCGGGAGCGTCGCGGTCTTCCAGCGCGACCTGCACCAGCGCCAACTGCGGCCAGTAGGTGCGTTCGCGGATGAATTCGGTGTCCATCGCGATGCGCGGCGCGGCGTCGGCGAGGAACTGGCGGAGCACGGTGGGGTCGGCGACCCAGGTCACGGCGGTGGACGGCATGCCCCGGAGCCTAACGGCGCGCGGACCCCGGAGGCAATCCTTGCGCATTGCGGCGCGGGCGCGTGCGTCCACGCCACGGCCGACGGCGCGATGGCTTAATCTGATGCCGATGTCGGCCTGCACACCCCGGTTGCGCGGAGTCTGGTTCGCGGTGGCGCTGTCCGCGGCGCTGTGCGCGGCGTGCTCGCGCGACCGTGGCGAGGCCGCCGGCGCCGACGCCGGCGAAGCCGCGGCGGCTGCTGCCCGCACCGGCAGCGTGACCATCAGTGGCGACGACAGCCTCGCCGGCCAGCTGACCTGGCATGCGCCGGAGGCGAGCCTCGAGGCCGGCGATGCCGCCGCCGCGCTGCGTCGCGCACAGGACGCGCTGGGGAAAGGCCGCCTGTACGAGGACGCCGACGCGGCGATCCCGATTTACCTCGCGTTGCGCCGCCTGCCCGACGCGCGCGGCGCGGCCGAGGCCGGGCTGGCACGGGCCATGCGCCAGCTGATCGCCGATGGCAAGCTCGCCCTGGCCCGCGCCGGCGACGATCCCGAGGCGTTGCGCCGGGCCGCCGCCATCGCATCGGTGGCGCGCGCGGTGGCACCGGAGGACGAGGCGGCGCTCGACTACCTGCAGCAGGTCGACCAGGCCGAGCGCCTGTGGACCCTGAACGAAGCTGGCGAACGCGCGCTCGCCAGCGGTCGCTACGGCGAGGAATCGCCGGGGGCGATGGCGTACTTCCGCGAGGCACTGGCGCTCTTGCCGGGGCAGCCGCGTGCCGCGCAGGGCCTGGCCGCGGTCGAAAGCGGGCTGATCCGGCGCGCCGAGGATGCGGCGGAACGCGCCGACTTCGAGGAGGCCACGCGCTGGCTGCTGCACGCCGCGCGCGTGCGCCCCGACGACGGCGTCGGTACGGTTCCCGATGCCGAACGGCGGATCGCGCAGCTGCGCGCCCAGCGCATCGCGCGCCTGCGCGACCTCGGCATCGGCGCGCTGCCCAAGTTCGGCGGCATCGACCTGGCCCGACGCTACCTGGCGGAGATGCTGCGCATCGCCGCGCCCGGCGACCCCGCGTCGAGCGAGCTGCGCGAGCGCATCGCGCTGGCCGTGCACTACGGCCTGTATGCGCCGGGACAGGTGTTCACCGACGCGCTGAAGACCGGCGGGCGCGGGCCGCAGATGGCGGTGGTGCCGCATGGTGCGTTCACCATGGGCGCGCCGCCGAACGAGCCGGATGCGAGCGACTACGAGCGACCGCAGCATCCGATCCGTTTCGAACGCGGCTTCGGCATGGCCATCCAGGAGGTCAGCGTCGGCGAGTTCGGTCGCTTCATCGCCGCCACCAACTACCGCACGCGGGCCGGGCGCCGCGGCTTCTCGATGGTGTACGACGAACGCAGCGGCAACTTCGTGCGCCGCAGCGGCGTGGACTGGCGTTCGGATTACGTCGGCAATCCCGCCGGCGAGGACATGCCGGTACTGCACGTCAGCGCCAAGGACGCCGAGGCCTACGCCGACTGGCTGGCCGAACAGACCGGCAAGCGCTACCGGCTGCCGAGCGAGGCGGAGTTCGAGTACGCGCTGCGCGCCGGCGGCAGCACCCGCTACCCCTGGGGCGAGGGCGCGCCGCCGCTGGGCATCGCCAACACCACCGGCGGCAACGACCGGTCCCCGACCGGACGCCCCTGGGCGAACGCGTTCAGCGGCTACGGCGACGGGCACTGGGGGCCGGCGCCGGTCGGCAGCCTCGTGGCCAACCCCTGGGGCCTGCACGACCTGTCCGGCAACGTCAGCGAGTGGGTGGCCGATTGCTGGCATGATAGTTACCGGCGGGCGCCGAAGGACGGCTCCGCCTGGATCAACCCGGGCTGCCGCGACCAGGTCATCCGCGGCGGTTCGTGGGCCAGTTCGCCGGCGCAGACGCGATCGGCCTGGCGCGCGCCGGCGCAGGTGGACATCACCAACGCGCGGCTCGGCTTCCGGGTGGTGCGGGACCTGTAGCGGGATACGGATCGGCGGTTGCGTGGCACCGGGTTGCGTGACGGAAGGGAGGAAGGGTGATGCAGCGTGACCCGTTCGGAGGCCGCTACGAGCAGCAGGCCAGGCCGCGGCGCGGGATCAACCCGCGCTTCATCATCCTGCTGCTGTTCGCCGGCTACGGCGTCTTCTACTGGTTCAGCAACCGCGTGGTCGATCCCTACACCGGCGAGAAGGTGCTGATCGACGGCTCGATCGACATTGCCCAGGAAAAGGAACTCGGCCTGCAGGCCTACCAGGAGATCCTGCAGCAGGAGCGCCCGGTCGACCCGAATTCCCCGATCGCCCAGCAGGTGCGCGGGATCGCCCAGCGCCTGATCGAGAAGGTGCCCGAGGTGGCCACCGCGATCGCCCAGGAACATGGCACCCGGATCCAGCCGATCTGGGAGCAGTTCGACTGGGACGTGAACGTGATCCAGTCCGAGCAGGCGAACGCGTTCTGCCTGCCCGGCGGCAAGATGGCCGTGTACACCGGGCTGATCCCGGTGGCGCAGAACGCCGATGCGGTGGCGGTGGTGATGGGCCACGAGATCGCCCACGCCCTGCTGCGCCACGGCGCCCAGCGCATGTCGCAGCAGAAGCTGACCCAGATCGGGCAGATGGCCGGCGCCATGAGCGGCATGGACCCGCAGCAGCAGCAGATGGTGATGGCCGCGATGGGCTACGGCTACCTGCTGCCCTACGCCCGCCAGCACGAGACCCAGGCCGACGAGGTCGGGCTGATGCTGGCCGCCGCCGCCTGCTTCGACCCTCGCGAGTCCGTGCCCCTGTGGGAACGCATGAGCCAGGCCAGCGGTGGCCAGTCGCCGCCGGAATTCTCGTCTACGCATCCAAACCCCGGCACTCGCATCGCCAACCTGCAGGCCCTCATGCCCAAGGCGCTCGAGTACCGGCAGCGGTTCTGCCGCCAGGGCGGCTGAGGAATCAAACATGAACATCATCGCCAAGATCGCCGCGTTCCTGCTGGCCCTGCTGCCGATGGAGGAAGCCGCCTCCAAGCCCAAGCAGTGGTCGACCGTGGGCCTGACCATCGAGAACACCGCCTGGGTCGACGCCGACCCGCAGACGGTGTGGCACGCCTTCGTCGAGGACGCCGACAAGTGGTGGCCGGACGAGGCCGCGTGGCAGCGGGACGGCGCCAGCCAGGCCACCGTCGTGCCACTCGCGCCGCGCGGCGTGCAGCGCCTGCGCGTGCTCGCGGTGGAGCCCGGCCGGCGGATGCGCCTGCGCGACGACGTCGGCCCGCTGCAGGGCATGGGCGAGCAGCATGGCGCGCTGGAATGGTGCTTCGCCGAGGAGAACGGCGGCACCCGCATCACCCTGCGCTACGGCACCGACGACTACCTGCCCGACGACATCAGCGAACTGGCGGTGGCGGTCGAGGAAGTGCAGTCCGATCGCCTGCAGGGCCTCGCGCGCTACCTGCGCGCGCCCTCGGAAGCCTGATCCCGGCCCGGGCGAGTGGCCCGCGGCTGCCTCGCGCCACACGCGGCGCGGCGCGCCGTGCGGGGCAAGCCGCGTCGGCTCAGAAGCCCATGTACAGGCCGCCGTTGACCGGGATGTTGGCGCCGGTGATGTAGCCGGCGTCATCGGCGGACAGGAATTCCACGGTGCGCGCGATCTCGGACGGCTGGCCCAGGCGTCCGGCCGGGACCTTGTCGACGATGCCCTGGCGGATGTCGTCGGGGATCGCGGCGACCAGGGCCGTCTCGCAGTAGCCCGGCGACACCGAATTCACGGTCACGCCCTTGCGCGCCACCTCGCGCGCCAGCGCCATGGTGAAGCCGTGCATGCCTGCCTTGGCGGCGGAGTAGTTGGTCTGGCCGAACTGGCCGGTCTGGCCGTTGACCGAACTGATGTTGACGATCCGGCCGAAGCCGCGGTCGACCATGCCGCCCACCGCGTGCCGGCACAGGTTGAACACGCTGTCGAGGTTGATCCCCAGCACCGCGTCCCATTGCGCGCGTTCCATCTTGCGCAGGGTGGTGTCGCGGGTGATGCCGGCGGCGTTGACCAGGATGTCGAGCGAGCCGTCGCGCTGCTGCACCTCGTCCACGAACGCGCCGCAGGCCTCGAAGTCGGCGACGTCCAGCGGCGCGAACCGCACGTCGTGCCCGGCGACGTCATGCTCGAAGCGCGCGATGCGCTCCGGGCTGGATCCCAGGTCGGCGGCGACCACGCTGCGCCCGGCGTTGGCCAGCGCCTTGCAGATGGCCGTGCCGAGTCCCCCGATACCGCCGGTGACGACGGCGACGCGTTTGCTCATGGTGTCTGTCTGGATGGCGCGGTGGTGGAGCGCGGAGGCGATGCGCGGGTGGCCGCGGCGCTTCCCCCGCGCGGCCGGCGCGATGTGCGGGTCAGCGGCCCTTGCGTTCCGGGCCCGCGGGCTTCTGGCCGATGTTGCCGGTCAGGTTCTTCTGCATTTCCTTCCACATTTCCATGTTGCGCTCGGTGAGCTGGTTCATCATCGCCCACGGCGTCTGCCCGAGCAGGCCGCCCATCTGCTGGCGGAACTGCTGCTGCTGGTCGAGGAAGGTCTGCATCGAGCGTTCCAGGTAGTTGCCCATGAAGCCCTGCAGCGAGTCACCGTAGAAGCGGATGATCTGGCTGAGCAACTGGGTGGACAGCACCGGTTCGCCGTCGGACTCGTGCTCGGCGATGATCTGCAGCAGCACCGAGCGGGTGAGGTCGTCGCCGCTCTTGGCGTCGCGGACCTCGAATTCCTCGCCGTCGACGATCAGCTGGCGGACGTCCTCGATCGTGATGTAGCTCGAGATCTCGGTGTCGTACAGGCGACGGTTGGGGTACTTCTTGATGATCCGGGTCGGGGCCATGGAGCAAACGCTCTAATGATGGTGCCGCGCAGCATGGCGCAGCGCAGCACGGCTTGCAAGCCGCCGCGTTCAGGCGGGCGGGGTCGCGCCTGGTCGGCGGGGGCCGGGCGCATGCTGCGCAGCATCGCGCGGGGGCCCGGCCGCGGGGGTGCAGCAAAAAGGCCGGCGGGGCCGGCCTTCTGCAGGGGGCTGACGGGGCCGCCGGGGCTACCAGCCCATGTGGTGGCCGCCGTTGATGTCGAGGTTGGAGCCGGTGATCCACGCCGCCTGGTCGTCGACCAGGAACGCCACCGCGTAGGCGATCTCCTCCGGCTTGCCGAGGCGGCCGGTGGGGATGTCGGCGGCGATCTTGGCGCGCACTTCCTCCGGCACCGCCATCACCATGTCGGTGGCGACGTAGCCGGGCGACACCGTGTTGACGGTGATGCCGAGCTTGGCGTTCTCGCGCGCCAGTGAAATGGTGAAGCCGTGCATGCCGGCCTTGGCCGCGGCGTAGTTGGCCTGGCCGTACTGGCCCTTGAGGCCGTTGATCGAGCTGATCTGGATGATGCGTCCCCACTTGCGGTCGCGCATGCCCTCGATCACCTGGCGGGTGACGTTGTAGACCGAGTTGAGGTTGGTGTTGATCACGTCGCCCCATTGCCCGGCGGACATCTTGTGGAACGTGCCGTCGCGGGTGATGCCCGCGTTGTTGATCAGGATGTCGACCGGGCCGAGCGTCTTCTCCACCTCGCGCACCATCGCCTCGGCGTCTTCCGGCGAGGTCACGTCGCCCTTGACCAGGGTGAAGTCGTAGCCGTCGGCCTTCATCTGCGCCTGCCAGGCCTTCGCTTTTTCTTCGTTGCGGTAGTTGGTCGCCACCTTGTGGCCCTGGTCCGCAAGCCGCTTGCAGATCGCCGTGCCGATGCCGCCGGTGCCGCCGGTTACCAATGCCACGCGAGTCGTCATGTCGTCCTTCCATTCCCTCTCCGCCGCTCCCGCGGCACCGGCGGACAGTCTAGTCACTGCCGGCGGCGGGAGCGTTGTGCAACGCGGCGTGGATCGGGACCGGGCCGGCCGGGATGCGCGCCGGATCGAAGGCCGCCAGTGCGTTGGCAAGGAGGCGATCGACGCCGCCCGGCGCGTGGACGGCGGCCGGTGGCTGGCCGAGCACGGCCCAGGCGGCGCGCAGGGCGGGCAGCGGGTCGGCGTCGTCCAGCGGCAGGGCGGCCAGCGATTTCGACAGCTTGCGGCCGTCGCCGTCGAGCACCAGCGGCAGGTGCGCGTAACGCGGCGTCGGCAGGCCCAGCCGGCGCTGCAGCAGCACCTGGCGCGGCGTGGAATCGAGCAGGTCGGCGCCGCGGACCACGTCGGTGATGCCTTGCGCGGCATCGTCGACCACGCAGGCCAGCTGGTAGGCCCAGGGCCCGTCGGCACGGCGCAGCACGACATCCCCGACCGCGCTGGCGACGTCATGGCGGAAGCGGCCCTGGATCGCATCGTCGACCTCGACCACGCTGGCATCGGCGACACGCAGGCGGATGGCCGGATCCGGGCGCCGGGCGCCGGGCACGCAGGCGCGATGGAGGCCTGCATCGCCGGCCAGGGCGCTGCGGCTGCAGTGGCAGGCGAAGGCGTCGCCGTTCGCCAGCAGGCGTTCCAGCGCGGCCTGGTAGAGCGCGCCGCGCTGGCTCTGGTACGCCACGGGACCATCGCCGGCCAGGCCGTGCGCGGCCAGCGTGCGCAACTGCGCCTGTGCCGCGCCGGGGACTTCGCGCGGCGGATCGATGTCCTCCACCCGCACCAGCCACTGACCGCCCGCGTGGCGCGCCATCAGCCAGCTGCCCAGGGCCGCTACCAGCGAGCCGAAATGCAGCGGCCCGGTGGGCGAGGGTGCGAAGCGACCGCGATGGGGTTGGGGGGCAGGGCGCATGCGGGACGCTGGACGAACGCCTGCCGGGACGGGGCGCATCGCTTGAATTTAACCATCGACGGCCATACTCGATCACCAAGACGGGCGCCCGGTGACGCCCGCCATGAGGCAATCCACATGTTCAAGCGCGTGATCCTGTTCCTGGCCACCAACCTCGCCGTGCTGGCGCTGCTCAGCGTGGTGATGGCGGTCTTCGGCATCAACCCTTCCACCGGCGCGGGCCTGCTGGTGTTCGCGGCGATCTTCGGCTTCGGCGGCTCGCTGATCTCGCTGCTCATGTCGAAGTGGACCGCCAAGCGCTTCAGCGGCGCGCAGGTGATCGAGCAACCGCGCAACGAGGTCGAGCGCTGGCTGGTCGAGACCGTGCGCCGCCAGGCCGGCGCCGCCGGCATCGGCATGCCCGAGGTGGCGGTGTACGACGCCCCGGAAATCAACGCCTTCGCCACCGGCGCCAACCGCAACAACGCCCTGGTGGCGGTGTCGACCGGCCTGCTGCGGTCGATGGACCGCGACGAGGCCGAGGCGGTGCTCGCGCACGAGGTCAGCCACGTCGCCAACGGCGACATGGTGACGATGGCGCTGCTGCAGGGCGTGCTCAACACCTTCGTGATCGTGCTGGCGCGCCTGGTGGCGCGCGCGCTCAGCAACTACATGGGCCGCGACATGGGCGGAATGGCGTACTTCGCCGTGGTGTTCGTGCTCGACATGGTGTTCGGGCTGTTCGCGAGCATGATCGCGATGTGGTTCTCGCGCCATCGCGAGTTCCGGGCCGACGCCGGCGGCGCGGCGCTGGCCGGCAAGCCCAAGATGATCGCCGCGCTGGAGCGGCTGGCGCAGAACCACGGCGAGAACACGCTGCCCAAGCAGATCGCCGCGTTCGGCATCAGTGGCGGCATCGCGCACGGCCTGCGCAAGCTGCTGATGAGCCACCCGCCGCTGGAGGAGCGGATCGCGGTACTGCGCAACGCCTCCCCGGAAACATTGCGCGAGGGCATCCTGGCCTGAGTCTCCGGGCAGCGTGCTGCACACGGAAAGCCCGCCGGAAGGCGGGCTTTTTCATGGGGCGTCGCGACCGTGGCGACAGCGACGGCCGCCGACGGGCCCACGGCGCTACTCGAAGTCGTAGTTCATGGCCGGGCCCGCCGGCGCGAGGAAATGACCTTCGACGTAGTCGGCGCCGGCCGAGAACAGGATCGACATGCTGGCCGCGTCCTGCACGAACTCGGCGATGGTGCGGATGCCCAGCTCGCGCGCGCGCCGCGCGATGTCGCGGATGCGGGCCTGGTTCTCCTCGTTCTTGGGCAGGTCCTCGACGAAGCTGCGGTCGATCTTGAGCAGGTTCGGCTTGAGGTGGGCCAGCAACTGGAACGAATCGAGGCCGACGCCGAACTGCTCCAGCGCCAGCCTGCAGTCGTACTGGCCGATCGCGTCGGCGAACGCCTGCGTCGCCTTGAGGTGGGTGAACACCTTGGCCTCGGGCAGCTGCAGCACGAGGTATTCGCCGGGCACGCCGTGGGCGGCGAGCTGCTCGCCGATGAACTGCGCCAGGCGGGTGTCGTCGAGCGCGGCCTGGCTGACCTTGACCAGCAGGGTCGTCGGCCGGTTGGCCTGCATGCGCTGCCCGACCACGGCGATGGCCTTGCCCAGCACCGCGCGGTCGATGTCGCCGAGCAGGCCGTGCTCGGCCGCGATCTGCATGAAGTTGCCGGGCAGGACCAGGGTGCCGTCGCCCTGGTCCAGGCGCAGCAGGGTTTCGTACACGGCACCGGTGTCGCCCTGCAGGCTGATGATCGGCTGGTAGTGCAGGATGAAGCGGTCGTTGTCGAGCGCGTCGCGCAGGCGCGCCACCCAGGCCAGCACGTGTTCTTCCTCGGCGCGGTCGGAGGCGGCGGGGTCGAAGATCTCGTAGCGGTTGCCGCCCACGCCGGCCGAGGACTCCACGCCCTGTGTGGCCTTAGCCAGCACCTGCGACACGCTGGCGATCTTCTCGCCGATCTGCACGCCGCCGACGCTGGCGGTGATCACGCTGGAGCGGTTGCCGATCACGAACACGTCGCCGGCGAAGGACTTGAGGATGCGCTCGGCCAGTGCGGCGGTCGCCGCGTAGTCGCTGTCGCGCAGCAGCACCGCGAGGGTGTGCTCGGAGAAGCGCGCGGCGACGGCCTGGTCCGCCAGACCGGCGTCGCGCAGCACCTGCTGCAGGCGTTCGCCGACCGCCGCCAGCAGGGTGTCGGCCGAATCCAGGCCGATGTCCAGCAGCAGCTTGTGGTAGTGGTCGGCCTCGATCATCAACAGGCCGTGCTGGCCGAGGTTCTGGCCGGCGTTGTCGACGGCGTCCTCCAGCGCACGCAGGAACGTCGGGCGATTGAGCAGGCCGGTGACCTGGTCGCGCTGGCGCAGTTCCTCCAGCTCGTGCGCCAGCTCCGGATCGAACTCCTGGCGGCGCAGGACCACCTGCAGGCAGGGCTCGCCCTCGTACTGCGCCTGGGTGAACTCCATCGCGGCGGGGAAGGCGTTGCCGTCCAGGTCGCGCGCTTCCAGCTCGTAGCGCGGCGGCGGCGGGTCGCCCTTGGCGAGCGACTTGAGCAGTTGCTTGAAGCCTTCGACGTGCTGCGGGCCGACCATGTCCAGCAGCGACATGCCCTCGATGTCCTCGAAGGTCTCGTAGCCGAACATCTCGAGGTAGGCCGCGTTGGCGCGGATATGCATGCCTTCGTGGACGTAGGCGATGGGATCGCGCGAGGATTCGATCAGCGCGTCGCAGCGGCGCTCGGTCTCGCGCACCCGCGACTCCAGCCGGCGCTGGGCGCGGCGCGCCTCGACGTCGGCCCATTCGTTGCGCACCTGCGAGAGCAGTTGCCCCGGCTTGTGCCGCATCGCCAGAGCGCGGGCACCGGCGGCGAGCGCGCGGTCGTACTCGTCCTCGTCGAGGCGGTCGGCGATCGCGATCACCGGCAGGTCCTTGCCGCTGGCCGAGACCCGCTGCAGCGCCTCGATGAAGGGCAGCGACTGGCCGGACAGGGCGACCAGCACCAGGTCGGCCGGTCCCGACAGCGCGGCGTCCAGCTCCTCGGCAGTCGCCGCGCGCACCGGACGCACGGCGATGCCGGCGTTGCGCAGGCCGCTGACGATGGCCTCTGCGTCCTCGACCTTGTCGTCGACGATCAGCAGGCGCAGCGCGCTTTCGGTCTTCCTGGTCATCCATCCCTCCCTGCGGAAGCGCGGTTATGCCATGCCGCCGCGGCCCGCGTCCATGATGTTGGCGTCAAAGCGGGCGCTTGGACGCATCTCCGGCGACTTCGCGCACCAGCCGCGGCAGCAGATAGCCCGGCAGGCGGGCACGCAGCGCCGCGTGCAGGGCCAGCGCCTGGTCGTCCGGCACCTCGAAATGGGCGGCGCCGGCGACGCGGTCGAGCTGGTGCAGGTAGTACGGCAGCACGCCCGCGGCGAAGCTGCGCTCGTGCAGCGCCGCCTGCGCCTCCAGCGTGTCGTTCACCCCACGCAGCAGCACCGCCTGGTTGAGCAGGCTCGCCCCGGTCGCGCGCAGGCGCGCCAGGGTGGCGTCGACCGCGGCGTCGAACTCGTTGCCATGGTTGGCGTGGACGACGATCGCGACCGGCCAGGGCAGGGCGGCGAGCCAGTCCAGCAACTGGTTGTCGACGCGTTCGGGCAACACGATCGGCAGGCGGGTGTGCAGGCGCAGGCGACGCAGGTGGGGGATGCCGGCCAGCGCCGCGGTCAGCTCCGCCAGCTTCGGCGTCGCCAGCGACAGCGGATCGCCGCCGGACAGGATCACTTCGTGCAGCGAGGCATCGGCGCGCAGCAGCGCAAGCGCCTCGCCCCAACCGCCGGCCGCCGCGGTTTCCTCGGCATAGGGGAAATGCCTGCGGAAGCAGTAGCGGCAATGCACCGCGCAGCTGCCGGTGGCCACCAGCAGCGCGCGACCCTCGTACTTGTGGATCACGCCGTGTCCGGCCCGGGCCTGCGCGTCGCCGACCGCGTCCTGCGAGAAGCCGGGCATCGGCCGCAGCTCGTCATCCAGCGGCAGCACCTGGCGCAGCAGCGGATCGTGCGGGTCGCCGCTGCGCATCCGCGCCGCGAAGGCGCGCGGGACGCGCAGCGGGAACTGCGCCGCGGCGGCGTCCGACACCGCCACCTCGCCGTCGAGTCCGAGCACGGACAGCAGCTCGCGCGGATCGCGGATGGCGTCGCGCCAGGCCGCCTGCCAGCCGCCACGGGCGTCGATGCCATGCACGCGCGGCGCGATGGCCGCCTTCGTCGCCGGCGTCATGCGGCGATGCCCGCGGCATCGCGCAGGCGACGACCCGTCTCCGGCAGTCGGCCGGAACGGGCGGGCAACGGGGACTCGGGCTGCAGCCGGTCGGGGGCAGCGGGTATCATGGGCGGTCTGATGTCATCGGCCCGGCGACGCCGGGCAGTCCGATTCCCACCATTCTAGCCGCCCGCGGGCGGCCCAGCAGGAGACCCCATGGCCAGTTTGGGCATGAACGATGTCAAGAACGGCCAGAAGATCCTGGTCAACAACGAGCCGGCGGTCATCACCGAGACCGACTACGTCAAGCCGGGCAAGGGCCAGGCCTTCACCCGCGTGCGCTACCGGCTGATCAAGTCCGGCCGGGTGCAGGAAATCACCATGAAGTCGACCGACTCGGTCGAGGCCGCGGACGTGGTCGACACCGACATGCAGTACCTCTACAGCGACGGCGAGTACTGGCACTTCATGAACCCGGAGAGCTTCGAGCAGGTGCAGGCCGACAAGCCCGGCATGGGCGGCGCGGAGAAGTGGCTCAAGGGCGAGGAGACCTGCGTGGTCACGCTGTGGAACGGTTCGCCGATCATGGTCACGCCGCCGAATTTCGTCGAACTGCTGATCACCGAGACGGATCCCGGCGTGAAGGGTGATACCGCCGGCACCGGTGGCAAGCCGGCGACGCTGGAAACCGGCGCGGTGGTGCGCGTGCCGCTGTTCGTCGGCCAGGAAGAAGTGATCAAGGTCGACACCCGTTCGGGCGAGTACGTCAGCCGGGTGAAGTGACGCGACGGCCCGCGCGCGATGCGCGTGGCGGCCGTGTCGTGGTTCCAGGCCGGACCCGAGCGGCGCTCCGCGATGCAGCGACCCGCATCGGAGGCCGGGGGCCCGGGCCGCCGCGCGGGTTCGGCGTGACGCGGGTGCGCCCGGATTCGGTCGGCGCAGGGCCGGGCAGGCGGCGACGTCATTCGATTCCTGCGCCGGGAATGACACAATGACGGGATGACGGAACCCTCCATTCCCCAGTCCTGCGACCTGCTGATCGAAGCCGGCTTCGTCGTCCCGGTCCAACCGCACGGCGTGGTGCTGGAAGAGCACGCGGTGGCGGTGCAGGACGGCGCGATCGTCGCCATCCTGCCGATCGCCGAGGCGCGCACGCGCTTCGCGCCGCGCGAAACCGTGTCGCGTCCCGATGCCGCGCTCATCCCCGGACTGGTCAACGCCCACACGCACAACCCGATGACCCTGCTGCGCGGGGTTGCCGACGACCTGCCCTTGAAGGTGTGGCTGCAGCAGCACATCTGGCCGATCGAGGGCGCGGTGATCAGCCCGGCCTTCGTTGCCGATGGCGTCACCCTGGCCATCGCGGAGTTGCTGCGCGGCGGGGTGACCTGCGTCAACGAGAACTACTTCTTCCCCGACGTGCAGGCCGCGACCTACCGCCGGCACGGCTTCCGTGCGCGCATCGGCCTGCCGGTGATCGATTTCCCCACCGCCTGGGCGAAGTCCGACGACGAATACTTCGACAAGGCCGGCGAGGTGCATGACCAGTGGCGCGACGACGCGCTGGTGGCCACCGCGTTCGCGCCGCACGCGCCTTATACGGTCAACGACGCCAACTTCGAGCGCGTGCGCATGCTCGCCGACCAGCTCGACGTGCCGGTGCACCTGCACCTGCACGAGACCGCGCAGGAAGTGCAGCAGTCGATCGAGGAACACGGACAGCGGCCGATCGCGCGCCTCGACCGCCTCGGCCTGTTCAACGACCGCCTGATCGCGGTGCACATGACCCAGTTGACCGACGCCGAGATCCACCTGTGCGCGGAGCGCGGCGTGAGCGTGGTGCATTGCCCGGAATCCAACCTCAAGCTGGCCTCCGGCTTCTGCCCGGCCTGCGCGCTCGAACGTGCGGGCGTCACGCTGGCGATCGGCACCGATGGTGTGGCCAGCAACAACGACCTCGACATGTTCGGCGAAACGCGCACCGCCGCGATCCTGGCCAAGGCGGTGGCGCAGGACGCCGCCGCGCTCGACGCCGCCACCGCGCTGCGCGCGGCCACGCTGGGCGGCGCGAAGGCGATCGGCTTCGATCATCTGGTCGGCTCGATCGAGGTCGGCAAGCAGGCCGACCTGGCCTGCGTGGACCTGTCGGCGCTGGAAACCCAGCCGTTGCACCACGTGGTGTCGCAGCTGGTCTACGCGACCGGCCGCCAGCAGGTCAGCGACGTGTGGATCGCCGGCCAGCGGAAACTGCGCGCGCACGTGCCGGTCGGCATGGACCTGGACGGCATCATCGCCAATGCGCGGCAGTGGCGCAGCCGCATCTCGACGATCAAGGTGGGTGCATGAACGGCGCGGCGCAGGGCAACTATCGCCAGGAAGAACTCGACCGATTCGCCTCGCTGGCCAATCGCTGGTGGGACCCCGACGGCCCGCAGAAGCCGCTGCATGCGCTGAACCCGGCGCGCCTGGGTTATGTCGCGGCACGCGTGCCGCTGTCCGGCGCCCGCGTGCTCGACGTTGGCTGCGGCGGCGGCCTGCTCAGCGAGGCGCTGGCGAAGGCCGGGGCCGAGGTCACCGCCATCGACCTCGCGCCGGAACTGGTGAAGGTCGCGCGCCTGCACGGCCTGGAGTCGGGCGTGAAGGTCGACTATCGCGTGCAGTCGGTGGAGGCGCTTGCCGACGAGCACCCCGGCGCGTTCGATGCGGTCACCTGCATGGAAATGCTCGAACACGTGCCGGACCCGGCCGCGATCCTGCGCGCCTGCGCCACCTTGCTCAAGCCGGGCGGAAGGCTGTTCGTGTCCACCCTGAACCGCACGCCCGCGGCATTCGCGCTGGCGATCGTCGGCGCCGAGTACATCGCCCGCCTGCTGCCCACCGGCACCCATACCTACAGCGAGTTCATCAAGCCGTCGGAACTCGCGGCCTGGCTGCGCGACGTCGGGCTGGACATCGAGGACGTCAGCGGGCTGATGTACGAGCCGTGGAAGAACGCCGCGCGCATCGTGTCGCGCACGGACGTGAACTACCTCGCCTGCGCACGCAAGCCCGGATGAGCCGCACGCGATTCCCGCGCGGCGTGCTGTTCGACCTCGACGGCACCCTGCTCGACAGCGCGCCGGACATGCTGGCCACGATCAACCGCATGCGCGCGGCGCGGGGCAGGGCGCCGATGGCGCTGGCGGACATCCGTCCGCATGTCTCGCGCGGCGCGCGGGCGATGTCGTCGGCGGCGTTCCCCGACGTGCCGCCCGAACGCGTGCCGGAGCTGGTGCCGGAGTTCCTCGCGGCCTATGCCGGGGAACTCGGCCGGCACAGCCGTCCCTTCGACGGCGTCGAGGCGATGCTGGCGGCGCTCGAGGCCGACGGCGTGCGCTGGGGCATCGTCACCAACAAGCCCGAGGCGCTGGCGCGGATCGCGCTGCCACTGCTGGGCTGGGAGGCGCGCAGCGCGGTACTGGTCGGTGGCGACACGCTGGCCGAGCGCAAGCCGCACCCGCTGCCGCTGCTGCACGCGGCGCAGGCGATCGGCCTCGCAGCGACGGACTGCGTGTACGTCGGCGACGACCGTCGCGACATCGATGCCGCGCGCGCCGCGGGGATGCCGTCGGTGGTCGCGCTGTGGGGCTATCGCCTGGACGACGACGACCCGATCGCCTGGCAGGGTGACGTGATGGCTGCGCAGCCTGCGGATCTGCTCGATCCCGCGCGTTGGCCGCGCGTGCCCGCCGCCGCGCCGCGCGCATGAGCGAATCGGCGTCCCTCGACAGCTTCGTCGACAAGTGGCGCCAACGCTGGCCGGAATGGGGGCTGGCGTCGGTGTTCGTGCCGGCGGCGCAACGCACGCGATTGGCGGCGTGGTTCGCGCTGCTGCAGGAGCTGCGCGAGGCCGCGTGGGCCGGCAGCGATCCAACCCCCGGGTTGGCCAAGCTGGCGTGGTGGCAGGAGGAACTGCGCGGCTGGGGCAGGGGCGCGCGCCGGCATCCACTCGGCGAGGCGCTGCAGAAACTCGATGCCGACTGGGACCGCTTCGGGCGTGCGCTGGCCGCCCTGCCGGCGACGCGCGTGCCGGACGTTGCGCGCGAGGACCAGGCCGCCTTGCGCACGTTCGCCAGCGGCGTGCTTGCCTGCGAATCGGACCTGTTCGGTGGCGGCGAACCGGCGCCCGCGGATCTCGATCGCGTGGTCGATGCGCTGCGCGCCGAACGTGCGCTGGTGCAGGGTGATCCCGCCGCCGGGGCGCGCCTGCTGTCGTCGCTGGAGGCGGCCCGTGGCGGATCGCTCACCCGGCCGCGCCGGCTGCAGACGGCCATCGTGCGTGAACGCGTGCGTGGCGCGGCGCAGGACGCCGCCGGCCCGCCGCGCCCGGCTTCGGCCTGGCGCCTGCTGTGGTCGGCGTGGCGCGCGGCCCGCGGCTGACGGGAACGCATCGTTGCACCGGCGTTTCGCGTCGCCCCGGTAAACTGCCCACTTTCCTGTCCCGCGATCCTGGTCCTGCCGTGAATCCTTCCGCCAAGTCCGAGCTGCCCGACGTCGCCGGCGACATTGCCCGCGCCGCGCGCCCGCTCGACTGGGTGGGCATGGACCGGATCGCGCTGCCGGTGCGCCTGCCCGGCGCGAACGGGGGCGTGCTGCAGGTGCCGGCCTCGGTCGACATCGCGGTCGACCTGCGAGATCCGGATGCGCGCGGCATCCACATGTCGCGCCTGTACCTGCGCCTGCAGGACGCGTTGCCGGCCGAAGCCCCCGGGCATGCCGCGCTGCGCAGGCTGCTGCAGGACTGCATCGATTCGCAGCAGGGCCTGTCCACGCGCGCGCGCATCGCGATCCGCTACGGGCACATGCTGCTGCGGCCGGCACTCGCCAGCGACAACGCCGGCTGGAAGACCTATCCGGTGGAACTGTCTGCGATGCTGGCCGACGGGCACCTGCGGCTGGAGCTTGCGTTCTCGGTCGAGTACTCCAGTACCTGCCCGGCCTCGGCGGCGCTGTCGCGGCAGTTGAACGCCGAGCGCTTCGCCGGCGATTTCGCCGCCGCGCAACCGCTGTCGACCGCGGTGGTGCGCGACTGGCTCGGATCGGAGCGCGGCCTCGCCGCGACCCCGCACGCGCAGCGCAGCCGCGCCGACATCCGCGTGCGCCTGCGCCCCGCGTTCGACGAGCTGCCCCTGGCCGATCTGGTCGATGCCATCGAGTCCGCGCTCGGCACGCCGGTGCAGACCGCGGTCAAGCGCGAGGACGAGCAGGCGTTCGCCGCGCTCAATGCCGCCAACCTGATGTTCTGCGAAGACGCCGCGCGTCGCGTCGCTGCCGCGCTGCGTGCCGATGTGCGCGTCGAGGCCTTCGATGCGACCGTCTCGCACTTCGAGAGCCTGCATGCCCACGACGCCGTCGCGCGCGTGAGCGGGGATCGTCGTACCGAAACGTGATCGTGGCACGATCCGCCTGTGAGGCCGATCGGATACGATTGGGCCGATGCGGAAGGGGGATCTGCAATGCGCTCCGACGAGCTGGCGCGGCCTGTGGCTGTGCCTGCTGTTGCTGTGCCCTGCATTCGCACAGGCCACGGACCTCACGATCCGCCAACTGGCCGACGATCCGCCGGCGCGCGAAGTCCTCGCCGGCGCGCACGACCACCGCCTCGAATCGCCGCCCGCGCGCCAGGTGATCCAGCAGCGCGGCCTGTCGACCTACTGGTGGCGCATCGAGGCCCATGACCCGGTCGCGGCGGCGGGCGCGCCCAAGCTGCTGTTGCGTTCGCCGTTCCTGTATCGCGTCGAGGCCTGGGTGCCCGGTGCCAGCACACCCTCGCGACACGCGCTTTACGGTGCGGATGCCGACCCGCGCTATTCGCATCGTGCGCTGGTCATCGACCTGCCCCGAGGCCTGGCGCGCGGCGAGGCGGTCTGGCTGCGCGTGCAGGGCAAGTCGGCGACGGCGATGGTGCCGTCCATTTCCCGGCTCGACGAGGTGCACCGCGAAGACCTCGGGTTCGCGGCCTGGCGCGCATTCATCCTTTCGATCATGGGCGTGCTCGTGCTCCTGGCGCTCGCGTTCTGGATCGGCACCGGCGAGCGCAGCTATGGCTGGTTCGGCGGCATGCTGTGCTTCGCGGTGCTCTATGTCATCTCGATCGGCGGCGACCTGCGCATGCTGCCGTTCGCCGACGTGGTGTTCGGCAGCACGCCGCAGACCAACCGGATCGTGGGTGCATGCGGGATCATCTGCAGCAACCTGTTCCAGCGCAGCTACCTGGACCTGCCGCGACGGCTGCCGATGCTGGACGTCGCGCTCTGGATCGGCACCGGGCTCGCCGCCGTGTGCGGCGTGGCCAGCCTGTTCACGGCCGCCGGCACCACCGCGCAGATCGGCAACATCGCGCTGGTGCTCTCGGCGGCCCTGCTGCTTGCCGGCAGCCTGGTCCTGGCGTGGCGCGGCGACCGGCCGGGGCGCGTGGTGGCGCTGTCGTGGTTCCCGCTGATGGTGTTCGCCTCGCTCGGCGCTTCCGAAATGATGGGCGCCTGGGTGGGTCCGCCGTGGCTCAACCAGGGTTTGGCCGGAAGCTTCGCGCTCGCCGGCCTGCTGCTGACCATCGGCCTCGCGGACAAGCTGCTGCAGCTGCGCCGCGACCGCGACCACGCCAGCCGCCAGGCGCAGCTCGACACCGTCACCAAGCTGCTCAACCGGCACGGCATCGAGGAGCGCCTGTTCGTCGAGCTCGACGGCGTGCGTCGCCACGGCGCGCCGCTGTCGATCGCCTTCGTCGACCTCGACCATTTCAAGTCGATCAACGACGAGTTCGGGCACAGCATCGGCGACCAATGCCTGCGCATCGTCTCCTGGCGCCTGCGCAACCTGCTGCGCCGGCACGAGGCCGTCGGCCGTTACGGCGGCGACGAGTTCCTGGTGGTGCTTCCCGGCTGCCGCCAGGACGAGGCGCAGGCGCTGGCCGAGCGCATGCGCGTGTCGGTGAACTGCCGGCCGCTGACCATGACCGACGCCAGCATCCACGCCTCGCTGAGCATCGGCGTGGCCGAACTGGCGCCGGGGGAATCGCTGGACAGCCTGTTCGAACGCGCCGACACCGCGCTGTACGCGAGCAAGTCGGCGGGACGCGACCGCGTGTCGGTGGCGCCGGAACCGAAGGGTCTTTGGACCGTGCAAGCCGTGGAGGCAAGATGAGCGACATCGTACAGGCGCAAGCCTCCGACCTGCAGGCCGGCGACATCCTGCTGATGCTCGGGCAGGGGCCGCTCTCGGACCTGATCGCGTGGGCCAGCGACGGCCTGTACAGCCATGCCGCGATCGTCGCCGACGGCGGCGAACTGATCGAGGCGTCCGCGGTGGGCGTGCGTCGCTATCCGCTCGCCACGCGCCTGGTGGACCAGGTGAACTACCACTTCATCGATGCGTTCCGCGTCCATGGGCCGGCAGGCCAGCCGCTGCCCGGCACCGACATGGGCCAGGTGCTGGCGAAGGCGGTGGCGATGCTCGGGATCCCGTATCCGGTCGACCAGCTCGCCCTGCTCGGGATCGTGATGGCGGTGCGCGGCAAGTGGCCGGTGCACCCGCTGGCGCGGCTGCTGGTGCGCGAGGCCCTGGACCATGCCGTGCCGGACGATCCGCATCGCCTGGTGTGCAGCGAGATGGTCTATCGCGCCTACGCCGAGAATGCAGCGACGCCGAGCGGACGCCTGGCGCCGGAGATCGTCGTCGGCCAGCGCGGCACCGCGCCATTCCCCGACGTCGACTGGAAGGCGCTGTTCGAGGAACTCTGGCCGCTGCTGCGGCCGCCGCGGCGGCAGGCGCTGCAGGCGAACCTGGCCAAGGTCAATGCGCTGAAGAGCCAGGACGCCACCGGCTTGCTGGCCGCGGCCGACGGCGAAGCGATCAGCGATGCCGACCTGGAGCAGGCGCGGCAGGCGGTGCTCGCGCGCCTCGCCGACGCACCCGTCCTGGCAGGTGCGGATGCGCTGATGGCGGCCGCCGGACCGGTCGATCGCAGGCCAAACCCGAAGCTGGTGTCGCCGCAGGACCTCGCGGATTCGCCCAGCGTGGTGGCGCTCGGGCGCTTGATGCAGCGGGCGGGCGAGGGCGCGCCCGCCGCTCCTGCGGGGTGACGTACCGAAGCGCGCGTCGCCATGTGCGACGCCGGTGAGCGACGGTGTTGTCTGCCTGTCGCGTTCAAGCACCCGTTGGGTATCGATGCGAACGTCGAACCGCGCCAGACCGATCTCCAGGCAGCCTTGACGAAGAACGCGCCGCCACGCGCGATGCCGGTGAACAGCGATGCTTACGGACCGCGTTCGAGCACCCGTTGGGGATCGATGCGAACGTCGAACCGCGCCAGACCGATCTCCAGGCAGCCTTGACGAAGAACGCGCCGCCACGCGCGATGACAAGGAGTTCCCGCGGCGCTACTTGCCGCGTTCGAGCACCAGTTGGGGATCGATGCGAACGTCGAACCAGTTCATCCCCCAGTGCAGATGCGGCCCCGTCGACCGCCCGGTCGATCCGACCGCAGCCACCACCTGGCCCTGTTCCACCCGGTCGCCCACCTTCACGTCGATCCGCGACAGGTGCAGGAAATTGCTGCTGACGCCGTGGCCGTGGTCGATCAGCAGGGTGCCGCCGGTGAGATAGAGGTCGCCATCGGCGAAGGTGACGATGCCTGCGGCTGGTGCTTTCACCGGCGTTCCCGACGGCGCGGCGATGTCCATGCCAGAGTGCGGTGATCCCGACTTTCCGTTGTACACGCGGGCGCGCCCGAATCGTCCGCTGATACGGCCCTCGACGGGTTGGATGAAGCGATCCGCGAAATCGGCGCGTGCGTCGTCCCGAGTGCGGGCCTCGGTCACGCGTGCCTGTTCGCGGCGGATGCGGTCTGCGATGTCGGGCGGCGGGTCCACGGTTGCCTGCGGCACACCGTTGATGCGCTGCTCTGGCCAGTCGCGTGGCGTCACGGTCACGCGTGGGCTTTCGCGGCTGCCGTCCGGTCGGGTGACGGTGATCGTGGCAGGCCCGGTTTCATTGCGCCCCACGCCAAACACCACGCTGCCGTAGGGGGTGGTGCGCAGGACGCGCCCCGCATACTCGACCGTGCTGCCCGGCGGGACTTTGCCGATCACCATGGCGCCCTGCTGCACGCTCTCGGGGAACACGATGCGGTCGTCGTCATGCGATCGTGCCGATCCGGCGGCAATGATGCAGCTGAGTAGGGTGGTGACGATGATTCCGTTAGCGACGCGCATCATCGATCGAACTCCAGCCGCCTGCCGCGTGCGTCGCCCACCAGTGCCTTGCCATCCCACGCCAGCGCGCCGTTGACCCAGGTCGACGCGATCCGCGAACGGAACGTGGTGCCCTCGAACGGCGACCAGCCGCACTTCGAGAGCACGTCCTCGCGCCTGACGGTGAAGGGCGTGTCGTCCACCAGCACCAGGTCGGCGAAGTAGCCCTCGCGCAGGAAGCCGCGTTCCTTCACGTCGAACAGCTGCGCCGGCGCATGCGCGAACTTCTGCACCAGGTGCGCGGTGCCGAAGCTGCCTTCATGCACGCATTCCAGCGCGGCGGTCAGCGCGTATTGCACCAAGGGAAGTCCGCTGGGCGCACGCACGTAGGGGTTGTGCTTCTCTTCCCAGGTATGCGGCGCATGGTCGGTGGCCAGCACGTCGAGCACGTCGTCCGCCAGCGCGCGGGTGATGGCCGCGCGATCCGCCGCATCCTTGATCGCCGGGTTGCACTTGATCTGGTGGCCCAGCCGCGCGTAGTCGGCTCGGTCGAAGCGCAGGAAGTGGATGCAGGTCTCGGCGGTGATGCGCTTGCGGCTGCCGTCGGGGCGGACCAGCGGGCCGCGCTCGAACAGCGCCAGCTCGTCGGCGGTGGAGATGTGCAGCACGTGCAGGCGGGTGTCGTGCTTGCGCGCCAGCGACAGCGCCAGCAACGTCGATTTCATGCAGGCTTCGCGCGAGCGGATGTCGGGATGGCATTCGGCCGGGATGTCGTCGCCGTACTTCGCGCGGTACTGCGCGAGGATCGCGTCGATCATCGGCGTGTCCTCGCAGTGGGTGATGATCGGCACCGGGGTGTCGCGGAAGATGCCGTCCAGCGTCTCGGGGTTGTCGACCAGCATGTTGCCGGTCGAGGCGCCCATGAACACCTTCAGGCCCGGCGTGGCCTTCGGGTCGATGCCCTGGACGTCGGCGAGGTTGTCGTTGCTGGCGCCGAAATAGAAGCCGTAGTTCGCCCGCGCACGGCCCGCGGCGCGCGCGTACTTGTCTTCAAGCGCGGCGTTGTTGAGCGTCGGCGGGCTGGTGTTGGGCATGTCCATGAAGCTGGTCAGCCCGCCCGCGACCGCAGCCGCAGACTCGCTGGCGATATCGGCCTTGTACTCCATGCCCGGTTCGCGGAAGTGCACCTGGTCGTCGATCATGCCCGGCAGCAGGCGGCGGCCGGCGGCGTCGACCACGGTTTCGCCGTTGCGCGCGGACAGGCCGCTGCCGATCGCGGAGATGCGGTCGCCGGCGACCCGCAGGTCGCCTTCGAATTCCCGGCCTTCGTTGACGAGGCGGGCGTTGACGATCAGGAAGTCGGCCATTCAGCGGTTTCCGTGCGAATGCGGGGGGACGGGGTCGTGGCCGCCGGGGTGCAGCGGATGGCAGCGTCCCACGCGGCGCACGGCCAGCCAACTGCCGCGAATCGCGCCGAAACGCGCGATCGCCTCCATCGCGTACTCGGAACAGGTGGGCACGAACCGGCACCTGGGGCCCAGCAGGGGGCTGATGAAGCGCTTGTAGCCGCGCAACAGGGCGATGAGCAGTCGATCGATCACGACAATCCGGGGGGCGGCGCGGTTGCCGCTGCCGTCCAAGCAGGGTATAACACCCCGCTTTTCCCGTCCAAGGGAACCCAAAGGAATCGCAGAGAGTGGTCGTCAAGAAGTCCGCGAAGAAGTCCGCCAAGCCCGCGAAAGCGGCCAAGCCCGCCGTGAAGAAGGCTGCGAAGCCCGCGGCGAAGAAGGCGCCCGTGAAGAAGCCTGGCGCCGCCAAATCCGCGCCGGCCAAGAAGGCGCCCGTGAAGGCTCCTGCAAAGAAGGCGGCCAAGCCCGCGCCGAAGCCTGCCAAGGCGGCGCCGGCGAAGAAGCCGGTGGCGAAGGCGGCCGCGCCTGCCAAGAAGGCCGCCAAGCCCGTGGCCAAGAAGGCGACCGCACCGGCCGTCAAGACGGCTCCGGTGAAGGCCGCGCCCGCCAAGGCGGCGCCGGTCGCGAAGAAGAAGATCGAGCCCGCGCCCAAGGCGGTTGCGCCGGCGGCGAAGGCCGCGCCTGCGAAGGCCGCGCCGGCAAAGGCCTCGCCGGTGAAGGCGCCTGCCGCCGCGACCCCGGCGAAGGCAGCGGCGCCCGCCGTGAAGCCGACGCCCGTGCCGCGTCCGCAGGGCAAGGTGGCGGTGGCCGTGGTGGCCGCCAAGCCGGCTTCGCCCGCGCCGAAGACCAGGATCAAGGTGGTGCCGTACAAGAACGACCCGGAAACCGGGCGTCCGATCCTCCCTGCCGGCTACAAGCCCGCCGCGGACGAGGAGTACATGGGCCCGCTGCAGCTGGAGTACTTCCGCCAGCGACTGCTCGGCTGGCGTGCCGAGCTGGTCGAGGAATCCAAGCAGACCATCGAGAACCTCAAGGACGAAGTCCGCGACGTCGGCGACGAAGCCGAGCGTGCGACCCGCGAAACCGAGAACTCGCTGGAACTGCGCACCCGCGACCGCTACCGCAAGCTGATCGGCAAGATCGACAGCACGCTCAAGCGCGTCGATTCGGGCGAGTACGGCTACAGCGTCGATTCGGGCGAGGAGATCGGCCTGGACCGGCTCGAGGCGCGCCTCACCGCCGAACGCACGATCGACGAGCAGGAGCGCTGGGAGCACCTGCAGAAGCAGATCGGCGACTGAGTCGTCGATCCGGCTTCGCAGCGGACAGCCCGGCTCAGGCCGGGCTTTTCGTGTCCGCGGACGCCTGCAGCTGGCTGAAATGCAGCTGGCGCAACCTTGGCGCCCGCCAGGCCGTCACCGCGGCCACGCCCATGGTGACGCAGCCACCAAGCACGACCGCCGGCACCAGGCCGAGCAGGCGCGCCATCGAACCGGCATAGAACGCGCCGATCTCGTTGGACGAGCCCACGAACAGGCCGTTGATCGACGACACGCGCCCGCGCATCTCGTCCGGCGTCGCCAACTGCATGATCGTCGAGCGCACGACCACCGAGACGCCGTCGCAGATGCCCGACAGGAGCAGGAACAGCGCCGACAGCCAGAAGATCTTCGACAGCCCGAAGCCGACCATGCACAGCCCGAAACCCACCACCGCGTAGAGCATGGTGCGGCCGGCATTGCGGTCCAGCGGGTTGCGCGCGAACCAGATGCCGATCGCCACCGCCCCCAGGGCCGGGGCGGAGCGCAGCACGCCGAGCGCCTCGGGCCCGAGCAGCAGGATGTCCTTGATGAAGGCCGGGGCCAGCGAGATCGCGCCGCCGAACATCACCGCGAACATGTCCAGCGCCAGCGCGCCGAGCAGGATCTGGTGGCCGAACACGAAACGCGCGCCTTCGGCGATGCTGGCGAAGATCGGGCCGCGCTGCTGCAGTTGCGCCGGCTCGGTGACCTGCATCCGCAGCATCGAGGCCGCTGCGCAGATCGCGAAGCCCACGGCGACGAGGTAGGCCGCCGCCTTGCCGCCCCAGCCGACCAGCACGCCACCGATCGCCGGGCCCAGCACCAGGGCCGTCTGGAACACGATGCTGCCAAGCCCGGCGCCGCGCACGAACTGCGTGCGCGGGAGCACCCGTGCGAACAATGCGTTGTAGACCGGGCCGAGGAAGGCGCGCACGCAGCCGGTCAGGACAATGGCGCCATAGATCGCGGCAAGCCCGGGCGTCCACCAGCCTGCGGCGATCGGCGCCAGCAGCAGCGGGGTGATGGCCAGGCAGCCGGCCGCCAGCGCGCCGAGCTTGCGTCGCGGCAGCACGTCGACGAGGTACCCCGCGAAGGGCGCGACGCAGAAGTAGGGCAGCACCTCGGCCAGGCCAATCAGCCCGAGCATCCACGGGTCGCCGGTCAGTTCGTAGACATGCCAGCCGACCGTGACCGCCACGCACTGGTAGGACAGGATGGTGAACAGCCGGAATGCCATCAGCAGCCGGAAGTTCGGATTGCGCAGCGGAGCCGCGCGGCTGTCCTCGGGCGACTTCGCCGTGGTCGCGGCCTCGCTCACGCCAGCGCGCGCTGCGCGGCCTCGCGGATGAAGGCGAGCAGGGAGGCCAGGCCGTTGCTGCGGGTGGGCGAGAGGTGCTTGGCCAGGCCGATGTCGGCGATGTAGCTGGCGTCGGTGTCGAGGATCTCGCGGGCGCTGCGCCCGGAGTAGACGCGCAGCGCGAGGTAGATCAGGCCGGACACGATGGCCGAATCGCTGGCGGCACGGAAGTCGAGGCGGGATGCATCGCCCTCGGGCACGATCCAGACCATCGACTGGCAGCCGAGCAGGCGGTGTTCCTCGGTCTTCCACGCATCGGGGAAGGCGGGCAGCTTGCGGCCCAGGTCGATCAGGTACTGGTAGCGCTCCGACCAGTCGCCGAAGAAGGCGAACTCGTCCTTGATCGCGGCCTGCGCCTCGGCGGGCGTGGGTTCGAGGGGGAAGGGGGAGGTGGTCACGTTCTGCGGATGGCGCGGGTGCCTTGGGGCATCGGCCGGGCTAGGAGGTTTGGGACGGCTATTGTCGCAGATGGTGGCGATGGGGATAGGCGGGAGCGGAGGGTTTGAAGGGCATGGTGCGTTCTCCAGGATGGATCGCAGAAGGTTTCTGGCCGCGGAGCGACCATGCCTGCCATCTCGGTGAAGTGCTCCTTAGCAGAGGCAGGCCGGCCAAGCCGCGACTTTGCTTTCCCGCGAAAGGCAAGAGCTTCCGCCCGCCTGCGGCGCGCGGGTTCATTTCTTTTTCTGGCCAAAAAGAAACGAACCAAAGAAAAGGGCCCTCCCCGATCAGGCAAACTCGCGAGTTGTACCGACGTTGAGATTTTTCGCCACGGCATCCCTGCCGTGGCGGAAAACGGCGCACATCCCTGTGCGCCGCCCTCCGCGGTTTCCAATGGAAGATGTTGCCCAAGTGAAAAGCGATCAAATCTGTTCGCTTTTTCATGGATTGCAGTTGCCAGTCGATCTGCAGACCCGTAGGGCGGCGGGCATGGATGCCCGCCGTTTTCCGACCGAGCCATGGAGGGCAAGTCGGAAAATCCCGCAAGAACTCGCTTGGCTGGTTTGCTGTGTCGGGGAAGCGTTTTTCTTTGGTTCGTTTCTTTTGACGCTTATCAAAAGAAATGAACCCGCGCACCACAGGTGTGCGGAAGCTCGTGCTCCTGGGACAGCACCTTCGGCAACACGATCAAATCAGCCGCGTTTCCAGCGTACGCCCTGCGGCGTGTCCTCCAGCAGGATGCCTTCGCCCGCCAGCTGGTCCCGGATCGCATCGGCACGCGCGAAGTCACGGGCCTGCTTGGCGGCGAGCCGCTCGTCGATCAGCGCCTGGATGCGCGCATCGTCGTCGCCGGAGGCGCCGCGCGAGAACCATGATGGCGGCGACTGCTGGAGCAGGCCGAGCGCAAGGCCCGCGCCGAGCAGTTCGGACTTCAATCGACGTTTTTCGCCCACGGCCTCCGCCTTGCGGGCTTCAGCCGCGATGCGCGCCACTTCCGCCAGCGCGGCCGGCGTGTTGAGGTCGTCGTCCAGCGCGTCCTCGATCGCCTGCGGAATCACCGGCGTCGCCTCGACGTCACCCAGGTCGCGCAGCGTGCCATACAGTCGGTCCAGCGTGCGCACGCTCTGTTCGACCAGCGTGTCGGACCAGTCCAGCGGCTGGCGGTAGTGCGCCGAGAGCAGCGCGTAGCGCAAGGCCTCCGGCGGATGCGCGCGCACCAGGTCGTGTACCTTCTCGATGTTGCCCAGCGACTTCGACATCTTCGCGCCGGACAGCGTCAGCATGCCGTTGTGCAGCCAGACGCGCGCGAAGGCATGCCCGCCGTGCGCGCATTCGCTCTGTGCCACTTCGTTCTCGTGGTGCGGGAACTGCAGGTCGACGCCGCCGGCGTGGATGTCGATGGTCTCGCCGAGGTGCGCCGCCGCCATCGCCGAGCATTCGATGTGCCAGCCGGGCCGGCCACGGCCCCAGGGCGAGTCCCAGCCGGGGAGTTCGTCGGAGGATGGCTTCCACAGCACGAAATCGCCCGGATCGCGCTTGTATGGCGCCACTTCCACCCGCGCGCCGGCCAGCATGTCGTCCGGATCGCGCCGCGACAGCTTGCCGTAGCCCGCGAACGTGCCCACCGCGAACAGCACGTGGCCCTCGGCGGCGTAGGCATGGCCGCCCTCGACCAGGCGCTGGATCATCGCGATCATCTCGGCGATGTGCGCGGTGGCCGCCGGCTCGATATCGGGCGCGGCGTCGCCGGTCACGCCAAGCGCGGCCATGTCCTCGCGGTAGGCGGCGGCGAAGCGGTCGGTGATGGCGGAGATGGGCACGCCCGCCTCGCGCGCGGCGGCATTGATCTTGTCGTCGACGTCGGTGATGTTGCGTGCGTAGCGCAGCGCGCCGTAGCGCCGGCGGAGCAGGGCGGCGAGTACGCCGAACACGACCGGGCCGCGGGCATTGCCGATGTGCACGTAGTTGTAGACCGTCGGCCCGCAGACGTACATCGTCGGGCAGGCCGGATCGAGCGGCGCGAAGGCTTCGACGCGGCGGGTCAGGGTGTTGTGGAGGCGCAGGCTCATCGGCGGTGGATGGCGGGAAACGCTCGATTCTAGCGGGCGTGCGCGCGCCACGACAGCCGAGATTCAGGCGGAGGCGAGGCGCCAGCCCCTACACTGCGGGTCGATGGCTCCCGTCCCTGCCTCCGCCCGCACCCCGCGCCGCCAGTGCCTTGCCTGGCTGTCTGCACTGGCGATCCTGGCGGCAGCCGCCTTGCCCGCGTCCGCGCAGCAGGCGCCCGGTCCGGCGCCGGCGCAACAGCCCGAGAACGTGCGCGTCGAGTACGCCCAGGTCCTGCGCGCCGAGCCGGTGTACCAGACGCTGCGCGCGACCAGCATGGTCGAACGCTGCGAGGCCTCGACCCCGGTCGAGGAGCCCGAGCCGCAGAAGACCGGTTTCGCGCGCGTGCTCGGCGTGGTCAAGAGCGCGCTGACCCCCGATCCCAAGGTCGAGGAAGTGGCTCCTTCGGCCGGTGGCGAATGCCGCATGGTGCCGCTCGAGCGCGAGTTCCGCCGCCCCGTGGCCTACGACGTGGACTACGTCCATCGCGGCGTGAAGTACCGGTCGCGCCTGCCGCGCGACCCCGGCAACCGCATCCCCGTGCGGGTCTCGGTGACGCCGGTGGTGGTGGCCGACAGCCCCTAGGGCCTGCCAACCCTCGTGGCACATGTCGCACCCGCCGCGCCGGCGTGGACGGCAAGGAAGCGCGACGGCGCGATGACGCCACGGCGTGCGTCGCGTGGCGGCCCTGGCGGCAAACCCGCGCCGGGACGGCCGTCGCATCCCGAACGACGCCTTGCAGCGGATGCCCCGGCATGCGAGGATGCGCGCCGTGATGAACGTCCTTGCCCACGCCGACCTCCTGACCTCCGCCCGCATGGCGGCCGGGATGACGTCGCGTGCGCGCCGACCGGAACCTTGCTGCTGAGCTGGGTCGCCCGGACGTTTTCGCCCGTCTTGCCGAAACCCAGCCCGAGGCTGGGTTTTTTCGTTTTTGTCCCTCGCCACCGCCACGCCCCCGACCCACGGACCCCCTGATGAAGCACTTCTTGAACACGCAGGACTGGAGCCGCGCCGACCTCGACGCCCTGCTGACGCAGGCGGCGTTGTACAAGCAACACAAGCTGGGCGACGCGCTCAAGGGCAAGTCCATCGCGCTGGTGTTCTTCAATCCGTCGATGCGGACCCGGACCAGTTTCGAGCTGGGCGCGTTCCAGCTGGGCGGTCATGCGGTGGTGCTGCAGCCGGGCAAGGACGCGTGGCCGATCGAGTTCGACCTCGGCACCGTCATGGACGGCGACACCGAGGAGCACATCGCCGAGGTGGCGAATGTGCTGGGCCGCTACGTGGACCTGATCGGCGTGCGCGCGTTCCCCAAGTTCGTCGACTGGGCCTACGACCGCGAGGACATCGTGCTCAAGTCCTTCGCCAGGTATTCGCCGGTACCGGTGATCAACATGGAGACGATCACCCATCCCTGCCAGGAGCTGGCGCACGCGCTGGCGCTGCAGGAACACTTCGGCAGCAGCGATTTGCGCGGCAAGAAGTACGTGCTGACGTGGACCTACCACCCCAAGCCACTCAACACCGCGGTCGCCAATTCGGCGCTGACCATCGCCACGCGCATGGGCATGGACGTGACCCTGCTGTGCCCGACGCCGGAGTACGTGCTGGACGAGCGCTACATGGCCTGGGCCAGGCAGAACGTGGCCGAGAGCGGCGGCTCGCTGGCCGTCAGCCACGACATCGACAGCGCCTATGCCGGCGCCGACGTGGTCTATGCCAAGAGCTGGGGCGCGCTGCCTTATTTCGGCAACTGGGCGCCGGAAAAGCCCATCCGCGACCAGTACAAGCACTTCATGGTCGACGAGCGGAAGATGGCGCTGACCAACAACGGCGTCTTCAGCCATTGCCTGCCGCTGCGACGCAACGTCAAGGCCAGCGATGGCGTGATGGATTCGCCCAACTGCATCGCGATCGACGAGGCCGAGAACCGCCTGCACGTGCAGAAGGCGATCATGGCTGCGTTGGTGAAGTAACCCGGTTCCGCTCCTTCCTCCGCCTACGGGGGAAGGCCGGGATGGGCGCGAACGATCTCCGGAAAGTTCGGCCTCGTCCCCTTGCCCTCACCCCAACCCTTCCCCGCGAGCGGGGGAGGGGGCCACGACCAGAGACATCGAAATGACCGCTTCCGATTCCAAAGACATCGTCCTCGCTTTTTCCGGCGGGCTCGACACCAGCTTCTGCGTGCCCTACCTGAAGGAGCGCGGCTGGAACGTGCACACGGTGTTCGCCGATACCGGCGGCGTGGATGACGACGAGCGCGCCTTCATCGAGCAGCGCGCGGCGGAGCTGGGCGTGGCCAGCCACGTCACCGTGGACGGCGGTCCCGCGATCTGGAACGGCTTCGTCAAGCCGTTCGTGTGGGCGGGCGAGGGCTACCAGGGCCAGTACCCGCTGCTGGTGTCCGACCGCTACCTGATCGTCGACGCCGCGCTCAGGCGCGCCGCGGAACTCGGCACCAACGCCATCGCCCACGGCTGCACCGGCATGGGCAACGACCAGGTGCGCTTCGACCTGGCGGTGAAGTCGCAGGGCGACTACCGCATCGTGGCGCCGATCCGCGAGATCCAGAAGGAGCACACGCAGACGCGTGCCTACGAGCAGGCCTACCTTGAGGAGCGCGGCTTCGGCGTGCGCGCCAAGCAGAAGGCCTACACCATCAACGAGAACCTGCTGGGCGTGACCATGTCCGGCGGCGAGATCGACAAGTGGGAAGCCCCCGGCGAGGGCGCCCGCGGCTGGTGCGCGCCGCGCAGTGCGTGGCCGGTCGAGCCGCTGCTCGTGCACCTGAAGTTCGCGGCGGGCGAGGCGGTCGAGCTCGACGGCAAGGCATTGCCCGGCGAGCAGATCCTGGCGCGGCTCAACAAGCTGTTCGCGCCCTATGGCGTGGGGCGCGGCATGTACACCGGCGACACCGTGATCGGCCTCAAGGGCCGCATCGTCTACGAAGCGCCCGGACTGGTCGCGCTGCTGGCCGCGCATCGCGCGCTCGAGGAGGCTGTGCTGAGCAAGCAGCAGAACCGTTTCAAGCCGGAGGTCGCGCGCAAGTGGGTGGAACTGGTCTATGAAGGCTTCTACCACGATCCGCTGAAGGCCGATCTGGAGGCGTTCCTGGCCTCGTCGCAATCGACCGTCAATGGCGAAGTCGTGCTCGAAACCCGAGGCGGCCGGGTGGACGCGGTGGCCGTGGCCTCGCCGCACATCCTCAATGCCAAGGGCGCCACCTATGCCCAATCGGCGGATTGGGGCGTGGAGGAAGCCGAGGGCTTCATCAAGCTGTTCGGCATGAGCAGCACGCTGTGGGCGGAGGTCAATCGCTGAGACGGGCCCGGCGGTCCCGCCGCCAGGCTCCTTCCCACGCAAGACGCGATCATGCTGCCCGCCATCCTCCAACACCTTGAAGCGCTGGTGTCGTTCGACACCCGCAACCCGCCGCGCGCGATCACCACCGGCGGCATCTTCGACTACATCCGCAGCCAGCTTCCCGGCTTCCAGGTCGAAGTGAGCGACCACGGCGCGGGCGCGGTCTCGCTGTTCGCCGTGCGCGGCGCGCCGACCCGCCTGTTCAACGTGCACCTCGACACCGTGCCGTCTTCGCCGCACTGGAGCGCGGACCCGCACGTGCTGCGCGTCACCGGCGAGCACGCGATCGGGCTTGGCGCCTGCGACATCAAGGGCGCTGCCGCCGGCCTGATCGCCGCCGCACGGGAGACGCAGGGCGACGCGGCGTTCCTGTTCACCAGCGACGAGGAAGCCAACGACCCGCGCTGCATCGATGCCTTCCTCGCGCGCGACCACGGCTTCCGCGATGCCATCGTGGCCGAGCCCACGCGCTGCGAAGCGGTGCTGGCGCATCGCGGCATCAGCGCCGTGCGCCTCGCGTTCCGCGGCGTGGCCGGGCACGCCTCCGGCCCGGGTGCGCTGGACGCCAGCGCGCTGCACCACACGGTGCGCTGGAGCAGCCGCGCGCTCGACTTCGTCGGCATGGAGTCGCACCGGCGCTTCGGCGGCCTGACCGGGCTGCGCTTCAACATCGGCCGGATCGAGGGCGGGATCAAGGCGAACGTGATCGCGCCGGCGGCGGAAGTGCGCTTCGGTTTCCGGCCGCTGCCCTCGCACGACGTCGACCAGCTGCATGCGGCCTTCCACGGTTTCGCCGCGCCGGACGCGCTGGACACCTACGAGGAGACGTTCCGCGGGCCGTCGCTGCCCGCCGGCGACGTGGCCGACGCCGAGGACAGGCGCCTGCGTGCGCGCGACCTGGCCGACGACCTGGGCCTGCCCATCGGCAACGCCGTCGATTTCTGGACCGAGGCGTCGCTGTTCTCGCGCGCCGGCCTGACCGCGCTGGTCTTCGGCCCGGGCGACATCGCCCAGGCGCATACCGCCGACGAGTGGGTCTCGCTCGAACAACTGCAACGCTACGGCGGCATCGTCCGCAACATCCTCGAGTCCGCATGAACATCGAAGCCAACAAGCAGACCCGGCAGACCATCGTGCGCCTGCTGTCGAGCATGGCCAGCGCGAAGGAGATCAGCCAGTACCTCAAGCGCTTCTCGCAGGTCGACGCGAAGCGCTTCGCGGTGGTCAAGGTCGGCGGCGCGGTGCTGCGCGACGACCTCGAGGCGCTGACCTCGTCGCTGTCGTTCCTGCAGGAAGTCGGGCTGACCCCGATCGTCCTGCATGGCGCCGGCCCGCAGCTGGACACCGAGCTGTCGGCGGCGGGCATCGTCAAGCAGACCGTCGGCGGCCTGCGCGTGACCTCGCCGGAGGCGCTGGCGATCGTGCGCAAGGTGTTCCAGGCCTCCAACCTGCAGCTGGTGGAAGCGCTGCAGCAGAATGGCGTCCGCGCCACGTCGATCACCGGCGGCGTGTTCGAATCCGAATTCCTGGACCGCGACACCTATGGGCTCGTCGGCGAGGTGAAGTCGGTGAACCTCGCGCCGATCGAGGCCAGCCTGCAGGCCAGCTCGATCCCGGTGATCGCCAGCCTCGGCGAGACCGCGGGCGGGCAGATCCTCAACATCAACGCAGATTTCGCCGCCAACGAACTGGTGCGCGTGCTGCAGCCGTACAAGATCATCTTCCTGACCGGCACCGGCGGGCTGCTGGACGCGGACGGGCAGGTGATCGATTCGATCAACCTGTCCAGCGAATACGAGCACCTGATGCAGCAGCCGTGGATCAACGGCGGCATGAAGGTGAAGCTCGAACAGATCAAGGACCTGCTCGACCGCCTGCCGCTGGAGTCGTCGGTCTCGATCACGCGCCCTGCCGACCTGGCCAAGGAACTGTTCACCCACCGTGGGTCGGGCACCCTGGTGCGTCGCGGCGAGAAGGTGCTGCGCGCGACCACGTGGGACGCGTTCGACCTCGTCCGGTTGCGCGGGCTGATCGAGTCCAGCTTCGGCCGCACCCTCGTCCCCGACTATTTCGAGCGCACCCGGCTGCTGCGCGCCTACGTCAGCGAGAACTACCGGGCGGCGGTGATCCTCACCGATGGCGACGGCATGACCTACCTCGACAAGTTCGCGGTGCTCGACGACGCCCAGGGCGAGGGCCTCGGCCGCGCGGTCTGGAACGTGATGCGCGAGGAGACGCCGCAGCTCTTCTGGCGTTCGCGCCACCACAACCAGATCAACATCTTCTACTACGCCGAGTCCGACGGCTGCTACAAGCAGGAGAAGTGGAAGGTGTTCTGGTACGGCATCGAAGGCTTCCCCGAGATCGAGCGTTGCGTGACCCACTGCCGCACGCGGCCGCCGACGCTGGTGGACTGAGATGGCCCTGGCCGACCTGCCCGCGACGTGGCGCGAGGTGCCGGTGCTGGCGGGCGCGCACGTGCGCCTGGAGCCGCTGCGCGAGGCGCATGTCGACGGCCTGCGCGTCGCGCTCGCGGGTGACGCGCTGTCGCGGCTGTGGTTCACCAGCGTGCCGACGGTCGACGCCGTGGGGCGCTACGTGCGATCCGCTCTGGAGGCGCAGGCCGAGGGGCGCGTGCTGCCGTTCGCGGTTTGCGATGCGCAGGGCGCGCCGGTCGGCAGTACCCGCTTCTACCGGCTGGAGCCCGACGTGCCGACGCTGTGCATCGGCTACACCTGGTACGCGCCGCGCGTGCAGCGGACCGGGCTCAACACCGAGGCCAAGCGGCTGTTGCTGGCGCACGCCTTCGAAGCGCTGGGCTGCATCAGCGTGGTGTTCGAGACCAGCACGGAGAACCTGCGTTCGCGCACCGCCATCGCCCGGCTCGGTGCGAAGCAGGACGGCATCCTGCGCAACCACAAGCGGCATGCCGACGGCAGTCCACGCGATACCGTCGTGTTTTCCATCATCGACAGCGAATGGCAGGACGTGAAGCGCGGCCTGCTCGACAGGCTGCAACGACACGGGGCAGTGACATGAGCAAGCAGACCGTCGGCATCGTCGGCGCGCGCGGCCATACCGGCGCCGAACTGATCCGCTTGATCGACCGCCATCCGCACCTGGAGCTGTCCTTCGTGTCCTCGCGCGAGCTGGACGGCCGGCCCGTGCGCGGGCAGATCGAGGGGTTCTCGGGCGAGCTGCGCTACGAAAACCTGTCCCACGAACAGGTGGGCGGCAAGGGCGCCGATGCCGTGGTGCTGGCATTGCCCAACGGCAAGGCGGCCGAGCTGGTCGCGGCGATTGATGCGCAGGCGCCGCAGACGGTGGTGGTCGATCTGTCCGCCGACTACCGCTTCAACGACGACTGGTACTACGGCCTGCCCGAGCTCACCCGTGGCAAGTACGCTGGCCAGCGGCGCATCAGCAATCCCGGCTGTTATGCCACCGCCATGCAGCTGGCGATCGCGCCGATGCTCGGCTTGCTCTCGGCGCCACCACAGTGTTTCGGCGTGTCCGGCTACTCCGGCGCGGGTACCACGCCCTCGGACAGGAACAACGTCGGGCTGCTGCGCGACAACCTGATGCCGTACGCGCTGGCCGACCACCTGCACGAACGCGAAGTCTCGCGCCAGCTCGGCACGGCGGTGGAGTTCATGCCGCACGTGGCGCCGCATTTCCGCGGGATCACCATGACCGTGAACCTCGCGCTGCGCGAACCGGTCGCGATCGACGACGTCCGCGCGCGCTACCGCGCGCGCTACGCCGGCGAGCCGCTGCTGCGCGTGATCGATGCGACACCCTGGGTGAGCCGGATCGCCGGCCGGCATGGTGTCGAGATCGGCGGCTTCACCGTGGCGCCCGGCGGCCGCCGCCTGGTGGCGGTGGCCACGCTCGACAACCTGCTCAAGGGCGCGGCGACGCAGGCGATGCAGAACCTCAACCTTGCATTCGGATTCGACGAGCTGGCCGGCGTGCCGGCGGATGCCTATTTCACGGAGGCAGGCTGATGAGCGACCTGTTGTGGCAGAAGCCGGGCGTGACGGTCGACGCAGACATCCAGCGGTTCCTCGCTGGCGACGACGTGCTGCTCGACCGCGAGTTCTTCCTGCACGACATCCGGGCCAGCGCCGCGCACGCGCAGGGCCTGCGCAACATCGGCATCCTCTCCGGCGAGGAACTGGCGGGACTGGAGCGCGAACTGGCGGCGCTGGCGGACGATTTCCGCAGCGGCGCCTTCGTGCTCGACGAACGCTACGAGGATGGCCATTCGGCGATCGAGTCACGCCTGACCGAGCGGCTCGGCGATGCCGGGCGCAGGATCCACACCGGGCGCAGCCGCAACGACCAGATCCTGGTCGCCACGCGGCTATGGCTCAAGGAGAAGCTGGCGCGCGTCGCGGCGCTGTCGCGCGGGATTGCCAAGGTGGCGCTGGATCGCGCACGGGCAGAGCACGACCTGCCGATCCCCGGCTACACCCATATCCAGCGTGCCGTGGTGTCGTCCGCGGGCATGTGGTGGGCCGGCTGGGCCGAGGCCTTCATCGACAATGCCATCCGCGCCAGCGATACCCTGAAGCTGGTCGATGCCAATCCGCTCGGCACCGCAGCCGGCTACGGCGTCAACCTCAAGCTCGACCGCGAGCACACCACGCAGGCGCTTGGGTTTTCGCGGCTGCAGGTCAGCCCGATCTACGCCCAGCTTTCGCGCGGAAAGTTCGAGCTGGCCGCGCTGGAAGCACTGGGCGGGGCGACGCTCGACCTGCGCCGCATCGCCTGGGACCTGTCGCTGTTCACCAGCGCCGAGTTCGGCTTCGTCTCGCTGCCGGCGCAGTACACCACCGGCAGTTCGATCATGCCCAACAAGCGCAATCCGGACGTGATCGAGCTGATGCGCGCCACGCATGCCAGCGTCGCCGCGGCGCGCACCGAGATCGAGCAGCTGCTGTCGCTGCCGTCGGGTTACCACCGCGACCTGCAGGCCAGCAAGGGTGCGATCTTCCACGGTTTCGGCCGCGGCCTGGCGGCGCTGGAGCTGTTGCCGGCGCTGCTGGCGAACCTGGCGTGGCGCGAGGACCGGCTGCGCGCCGCGATCGATTCGGGCATGTATGCCACCGACGTGGCAGTGGACGCCGCGCTCGCCGGGGTGCCTTTCCGGGAGGCCTACCAGGCGGCCGCGGCGGCCGCCGACAGTGCAGGGCAGGGACGCACACCGGAGGGTAGCCTTGCCGCGCGCGTCTCGCCCGGTGCCGCCGCCGACCTGCGCCTGGACCTGTTGCAGGCGCGCTGGGACGCGCTGGCCACGGCATGATCGCGGCGACCGCCAGCTTCAGCGAACAGTTGCTGCCGCCGTGGCGACGCGCGGTGCTGAAGGTCGGCAGCAGCCTGCTGGCGGCAAACGGCGGCGGACTTTCGACTGAATACGCCGAATCCATCGCCGGCTTCGTCAACGCCGCGCACGCGGCCGGTCGCGAGGTGGTGGTGGTGTCCTCCGGCGCGGTCGCGGCCGGGCGCGCGATCCTGCGCGAGCAGCTCGTGCCCGGTGCCGAGATGGCCGAGCGCCAGGCGCTTGCCGCGCTCGGTCAGGCGCGCCTGACCGGGTTCTGGCAGGGATTGCTCGAACGGCCGGTGGCGCAGGTGCTGCTGACCCACGATGACCTGCGCAACCGCCGCCGCTACCTCAACGCGCGGGCGACGCTGGCCGCTCTGCTGCGCCATCGCGCGGTGCCGGTGATCAACGAGAACGACACGGTCTCGGTCGACGAACTCAAGCTGGGCGACAACGACAACCTCGCCGCGATCGTCGCAGCGCTGGTCGATGCCGACCTGCTGTTCATCGCCAGCGACGTCGACGGCCTGTACGATGCCGATCCTCGCACCCACGCCAACGCGCGCCCGGTGGAGGTGGTGGCGCAGCTGAGCGCGGAGCTGCTATCAGTGGCGGGCGGCTCCGGCAGCGCGGTCGGCACCGGCGGCATGCGTACCAAGCTCGAGGCCGCGCAGCGCGCGTCCGCGGCCGGCGTGGCCACGGTCCTGTTCAACGGCACCCGCGCCGATGTGCTGGCCGGGCTGGCGCACGACCGCCTGCGCGGCACCCGGATCCATGCCCTGCGCAGCCGTATCGCGGTGCGCAAGCACTGGCTGCAGAACGCGCCGGCCGAACCCGGCGGGATCTTCATCGATGCCGGTGCCGCTCATGCGCTGGTGGAGAAGGGCGCTTCGCTGCTGGCCGGCGGCGTGGTCGCCGCCGAAGGCGATTTCCGCCGTGGCGACATGGTCGAGGTGCTGCTGCGCGACGAGCGTGGCCCGCGGCGTATCGCGCGCGGGGTCAGCCAGTATTCCGCCGCCGACGTCCGCCGCGTCGCCGGGCGCCATTCGCGCGACATCGAAGCGGTGCTGGGCTACAACTACGGCGGCAACATCATCCACCGCGACGACCTGATGCTGGTCTGAGCCCGAGGACCCCTGGAGATGAGCGAGGACATCCGCCGACTGGCCCTGCAGTGCCGCGATGCCGCGCAGGCGGTGGCCGCGCTGCCGACGGCGGCGAAGGACGCGATGCTGCACGCGATGGCCGATGCCCTGCTGGCCGACGCCGGCGCGATCCTCGCCGCGAACGCGGCCGACCTCGAGGCCGCGCGCGGCAAGGGCGTGTCCTCCGCCATGCTCGACCGCCTGCGTCTGGACGAATCCCGGCTGCAGGGCATCGCCTCGGCGCTGCGCGACGTCGCCGCGCTGCCCGATCCGGTCGGCCAGGTGACCCGTCGCGACACGCGACCCAACGGGATCGAGGTCGAGCGCGTGCGCATCCCGCTGGGCGTGGTCGCGATGATCTACGAGGCACGTCCCAACGTCACCGCCGATGCCGCCGCGCTGTGCCTGAAGGCCGGCAACGGCGTGATCCTGCGCGGTGGCAGCGAGGCGATCCGTTCCAACACCGCGATCGCGGCGTCGCTGCAGCGGGCGCTGGAGGCGGCCGGTGTGCCCGCGGCGGCGCTGACCCTCGTCCAGGACCTGCGGCGCGAGACGATGCTGTCGCTGCTGCAGCTGACCGACATCGTCGACCTCGCCATCCCGCGCGGCGGCGAGGGCCTGATCCGGTTCGTCGCCGAACATGCGCGCGTGCCGGTGATCAAGCACTACAAGGGCGTGTGCCACCTGTACGTCGATGCCGGCGCCGACCTCGATCTCGCGCTGCGCCTGCTGGTCGACGGCAAGGTCACGCGCCCGAGCGCCTGCAACGCGCTGGAAACGCTGCTGGTGCATGCCGGCGAGGCGCAGGCGTTCCTGCCGCACGCCGCCGAGGCGCTGCGCGCGCACGGGGTCGAGCTGCGCGGCGACGAACGCGCGCGATCGATCGTGCCCGACCTGTCGCCGGCCACCGACGAGGATTACGATGCCGAGTACCTCGACCTGGTGATCGCGGTGCGCGTGCTCGATTCGCTCGACGAGGCCATCGCCCACATCCGCCGCCACGGCTCGGACCACACCGAGGTGATCTCCACGCGCGACCCCGCGCATGCCGCGCGTTTCGTGCAGGCGCTGCGGTCGGCGGTGGTGATGGTCAATGCCTCGTCACGCTTCAGTGACGGCGGCGAACTGGGGCTGGGCGCCGAGATCGGCATTTCGACCACGCGCCTGCATGCCTACGGCCCCATGGGACTCGAAGCGCTGACCGTCGAACGCTTCGTGGTCCGCGGTGACGGGCAGGCGCGGCATCCCGCGCCTGATCCCGCGGCAAGGGCGCCGGCGGCCTCGGCCTGACCGGCGCCGACGGCTCAGGCGGCGCCGGCCACGCGCGCATGCGCCATGCGCGGCACGCCGGGCATCGTTGCGGTGAGCGACGTGGGATTGGCGGCGTCGTCCATGTGCAGGATGCAGATCTTCGCTTCGGACAGCGCGAGCGACACCGAGGCCTCGGCGCCCAGGCCGCCGGCGATCTCCTCTCGGGTGACGTTGTCGATGTGCGATCGGCGCTCGCGGTCGCGGAAGCGGGCGCGGTTGTAGGTCGCCCAGCCGATCAGCAGCGCGGCGCAGGTCACCGCCACCACCGGCAGCACGACCAGCAGGAACGGATCGACGTGCGAGTCGCGCAGGTAGAGTTCGGACACCGCCGTGCGCACGCCGAGCGCCCACATCAGCAGCGTCACCAGCGGCATCAGCAGGTACAGGTACAGCAGCCAGAATGCCGCGGTGACGAAGCCCCATGCGGTGCGCTGCAGCGCCGGCTGGGCGGAAGGGTTCTGGATGTAGGTCGAATCGTGTTTCATCGGTATCCCCGGTCAGGACTGGTCCATGTCGCACGCGTGCGGCGATTGAGCAGCGTGACCGGCACCGCGGCCACGCTGGTGAAGAGGCTGAGCAGCCAGTAGGCGATCGGATACCAGATCATCCAGTAGTAGTTCCGCCCGATCCGGCTCTCGTAGCGACGGTCGATGATCAGGCTGCTCGCGAACTGCAACAGGCACACCAGGGCCAGGATCACGCCATGCCAGGTGGGCAACAGGCTGCGCACGTGCAGCGCCTCGGGCATCGGCACGAACTTGCCCAGCGCCCACAGCACGATGATGAACAGCATGGTGTAGGCCCAGGCCAGGCTGAGCATGTACTCGAGCAGCACCGGCCACATCCTGCGGTCGCGCCAGCGCATCAGGCTGCGGGCGTGCCGCAGCAGCACCTCGACGCCGCCCTTCGCCCAGCGCAGGCGCTGCTTCCACAGCCCGCGCAGCGTCTCGGGCATCAGGATGAAGCACATCGCGTTGGGCTCGTAGCGGATGTCCCAGTGGTCCATCTGCAGGCGCCAGCTGATGTCGATGTCCTCGGTCACCATGTCGTCGGCCCAGTAACCGACGCGGTGCAGCGCGCTGCGGCGGAAGGCGCTGATCACGCCGGACACGGTGAAGATGCGGCCGTAGACGCGCTGCGCACGCTTGATCATGCCGATGATCGAGGAGAACTCGCCCACCTGCAGCTTGCCGAGCAGGGTGGAGCGGTTGCGGATGCGCGGGTTGCCGGTGACCGCGCCCACGCGCGGGCCGGACGCGAGGTGCCACACCATCCAGTGCAGCGCGTACTCGTCGAGCATCGCGTCGCCGTCGATGCACAGCAGGTACTCGGCGTTGGCCGCCAGCGCGCCCATCCGCAGCGCGTTGGCCTTGCCCAGGTTGCGGTCGAGGTGGATCACGCGCAGGTTCGCGTGGCGCGCGGCGAGGCCGTCGAGCCTGGCGGCCGTGTCGTCGCGGCTGCCGTCGTTGATCGCGATGACCTCGAAGTCGGGGTAACGTTGCGCGAGCGCCGCGCCGATGGTCTCGTCGACGTTGTCGGACTCGTTGAAGCAGGGCACCAGGATCGCCGCCGGCGGGAACGCCGCCATCGGCGGCGGATCGGTGCGCGTGCGGCCGCCGCGTTCGCGCACGAGGAAGTAATACAGGCCGCCGGACATCCAGAAGAAGGACATCACGATCGGGTAGAAGAAGGCGAACTGGAACAGGGTGGCGAGGAACGGCGACATGTCAGCGTTCCTCGTAGGGGAAGCTGCGCGCCGACATCGCCTCGCGCGCGGCGCCGAGCGGCGGCAGGTCGGCGACGAAGTCGTCGGGATACCACGCCAGGTGGCGCGCGCCGGCGGCGACCAGGCGGCGCGCCTGCGCCTCCAGGCGCACGCCGTCGATCGGCGCGCGTTGGCGCCAGTCCACGGTCTGCAGCACGAACAGCGTGCGGTCCAGGCCCGGGTCGTCGCGACGCACCTCGGCGAGCAGGCCTTCCAGCCAGCGCTCCGGATGGTCGCTGCCTTCCATCCACGGCATCGCCATCAGCGCGGTGTAGTCGTAGGCGTGGTTGAACAGGTCGAGCCGCTGCGCGAACCAGGCCTGGCTGGCCGGCTGCAGCACGGGCCGCGCATACAGGTTGCGCGCGGTCTGCAGGCGCGGGCGCCAGCGTTCCGCGGCATCTTTCAGCGATTGCGTGAAGCCGATCAGCGCCTGCGTGCGGGCCGCGGGGTCGTCGCCGAGCGCAGGCAGCTCGGTGTCGCGCAGGTAGGCGTCGTCGTGGAACATGAGGCCTTCGAAGTACCCGCTGGCGGCGAGGTCCTCATACAGGTCGGCGATGTAGCGCGCGACCTCGGGGCGGGTGAAGTCGAGGCGCGGAATGGCGTCGTGCTCGGGCGTGGCGATCGTCCAGGCGCGCCGCATGCCGGCGTCGGCCGGTTCGAAGCCCAGCACCGGCATCCAGGCGAACACCACCACGTTGGCACGCGTGCGCAACTGCCATGCGACCCGGTTGAACAGGTCGGCGCGCACGGGCAGGTGGCGGTTCGGGAAGTACACGGCGTCGGCGGCGCCGTTGCCGTCGGGATCTGCGAAGGCCTGCAGGAACACGTGGCTGGGGCCGATGCGCTTGACCCGTTCCACCAGCGCGTCGAGGTTGCGCGCCTGCTGCGCCGGATCGGCGTCGTACACCATGTCGAGGTCGACCTGCAGTGCGCGCATTGCGGGCCGCTGGTCGGGGCGGCGCAACTCGTAGGCAAGGTCGTTGAAGTCGGGGTTGTTGCCCAGCAGCAGGCGCGCGATGCCGTGCAGGCCGTCCGTCATCCTCGGCCCGACGCGGGTGTAGCGGCCGTCGAGGTCGAACGAGACCGGCATGCCCAGTTCGCCGGCGATGGCATTGCCGACCTTGTTGTACGCGGCGTACGGCCAGACCACGGCGCGCGGCGCGACGCCGGTGTTGGCCCGGATCAGGTCGACGCTGCGCGCGAGGTCGGCGCGGATGCGCGCGCGCCATTGGGCTTCGTCCTCGTAGCGCTGGCGCGCGGCGTCATAGCGGCGCGTGGTCGCCGCCGGCGCGCTGTTGCCCTGCGGGTTGGAAAGCACGCCATGGTGCAGGTCGTGGCTGTGCGAGGCGATCTCGACCAGCCCCGATTCGCGCATCTCGCGCAGTTGCTGCCAGGTGACGAAGTCGTCGGTGCCGAACTTGCGGTAGCCGTAGTCGACCTCGCGACCGGGCGCCAGTTCGACCCAGTCGGTGACCACGGCGACCAGCGCCGGATAGCCGTAGGCACGCAGCAGCGGGAACGCGCGGGTGTAGACGCTGCGCAGGCCGTCGTCGAAGGTCAGCAGCACCGACTTGTCGGGCAGGGCGGCCTCGCCGCGCGACGCGCCGACCACCTGCGACAGAGAGACCGGGTGGTAGCCCTGTCCCTTGAGCCAGTCGAGGTGCGCGACGAAGTTGCGGGTGCTGGTGGCGTAGGCGTCCGGATCGCCGCTGTCGGCGACCTCGTCGCGGATGTCGTGGTAGCTCAGCACCAGCAGCTGGTCGTCGGCGCGCGCGGGTTGCGCGACGAACGCGAAGACCAGCGCCAGGGACGCCAGCAGGCGCGGTAGGATGCGGGACGGCATGTTCATTCTCCCCAGCGGAAGCCGGCGTTGAAGCCGGTCCGCGTTTCGCGCTGGCCGTCGTAGACCGGGCGCGACCATTCGACGCCGTAGACCAGTTCGCGCCCGGGCGCGAAGCGCCAGGCATGCTCGTAGCTCGCGCGCGGCACCCAGGCGCTGCCATGGCCCTGCTGGTGGTACGAGCCGCCGCCGAGCGTCAGCCGGTGCCGGTACTGGCGTTCGTAGCGGCGCCAGAGCAGGTGGTCGGCGCGCAGTGCGAACTCGAACGAGGCATCGCGCGCGGGATTGAAGTAGGGGGCGTCGTCGCGGCTGCCGCGGCTGGCATAGGCGCCGGCCACGCCGTTGAGCAGGAAGTGCGGGCGCGTGAACAGGCGCTGGTCGACGCCGAGCGAGAGCGCCTCGCGGCGGTTGCCGTCGTCGTAGCGCCATTGCGTCGCCGAAGCGCGCCACGCGGTGCGCTCGTCCGGCACGTAGTCCACGCCGATGCCGACGCTGTCGGCGGTGATGCCGGCGGCGCGGGCCTGCAGCGAGCCCTCGGCATCGTTGCGCGCGGCGGTCGCGCGCAGCGACCAGGCGTCGTCGAAGCGCCAGCCGAGCGCGGCCGCGGCGCCGGTGCCACCCACGCCGTCGCGTGGGCGTGAGAACAGCAGGCGGGCATCGAGCCGGTCATGGGCATAGCGCAGGCCCACGCCGTTGCGCCGGTCTTCGATCCGCTCACCGCGGAAATCCGCCCAGCGCTGGTCGTGCACGGCGACGAGCCGCCAGCGGTCGTCGATCAGCGGCGAGGCGATCTCGATCCCGGCCTCGCGGTCGCGGCTCCCCAGCGGCGAGGTGCCACCGCCGCCGCGCGAGCGCCCCCCCGACACCCAGGCGCGCGCCTGCACGCCACGATGGATGCGCCAGTCGCGGTCCATGCGCTGCACGCTCGGCAGGCGCCCCTGGTCCGCGACGAGCGCGTCGCGCACCGCGCGCGCCTCGTCGTCGCGCTGGAGCGCGGTCAGCGCCCCCACTTGCCCGATCCGCGCGTTGACCGCGCGTGCGTCGAGGGTCGAAGCGATGCGGAAGCGCTCCAGCGCGCGTTCCGGCCAGCCGCGCAGCAGGTACACCGTGCCCACCGCCGCCTGCAGGCCGGCGTTGGCGGGGCCGATCGCGATGCGCTCCTCGAGCAGCGCCTGCGCCTCGGGCAGGTCCTCGCCGAAGGCGAGCAGCAGCGGTGCGTTCAGGTCGGTTTCGTAGCGCCGCCAGTTCTGCGCGGGCGTGGCCGCGCCCGGCTCGCGCAGCCAGGGCGCCTGCAGGTCCCGATACGCGGCCAGTCGTGCGCGCGCATCGGCGTGGTCTTCCATTTCCAGCGCGGCGTAGGCGCGCTGCACCTGCAGGCCGGCGTCCATCGGCGACACCGCGAGCGCGGCATCGAGTGCCTTGGCCGCGGCCTCCGGCTGGCGTTCGGCCAGCAGCGAATCGCCGGCGACGCCGTGCACGTAACCGGGAATGGTCGCGCCCGTCGCCTGCAACGCGGCGTACTCGGCGACGACCTCGGCATGGCGCTGCAGGCGGTTGAGCACCAGCATGCGGTCGAGGCGGATGCGCAGGGGCAGGTCGGCGACGCGCCGGCCACTGCTGCGCAGGTACTCGTCGATCGCGGCGTTGGCGCGCTCGGCGTCCGCCAGTGGCCTGTCGGCGCGCTCGGGTAACTGGCTGCTCCAGCCGACCAGGCGGGCGAGGTGGTCGGCGAGGAAGCGTTCGCCCTGTTCGGTGCTGAACAGGTCGGGGCGCGCGCGGTACAGGTCCCAGACCTGCGCACTGGCGCCAAGGTCGGACAGCGCGGCCACGTGCAGCCGATGGAAACGTGCATCTCCCGGGAAGACCGGTGCGAGGCGTTCGGCGCACGCCAGCGCATCCACCGCGCGCCTGGCGGCCAGCATTTGCTCGATGCCGGCGACGGCGGCATCGCTGCCGTGCGTTGACTGACACGACGCGTCACTTGCTGCCTGCGTGGGTCCGCAAAGCGACGCCGCGGCGAGGGGCACTGCAAGGGAAGCCAGCCGCGAGAAGCGGCGACGGGGGTGCGAAGGCATATTCGTCCCTGAAAAGACACGAGTCGGTCACAATTCCAGAGTGACCATAAGCATGAATTGTGCCAATTTCCGCGTCGACGCCCCGTGAGCGCACGGTGGGGACGCCCCGGCGAGCGCCCGCCGGGACGGCCAGCAGGCCCGATTGCGGCCGCGCAGGCAAAAAAAGACCGGCGCGAGCCGGTCAATGACGTTGCGATCGATACCTTGGAGAGAAGCGCGCCGGATCCGTCCGGTCGCACGTGGCGTCGCGCCCTCAGGCGAACGCCGCGATGGTTTCCAGTTCCCCGTCCTCGTTCTGGGCCTCGACCGCGGTGCGGGTGCCGTGGTTGAGGTTGCGCGCGTCGGCCATCATCTGCGCGATCTCGATGCCCTTGCCGCGCTCCGGGAACCAGAACACCGGCTCGTCGTCGTCGAGGAGCTGCCAGCCGCCACCGCTGTGCACCAGTTTGAGGATGGACGTCGGCTTGGTCATGTCGGGTTTCCTGAAAGGGGGCGCCCCGGCCCAGCGATCGACTTGCTCAAGGTCACGGCCGCGTTCCGTTGCTGAGCGGCATCCGTTGCCATTTGCATGGGCCGAGCTGCCGGGGCGGAGACAGTGTCCGCCTCGACCCCGGGGCCGCGCAGTCGGCGAAGGCTGCGCCCGGACGTAGGATTTTTCCTACACGGGCGTGCGCGGCGTCGCGTTTCCGGAGCGGCCACCGGCTGGCGCGCGTCGGGTCGGCGTCGGAGAATGGCCGGTGACCACGTCGGAGACCCCCATGCCCGAGATCGCCCGCCCTCCTGTTGCGAACCCACGCCTGCCGGCGCTGGCCGTCCTGCTCCTGCTGCAGGCCTGCGCCTCTTCGCCGGGCCCGCAGGTGGCCGGCAGCGGGCGCTGCGATGCCAGCGCGCTGGGCTGGGCGATCGGGCAGCCGGCCGACGAGGACGCGATGCGCCGCCTGTCGCGCGAGAGCGGCGCCGGCCTGGTCAATCCGGTGGGGCCGCAGACCATGGTCCGGCAGGACCATCGCAGCGACCGGCTGCGGGTGTTCATCGACGCCGGCAACGTGATCCAGGCCGTGCGCTGCGAGTAGGGGCGCGTCCGCGTGGCCTGTCAGAAGCGCAGCGTCGCCAGCAGCTGCGGTCCACGCCGCCGCAGGTGCAGGGCGCCGTTGAACGAGGCCCGTTCGAGGTCGAGGTCGACCACGTTGTAGCGATAGCGCAGCGACAGGCCGACGTGCGGCCAGGGGAAGTAGTCGAGCTGGACATGGGCGTCGAACAGCCGCCCGGACACGTCGTCGCGATCGGCGCGGAGGTAGGCGGCAGCGGCGTTCAGGCGTCCGCGCGCACCCAGCCTGCGCACGTATTCGGCGCGCAGCATCGGCGCCCACGCCGCCTCGTCGAAACGGCTCCGCAGTCGCGTGGTGTCGCCTTCGACCTCGACTTCACCGGAGACCTGGCCGCGCAGGCGGTAGTCGACCACGCCCAGGCCCACGCCCGCGGCGGATGCCGGCGTGGCGTGCAGGAACCACGAGGCCGAGGCGCCGCGCGTCGTCGTGTCCAGCGTCGCGCTGACGTCGGCGCCGGCGGCATAGGTGTCGCCACCGATGTCGAGGCTGCGCGCCAGCACGCGCCGGCCGTCGTCCGACGTGGCGAAGCCGAACGCCTCCACCTGCAGCCGTCGCGCCTGGCCCAGGCCGACGCCAACCTCGTGGAACGGCGTGCGGCTGCGGCCGTCGAAGCCGAGGTCGCGACGGAAGTCGAACCGGGTGCCGAGGGCGGCGGGACTGGCATCCCAGCGGCCGGACAGGGTGCTGTCCACCGCGAACACACCGGTCGACAGGTTGAACCGATCAAGCAGGGGCAGCGCTTCCGCGGCGACACCGGGGACCGGGGCCAGCACGGCGGCCGCGACCAGGGCCGGCACGAACCCGCGTGCGACCGGGCGCGGCCGGGTGCACCGCTCCGGCGGGCAGGTCGTTTGCGAGGCCGTGATCGAGGCGGAGGGGCGTGGGCTCATGGCGGGCGCTCCGGTGGCACCGTGCCGCGCGCACGGGTCGCGGAGACGGGGCGGCCACTGTAGCGCCTCGGCGCGCGGTCGGCGCGCCGCCACCGACCCACGAAAAAGCCGGCGCGGGGCCGGCTTTTCGTCATCGTTTCACTCGATTGGTCGGGGAGACAGGATTTGAACCTGCGACTTCTACGTCCCGAACGTAGCGCTCTACCAGGCTGAGCTACACCCCGACTTGGGCGAGCCGCCTATTTTAGCGGGGCGATCCAATGCCCGGCAAGGGGCAGGTGGCGGTCAGGACCGGTCGGGCGGCGGCGCGGCGTCCTGCTCGCGCAGCTCGAACCACATGCCGTTGAGGATGCCGAAGGTGGCGGCGAGGCCGAGGCCCAGGATCCAGGAGAAGTACCACATGCGGATGTCCTCTTCGAAGTGGGGTCAGTAGGCGTTGGGATTGTCGCCGAGGCTGTCGGCGGTGACCTTGCCGCGCAGCACGCGGTACACCCACGTGGTGTAGGCCAGGATCAGCGGCAGGAACACGATCGTCGCCAGCAGCATGATCCACAGCGTCAGGTGGCTGCTGGACGCATCCCACAGGGTCAGGCTCGCCGACGGCATCGACGAGGAGGGCAGCAGGAACGGGAAGATCGCGAAGCCCACCGTCAGGATCACCCCGGCGAGCGACACGCCGCTGGCCACCAGCGCCAGGCCGCCGCGGCGCCGGTGCAGCGCGAGCGCGCTCGCCAGCGCGCCGAGCAGCCCGGCGATCGGCGCGAGCACGGTCGCGGGCATCGCGCGGTAGCTGTCGAACCACAGGCCCGGCGCGGCCACGACCGACTTCGCCAGCGGATTGGAGGGCGCGTTGCCGTCGACCAGCGACTCGATGCGCAGGCCGGGGATGCCGTTGGCGATCCATACCCCCGCCAGCGCGAACAGCACCGCGCCGAGCAGTGCGGCGAGGCTGCCGTAGCGTGCCGCCCGCGCGGCCACGGGACCGTCGGTCTTCAGCACCAGCATGCCGGCGCCGTGCGCCACCAGCAGGGCCACGCTCACCAGTCCGGCCAGCAGCGCGAACGGGCTGAGCAGGGCGAAGAACCCGCCGGTGTACACCGGGCGCAGGTTCGGTTCGAAGTGGTAGGGCACGCCCAGCAGGACGTTGCCGACGGCCACGCCGAAGATCAGCGCCGGCACCGCGCCGCCGATGAACAGCGCCCAGTCCCACGTGCCGCGCCAGCGCGGATCGTCGATCTTGCCGCGGAACTTGAAGCCGACCGGGCGCAGGATCAGCGCGAACAGGATCGCGAACATGGCGAGGTAGAAGCCCGAGAAGCTCACCGCGTACAGCGGCGGGAACGCGGCGAAGATCGCGCCGCCGCCGAGGATCAGCCAGACCTGGTTGCCTTCCCAGACCGGGCCGATGGTGTTCACCACCACCCGGCGTTCGGCATCGGTGCGCGCCACGAACGGCAGCAGCGCGCCGACCCCGAGGTCGAAGCCGTCCATCACCGCGAAGCCGATCAGCAGCACGCCCAGCAGCAGCCACCACACCAGGCGCAGGGTGGCGTAGTCGAAGGGGATGAAGTCCATGGTCGTCTCCTCAGCCGTGGGCGGCGTTGCGGGCGATCGCCGCCGCCTGCGGCGCGGTGGCGGGCGTCGGATCGGGCGGCAGCGCGGTGTCGGCCGGCCCCTTGCGGATCGACTTCAGCATCAGCTTCACCTCGACCACGAGCAGAACGGTGTACAGCGCGACGAAGCCGGCGAGGGTGATGGCGATCTCGTGCAGCGCCAGCCCGGAGGCGGCATAGAAGGTCGGCAGCACGCCTTCCACCGCCCACGGCTGGCGCCCGTACTCGGCGACGAACCAGCCGCACTCCGACGCGATCCACGGCAGCGGCAGGGTCCACAGCGCCAGCCGCAGGAACCAGCGCTTCTGCCACAGCCTGCCGGTGGTGACCCACCAGAACGACAGCGCGAAGAACGCGATCAGGTAGAAGCCGATGCCGGCCATGGCGCGGAACGTCCAGAACAGCGGCGCGACCTGCGGCACCGTGTCCATCGCCGCCTGCGAGATCTCCTGCGGGGTGGCGTTGCCGATGTCCTCGCGGTAGCGCTTGAGCAGCAGGCCGTGGCCGAGGTCGGGCCAGTACTGGTCGAAGACCTTGCGCGCCTCGGCGTCGTTGCGGTCGGCGCGCAGCCGTTCGAGTGCCGCGTAGGCGACCTGTCCGCCGCGGATGCGGTGCTCGGCGCGGTCGACCAGTTCGAGGATGCCGGGGATCTCGCCGCTCAGCGAGCGCGTGGCAATCAGGCCCATCAGGTACGGGATCTTCACCTCGTAGCTGTTCTCCTGCGCGTTCTGGTGCGGGATGCCGAACGCGGTGAACGGCGCCGGCGCCTTCTCGGTGTGCCACATGCCCTCGATCGCGGCCAGCTTCATCTTCTGGTGCTCGGTGGCGGCGTAACCGCTCTCGTCGCCGAGCACCACCACGCTCAGCGCCGCGGCCAGGCCGAAGCTCGCCGCGACCGCGATCGAGCGCTTGGCGAACTCGACGTGCCTGCCGCGCAGCAGGTAGAACGCGCTGATCGACATCACGAACACCGCGCCGGTCACGTAGCCCGCGCTCACCGTGTGCACGAACTTGGCCTGCGCCACCGGGTTGAAGATCACCGCCATGAAATCGGTGATCTCCATGCGCATGGTGTCGGGATTGAACACCGCGCCGACCGGGTTCTGCATCCAGCCGTTGGCGACCAGGATCCAGAGCGCCGAGAAGTTGGCGCCCAGCGCCACCAGCCAGGTCACCGCGAGGTGCTGGACCTTGCCCAGCTTGTTCCAGCCGAAGAAGAACAGGCCGATGAAGGTGGCCTCGAGGAAGAACGCCATCAGTCCCTCGATCGCCAGCGGCGCACCGAAGATGTCGCCGACGTAGTGGCTGTAGTAGGCCCAGTTCATGCCGAACTGGAACTCCATGACGATGCCGGTGGCCACGCCCATCGCGAAGTTGATGCCGAACAGGACGCCCCAGAACAGCGTCATGCGCCGCCACACGTCGCGGCCGGTCATCACGTATACGCTTTCCATGATCGCCATCAGGATCGACAGCCCGAGCGTCAGCGGCACGAACAGGAAGTGGTACATCGCGGTCAGCGCGAACTGCAGGCGCGAAAGTTCGACTACGGTGTGGTCGATCATCGCCGGCTCCTGGGTGGGGTTGCGGTATATTAGAACTTAATGATGGACGTGCGAATTGATTCCGATCAACCTGGCGGCCGCCGCGGCGTGGCGCGCCCGGCGGGCGGATGGCCCTGCGATACTGCGCGCATGCACGGTCCGAGGCCAGCGCCGCGATGAGCCGGCCCGAGGTGCTCGGGCGCGCGGACGCGGCGGGGCGTGGTGCGTGGCTGGACGCGCGGCTGGCGCCATCGCGCGGGCTGCACCGGCGTGCGCAGGCCTGCACCGTGCTGGCCGGCTGGCTGCTGCCGGTACAGGCCTGGGCGATCGCCTCCATCGCGCAACGGGTGTTCGTCGAAGGAGCCGCGCCGCGGATGCTGGCCGGGACCTTCGGCGTGCTCCTGGCCGCGCTGCTGCTGCGCGCGCTGCTGGCGCGGGCGGGGCAACTGGCGTCCGCGCAGGTCGCCGAAGCGCTGAAGGCGACGCTGCGCGGTGAGCTGGCGGCGCGTGTGCTGGCCCGTGGCCCGCACTGGGTTGGACAGCGCCGCAAGGGCGCGCTGGTGGAGCTGTCGATGGCGCACGTCGATGCGCTGGACGGCTATTTCGCGGGCTACCTGCCGGCCCGTACCGAAGTGGCCTGGGTGCCCGCGGCGCTGCTGGCCTGCGTGTTCGCGGTGGACTGGATGGCGGGGCTGGTGCTGCTGCTGACCGCGCCGATGGTGCCGGTGTTCATGATGCTGGTCGGCTGGGGCGCGGAGGCGGCGGGGCGCGGGCAGTTGCTGGCGCTGGCACGCGCCGGCGCGCATTTCGGCGATCGCCTGCGCGGGCTCGACCTGATCCGCGCCTATGGCCGCGGCGAGGCCGAGCTGGCCGGCGTGGCCGTGGCGGCCGACGAAGTGCGCGACCGCAGCATGCGCGTGCTGCGCATTGCCTTCCTGTCGTCGACGGTGCTGGAGTTCTTCGCTTCGGTCAGCGTGGCGATGGTGGCCGTGTATTTCGGCTTCCGCTACCTGGGCCTGCTCGATGTCGGACCGGCGATGGCGCCCGGCCTGCTGTTCACCGGCCTGTTCTGCCTGCTGCTGGCGCCGGAGTTCTACGCGCCGCTGCGCCGGCTGGCCGCGCACTACCACGATCGCGCCAACGCGCTGGCGGCCGTGGCCGAGATCGAGCACGCCTTCGAGCGTCTGCCTGGCGACGCCGACGAGTCGCGCCAGGCGACGCAGGCGCGGACGGCCGAGCCGGCCGATGCGACGCGGGACGCGAACGCCCCGCCGGCCGGCGCCAGCCTCGCGGCGCAGGGACTGTCGGTGCAGGGACTGGCCGTGCGCCATGCCGGCGCCGTGCGGCCGCTGTTCGAGGGCCTGCACGGGACGCTCGCGCCGGGGCAGCGCCTGGCCCTCGTCGGCGCCAGCGGCAGCGGCAAGAGCAGCCTGCTCGACGTGCTGGCCGGCAGCCTGGCGCCCGATGCCGGCACGGTCCAGCGGCCACCCGGCAGCCGCGTCGCGCTGGCGGCCCAGCGGCCGTGGATCTTCCGCGGCACGCTGGCGGACAACATCCGCCTCGGCGCTGCCGGCGCGACCGATGCGGAGGTGCTGGCCGCGGCGCGGGTGGCGCAGGTCTGGCGCTTCGCGCAGCACTTGCCCGCCGGGCTCGACAGCGAGGTCGGCGAGCGCGGCGTGGGCCTGTCCGGCGGTGAAGCGCGGCGCGTGGCGCTGGCGCGGGCCCTGCTGCGCGCGCCGGACCTGCTGTTGCTGGACGAACCGACGGCCTTCCTCGATCCCGCCACGGAAGCCGACCTGCTGCGGGCCCTCGCCGACGCCACGCGCGGGCGGATGGTGGTGGTGGCCACCCACAGCCCGGCGGTGATGGCCTGGGCCGGGCGCTGCCTGGGCCTGCCGGGCGGCACCTGCCGCGCCTGGGAGGCACGGTGAACGCGTTGCCCGACGGCGTTTCCGGCGTGTTGCGCGCGCATCGCGGCGCGATCCTGGCCAGCGTCGCGCTGCTGCTGGCGACGATGCTGGCGGGGATCGCGCTGCTCGGCCTCTCGGGCGGCTTCCTGACCGCGGCCGCACTCACCTTCGGCGTCGTCGGCGGCTTCAACTTCTTCTCGCCATCGGCGGGCATCCGCGCGCTCACCCTGGCGCGCATCGTGTCGCGCTACGCCGAGCGCCTGGTCGGGCACGAGGCGACGCTGCGCATCGCGCGCGACCTGCGGGTGTGGTTCTTCGCGCGCCTGCTGGCACTGTCGCCCGGCCAGCTTGCGCGCTTGCGCACCGGCGACCTGCTGGCGCGCCTCGGCAGCGACATCGACGCCGCGGACGGGCTGCTGGTGCGCGCGCTGGGGCCCTTGCTTGCGCTGCTCGCAACCGGCGTCGCGGTCGTCGCCTTCGTCGCCTGGCAGTACCCGCCAGCCGGCGTGCTGCTGTGCGCGCTGGCGATCGTGGTCGGCGTGGGCGTGCCCTGGCAGGTTGCGCGCGGCCGCAGCAACGACGAGCGCGCGCGGGCGGTGCTGCGTTCCGACCTGCGCGCGACCCTGCATGAAGCCTGCGACGGCGCCGCCGACCTGGCCGGCCTCGCGGCGACGCAGGCCTGGCTGGCGCGGGTGCCGCCGCTGGCCGACGCGCTGGCCGGCCGCGAGCTGGCGCGGCGCCGGCGCGTGGTCGACGGACAGGCGCTGCATGCGCTGGCCGGCGCGTTCGGGCTGGTCGCGATGCTGTGGCTGGTCAGTGCGGCGGTGGCCGACGACGGGTTGCCGCCGGCGATGGCGGCCGCGGTGTGCTTCGCCACCCTGGGCCTGCTGGATACCTGGGCCGGCGCTGGCCTGGCCTGGCAATCGCTGCTCGCGGCGCGGGCGTCGATCGAGCGCATCGACGCGATCGCGGCGCAGGCGCCACGGCTGTCCGATCCCGCCGCGCCACAAGCGCCGGCCGCCACCGGCGCGCTGCGGTTCGAGCAGGTGGTCTTCGGCTGGGAGGCCGGGCGACCGGTCCTCGATGGCGCGACGCTGGAGATCGCGCCCGGCGAACGCGTCGCAGTGCGCGGCGACAGCGGCATCGGCAAGAGCACGCTCGCCGCGCTGGCGTTGCGCAGCGTCGATCCCGATGCCGGCGCGGTGCGCTGGGCGGGCGTCGACCTGCGCGCGCTGGCGCAGGCCGACTGGCAGGCGCGCGTGGCGTGGCTGCCGCAGGAGGCACCGGTGTTCGCCGGCACGCTCGGCGACAACCTGCGCCTGGGTGCGCCCAAGGCGGCGGATGCGCGGCTGTGGGACGTGCTGGCCTGCGTGCGTCTCGACGACTGGGCCCGCGCGGCCGGCGGCCTGGAGGCCTGGATCGGCGAAGCCGGCGCCACCGTGTCGGCCGGACAGGCGCGACGCATCGCGCTGGCGCGTGCGCTGCTGCGCGAAGGCCCGCTGGTGCTGCTCGACGAGCCGGGCGAAGGCCTCGACGAGGACACGGTGCGCGCGGTGCTGGGCGCGCTGCCGCGCTGGCTCGCCGGGCGCAGCCTGCTGCTGATCACGCATGGCCCGCTGCCTGCGGGCGTGGTCGATCGCGAGCTGGTGCTGAAGGGCGGCCGCTTCGAACCGGCCTGAGGCCCGCCGCGCGGGTCGGGACGGAGAGTGCCGGGCTACTTCAGCGCCGAGGCGAGCTGGTCCAGCGCCTTGGCATCGAGGATCTCGACATGCTGCGGGTCGGGCAGGGCGATCACGCCCTGTTCGCGCAGGCGGGTGAAGCTGCGGCTCACGGTCTCGATGGTGAGGCCGAGGTGGTCGGCGATGTCGCCGCGCGTCATCGGCAGCGACAGGCGCGGGTCGGCGTCGGCGATGCGCATCTGCTGGCGCAGGCGCAGAAGGAAGCTGGCCAGCCGCTCCAGCGGCGACAGCCGCGCCAGCAGCAGCATCGAGTCATGGGCGTCGTCGATCTCGCGGCAGGCACGCTCGAGCAGGGTGTGCTCGAACTGCGGATGGCGCTTGCGCAGGTCGCGGATGTCGTCGAGGTCGAACACGCAGACCGAACTCTCGACCACCGCCTCGATGCTGTGCCGGTAGTGCCCGGCTTCGGACAGCCCGACGAAATGCCCCGGCAGCGCGAACCCGACCACCTGGCGGCGCGCGTCGGGCAGGGTCCGCACCAGCCGCAGCATGCCGCTGGTGACGCTGTAGGCCTGGCGGCAGGGCTGCCCCGAGCGGACGATCACCGCGTTGGCCGGCATCTGCTGCGAGGACGCGTAGCGCTCCAGCGAGTCGGCCTCCTCGGCCGGCAGCGAGGCGCAGACCGCCAGCTCACGCGCGCCGCAGCGCGAACAATCGAGCGGCACGGCGTCGCGCGCGCTGAACCTGCAGTGGACGATGCTCTGGCGTGACATGCTCGGTACGTCCCACTTCCTTGTCGCCATGATAGCGGCCCGGGGAATGATGCGGTTTCCGGCGCGCGCGGGCAAATTGTCCCAGTGCGCGCGGGCCGCGGCGCGTCCCGCGGCGGGCGTGTCCGCGCGTGCCGGGGGCGCCCCGGCTAGAATGCAGGCCCATTCCCGCGAAAACCCCGTCACCGGCATGATCAAGCCCCGCACCCCGCCCGGCGTCATGGAGCTGCTGCCGCGCGACCAGATCGCGTTCCAGCGCATGCTGGACACCATCCGCCGCATCTTCGAGGGCTTCGGCTTCCTGCCGATCGAAACGCCGGTGTTCGAGCTGTCGGACGTGCTGCTGACCAAGTCCGGTGGCGAGACCGAGCGCCAGGTGTACTTCGCCCAGTCCACCGGCGCGCTGGAAAAGCAGGGCGAGGGCCTGCCGGAACTGGCGCTGCGCTTCGACCTGACCGTGCCGCTGGCGCGCTACGTCGCCGAGCACGAGCATGCACTGGCGTTCCCGTTCCGGCGCTACCAGATGCAGCGCGTGTACCGCGGCGAGCGCGCCCAGCGCGGGCGCTTCCGCGAGTTCTACCAGTGCGACATCGACGTGATCGGCAAGGACGCGCTGTCGCCGCGCCACGACGCCGAGGTGCCTGCGGTGATCAGCGCGGTGTTCGAGGCGCTGGACATCGGCGATTTCACCATCCAGTTCAACCACCGCAAGCTGTTGCGCGGCTACTTCGAGGGGCAGGGCATCGCCGACGCGGCGCAGGTGCCGGTGCTGCGCGAGATCGACAAGCTCGACAAGCGCGGCGAGGCGGCCGTGCGCGAAACCCTGGCCGGCGAGGGCTTCGGCCTCCCGGGCGAGGTCATCGACCGGCTGATGGCGTTCTCGCAGGTGCGTTCGACCGGGCACGACGACGCGCTCGCCAAACTCGACGCGCTCGGCGGCGGCACGCCCCTGTTCGAGGAAGGCCGCGACGAACTGCGCGAAGTGCTGCACCGGCTGCGCGCGCTCGGCGTGCCGGAGTCGCGCTACGCGATCAACCTGTCGATCGCGCGCGGCCTCGACTACTACACCGGCATCGTCTACGAGACCGCGCTGGATGCGCATCCGGGGATCGGGTCGATCTGCTCGGGTGGCCGCTACGACAACCTCGCCAGCCATTACACGAAGTCGAAGCTGCCGGGCGTGGGCATTTCCATCGGGCTGACCCGGCTGTTCTGGCAGCTGCGCGAGGCCGGGCTGGTGGCCACGGCCGACAGTTCGGTCGACGTGCTGGTCACGCTGTTCGACGATGCCGGCCTCGACCATGCGCTGGGCCTGTCGCAGCAGCTGCGCGCGGCCGGGCTCAACGTCGAGACCCAGCTCGAGCCGCGCAAGCTGGGCAAGCAGCTGCAGTACGCCGACCGCGCCGGCATCCGCTTCGTGGTGATCCGCGGCGACGAGGAGGCGGCGAAGGGCGTGGTGTCGGTCAAGGACCTGCGCCGCGGCGAACAGTTCGAGGTCGCCGACGCCGACCTGCCGCGCACGCTGCTGGTCGAGCGCGAACAGTGGCGTGCGCAGGGCGGACGCTGAGGAGAGGGCATGAAATCGATCCGCCTGGATGGCAAGTCGCTGAGCCGCGACCAATTGGTGATGGTGGCGCACGGCGCTAAGGTCGAGCTCGACGCCGCGGCGCTGCGCGACGTGGCGCGCGCGGCGGACTTCCTCGCCGAGCAGGTGCGGCGCGAGGAGCCGATCTACGGCGTGTCCACCGGCTTCGGCAGCAATGCCGACAAGTTGCTGGGCGCGCATCCGCTGCGCGATGACCTGCCCGGCGCGCAGCGTTCGGGCCGTTCGCTGCACGAGGAGCTGCAATACAACCTGATCGTCACCCACGCGGTGTGCGTGGGCGAGCCGCTGGCGGCCGACGTGGTGCGCGCGATGCTGTGCATCCGCGTCAACACGTTGCTCAAGGGCCACTCCGGCATCCGCGTGCAGACGCTGCAGGCGCTGACCGACCTGCTCAACGCCGGCGTCGTGCCAGTGGTGCCGGCGCTGGGGTCGGTGGGCGCCTCGGGCGACCTCGCGCCGCTGTCGCACCTGGCCATCGTCCTGCTCGGTGGCGGCGAGGCGTTCGTCGACGGCGAGCGCATGCCGGGCGCGCAGGCGCTGGCGCGCGCGGGCCTGCAGCCGGTGTCGCTGTCCTACAAGGAAGGCCTGGCGCTGAACAACGGCACCGCGCAGATGCTCGCCAGCGGCGTGCTCGCGCTGCACAGGCTGGACAAGCTGCTCGACACCGCCGACCTCGCCGCGGCGATGACGCTCGACGCGTTCGCCGGGCGGCTCGGCGCGTTCGCCGAGGACGTGCACGCGCTGCGCCCGCATCCGGGGCAGGTGCGCACGGCCGCGCACCTGCGCGCGCTGCTGCAAGGCTCGACGCTGGCCGACATCCCCTACCACCTGGTGCCCCGCTTCCGGCCCTGGCTGCCGTCGAGCTGGGACACCGATGCCGCGCGAGCGCTCAGCTTCGACATCGGCTGGGATTGGGTGCCCAGCGACCAGCGCCACGGCCGCGAGAAGTTCTACCGGCGCTTCAAGCCCTTCCGCGGCGGCAAGAAGCACCAGCCGCAGGACAGCTACTCGCTGCGCTGCATCCCGCAGGTGCATGGCGCGGTGCGCGATACGGTGGAGCACGCGCGGCGCGTGTTCGAGATCGAACTGAACGCGGTCACCGACAACCCGCTGGTGTTCCCCGACAGGCACGCCGCGCACGTGGAGGAACAGGTGATCTCCGCCGGGCATTTCCACGGCATGCCGCTGGCGCTGGCGATGAGCGCGGTGAAGGCGGCGATCCCGGTGCTGGCCTCGATCAGCGAGCGCCGGCTCAACAAGCTGGTCGATCCGGCGACCAACGACGGCCTGCCGGCGTTCCTGATCGGCAACGAGGACGGCACCGAGTCGGGACACATGATCGTGCAGTACACCGCGGCGGCGATCGTCAACGACCTCGCCACGCGCGCGCACCCGGCCAGCGTCTATTCGATCCCGACCAGCGCCAATGCCGAGGACCACGTGTCGATGGGCACCAACGAGGCGCGCCACGTGCTGTCAATGGTGGACGACCTCGGCAAGGTGCTGGCGCTCGAGCTGTACACCGCGGCGCAAGCGCTGGATTTCCGCCTCGACATGATCAACGCCGCACGCGACCTCGCGCGCCGCGCCGATGCCGCCACGCTGGCGGCGAAGGTGCAGGGCGCCGCGGCGGGCAGCGCCGCGCACCCGGGCTTCCTCGACGAGGTGGAGGCCCTGCGCGTGGAACTGGCGGCGGCCGAACCGTTCCATCCCGGGCACGCCGTCGCCGCCGCGCACGCCGCGATCCGCGAGCGCATCCCGTTCCTTGACCGCGACCGCGCGCTCGACGGCGAGGTCGCCGCGGCGGTGGCGCTGGTGGCGGACGGCAGCCTGCTGGCCGCCATCGGTCGCTGAGCGGCGCACGCGGTGAACCTGCCGCTGCACCTGGGCTGGCTGGGCGTCCTGGAAGCCGCGCTGATCGCGTTCGCGGCCGGCGTCGCGGCGTGGTTCGCCTGGCGCTGGCTGGCGGCGCGGGCAGGTTGGCCGCCGTCGCGGGCGATCGGCTGGGCCTGCGTGACGGGGCTGGTGGTGGGCGCGGGCATCGACAGTTGGAACCTGTTCTACCTCGGCGTCGCGCGGCTGGAATCGCCGGTCTACGCGCGCATCGCGCTGTCGAAGATCCACGATCCGAACTTCCTCGGCACCCGCGTGGTGCTGGAGTGGGCGGGTGCCCTGTGCGGCGTGGTGCTCGGCTGGATCCTCGCGCGCGGGACCGCGGGTGGCTCCCGCGACTGAGGGACGCCGGGTGGGCGTGAACGCGGATCGCGCGACCCGGGGCCCGTGGATGGCGGCGCGGCCTCCGGGGGCTTGACCAATGTAATAACGCGCTATTACATTACGCGACCATGAAGCAGCGCATCGAACCCCTACCGGAGCCAGACGCCGACGCCTCGTTCCGGGCCTTGGCCAAGGCTCTGGCCAGCCTGGAGCGAACCGACGACGTCGCCGCCTTCCTGCGCGACCTGTGCACGCCGGCCGAACTGGAAGCCATGGCCGATCGCTGGCGGGTGGTGCCGCTGCTGCTGCAGGGCCTGCCGTACCGCGAGATCCATGACCGCACCCTGGTCAGCGTCACCACGATCGGGCGCGTCGCGCGCACGCTCGAGCACGGCGCCGGTGGCTATGCCGCGGCGGTGAAGCGCCAGTACCCGCGGCTCGCGGCCAACCACTGAGGACCCCTGCATGAGCCCCACGGCCGTCCCCGCGGCGCGCGATCGCCTGCGCATCGCCATCCAGAAATCCGGGCGCCTGAGCGAGCCCGCGCGGGCGCTGCTGGCCTCGTGCGGGCTGTCGTGGCGCGAGAGCCGCGACAAGCTGTTCTGCTACGGCGAAACCGCGCCCGTCGACCTGCTGCTGGTGCGCGACGACGACATCCCCGGCCTGCTCGCCGACGGCGTGTGCGACTACGGCATCGTCGGCCGCAACGTGCTGGAGGAGCAGGCGGCCGAACGCGCCGGCAGCGGCAAGCCGCAGGTGTCGAAGGAACTGCTGGCGCTCGGCTTCGGCGGTTGCCGGCTCGACATCGCCGTGCCCGATGCCTGGGACTGGCAGGGCCCGCAGCAGCTGCAGGGCCGGCGCATCGCCACCAGCTATCCCGGCCTGCTCGCGAAATGGCTGGCCGCGCAGGGCGTGGAGGCGAGCATCGTCATGCTGTCCGGTTCGGTCGAGATTGCGCCGCGACTGGGGCAGGCGGACGTGATCTGCGACCTGGTCTCCAGCGGCGCCACGCTCGCGGCCAACCAGCTCAGGCCGGTGGACACGATCATGCGCAGCGAGGCTGTGCTGGCGGGGCCCGTGCAGCCGTTCGCCGACATCCGCGGCGAGCTGGCGCAGATGCTGCTGCGCCGCCTGGACGGCGTGCTGCGGCTCAAGGACAGCCGCCTGCTGCTGTTCCAGGCGCAGCGCGCCGAACTGCCGGCGCTGCTCGACCTGCTGCCTGATGCCGAGCAGCCGACGATGCTGCAGGTGGACGGCGCCGACATGCTGGCGCTGCAGGCGCTGTGTCACGGCGCGATGACCTGGCAGCGGCTGGAAGACCTCAAGCGCGCCGGCGCGCGCGGGCTGATGGTGCTGCCGGTCGAGAGGATGCTGGCATGAGTACGCCCGTGCAGCGCCTGGACTGGGCGTCGCTCGACGCCGACGCGCGCGCGGCGGCGTTGCTGCGTCCGGTGCAGGCCGTCGCGGCGCAGACGCGCGCGATCGTGGCCGGGGTGATCGAGGACGTGCGTGCGCGTGGGGATGTGGCCCTGCGCGAACTGACGCAGCAGCTGGACGGCGTGGCGCTGGCCGGGTTCGAGGTATCGCCGTCCGAGTTCGAAGCTGCCGAAGCGGCCGTCGACGACACCTTGCGTGCGGCCATGCGCGCGGCGGCGGCGCGCATCGGCCGGTTCCATGCCGTCGGCTTGGCGACGGCGTACGCGGTCGAGACCGCCCCCGGTGTCACCTGCGAGCGCATGGTGCGGGCGATCCGCCGCGTCGGCCTGTACGTGCCCGCCGGCAGCGCGCCGCTGCCGTCCACGGCGCTGATGCTCGGTGTTCCCGCGCAGTTGGCCGGTTGCCGCGAGGTGGTGCTGTGCACGCCGCCGCGCAAGGACGGCAGCGCCGATCCCGCGGTGCTGGTCGCCGCGCGCCTCACCGGCGTGCATCGCGTGTTCAAGCTCGGCGGCGCGCAGGCGATCGCGGCGATGGCCTACGGCAGCGACAGCGTGCCACGCTGCGACAAGCTGTTCGGGCCCGGCAACGGCTACGTCACCGAGGCCAAGCAGCAGGTCGCGCAGGCGGGCGCGGCCGCGATCGACATGCCTGCCGGCCCGTCGGAGGTGCTGGTGATCGCCGATGCGGGCGCGGATGCGGCCTTCGTCGCCGCCGACCTGCTGTCGCAGGCCGAACATGGTGCCGATTCGCAGGTGTTGCTGCTCAGCGACAGCTTGGCGCTGCTGGACGCGGTGCAGGCGCAGCTCGACGCACAACTGCAGGTGCTGCCGCGCGCCGGGATCGCGCGCCAGTCGCTGGCGCAGTCACGGCTCATCCGCGTGGCCTCGCTGGACGAGGCGTTCGCGATCAGCAACGACTACGCGCCCGAGCACCTGATCCTCGCCCTGCGCGAACCGCGCGGCTGGCTCGACCGGGTGGAAGCGGCCGGCTCGGTGTTCCTCGGCGACTACACGCCGGAGGCGCTGGGCGACTACTGCAGCGGCACCAACCACGTGCTGCCGACCAGCGGCGCCGCGCGTGCCTACAGCGGCGTGTCGGTGGCCAGCTTCCAGACCTTCGTCAGCGTGCAGGGCGCGACCCCCGCGGGCATCACGGCGATCGGGCCCGACGCGGTCATCCTGGCCGAAGCCGAAGGGCTGGAGGCGCATGCGAACGCGGTCCGCCTGCGGCTGGGCAAGGCCACCACGACCCGGGAGGCGGCATGAGCACGCCCGCGGACGAGGTGCTGGCGCTGGTGCGCGACGACCTGCGGGGGTTCGCCGGCTACAGCTCGGCGCGCAGCGAGCACCTGGACGGCGACCTGTGGCTCAACGCCAACGAGTCGGCGTGGCGCAACCTGGCCGATGCCGAGGCCGCGTGCCGGCGCTACCCCGACCCCCAGCCGCCGCGCCTGCGCGAGGCGTTGGCCGGGCTGTACGGCGTGCAGCCGGCACAGCTCATCGTCGGCCGGGGCAGCGACGAGGCCATCGACCTGCTGGTGCGCGCCACCTGCGTTGCCGGTCGGGACGCGGTGCTGGTCACGCCGCCAGTGTTCGGCATGTATGCGGTCAGCGCTCGGCTGCAGGGTGCTCCGTTGGTCGAAGTGCCATTGCGCGACGATCCATCCGATGGGCTGGTGCCGGATTTCGCCGCGATCGAGCGCGAGGCGCTGGCGCGAAAGGCGAAGCTGGTCTTCCTGTGCTCGCCGTCGAATCCCGGCGGAGCGGCGATCGCCACGGACGACATCGCCGCACTCGCCAGCAGGCTGCGCGGCAAGGCGCTCGTCGTGGTCGACGAAGCCTATGGCGAGTTTTCCGACGAACCCTCCGCCACCGGGCTGTTGGACGCGCTGCCGAACCTGGTCGTGCTGCGCACGCTGTCGAAGGCGCATGCCCTGGCCGCCGCCCGCATCGGCGTGGCGATCGCCGCGCCGGCCCTGGTCGAGGTGCTGCGCCGCTGCCAGGCGCCGTACCCGGTGCCCGGCCCGGTCGCGGCGCTCGGCGTGCAGGCGCTGTCGCCGGCAGCGCGCGCCGCGACCGCGGCACGCGTCGAGGAGGTGCGCAGCGAGCGCGTGCGGATCGGCGCAGCGCTGGCCGGAATGCCGGGCATACGCCGGGTGTATCCGTCGCAGGCGAATTTCCTGCTGGTGCGCTTGCGCGATGCCGAATGCGCGTTCCGCGGGCTGCTGGCGGCCGGCATCGTCGTCCGCGACCAGCGGGCGGCGCCGGGACTGGGCGACGCGCTGCGCATCACCCTCGGCACGCCCGCGCAGAACGACCGCGTGCTGGCGGTCCTGCAGGCGCTGGACGCGCGCGGGGAGGCGGCATGAGCGGCACGAGGATCCTGTTCGTCGACCGCGACGGCACCCTGATCGAGGAACCCGCCGATTTCCAGATCGACGCCTACGAGAAACTGCGCTTCGTGCGCGGCGTGATCCCGGCGATGCTGAAACTACGCGATGCCGGCTTCGAGTTCGTGATCGTCACCAACCAGGACGGGCTCGGCGGCGAGGCGTATCCGCGGGCGAGCTTCGACGGTCCCAACGACCTGATGCTGCAGGTGTTCGAAAGCCAGGGCATCGTTTTCCGCGAAGTGCTGGTCGACTGCAGCTGGCCAGCCGACAACGCCCCCACGCGCAAGCCGGGGCTCGGGCTCGTGCAGCACTACCTGCGCGACCGCGGCATCGACCTCGACCGTTCGGCGATGGTCGGCGACCGCGACACCGACCTGCGTTTCGCCGACAACCTTGGCATCCGCGGCTTCCAGTTGCGCACGGCACAGTTCGGCGGCGAGTGGGACTGGGCCGGGATCGCGCATGAACTGGCCGACGCGCCGCGCCGCGCGCGCGTGCAGCGCAACACGAAGGAAACCCGGATCACGGTCGAGCTGGACCTGGACCGTGCCGCCGATGCGCAGGTCTCGACCGGCCTGCCGTTCTTCGACCACATGCTCGACCAGATCGGCAAGCACGGCGGCATCGCGCTGTCGGTACGGGCCGAGGGCGACCTGCACATCGACGAGCACCACACCGTCGAGGACACCGGGATCGCCTTCGGACAAGCCCTGCGCGAGGCGCTGGGCGACAAGCGCGGCATCGCGCGATACGGGTTCGACGCCCCTGACGATGGATCGGCTCGCGGAGCGGGTCGCCGCCAACATGGATTCACCCTGCCGATGGACGAGACGCTCGCTAGTGCCGCGCTCGACTTCGGCGGCCGGCCCTACCTGGTGTTCGACGGCGCGTTCCGGCGCGAGCGCGTCGGCGACCTGCCGACCGAGCTGGTGGAACACTTCTTCCGCTCGGTCTGCGACGCCGCCGCGCTCAACCTCAACCTGAAGGTCGAAGGCGAGAACGACCACCACAAGGTGGAAGCCTGCTTCAAGGCCTTCGCCCGCGCCCTGCGCATGGCGGTGAAGCGCGAGGGCGCGGAACTGCCCAGCACCAAGGGCCTGCTGTGATGCGCGTGGCCCTGGTCGACGCCGGCGGCGCCAATATCGGCTCGGTGCGCTTCGCGCTGCAGCGGCTCGGCGTCGAGCCCGAACTCACCGCCGATGCGGAGGCCATCCGCACCGCCGACAAGGTGATCCTGCCCGGGGTGAGCACCGCCGGCACGGTGATGCGCCGTCTGCGCCAGCTCGACCTAGTCGACACGCTGCGCGCGTTGCGCCAGCCGCTGCTGGGCGTGTGCGTGGGCATGCAGCTGCTGTTCGAGCATTCCGAAGAGGACGACACGCCCTGCCTGGGGCTGCTGGCGGGCACCGTGCGCCGCCTGCCGCCGGGCGCGGGCATCCGCGTGCCGCACATGGGCTGGAACCGGCTGTCGCTGCGTCGCGAGGATCCCGTGCTGGCCGGCTTCTCCGACGGCGACCACGCCTATTTCGTGCACAGCTACGCGGCGCCGCCGACGGAGGATTGCGTCGCCGCGAGCGACCACGGGCGCGCGTTCGCGGCGGTGGTCCGTCGCGGCAACGTGGTCGGCGCGCAGTTCCATCCGGAGCGTTCGTCCACCGCGGGTGCGCGTCTGCTGCGCAACTTCCTGGAGGCGCCGTCGCCATGACTCTCCCCGGTTTCACCCTGTATCCGGCGATCGACGTGCGCGACGGCCGGATCGTGCGCCTGGCGCAAGGCGACTATGCGCAGGAAACCCGCTACGGCGACGACCCGCTGGCGCTGGCGCGTGCCTACGCCGGGCAGGGCGCGCAGTGGCTGCACCTGGTCGACCTCGATGCCGCCCGCGCCGGCGGCTACACCCTGTTCGAGCTGGTGCGGCGCATCGTCTCGGACACGGGACTGCGCGTGCAGACCGGCGGCGGCGTGCGCGGCCGCGACGACGTCGCGCGCATCCTCGATGCCGGTGCGGCGCGCGTGGTCGTCGGTTCGCTGGCCGTGCGCGAAGCGGATGAAGTGATCGACTGGATCGAAGCCTTCGGCCGCGAGCGCATCACCGTGGCGCTGGACACGCGCCTGGACCGCGCCGGCACCTGGCGCCTGCCCGTGCACGGCTGGACCGAAACCGCCGCCGGCACGCTGGAGGACATGGCCGCACGCTACGCCGCGCATGGCCTGCGCCACCTGCTGTGCACCGACATCACGCGCGACGGCATGATGACCGGGCCCAACCTCGCGCTGTACCGCCTGCTCGCGGACTGCGTCCCGGACCTCGAGCTGCAGGCCTCCGGCGGCGTGCGCCACCTCGACGACGTGCTGCAGGCGCAGGCGCAGGGTTGCGCGGGCATCGTGCTGGGGCGTTCGCTGCTCGAGGGCAAGCTGGCGTTGCCCGAGGCGCTGGCGCGCACCGCGGCTGCCGCCAGGGGCGAGGCACGCTGATGCTGGCGCGGCGCATCATTCCCTGCCTCGACGTGCGCGATGGCCGCGTGGTCAAGGGCGTGCGCTTCCGCGACCACGTCGACATGGGCGACATCGTCGAGCTGGCGCTGCGCTACCGCGACGAAGGTGCCGACGAACTGGTGTTCTACGACATCGGCGCCAGCCCCGAGCAACGTTCTGTCGACCGCGGCTGGGTGGAGCGCGTCTCGGCCCGGCTCGACATCCCGTTCTGCGTCGCCGGCGGCATCCGCGACGTCGAGACCGCGCGCGCGGTGCTGCATGCCGGCGCCGACAAGATCTCGATCAACTCGCCGGCGCTGGAGCGCCCGGTGCTGATCACGGAGCTGGCCGAGGCCTTCGGCGTGCAGTGCGTGGTCGTCGGCGTCGATTCGATCCGCGAGGCGGACGGCGAGTGGCGGGTGCGCAGCCATACCGGCGACCCGGCCCGGATGCGCGCGCCCTCGGTCCGCACCCTGGACTGGGTGGTCGAGGCGCAGCGCCTGGGCGCGGGCGAGATCGTGCTCAACTGCATGGACCAGGATGGCGTACGCCGGGGCTACGACCTCGCCCAGCTGGCCGAGGTGCGCGCGGTGTGCACGGTACCGCTGGTGGCGTCGGGCGGGGCCGGCGAGGAAGCGCACTTCGCCGACGTGTTCCGCGTGGCGGACGTGGACGGCGCACTCGCGGCCAGCGTGTTCCATGGCGGCCGGATCCGGATTCCCGACCTGAAACGGTTCCTGCGTGGCGAAGGCGTGGAGGTGCGCGATGCCTGAGGTGGCGACGACGACGGACGATGGCGGCTTCGATGCCGCCGCGCTCGACTGGGGCAAGGGCGATGGCCTGCTGCCGGCGATCGTGCAGGATGCGCGCACGCTGCGCGTGCTGATGCTCGGCTACATGGACCGCGCCGCGCTGGCGCACACCCTGTCCTCGCGCCGCGTGACCTTCTTCAGCCGCAGCAAGGGGCGGCTGTGGACCAAGGGCGAGTCGTCCGGGCACGTCCTCGACCTGGTCTCGGTGGACGTCGACTGCGACCACGACACCCTGCTGGTGCTGGCGCATCCGCAGGGCCCGACCTGCCACCTGCAGCGCGCGAGCTGCTTCGCGCAGGCGCCGGCGTCCACGCTGGCCACGTTGTCCGCGCTGGTCGAGCAGCGCGCCACGGAGCGGCCCGAGGGCAGCTACACCACGCGGCTGTTCGAGGGTGGCGTGCGGCGCATGGCGCAGAAGGTAGGCGAGGAGGGCGTGGAGACGGCGCTGGCGGCGGTGGCCGAGGACGACGGCGCGCTGCTCGGCGAAGCCGCGGACCTCGTGTTCCACCTGCTGGTGCTGCTGCGCGCGCGCGGGCTGGACCTTGCCGACGTCGAGGCCACCCTGCGCAGCCGGGCGCGCTGAGCGCGCGCGCCGCCGGCGTCAGGCGGCCGAGATCGAGGTGCGCACGCAGTCGCGGCCGTTGGCCTTGGCGGCATACAGCGCGCGGTCGGCGGTCTGCAGGGCATCGTCCATGTCGCTGTCGGCATCGGCGACGATGGTATGCACCCCGATGCTGGCGGAAATCCGCAGCCGCAGGTCCTGCGAGACGCAGGGTTCGCTGACCAGCGCCTGGCGCAGCTCCTCCGCGACCGCGACCGCCGAGGCGAGGTCGTGGCCGGGCAGCACCACCACGAACTCCTCGCCGCCGAAGCGTGCGAGCAGGGCGTCGTGCCGGCGCAGCACCCTGCCGATGCGCTGCGCGGCCCAGCGCAGGCAGTCGTCGCCGACGAGGTGGCCGTGGCGGTCGTTGATCGACTTGAAGTGGTCGAGGTCGACCATCAGCAGCGACAGCGGCCGGCGTGCGTCGCGCGCCTCCGAGAGCAGGGCATCGAAGCCCTCGTGGAAATAGCTGCGGTTGTACAGGCCGGTGAGCGCGTCGCGCCGGCTGGAGTCGCGCAACCGCTCGTGCGCTTCCTCGAGCTGGACGAGGGCGTGGCGGACCTCCTGCGTGCGCTGCGCGACCTTGCGCTCGAGCTGCTGGTTGGCCTCGTTGGTGATGCGCTGGTTCTCGTTGCGCAGCTGCGCGTAGCGATAGCCCAGCGCGATCGACAGCAGCAGCATCTCCAGCGCCGATCCGATCTGCACCCCGTATTCGGTGGCGAAGTTCTTGGGCAGCATGCCGAACGCGAGCAGGGTGAACACCGCCGTGCCCAGCAGGAACATCGACCACGCGAGCAGCAGCAGCTTCGCCGGCGCATAGCCCTGGCGGACCACCTGGATCGTGGTGAACAGGATCCACAGCACGCCCAGCAGCACGGCGCGGGACGCGACCGGGGTCGACAGGCGGTAGGGCAGCCAGACCGAGGCGATGCCGAACAGGACGAAGAAGCCGATCAGGGCGATGGTGCCCAGGTTCAATCGGGGCGCGCGGTGGGACAGTTCGAGGAAGGTACGCGCGAACTGCAGCATGGCGATCAGCGCCAGGCAGATCGAGATCGGCACCATGTGGTCGGCCATCCACGGCGAATCCGGCCACAGGTACTCGAAGCCCAGGCCGTTGAGCGTGAACAGCACCAGGCCGAAGGCGGTGATATGGCACAGGTACCAGAAATAGCTGGCGTCGCGCAGCGAGATCCACAGCACCAGGTTGTAGAAGAACAGCGCCAGCAGGATGCCGTAGTACAGGCCGATGGCAAGCTGCGCATCGCGCGAGATCTCGGTGAACGCCGCTGGCGTGTACAGGTGCAGCGGCACCTGCATCGAGCTCTCGCTTTCCACGCGCAGCAGCACTTCGACCGGCTGGCCGGGCGGCAGGTCCACCTGGAAGTTCGGATGGCGGTAGCTGATGCTGCGGGCGTGGAAGGGCAGGTGGTCGCCGCCGGCGAAATGCTGCGTGCGGCCGTCGGGATAGCGCAGGTAGAGGTCGAGGCGGTCGCTGAGCGGGTACTCCTGCACCAGCAGCCAGCGGGTCTCGCCGGGGTTGCGGTTGACCACGGTGGCATGGAACCAGAATGCGCCGCGCTGGAAGCCGAATGCGTCCTTGCCGTCGGGCAGGGGCGCGAAATCGCCTTCCGCGACGTGGCGCCAGGCGTCTTCCGGGCGGTCGGAGAGGGTGGCGTCGTGCCGGTACGACACGTGCGGGCTCAAAGCGGCGTCGGTCGAGCGCGGCCCAAGTTCCAGCGGCGCCTGTGCACGGGCGGCCGGGAGCGCGACGAGGACCAACAGCAGCAGCCAGGCCTGGAGCCCGCGCATGCGTTGGGTCATTGCGTGCTTCCCGCGATTGCCAGGTCCATCGTCGTGCGTCTCCCGCCCGGTGCGTGGGGCACCCCGGCGTACTGGATCAACGTCCGGCGGCGGCATAATGGGACATGCCGTTGCCGATGACCCGAAGAATGACACGCCCGGGCCTGCTGTGGTCAACCCTGCTCGCGCTGGTAGCGCTCTCCGCGCCGGCCCACGCCTGCAGCGGCGGCACGGTGTTCGAGGACCGCAACGGCGATGGCGTGCGCCAGTCCGACGAAGCCCCCTTGGCCGGCATCCGCGTGTCGGATGGAACTGGAATCGCTTCCAGCGATGCGCGCGGCATGTTCGCCGGCCTGCGCGCGGGCACGGGGCACGTGGTGTTCGTGATCCGGCCCGCCGGGTACCGGCCGACCGCGCCCGCTGCGGGCGTGCCAGCGTTCTGGCGCCCCGCCGCGGGTGGCGACGGCCGCTGTGATTTCGGCCTGCAGCGCGAACACCGCGCGCCGGGAGACCTGCGCGTGCTGGTGTTCAGCGATCCGCAGGTCGCGGACCTGGACCAGGTGGGTTATTTCGAACGAGGCGTCGTGGCCGCCGCGCGCGCCGGCGGTCGCGCCGACCTGGGGCTTACCCTGGGCGACCTCGTCGACGACGAGACCGCGCTGTATCCCGCATTCGACCGCGTGATCGCCACGCTCGGCGTGCCCTGGCTGCACGTGCCCGGCAACCACGACGTCGACGCCGGCGCGCGCGACGACGCGACCTCGCTCACGGCGTACCACCACGCCTACGGGCCCGACACCTACGCCTGGGAAGAGCGCGAGGCGGTGTTCGTGCTGCTCGACAACGTGATCGCCATGCCCGCGAGCCGGCCGGCCTACGTCGGCGGCCTGCGTGAAACCCAGTTCGCTTTCCTGCAGCGGTTCCTCGCGGAGGTGGATCCGGCCCGGCGGGTGGTGGTGGCCGCGCACATCCCGTGGTTCGACACCGCGGCGCCCGGGCGCGCGCCCACCGTGCGGGCCGCGGATCGCGAGCGGCTGTTCGCCCTGCTGCAGCGGTTCCCGAAGGTGCTGCTGCTCAGCGGACACCGCCATTCGCAGCGCCAGTTCTTCCACGATGCCGCCACCGGCTGGCACGGGGCGACGCCTTTGCACGAGTACAACGTCGGTGCGGCCAGCGGCGCCTACTGGTCCGGTGCGAAGGACGCGGACGGCGTCCCGGACGCGACCATGGCCGACGGCACGCCCAATGGCTTCGCGACGCTGGTGGTCGCGGCCGATGGCGGCGTCCGCCTCGCCTGGCATCCGGCGCGCCTGCGTCGTGACGATCCGGCGTCGACCTCGATCATGGGCCTGCACGCGCCCAAGGTGCTGCGCCAGGGCGCGTACCCGGCCTGGGGCGTGTACGCCAACGTGTACATGGGGCATGACGGCACCCGCGTCGACTATCGCATCGACGGCGGCGAGTGGAAGCCCATGGCAAGGGTGGAGGCGCCCGATCCGCGGCTGCTGGTGGAGAACGCGCGCGACGACCTGTCCGACACGCTGCGCGGACGCGATCGCTCGCCCGAGGCCGAGCCCTCGCCGCACCAGTGGCGCGGCACGCTCGACACGCGCCTGCCGGTGGGCGTGCACCGCGTCGAAGTGCGGGTCTTCGACGATGAGGGCCACGTGCACATGGCGCATCTCGACTATCGCCTGGACGCCTGGCGCGAATGAGCGCCGCGCGTTCACCCGCGACGCCCGCTGCCGCCGGCAAGGACCTGCCCATCAAGCGCTTCCGCGATGCCGCGGCGTGGGACGAAGCGCGCGCGGGCGGAGAAGTTCGTGGCCATGCTCGCGCGGCGAGAAGCTCCACCGCTGATCGCCACAGACGGCGACGCGATCAGGGATCGAACGGATACGGCACCGGCGGCGACGGCGCCAGCGTGGCTTCCCAGGCCTGCAGCGCGGCGGGGATGTCCGCGCCGATCGAGAGTTGCGGCATCGACGACTTGTAGCCTTCGGCGTCCTCGCGTCGCGCCACCTGCCGCTTGGCATAGGCGAACGCATCGACCAGGCCGCCGTCGCGGTTCATGGCCTCGATCAGCATCGCGCGTCCGAAATAGGTGGCGCTGGCGGTGTCGCCGCAGCCGAACGACGGCCGGTCGCGCCGCGCCGCGGTGATCACCAGCGTGTCGGGCGAGGCGAGCGCGGGGATGAAGCCGCCCGAGAAGCAGGCCGAGATGATCAACAGTCGGTGGCGGATGCCGGCCTCGTCCAGCGCGTCGCGCAGCTGGCGCGGGGTCAGCGCAGCGTCGAACTGGCCGGGCATGCGCAACACCACGGTGTGGTCGCGATCGCCGTGCGACGACAGGAACAGCAGCAGCAGGTCCTGCGCGGGATCCATCGCACGGCCGATGCCGGCGAGCGCTTGGCGCAGGTTGTCGAGCGTGGCCAGCGGGCGTGGCGCCTTGCCCACGCTGGCAGGATGGTTGACCAGGGTGATCGTGCGCCCCTCGGCGCCGTAGCGCGCGTCCACGAGGGTCTCGAAGTAGGCCACCTCGTTGCGGAACACGTTTTCGTTGCCGTCGCCGGCGATGCCGATCGCGTACAGGTCCGGCACGCCCGGACGCTGCGCCGGCATGGCCTGCAGGCGGGCGTCGATCAGGGCCTGGTCGCGGTGCGCGAGCGTGGCGACGTCGGCATCCGCCACCGCTTCGCCGGCGATCGCCGTGCCGGCCAACGCCCAGCACGCCGAAAGGACCAGGGCGATCAGCGAAACGCGATGGGCGCAGCGGAGGTCCATGCCGAAGCGAGTCATGCCGACCGGGCGGATGCCTGCATGCTGAGCCACGCGCCGCCGGTGAGCAACACCACCGCCAGCGCCTGGCTCCAGCGCGGCTCGGCGCGCCCGGCGGCGACCAGCAGCAGGGTCGACAGCAGCGGCGCGAGGTAGGACAGGCTGCCGAGGAGGGCGAGGTCGCCGTGCCGCGTCCCGGCATCCCACAGCCGGAAGGCGATCCCGACCGGGCCCAGGCCCATGCCGAGCAGCACGATCCACTGTCCCGCGGAGGGTGCCACCGTCCGTTCGAACGCGACGTGGGCCAGCGCGCCGAGCAACGCGACCATGAGGCAGGCCGGCACGATGGCGCTGCCGGGCACGGCGGCGAAGCGGCGGTTGAGCACCGAATAGCCGGCCCAGGTCACCGCGGCGAGGAACGCCGCCGCGTAGCCGGCCAGCGCGTCGCCGGTCGCGGTGGCCGAGGCGCCACCCGCGATCAGCAGCGCCGCGGCCGCGAAGCCCAGCAGCGCGCCGAAGAGGTGGCCGGCGCGCAGGCGCATGCCCGGCAGACGCGCGGAGAACAGCACGATCAGCAGCGGCCACAGGTAGTTGATCAGGTTGGCTTCGACCGCGGGCGCGCGCTTGAGGGCGAAGAAGTAAAGCGCGTGGTACCCGAACAGCCCCGCGACGGCCAGCGCCAGCGCCGCGGGCGGTACCCGCCAGGCCTGCCAGCCGGTGCGACCGCGCGATGCGGTGACCAGGGTGCCGGCGAGGCCGGCGATGCCGAAGCCGGTGGCGAGCACCTGCAACGGCGGCAGCGCGCCGGAGGCGACCGTCAGCAGCGCCAGCGAGGACCACAGCAGGATCGCGGCGATGCCCGCCCAGGTGGCGGACCGCACCGCGTTCATGCCTCGGCGTCGACCCCGTCGAAGCCGGTCGCGCGCGGGTGGCCGTTCGCCGCTTCGTCCGTGCGCGGCTCCGGATAGTCCTCGCGGCGATCGATCAGGGTGGTGCGCAGGCCGGCGTCGCGCGCCGCGTCCAGTTCCGCCACCACGTCCGACAGGAACAGGATGTCACCCGGCGCCGTCTCCAGCGCATCGGCGATGCGCGCGTAGCTCGCGACCTCGCGCTTGCCGCCGACGGCGGTGTCGAACCAGCCCGAGAACAGGCCACCGAGGTCGCCGTCATCGGTGTGCGCGAACAGCAGCTTCTGCGCCGGCACCGAACCGGACGAGTACACCGCCAGCCGCCGGCCTTCGCCATGCCAGCGGCGCAGCGCCGCCGCGGCGTCGGAGTAGAGCGGCGCGGTGAAATCGGCGTCGCGGTAGCCGGCTTCCCAGACCATGCCCTGCAACGCCTTGAGCGCGGTGTGCTTGCGGTCCTCGTCGATCCAGCCCTGCAGGGTCTCGACGATCATCGCATCCTGGCACAGGCCGCCGTTCTCCAGCGCCACGGCGTCCAGCCAGCGGCGCACCTCGGGTTCGTGCCCATGTTCGCGCACGAACCGCGGCAGCTCGCGCCGCGCATACGGGAACAGCACGTCCTTGACGAACGAGATCGAGGACGTGGTGCCCTCGATGTCGGTGAGGATCACGGCGGGTGACAGGGAAGGCGTCATGGGCGATAGCGTACCGCGTCGGGTGCGGGGGTGAGGTCGGCCAGGGGCGGCTCGGGCCCCCATCGTCGCGCCGGGGCGTTCGATGCCGTCGTCCCGGCTTCCGATGCCGTCATCCCGGCGAAGGCCGGGATCCAGCGTTTTTTCGATCCCGATCGCGGTGGAACTCTGGAAAGGCACTGGGTCCCGGCTTTCGCCGGGATGACGGTGCTGGGCCTTCGCCGGGACGACGGTGCCGGGTCTTCGCGGGGATGACGGAGTTCGGCCTTCGCCGGGATGACGCGGTTCAAGATGGCGTCTGCGTGCCGGTGGGCAGGCGGACGCCGACGTCGATGGCGCCGGTCAGGCGCGTTTCGCCGGATTCTCGTAGCGCGGGAACTTCTGCGCGATGTCGGTGCCGGTGAAGTGTCCGATCCAGCCGTCGGGCTGCTCGAAGAAGCGGATCGCAACGAAACGCGGCTCCGGTCCCATGTCGAACCAGTGGGTCGCGCCGTCGGGGACCGCGATCAGGTCGTCCTTCACGCATTCGATCTCGTAGACCTTGTCGTCGACGTGCAGGGTGAACAGGCCGGAGCCGTCGACGAAGAAGCGTACTTCGTCTTCCTTGTGGTAGTGCTCGTCGAGGAACCTGGCGCGCAGTTCGTCCTTCTTCGGATTGTCCGGCGCAATGCTGATCACGTCGACCGTGGTGAAACCGCGTTCTGCGCTGATGCGGTCGATGTCGGCGCGGTAGGCGGCCAGCACCTCGTCCGGCGACGCGCCGGCAGCCACCGGCTGGCTGGCCTGCCAGCGCTCGAAGTGCACGCCGATCTTCGCCAGCTCGCGCGCGATCTCGGCGCCGTCATGGCTGGTGAACTCGGGTGTGCCGGGATCGGCGTCGGAGAAGATGCGGAGTCGGCTCATGGCGATGGCAGGTCGTGCAGCGGGGCGTCCAAGCCTAGCAGCTGGCGATGCGCGGAGCTTGCCGCTGGCAGAACGCGGGTGTTCCGCGGCTGGAACCGCTCAGCGCGACGCCAGCCGGCGCAGGTCCAGTTCGCAGCCGAGCAGGAAGTCAAACGCCTCCAGGTGCCGGCGCGCCTCGGCCATGTCGCGGCCCCAGGCGTACAGGCCGTGGCCGTCGATGAGATAGCCCCACATCGGGCCCTGGTCGAGCAGCGCGTCCACCTGCGCGGCCAGCGTCGGCATGTGCTGGCTGTTCGGCAGCACGGGCACGTCGATCCGGGTTTCGTGGGTCTCGTTGCCGCGGAAGGCCTTCAGCAGCTCGTAGCCTTCCAGGCGCACGCGCCCTTCGCCGGCGAACAGGCGCGAGGCGACGGTTTGCTGGCGCGAATGCGTGTGCAGGATGCAGCCGACTTCCGGATAGCGCCGGTACAGCTGGGTGTGCAGCAGGGTCTCCGCCGACGGCCGATGGTCGCTGCCGACGGCCTTGCCGTCGAAGTCGACGACCATGATGTCGGCCTCGGCGAGCTTGCCCTTGTCGCGCCCGGAGACGGTGATCGCGGCGTGGCGATCGTCCAGCCGTTCGGAGAAGTTGCTGCTCGTCGCCGGCGTCCAGCCCAGCTGCGACAGCTCGCGGACGTTGGCGATCAGCTCGCCGGCGCAGTGGCGCAGGCGCTGGTGGTCGTAGGGCAGGGCATCGCTCATGCGCGCAGTCTACCGCGGCGCTTCCGCCTTGCGCCTGCGCCCGAAGCCGCGGTAGGCCGCCAGCGCCAGCAGCGCGATCACCAGCGAACCGATCAGGATGTTCACGTTGGTCGACCACACCAGCAGGCCGCACGCCACCAGCGCAAGCATGCCGAGGACGCGGTCGCTGGCCGTCGACGGCCGTTCGCGCGTGCCCAGCAGCAGGCTCAGGCCGGCGGCGATGTAGGCCATCACCACCAGCGTCACCACCATCTCGATGATGGTCTTGAACTGGCCCGAGACCGTCGGCGCGAGCGTGACGACGGAGATGACCGTCATCGACAGCGCGATGATGAACAGGCCCCAGCCGGCGGACCCGTTCGCGCGCAGGCGACCGAAGATCGACGGCAGGAAACCGCGCTGCGCGGCGCGCGCGCCGGACTCGCCGGTCACCAGCATCCAGCCGCCGAGCGTGCCGGTGGCCTTGAGGGCGGCGGCCGCGGCGATCACCGGGATCGCCCAGGGACCGAACATCTGGCCCGCGACCAGCGCGAACGGCGCGCTCGACGCGGCCATCTGCCCGGCGGGCACGATGCCCATCATCAGCACCGAGGACACGAGGTAGACCACGCCGGCGATCAGGATGCCGCCGATGGTGGCGATCGGCACGTTGCGGTCGGGGTCGCGGACCACGCCGGCGACCATCGCGCCGGTTTCCAGCCCGACGAAGGCCCAGAACACCGGCGCCAGTTCGTTGAACACGGCCACGGCATCGGACTTGCCGGTGAGGTTCCAGCTTTCGCGGTAGATGCCGGGGTCGAAGCTGCCCCAGCCGGCGATCAGGACCGCCACCACCGGCAGCAGGCCGAAGATCACGCACATCGACTGGAAGCGCGCGATCGAGCGCGGACCGAGCAGGTTGAGCGCGAACATCAGCCAGATCAGCACGATCTGGCCGACCAGGCGCACGCTGCCGCTGTCGTCGATCGGCAGCAGGATCACCAGGTAGCCGAACGCGGCCACCGCGATCGCGTTGTTGCCCATCCACGACGACGTCCAGTACAGCGTGGTGGCCAGGAAGCCCATGTCCCGGCCCAGCGCGGGCCGCACGTAGTCGTCGGGCGAGTTGAGGTTCGGGTACTGCCGCGCCAGCCGCGCAAACGCGCCGCCCAGCGCCATCGCGATCAGGGTGCCGACCAGCCACGAGAAGGCGGTGACGCCACCGACCTCCGCCAGCGAGGCCGGCAGCAGGAAGAATCCCGAGCCGATCATGTTGTTGGCGACGACGAAGGTCGCCAGCACGGGTCCGATCTTCTTTGCGGTCTCTGCCGACATGGTGGCGTGGCCTGCGCAGGCGTGGAAAACAGGACGGCGCCGCGAGGGCGCCGTCGGTGGTGGGCCGCGTCAGGCCTTGTTGAGCTTGCTGTTGCGGTAGCCGTAGAGGAAGTAGATGAGCTGGCCGACGATCGTCCACAGCACGAAGATCAGCCAGTGCTCCTTGAACGACTGGAAGAACAGGAACAGGCACGCGATCACGCCCAGCGGGCAGATCAGCCAGAACATCGGCACGCGGAACGGGCGCTTCAGGTCCGGGCGGGTGTAGCGCAGGATGAGCACGCCGAGGCAGACGGTGGCGAAGGCGATCAGGGTGCCCATCGCGACCAGCTCGCCGAGCACGCTGAGCGGCATGAAGCCGGCCAGCAGGCAGGCGATGATGCCGACGATGATCGTGCCGACGTAGGGCGTGTGGAACTTCGGGTGCACCTTGCCGAAGATCTTCGGCATCAGGCCGTCGCGCGACATCGAGTAGAAGATGCGCGGCTGGGCCATCAGCATGACCAGGATCACCGACGACAGGCCGGCGATCGCGCCGATCTCCACCGCGGTCTTGAGCCAGCCGATGCTGGCGCCCGGATCGGCCTTCAGCACTTCCTCCAGCGCGGTCGCCACCGGCTTGGCGGTGTTGAGCAGGGTGTAGTGGGTCATGCCGGTGAGCACAGCGCAGACGGCGATGTAGATCACCGTGCAGATCGCCAGCGAGCCGAGGATGCCGATGGGCATGTCCCGCTGCGGGTTCTTGGCCTCGCCAGCGGCGGTGGAGACCGCGTCGAAGCCGATGTAGGCGAAGAACACGATGGCGGCGGCGCGGAACACGCCGTCCATGCCGAACTGCCCGGGGCCGGTGTTCGCCGGGATGAACGGCGTCCAGTTCTCCGGATTGACGTACTGCACGCCGAAGCCGAGGAACGCGGCGATGACCGCGATCTTGATCGCGACGACGATCGCGTTGACGAACGCCGACTGGGTAATGCCGACGTAGCACAGGCCGCTGATCGCCGCGACGATCAGCACCGCGGGCAGGTTGATCAGGCCATCGGTGGCGACGAACTGCCCATCCGCCCAGGTGATCGGCGCGGACGCCAGCTGTGCCGGGAACGGGATGCCCAGCGTGCTGGTCAGGAAGCTGACGAGGTAGCCCGACCAGCCCACCGCGACGGTCGACGAGGCGAACAGGTACTCCAGCACCAGGCACCAGCCGATGAACCAGGCGACGAACTCGCCCAGGGTGGCGTAGGAATAGGAGTAGGCGCTGCCGGACACCGGCATCATCGACGCGAATTCGGCATAGCACAGGCCGGCCATCGCGCACGCGAAGCCGGCGATCACGAAGCTGAGCATGATGGCCGGGCCGGCGTGGTTGGCCGCGGCCTGGCCGGTCAGCACGAAGATGCCGGCGCCGATGACCGCGCCGATGCCGAGCAGGATCAGGTGGCGGGCGGTCAGGGTGCGCTTGAGCGTCGCTTCCCCCTGCAGGCTGCCCTCGACCGGTTCGCCGGCATCGACATGCGGCGCCGGCTCGACCGGCTTGACCCTGAACAGACTCTTCGACATCGGAAATTCCTTGTGTGGACTGGCGCCGGCGCTGGGCCGGGAATCGCGCGATGCGGACGGGGCGTGGGGGCGCCGCGCCGCCGTACCTTGCCAAACGGCGCCGCCGGGCACAAGCGCCATGCGTCCGCGGGGGCGGCGATAATGGGGCGATGACGGATGCCACGATGCCCCCGACGCCTGCGCTGCCCGCCACCGAACGCCGGGCACTGGCGGCGGCGTTTGCCGACTATGCGCTGAGGTTTCCCGAAGAAGCGGCGCTGGCCGCGGAGTTCGCCGCGCTGCTGGACGACGCCGCCAACCCGTTCGTGCGCGAACGCTTGGCCGGCCACTTCACCGCGTCCTCCTGGCTGCCCGACCGCAGCGGCCGGCGCGCGCTGCTGACCCACCACCGCAAGCTTGGCCTGTGGCTGCAACTGGGCGGGCATGCCGACGGCGACGTCGACCTGGCCCGGGTGGCGCTGCGCGAGGCCGAAGAGGAATCCGGCCTGGCCGGGCTGCGCGTGGAGCCGGCGATCCTCGACCTCGATCGCCACTGGATCCCCGAGCACAAGGGCGTGCCCGGGCACTGGCACTACGACGTGCGCTACGTGGTGCGCACTGGCGGCAGCGAGGACTTCGTGGTCGGCGAGGAGTCGCTCGACCTGGCCTGGCGCGACATCGATGCGATCGAGCGCGACGCCGATGCCGACGCCTCGCTGCGACGGATGGCGCGCAAGTGGCGGGCGTCCGGGGCTCCTGCGGCGGGTTGAGCCGCCGGGCTCAGCGCCTCGCCGCGACTTCGTCGAGATGGCGCAGCAGGTCGGCCGGGTCGTCGTAGACGCGGAACGCGCCCGAACGCTCCAGTTCCTCCTGCCCGTAGCCGCCCGACAGCAGGCCGACACCAAGCGCACGGGCGCGCTGCGCGGCCAGCATGTCCCAGATGCTGTCGCCGATCACGAGCGAGTGCTGGATGTCGGCGCCGAGGCGTTCGGCGGCGGCCAGGAACAGGTCGGGATCGGGCTTGGCGTAGCGCACCTGGTCGCGGGTGACCACCGGCACCTGGGCCGGATCGACGCCGAGCGCGGCGATGTTCGGCGCCGCTGTTTCCATCCGGCCGCTGGTCGCGATCGCCCAGGGGATGCGCTCGCTGGTCAGGAACGCCAGCAGTTCGCGCGCGCCGGGCAGGGGCTTGATCGCGCCGGCGCCGGCCTGCCGGTTGTAGGCCTCGGCGTGCCAGCGGCGCAGGCGGTCGAGGCGGTCCTCGGTAATGTCGAGCCCGGTCTCGCGCAGCAGCATGTTGGCAAACAGCCCACCGCTCATGCCGATCTTGCGGTGGATGCGCCAGACCGAGAGGTCCACGCCTTCGCGGTCCAGTGCCTCCTTCCAGGCCAGGACGTGCTGGTACACGCTGTCGACGAGGGTACCGTCGAGGTCGAACAGGAAGGCGGTCGAAGGGCGGGGCATGTGCGTTTCCTGCGGCGGGTGGCGGGTGGCCGGCGCGCCCTCGGTCAATACAGCACGCGGGTGCGCAGCGTGCCTTCGATCTCGTTCAACGAGGCGCGCAGCCGCGCCGTGATCGCCGGCGTCGAGGCGATGTCGATGACGACGTAGCCGACCTTGGGGTCGGTGCGCAGGAACTGGCCGTCGATGTTGACGCCTTCGCGCGAGAACAGGTCGTTGATCTGGGACAGCACGCCCGGCACGTTGCGATGGATGTGCAGGATGCGGTGGCTGCCGGCGTGCTCGGGCAGGGTGGCCTCGGGGAAGTTCACCGCCGAGAGCGTGCTGCCGTTGTCGCTGTAGCGCACCAGCTTGGCCGCCACTTCGGTGCCGATGTTGTCCTGCGCCTCCAGCGTGCTGCCGCCGACGTGCGGGGTGAGGATCACGTTGTCGTATTTCGCCAGCGGCGATTCGAAGCGGTCGTCGTTGCCCTTGGGCTCGACCGGGAACACGTCCACCGCCGCACCGCCCACGTGGCCGGACTCGAGCGCGGCGGCGAGCGCGTCGATGTCGACCACGGTGCCGCGCGAGGCGTTGATCAGGTGCGCGCCGGGCTTCATCTTCGCGATCTGCGCGGCGCCGAACATCAACTGCGTCGACGGTGTCTCGGGCACGTGCAGGGTGACCACGTCCGAACGCTCCAGCAGGTCGTCCAGGCTGGTCGCCGAGCGCGCGTTGCCGAGCGAGAGCTTGGTCTCGATGTCGTGGAACAGCACGTGCATGCCCATCGATTCGGCCAGCACGCCGACCTGGGTGCCGATGTGCCCGTAGCCGATGATGCCCAGCGTCTTGCCGCGCACCTCGTGGCTGCCGGCCGCGGACTTGCTCCAGCCGCCGCGATGGCACTCGGCGTTCTTCTGCGGAATGCCGCGCATCAGCAGGATCGCCTCGGCGACCACCAGTTCGGCCACGCTGCGCGTGTTGGAGTAGGGGGCGTTGAACACCGGGATGCCGGCCAGCTCCGCGGCCTCGAGATCGACCTGGTTGGTGCCGATGCAGAAGCAGCCGACGGTGATCAGCTTGCGCGCCTCGGCCAGCACGTCGGCGCCGAGCTGTGTGCGCGAACGGATGCCGACGATGTGCGCGGCGGAGATCTTCGCCTTGAGCTCGTCGCCGGACAGCGACTTGGGCAGCAGTTCGACCTGGTCGTAACCGGCGGCCTTGAACACCTGCACCGCGCTCTGGCTGATGCCTTCGAACAGCACCACGCGGATGTCCTGCTTCGGGAACGAGGTGGGAGGCGCCATGCGCGTCGCGGTCCTGGGCGGCAAGGGAAGCTGCGCATTATCCCAGATGCGGCAGGCGATTTCCGCACTGCACAAGGGCTTTTTGCCGCACGGCGCGGAACACCGGTCGATGCCTGGCGGAACACCGGCGATGGCATTTCGGTTGCGCGGGAAACGAACGGGCGCCGGGCATCGCGCGCTCCGTCGCCTGCGCTGGACGCACCGGGCCACGACTGGCACGCTTGCGCACCCCCAAGCGTGCGAAGCACCGATGACCGACCCGCGCCTCGCCGCGCTGTCGCAGCTGCTGCCCGGCCTGCGCCTGCTGACCGATCCGGCCGATCTCGAGCATTACGGGCGCGACTGGACCCGGCGCTGGACGCCGGCACCGCTGGCGATCGCGCTGCCCGCCGCGGCGGACGAGGTGCAGGCGATCGTGCGCTGGGCGCGCGCGACCGGCGTGGGCATCGTGCCCTCGGGTGGCCGCACCGGCCTGTCCGGCGGTGCCGTGGCCGCCGACGGCGAACTGGTGCTGAGCCTTGAGCGCATGAACAAGGTGCTCGGCTTCGACCCGGTCGACCGCACGCTCACCGTGCAGGCGGGCATCGCGCTCGAGGCAGTGCACAACGCGGCGCGTGAACACGGGCTGGTGTACCCGGTGGACTTCGCCGCGCGCGGCTCGTGCAGCATCGGCGGCAACATCGCCACCAACGCCGGTGGCATCCGCGTGATCCGCTATGGCAATACCCGCGAATGGATCGCGGGCCTGAAGATCGTCACCGGCACCGGCGAGCTGCTGGACGTCGGCCGCGGGCTGGTCAAGAACTCGTCGGGCTACGACCTGCGGCACCTCGCGGTGGCGTCGGAAGGCACGCTGGGCGTCATCGTCGAGGCCACCCTGCGCCTGGCCGATCCGCCGCCGCCGACCAGCGTGATGCTGCTGGCGCTGCCGGATTTCGAGTCGCTGATGCGCGTGTTCGCCACGTTGCGTGCGAAGCTGCGGCTGGAGGCATTCGAGTTCTTCACCGACCGTGCCCTGTACCACGTCGTCGCGCATGGCGCCTACCGGCCGTTCGAGGAAGACCATGCCTACTACGTGGTCGCCGAGTTCGCCGCCGGCGAGGCGGGCGAGGCGGCGGCGCTGGACGCGTTCGAGTCCTGCGTGGGCGAGGGCTGGGTGCTCGATGGCGTGATCAGCCAAAGTGATGCCCAGGCCGCGCAGCTGTGGCGGCTGCGCGAGGGCATCACCGAGAGCCTGGCGAAGTACGTGCCGTACAAGAACGACGTTTCGGTACGCGTTTCGGCGATGCCGGCGTTCCTGGCCGACGCGCAGTCGCTGCTGGCGGCGCAGTATCCGCAGTTCGACGTGGTCTGGTTCGGCCACATCGGCGACGGCAACCTGCACATCAACGTGCTCAAGCCCGAGGGCATGGACCAGGCTGCGTTCGTCGCCGACTGCGAGCGCGTGACCAAGCTGCTGGCGGCAGCGCTGCAGGCCCACGGCGGCAGCATTTCCGCCGAGCACGGCATCGGCCTGGTCAAGAAACCGTACCTGTCCTCGACCCGCAGCGCGGCCGAGATCGACCTGATGCGCGGGATCAAGCGCGTGCTTGATCCGGACGGGGTGATGAATCCCGGCAAGCTGTTCGACCCCACGTAGCGGCGCTGGTGCCGGCGGACGTCGGCACCGATGCCGCCCCTTCGCCGCCATGCCCGCGAACGCGGGGCTCCAGTGTCCTTCGTGATCGTGATCGCGCCGGAGCAACCGCCGGAAAACGGACCGCCGCGCTCGTCACGACGATGACCATGCAGTGAAGCCGACGTTCATCCGTTGCGCCCGCCCAGCCGCTACGCTTGCCCCAGCCCACGCTGCCGGCCAAGACCATGATCCGAACGCTGTCGATCCTTGCCCTGTTCCTGTGCACCATGGCCGCGGCGCATGCCGGCAGTTTCGCCGGCACCTCCGGCGGGGCGTCGTCCGCGGGGTCGTCCGCCTCGTCGGGCAGCACCTCGGGCGACGACAAGGTCGTGCTCGCGGCGCGCGACGATGCCGCGGCGTTCGTGGCCAGCGACGGGCGCATCCACGGCGCCCGCCTGGAAGCCGCCTTGCGCCACCTGCGCGCCACCGATCCGGGCGCCGGCGACGCCAGCGACCTGCAACTCGCACGGGCCATCCTGGCCCGCTGACCGCGCGTCATGGCGCGCGCCGCGCACGCCGGTTGCCTCGCGGCGCTGCTGGCGTGGGCGCTCCCGGCGTCGGCGGCGCTGCGGATCGAGGTCGAGTCCGCCGGCCTGTCGCCCACCGAGCTCGACGCGAGCCGGACGCTGGCGATGGCTGCGCTCGACCTGCTGCCACCGGCGTTCCGCGCGCGCCTCGACCAGCGGGTGCACCTGGCATGGCGCGACGACCTGGGCACGGGCGTGCATGGTCGCGCGCGTGGCGATCGCATCGCCCTCGACCGCGCGCTGCTGGCCGGCTGGATCGCGGGCAGCCGCGATCCCGACGCCGCGGCCGACCACCGTCCCGCGCTGGCGGCCCTGCTGCACGAGCTCGCGCACGTCTACGATCGTGCGCACGGCCATGCGCTCTCGCGCGATCCGCGCCTGCTGGACCTGGCCGGCTGGCCGGTGCGCCCACTGCGCCTGGGCCTGCGCACGCGGCGCAACGACTTCCATGACCGCAGTCCCGATCGCTACGAGCTGGCATCGCCACGCGAGTTCGTCGCGGTCAACCTCGAACATTTCCTGCTCGATCCCGGGTACGCCTGCCGGCGCCCGGCGCTGCATCGGCACTTCGCGGCGCTTTTCGGCGGGTCGCCCGCGGCCGGGTCCTGTGCCGGGCCCGGGCTTGCGTTCGTCGCCGCGGGCGAGGGCGGCGAGGCGCTGCGCCTGCTGGCACTCGAGCCGGGCCGCGTGCAATCGGTGGAGTACCTGCTGGCCGAGGCCAATGCGCGACCGATGAGCCGCTGGGGCCACGGCATGCTGCGCCTCGTGGTGTGCGCGCCGGGACGACCACGCGGCCACGACTGCCGTTTTGACCTGGAGCACCACCTCGTGCTGTCGTTCCGCGCCTTCGTCGACGATGTGCAGGTGTCGAGCTGGCGCGGATTGACCGGGGCGTACCCGTCGCGCCTGTTCGTGCTGCCGCTGGGGCAGGTGGTGGACGAGTACACCAAGGTCGAGCTGCGGGGGCTGCGCTCGATCCCGCTGCGGCTGGACGAGGCGGAGGTGGGCTCGCTGCTGGAACGCGCGGCGCAGGTGCACTGGAGCTACGACGGACGCTATCGCTTCGTCGACAACAACTGCGCGGTCGAGGCCTGGACCCTGCTCCAGGCCGGCGTGCCGCGGCTGGCGCGCGCGCAACTGCGCAGCATCACCCCGAATGGCCTGCTGCGGCGGCTGGAGCGCGCGGGCATCGCCGATCCTTCCGTGCTCGACGATGCCGCGGTCGCCGTGCGCGACGGCTATCGATTCGACTCGCAGGAACGACACTTCCAGGCCATGCTCGACGTCGCGCGCGCCGACCTGCCGCTGCCTGCGCGGGAGGCGCGCACGTGGCTGGCGATGGACCCCGTGGCCCGTGCGCCGTGGCTGGCACAGGGCAACCTGCGCGCGACGGCGGCCTTCCTGTTGCTCGAACAGGCGGCCGTGCGCCGAGAACAGGCGGCGATTCGCGAGGCGCTGAAGCAGCGCTTCCTGCGCGCGGGCCGTCGCGACGAGGCCCTCGTGGCCGCGGGAGCCGCGCTGCATGCGCTGCTGGGGGATGGCGCCCTCGCCGGACGCCCGGCGCTGCTGTTGCCCGCGGCCGGCTATGGCCTGCCGCAGGCGGACGAGCAGGGGCTGCTCGCCGAGGCGGTCGCGGTCGAGGACCGACGCCTGCAGGGCCTGCATGCCTCGCTGCAGGCCGAAGCGCGGCGTGCGGTCGCGCCCTCGCGACAGGCCCGGCTGGACGCGGCCGAAGCGAACCTGGCGCATCTCGGCACGCGCCTGCGCGTGATGGCGCAAGGCGGGGACGACGACGCAGCCGCCCCGTACTGAGCGGGGCGGGGGGCCGCGTTCAGCGATCGAGCCAGCGTGTCATCAAGGTCCGCGGGTGCGCTGCGTAGCCGTTCCGCAGGTACACGCCATGCGCGCGCGCGTTGTCGTTGCCCACTTCGAGCCGCAGGGCGCGCAGGCCTTCGCGGCGGCAGAGATCCGCGGCTTCCTCGAGCGCACGCCGGCCGAGTCCGCCGCCGCGCGCCTGCGGCAGCAGGTAAAGCTCGTCGAGCAGACCGAAGCGGCCGCCGAATTCGAGGCTGAAGCAGAAGCCGATGACGCAGTAGCCGGCGAGGTTGCCGTCGCGCTCGACCAGCAGCAGGCGGCCGTTGTGCGGGTCCGACAGCAGGTCGGCAAGCGCCGCGCGCAGCGACGCTTCGTTCCAGGCAATGCCCTCGTCCGCGTGGAAATCGCGGACGATCGGCACCAGCGCATCGATGTCGCGGCGGGTGCCCGGGCGGAAGCCGACATCGTCCACGGGTCGTCTCGCGCGATCAGTCCGCGCGGCCGCCGAACTCGCCGGTGGTGGTGTTCACCAGCACGCGCTCGCCGTTGACGATGTACTCCGGCACCATGATCTCGATGCCGGTGCTGAGCGTGGCCGGCTTGGGCCGCTTGGTCGCGGTGCCACCCTTGAGCTCCGGCGGGGTATCGACCACTTCCAGGGTCACGTGCTGCGGCAACTGCAGCGCCACCGGCTGCTCGTCGATGATCTGCACGTAGGTGCCGGCCAGGCCATCGGTGATGTAGCCGGCCGCCTCGCCGATCATCTCCGCATCGAGCGTGTAGGGCGTGTAGTCCTCGTCGTCGAGGAACACGAAGGCGTCGCCGTCCTTGTAGGAGAAGGTGGCCTGGCGGCGCAGCAGTTCGACTTCGCTGAGGTTGTCGTCGCCATCGAAGCTGGCGTCCAGCTTGTTGCCACCGGGCACGCTGTACATGATGAAGCGGAAGCGCACGTTGCCGCCGCGGCCCTGCGGCGAGCTGCGCTCGATGTCGCGCACTTGGTACACGCTGCCGTTGTGCTCGACCACGTTTCCTTTCTTGACGTCGTAGGCTTTCATTTGGAGTGACTCATGATGGGTGATGCAGAAGAAATGAAGTTTGTCATTCCGAGCGCAGCGAGGAATCCATGGCTTGCGACAGGACCGGTTCCTCGCTGCGCCCGGATTGACAAGGCGGAGGACGTCGCGGCTTTGGGAGATCCCTCACGTGCGTTCGGGATGACCACCTGCGGTGGTCACTTCGGTGCGAGGCGCACCGCGCCATCCAGCCGGATGGTCTCGCCGTTGAGGTAGCGGTTGCCGAGGAGGTAGGCCACGAGGTCGGCGAATTCCTCCGGCCGGCCGAGGCGCGACGGGAACGGGATCGAGGCTGAGAGCGACTTCTGCACGTCGTCGGGCATGCCGTCGACCATCGGCGTCCAGAAGATGCCCGGCGCAATCGTGTTCACGCGGATGCCGAAGCGGGCCAGTTCGCGCGCCATCGGCAGGGTCATGCCGACCACGCCGCCCTTCGAGGCCGAATAGGCGGCCTGGCCGATCTGGCCTTCGTACGCGGCGACGCTGGCGGTGTTGACGATCGCGCCGCGCTCGTCGTCGTCGCCGGGGTCGTTGTGCTGCATCAGCGCGGCGGCGGCCTTGGCGACGTTGAAGCTGCCAACAAGGTTCACCATCACCGTGGTGCTGAAGTTCGACAGCGGCATCGGCGCCTCGCGGCCGAGCACGCGGCCGGCGCCGAGGATGCCGGCGCAGTTGACCACGGCGTTCAGTCCGCCGAGGAAGTCCTTCGCGGCAGCGACGTTGGCGGCCACGCCGTCCTCGCTGGTGACGTCGGTGCGGAAGTAGCGCGCGTTCGCTTCGCCCAGCGCGGCGACGGCGGCCGCGCCCTTGTCGTCGTTGACGTCGAACAGGGCAACCTTGCCGCCATCGGCGACGAGGCGCTGGGCCACGGCCAGGCCCAGGCCGGACACGCCGCCGGTGACGATGGCGCGGAGGGAGCTTGCGTGCATGGCGGTTTCCGTGCGGGAAAGCCCGGCATTTTAGCCCAGGACATGGTCCGCCCTGCGCCCGCCGCCGGCGCGGCCCGTCGTTAGCCGCCTTCCGCGGCGATCCGGCGGGCGAACTCGTCCGGTGGCAGCCCCGGCGCGAACAGGAAGCCCTGGCCAACGGGAATGCCGAGTTCCAGCATGAACCTGCGCTGGGCTTCGGACTCGATGCCCTCGGCCACCAGGCCCAGGCCGAGGCTGCGCGCGATGCCGGCCACGGCCTGGCAGACGGCGACGTCGGAGTGGTTGGTCGGCACGCCCTCGACGAACAGCTGGCTGAGCTTCAGGCCGTGGATCGGCAGCCGGCGCAGGTAGTTCAGCGCGCTGTAGCCTTCGCCGAAGTCGTCGATGGTGAGGATCACGCCCAGCTCGCGCAGCGCGGCGAAGGTGCGCAGCGTGTCCGGGGCGTCCTCGATCAGCACCCGTTCGGTGAACTCCAGCTCCAGCGCCGAACCGGGCAGGCCGTGCTCGCGCAGCGCCGCGGCGACCGTCTCGCCCAGGTCCTCGACCAGGAACTGGCGGTAGGACACGTTGACCGCCACGCGCACGATGCCGAGCCCGGCGTTGCGCCACTCCGCCGCCTGCCGGCAGGCCTCGCGCAGCACCCAGTGGCCGATGCGCACGATGTCGCCGGTGGTTTCGGCATGGCTGATGAAATGGTCCGGCCGCATCTCGCCGAGCTGGTGGTTCTGCCAGCGGATCAGCGCCTCGGCGGCGACGGTGGTCCCGTGGCGCAGGTCGACCTGCGGCTGGTAGACTAGCCGGAACTCGTCATTGTCGGCGGCGCGGCGCAGGTGGGTCTCGACCCGCAGCTTGTTCTGCTGCGACTGCTCCAGTTCGGGCGAGAACTCCTGCCAGCCGTTGCGGATCCGGCGCTTGCTGTCGTACATCGCCGCATCGGCGTTGTGGATCAGCGGCTGCGGCCGGTCGCCATCGCGTGGCGCGCGGGCGATGCCGATGCTGGCGGTGATCGCGAACTCCTCCTTCTCGAACCGGAAGCTGTCGCTGAAGTTCTCGAGGATCGCCTCGGCGATGCGCTCCGGTCGCGCCGGATCGTCGCTGGTGTTGCACACCACCAGGAACTCGTCGCCGCCGAAGCGCGCGATCATGCCTTCGGTGCCGGCGCCGCCGGCGATGCGGTTGGCCGCGGCCACCAGCAGGTCGTCGCCCGCGGCGTGGCCGAGCACGTCGTTGACCATCTTGAAGCGGTCGAGGTCGATGTAGAGCACGGCGATGCCGGCCTGCGCGGGGTCGGCGAGCCGCGCCTCCAGCTCCTGCAGCATCGCGTCGCGGTTGAGCAGGCCGGTGAGCGGATCGGTGCGGGCACGCACGCGCAGCGTTTCCTGTTCCTGCTTGCGCTCGGTGATGTCCTGCAGCGTGCCGGTGATGCTGATGCCCTCGGAGCGGTTGGCCTCGGCCTCGCCGATGATCCTCAGCCACAGCAGGCGTCCGTCCGGGCGCTGGCCCTGGACCTCGAGGTCGAGCGAGGCGCCGCCATCGATCACGCGCTGCAGCGCCGCCTGCAGGCGCTTGCGGTCGGGCTCGCCCAGGTCGTCGTAGAGGTCGCCGATGCGACGCACCGGGCGCTGGTCGTGGCCGAGGATGCGCAGCGCCTCCTCGGTCATGTACAGCGCGTCGCGGTCGACCTCCCATTCCCAGCCGCCGATGTGCGCCAGCGCCTGCGCGCGGTCGAACAGGGCGCTGTCGCGCTTGAGCTGGGTGACGTCGCTGAAGAACGACAGCACCTGGCTGGGTTTGCGCCCGCCGGGCGCGAACAGCGGCACGGTGCTCACCGACAGCCAGCGCAGGCGTCGCTCCGGCCGGTGGTAGAGGCCGAACACCCGGCTCTCGGTGGCCTTGCCGGTGCGCAACGTCTGCGACGGCGGCAGTTCCTCGACGGTGATCGGACGCCCGCCTTCGTCGACCATGGTCCAGTCGGCCGGGTGCAGGTACTGCTGGAAATCGTGGTGTTCGTCGGCGCCGAGGATGCGCATCGCCGCGGCATTGGCCTGGATCAGGCGGCCGTGGTCGTCCAGCACCAGCACGCCCTTGTCGATCACCTCCAGCAGCTGGCCGTAGCGCAGTTCGGCGGCGCGGCGGGCGCTGAGGTCGCGGGCGACGGCGACGATGCATGGCTTGCCGTCGTGCATGAAGCCGGCCGAATGCACTTCCACCGGGAACCGCGTGCCGTCGCCGCGCATGTTGGCGACCTCGATCACGTAGGTTTCGCCGCGATGGATGGTTTCCCACACCGGCTTGAGGTGGTCCTTGGGCAGGTCGGGGTTCAGCACCTCGATCGGCTGGCCGATGATCTCGTCGCGGCCGCGCCGGTAGGCGGCCATGCCGGCCTTGTTGAGGTCGAGCACGATGCCGGTCTCGCCGAGGATGCTCACCGGGTCCGGCACCGCGTCGAACAGCGCGTGGTAGCGCAGGCGCGCGGTCTCGGCTTCGGCGCTGGTGGCCTTCAGCGCATCGCGTGCGCGCGCGAACAGCGCACGCGCGTCCGCGGGCAGGGACAGGTCGCGGCAGGCCTCTTCCAGCGAGGCGACGATCTGCGCCGTGCCATCGTTGGCGGGCGGCATGTCGGTCCCCTCCGGAAGCGGCCGCGTCGTCATCCGCGGGACGCCAGCGCCTTGCCGGCCTTGCTGCCGGTCTCGCGGCCGAGCAGCGCCGCCAGCCAGCGGCCCGTGTCCGCCAGCCGCGCCAGGTCCACCCCGGTGTCGATGCCCATGCCGTGCAGCATATACGCGACCGGCAATGTCGCC